>BNJT01002552.1_pt1 | contig 164322 bp, 224 predicted proteins | sample 8540491 | NCBI WGS metagenome assembly BNJT01 (sample SAMD00202455, study PRJDB9452) | human saliva metagenome | host: Homo sapiens
ATTTCATCCTGACGGCGATAACGCTTACCGATGTTTCCATTGTCATCCCACATAACGCGTCCAGGATTTTTCTTAGATAGGTCTACGTAAATTTCACGCGCCTTCTCCACCAATTCTGGCTTATTCTTAAGTAGCGGCGAAACAGCAAATTTAACTGGCGCCAAATGTTCTGGAAGCGCCAGATAAACACGCTTACTGCCGTTCTGCTCGTCCTCACGATACGCGCTCGACAATACCGCCATCAGCGCCCGCTCGACACCAAAACTCGGCTCAATCACGTGCGGCACAAACTTCTCATTTGTCCCCTTGATCGTATATTCCATACTCTTTTCCCGCTGACGCGCTGAATATTCATCAGGTCAAAATCAGTCCGATACGCAATTCCCCATCAGCTCTTCCTTGCCAATTGGAAAATCGTATTCAATGTCAATCGTTTTCTTACTGTAATGCGCCCTGTCTTCCGCCGGAACATCCAACTCGTGAATATTATCAGGATTTAATCCCAATGCCTCCAAAAACTCGTGCGTCGACTTCAGCAATTCATCAAACGCTTCCTGCCAATTTTCTGGATTGACAAAATATTCAATCTCCATTTGCTCAAACTCTCGAGAACGGAAAACAAAATCTCGCGGCGCAATTTCATTGCGAAACGCCTTGCCCTGCTGAGCAATTCCAAACGGCAAGTCTGGATAAAAACTATCAACAACGTTCTTAAAATTGGTAAAAATTCCCTGAGCGGTTTCTGGACGAAGATATGCAACGCTGTCTTCACTTTCAGTGGCGCCGACGCTCGTCTTAAACATCATATTAAACGTTCGCGATTTACTCAGCGGATTTCCGTCTGGGCTTTTAATTCCCTTTTTCTGCAATCACTTCATCCATTTGCTCCCATCGTCAAACCGTCCGCATCAACGCCCATTGTCTTTAAGGATATGATCCGTACGATAACGCCGATGATTAACCGTATCTTCGCACAATGGGATCAACAAACGTATCCACATGCCCACTCGCCTTCCAAACTTTCGGATTCATCAAAATCGCCGCATCGACGCCATATATATCATCACGCTCGTCAACAAACATTCGCCACCATAAATTCATAATGTTGCGCTTCAATTGAACGCCCAAGCGGACCATAATCCCACGTTCCAGACAAACCGCCGTAAACATCAGAACCCTGATAAATAAAACCACGGCGCTTACACAGGCTAATAATATCTTCCATTTTTGCTTGACTCATTGAAAAACCTTTCTCCATGTTGGCAACATGGCGATTCACATTATTTCCTAAATTATACCATTTTACGAGCAATTTTACACCGCGGCGTGCTGTCTGGCGGTCAACCAACAATCATTTATAACCTCAGTTATTCCGCCAATTTGCGCCACGTTTGCCAGAGGCTTGGCCTGGATTAACCTTAACAATTTGATTGCGTCCGCGCCCAAATCGCCCTGCTCCGCCAATCTCAAACCTTTTTCCGCACTATCGTACATATATTTTTTATCAGGAAGTAGCGCCGCCGTCGTTACGTCCGTTCGAAGATTCAGCTCATCACCCAGCAAACTCGCGTATTGCAAATAAAACCACGTTTCAATCAATTTTTGGTTTATCGCGGGACTATTCAATTGCTCAAAACTTGACTCAGCACATAATACCACTCTGGTTCGTCAATAGTTTTCACTCGCCGCAGAAACCAATTTCATCACCGAATACGCAAACTGCATCCGATCGTAATCTTCCAAAATATGCCGATAAAAAGCCGACAATCGAGCGGAAGTTAATAGCCCCAAATCGCCCCGACCAGAACGAATAACCACGTCGCAAATCGCGAATAATTCAATTCCGCCCGCCAATTTACTGCGCTCGCGTCGCACGCCTTTGGCGATTACACTACGTCGACCTTTTGGCGTTAATAATTGCAAAACTCGGTCAGCTTCGGCGTAATTCGTTCGCCTCAGAACAATTGCTTTTACTCGTTCACTCTGCCCCGTCATTTAAAACCTCGCGAAAAATCGCCCGCGCCTCATTCGGACGCATCGATGTTTTATTCAAAATTGTCTTCACGCCAAGCGGACGCAAATCGTCCATTTTAACGTCGATATTCGTACAAACCACAATCGGCAGACTCGCCAAATCCGCGTACGATCGCAGCTCGTTAAGTAGCGCAATCGCCGTTTCGCCAGCCAACAACATATCTAAAATTAAAGCATCAGGTTGCCAATTATCAATAATTTCAATCGCCTGACCACCAGAAACCGCCACTCGATGTTCCGCCCCAACATCCGCGGCAAACTTGCCCAGAATATCCGCCCAATTCTTATCGTCCTCAACGATTAACAGTTTTTTCATATCAAACTCAACTGCCGACTAATTGGCATTTCTACATAAAAAGTCAATCCATCACGGTGACGAATCAGACCAATTCGCCCATTCATCGCCCGCGCAAATTGATTCGCCACGTAAATCCCCAGCCCGCTACTTTCCGGCCTTGTTCGCACGGTTTTTCGCGTTTCCATTTCATCAAGCAAAAGCCGATATTCCTTCAAACTCATCATCGGTCCAAAATCTCGCACGCTCATTCTCACGGCATCTTTTGTCGCCTTAACCGAAACCTTAATCTCCGATCCGTCCTCCGTATACGCCAACGCGTTATTCAAAAAGTTCGCTAAAATTCGTCCCAGTAAAGTTCGGTTCGCTAATATCAATTGACTATTTCGACTGCTCTTAGGCCAGCTAACTTTTCGCCCATAAAGTATTGCGTTGAACTTTGTTTCCATCGCTACTTGCTGACATAAAGCCAACGGATTGACCGGTTCGAGCGGAAATAACGACGGCGTTAAATTAGCTGAATTTGCCAAATCGATCGTAAGCTGCAACGCCTGTTCAGAAGTTCGAATAATTCGTTGCTGGATCTGAGTTTTATCGGCAGAACTGGTTAAATCGTCGTCCAACAGTAGCGCCAGTTGCCTAATCAAAGCCAGCGGCGTTTTCAGCTCATGTGCCGCCACCAAAACACTCGGCAATCCCCCAAAATCAGCATCACTCCACTCTTTACCTACCATACAATTCTAGTATAGCAAATATATCTCGGGTTTTTCTATTCAGAGATTTTTACAGTGCCCAATATAGTCTGGAAATCTGGCTTAAACGTATCCGCGTCGGTTGAAAAACGAATAGTTTTATCGCGAACTTTCATCAAAACCACAGAGCCGCGCAATTCTTTCTCAAACGTACCGTCAATCCGAGTTGCTGAAATTCCATTAAACTCAGTACTACTTGATGTCAATTCACCCTTCTTTAGTCGTGATTGATACTCATTCAGCACCGTATCCATATTCTTGTTGATAATCTCTAGCCTTAATGCAAACCGACTATTTTTATTGGTTGTCGAAGGAACTGAAACAGGGTGAAGATAAGCTTTATAATCACCTCTGTCGCTGCCGTCATTTGCTATATATACACTCCAAGTTTTTGGATACATGAACGATACTCGACCGTATTCAGCAGGACCAACAAATTCAATACGCGGGTTTTTTGCTTCTTCAGAAAATTTCTTCTGGTCTGATTCGGCTTGTTCGCTCTTTCCCTTAGCGACTTCAATTGCCACTTTACTATCAACACTGCTTTTTTCTCGGGAGTATTGCATATACGCCCAAATTGCCAAAGATCCAGCAATCAAAAACAATATCAGACAGCCGATTGCGCCGACCATCCAGCCATTAACTGAGCCACGCTCACTCTTGTCTCTCGTCATCATATTGTAAAGTATAGCTTATGCTTTAATTGATGTAAAGATCTTACTCGGCGTTGAAATCCTCGCTAAGAACCTCGATATCATGTCGCATATCTTCCAGCGTGGCAGTAATTTTTTTTGATAATTCTCTCGCCTCAATAAATCTCTGTTTCGCCTCATCCAGATTAAAATCATCGCCTTGAAACCACGCGATTCGCTCGTTCAATTCAGCCATCATTTGCTCAATTGTCATATCGTTGTTCACTATTCTCAATCCTCGCTTTCATAATTATATCTTTTGTTGTAATCTCTACAATATTACCAATCTGTAAATCACCCTTGATCATTGCATAACCACGACGCAGCGCCATTTCCGGATCATACTCAGCGATGACTTTTTGTTGCGACAATGTTGCATTTACAGCCGCATCCACACGACTTGACCACTGTTTTAGCGCTTCTTTTTGCAACATTGTTGCATTAAGCGATTGCTCTTCGATAGCTCTACAAATTGAATCTTTCGCATCAATTAGCCTGTAATGCAAATGCCGAATCACTTCTCGCTTATCAGGAAACAGCAATTGCGCAGCGTTACTCGGCGTGGCTGCGCGAACGTCCGCTGCCAAATCGCACAAACTCTCATCAATCTCATGACCAATTCCAGTCATTGTCGGAATGCGACTACTCGCCACCGCCCGTACTAGTTTTTCATCGTTAAAACTCGCCAAATCTTCCGCACTGCCACCGCCACGAATCAAAACAATCACATCTGGAGATTCTGACATTTGATTAAAATATGATATTGCTCGAACAGCTTGATCTGCAGCATTCGCACCCTGCACATTAACGTTGGCGACTACGAATTTCACGCCACCCCAACGCTCACCGGAAATCTTCATAAAGTCCGCATATCCTGCTGCTTTCGTGCTGGAAATAACAGCCACCCTCTGAGGATATTGCGGTAATGGGCGCTTTCTTTCAGAACTAAACAAACCCTCAACTGTCAATTTTTGTTTCAAAAGGTCAAAGCTTCGCTTCAAACTTCCCTTGCCTAATGGGCGAATCTCTTGAACATTCAAACTAAAGGCGCCTTTATCTCTAAGCACCGGCATCGCTCGAACGACAACTTTCATTCCATCTTCAATTGGCGTACGTAAATTGCTAAAACCAACAAAACACCGAACCAGCCCGTCGTCATCTTTCAGATCGAAAAAAGCGTATTTCGGAGGATAAGACTTGGAACTAGAAACCTCGCCCTCAACTTCAACCATCCCAGCAAAAGCAACGTCAAAAGTTTGATTGACAACTGCTATGAAATTGCTAACGCTAAATCTGGGAATCATCTGGCTTGCCGTATTTAATCAGTGCATGTTGATAGAAAATATAGCCAAAAATAATCGTGCCGGTAAGTAAAATTGCTCGCGTCAAAATTATTCCAGCAATCGCCAAATCTGGCGGAGTGCCTGCCATACTTAAGAAAATAATCATAATGGTTTCATAAACTCCCGTCCCTCCAGGCGTAAACACGACAATCGCCGCCAATCCCGCCACGCCGTATCCAACCATCAGAATCGCCGGATTAACAAAAACACCCAGCGATAGAAACGCCACAGCAAACATCGCCACGTCAAAAACAGTGTAGACAGTTCCCCAAATCATCGGTTTTATTAGAAGTTTCGGATGATTGGACAAATCTTGAAAATCGTCCTGCATATCAACAAAAAACTCTTCGACTTTCTTCGACTTCATCACTCGTCGCTTCTTGCCCAAGGTCGCAATTTTTACCAATGTATTGATGAACTTAGACAATTTAGCCGCAGTCATCTGCATACGTCGCTTTGACGAAAACACGAAAATCAGACCAAACGTCAGCGCCAAAACCACGATAATCAATAAGAAGCTAGCGGCAACGATATAACGATTAACTTTACCATCAATAGCCAGCGCCAACACAGCAATCACCAATAAAACTAAAAGCGACAAAAATCCCGTAACGTAACGAATCACCTGCGCAAATGTCGAACGTGCCGAACTCACGCCAAGCTTATGCATTCGCCACGTCGTATACGAAATTCCACTAACTCCACCCGACGGAAAAATGTGATTGACCAAATTAAGCTCCAGCGCAATCCTCGTCTGCTCCAGCCTGGAAATATGATGAATCAGATTCTTCTCTCTCAGATACGAAAAAATCATCTCGCCGCCAGCGAAGTACACGATAATCTGGAACGGCAATAGTAAGAATAATAGCCATAAATCCGCGTGCAAAAACAGATTCCACGCCTTAACGAGCTCATGCCGAGATAGAAAAATTATTATTGCCAAAACCACCAACGTCAAAACGCTCATAATGGCTCGTGGCGATTTCAACAGTTGCAACACCTTCGGTAACATAACCTTCATTATACCACGATAAATGTTATAATTACGACATGTTTATAACTATTCTTGGCCGTCAACCAGAAATCTCTATCGCTGAATTAGAGGCGGTTTACGGTGCTCAAAAATGTCCAAAAAGATCTCCAGCCAAGCCGCCACGGTTAATTGCGACAATTTTTCAATTGACAATCTCGGCGGAACGATTAAATGCGGACAAGTCATCACGAAGATAAAGTCGCAAAAATCAGACCGCAATACCCTGCTCCAAGCCTCAAAAATTATTGTTGAAAAATACACGAAAAAACTTTCACATAGCCAGAAAAAAATAACGCTTGGAATAAGTTTTTATGGCAATAAAACAGATCCGAGAAACGTCCAAAAAATAGGAATTATCCTGAAAAATAACCTGAGAAAATCTGGCGTCAGTTTGCGTCTAATTCCTAATAAAACCGCCGCGCTGTCCACTGCGACCTCTCACAATAATAAACTCGGCAGGTCTGAGGCGAAAATTGAAATTATCATAGCTAAGAACGTGTACGGAGATTTGATAGTCGCTGAAAGTCGTGGCGCTCAAAATATCAATTCGTATACTCAGCGCGACCGCGGACGACCAAAGCGCGACGCCTTCGTGGGAATGCTTCCGCCCAAGCTTGCACAAATTATGATTAACCTATCTGGCGCAAAACCTGACGATTACCTCTGGGATCCGTTTTGTGGAACAGGAACGGTACTTACAAGAAGCTGCGCTTATCGGCGTGAAATGCTTATGGCAGCGATTTGAGTGATAAGATGATATCTTACACAACCGAAAATATGAGCTGGGTGGAAAAAACTTTTTCGACAAACACTTTCTGGCAAGCGCATCAGGCCGACGCTACCTCTGTAAAATTAACAGATGAACAGAAGAAACGGATTTCTCGAATTGTTTGCGAAACATATTTAGGTCAGCCGTTTTCCGCTCCGCCAAGCCCAGAAAAACTTCACGAAGTAGTCGGAAATTGTAATCACATAATTAGCGATTTTCTACAAAATATCCGCTCGCAAATCCACCCAGACACGACGCTTTGCATAGCCGTTCCAGCGTGGCAAAATCGCGAAGGTAAATTTACTCACCTACCTCTGATAAAAAATCTTAAAAAACTTGGATATCAGCAAATTATCGATAAAAACCTCTTATATTACCGTGAAGATCAAGTCGTTGCCAGAGAAATATTGGTATTAAAACCCGCAGATATAGCCAAAACCGCTTGACAACTGGCTTTATTTTCGATAAACTAGAACAGATTGTTTTATAGAAACTATAAGGAGTAAAGAATGTCAAAGGTTAAAGCTGGTGGTTCTAGTAAGAATATCCACAACAATGCTGGTCAACGTCTTGGCGTTAAACGATTTGGCGGTCAAAAAGTTTCCGCTGGAGAAGTTCTAGTTCGCCAAACTGGTGCCACAAAGATCGCTGGTGACGGTACATACGTTAGCCGTAATTTCACCATCCACGCTGCAAAAGATGGCGTAGTTGGCTTTAAGTCAGTTAAGAAAACCAAGTTTACCGGCAAATCAGAACGCCGAACGCAAGTTGTTGTTCTTTAATCGGTAAAAACTTTTTATTAAAATAGCTCCGGTAAATACGGAGTTATTTTAATATTAATAATTATTTCTTACATATACGAGAAGCGCCCTTGCAGAATCTCTATACATACCACTTCTCTCTTTGCCACCCCTGTAATGAGTAACCGTTTTGTTTTTTGTTTTGTCTGTCCACATTAAATGACCCATCCATCATAGCAATTGCCAGCACTACAGTATATTCACGACTGCGCATTTTACCCGCACAATAATCAATATCACACACTTAGCATATCGCCAGCAATCCAGCCCCCATCATGCCTGACGCCTTTTCCGTCTTGACCACTGCGAATAACGGTTAGTGGAGATGTTGTAATATCTGGGTCAGCATCAGCATGAAAAGTTGCAACTACATAATCTTCCAGCGTGTTTTTGGTCGTTCTTGTTCGTGGTTCTGTGTTGGTTTTGGTTTTTCCATGATATAACTACTTTATACCAAAAAACAAGCAAAAAGTCAACCCCTAAGAGGCTGACCTTCCGCTCGATTTGCCTCTTCTATTGAATACCCAAATGATGCTTTACGCGAGCCACAACGTCGCCAATTACAACCTGAGATTTCACCAAATAATCATCAACACCCAAGCTCTCAGCACGCTCCTTGTCCTTTGGCTGACTAAGCGCTGTTAGCATAATAATCCTCACGTTAGCAGTTTCTGGCGTATTGCGAAGAATATCCAGGACATCAAAACCACTAATCTTTGGCATCATCACATCCAAAAGAATCAAATCTGGACGGTATTCAACAGTGGCAGACAGAGCGTCTTCTCCATTGTTAGCCTCTCTAACATCAAACCCTTCAATCTCCAATCGCGACCTATAAACCGCAGATAGAGCCATATCATCCTCAACTAGTAAAATCTTCTTTTTTTGTCCGTTCATACTATCTCCATTTTATGTTGTCCAGCCCAAAAACACAAGCTTTATAACGACTTCGCCTTTATCCATCTGCGGATCTACGTTATTATTGACATCGTCCGACGAAAGATCAACTTTTACATCAGGTTCTATACCAGTTTTATCTATATTTTTGCCCTTTGGTGTGTACCATCTGGCTTCCGTAACCTTCATTTGCGACCCGCCAGGCAGCCCAAGCACAATCTGCACGCTTCCCTTACCATAACTCTTCTGCCCAACCAGCGTGGCTTTTCCGTATTCACGAAGCGCCCCAGCCGTAATTTCGCTAGCACTGGCGCTATTGCCGTTAATAAGCACCACCGTCTTCATATTGCCCAGAATTGGCGTTCCAGTTGTACGCAGCGTTTTAACAATTTCAGAACCTCGACGCTCGGTCATAGCTATTTGATTGTCCAGCCAGATGCCCAATAGCCCTTGAGCAGCCCCAACCGTCCCGCCCGGGTTGTTTCGCAGATCCAAAATCACCTTCTTAACGCCTTTTTCAACAAATTCCGAAGCGTATTTCCTGGCCAAGCTCACTGTATCATCGCCAAATCGGTTAACTTTCAAAATACCAATTTCTCCATCAATTTCCGACTCTACTGCCGGAGAAACTATATTCTGACGCACAACCGACACCTCACGCGTTTGGCCACCGCTTAATAACGTCAATTTAACGGACGTACCAACTTCTCCGCGAATTTTACTCACAACTTTTTCCACTGACCAGTCAGAAGAAGCCTCGTCATTTCACCTTAACAATCGCCTCACCAGCCTTAATTCCCGCCTTCTGAGCTGGACTGTTTTCCAGAGGTTTTATGATAGTCGGCTTATTATTTCTAAGACCAATCTCCGCACCAATTCCACCACCAATTTGACCCACTTAATGACTTGTCAAATTCCTTCGTCTCATCAGGATCCATATACGCCGTATGAGGATCGCCAGCCGCTTCAACTAGCCCGCGATTGGCGCCATAAATTAACTTTTGAGTATCCAATTTTCCGTCATAATTAGCAACTAGCTCTTGGTATGTTTTTCTGAACGCTAGATAAGTCGATTGTCTTATTTGAAGTTCTAACGCCCAAATACCGACGCCACATTAGCAAACAGCGCATCAGAGCGAGCTCCCGCCACAAAACTAACAATAGCCACAATAACAAGCGTCAAAAACCAACTTAATTGCTGTCTTTTTTCTCCCGTAACCATATGCTTATTATACTACAAAACGCCCGTTTAGCACGAGCGTTTTTGTACAGTGCTTTATGCTGATTAGAAGTAAACGTATGTTAATCCTGAAGCTGAACGCGTGTAATGCCTATATAAACCATCCCAGGCAAAGTTGTAATCGCTAACGGTAATAGTTCCGTCGCCATTGACAGATTCAACATACATAACGTGTCCGTAATATCCAATATTCATCACGGCTGCTGCACCAGCTTTTGGTGTTGAGCCGCTAGAAATACCATAGCGCGCTGCAGTTGACGGCCACTGATTTGCGTTGCCTGCGCCACCAAAATGCGGAACATAACGACCTGTGCTATGAATTTTCCAAGCCACGTAGCTCACGCATTCACGCGTGTATAATCCCCATGGATCGACATAAGCGTCGAGTGGAGCACTCGCCCAAGCGCCAGGATAACCGCCGCCGCCAGGTACGCCGCCCGGAATCGAAACATTACTACCACCAAGAGCTCGTCGGTTAGCCGCAGCCTGCTCTTCTCGCAACTTTGCTACCTCGGAATTGCGCTTCTGGGCCAGTGCCGCATAGTTATTTTGGTCATTCTTCGTATCAGTAATCAGTTTTGCCTTCTCAGATTGCTTGGCTGCCATTGCATTGCGCTGCAATTCTTGGTCGCGAAGCGTATTCTCGACAGACTTCTTATTCTCTTCCAGCTTTTTCTGCAAAGACTTAATTTCTTTGATCTTATCATTCAATGAAGTTTTCAGAGAATTACGCTGTTCTTGCTTATCGATGTAATCGCTAATATTTTTTGAACTAGCAAGCATCTCCAGCGGCGAAATCTGATCATCAACATACAAATCCGCCAAAATTCGCCCCATCGCTTTACGATTGTGCTTAATTAGCTCTTCGTTCTTTTTTATCTGATCATTAAGGCTATTAATCTTCTTTTGGCTATCAGAAATCTGTGTCTGAATAGCTGATATTTGTCCGTTTATCTTATCAAGTTCCGCCTGTAAACTATCAGCCATCTCACCCAAGCGCGAAGCCTCAGAATTATAGTTATCTGCTTCTTGTTGTTTTGCCTGAATTTCGGCGTTATAGTCGCGAGCTAATACGTGTGATGCCAAGCCAAAAATGCCCGATCCAGCGAGCAATGCAGACATCGCCACCAGAGACGCTCTGCTGACTAATGATGCCGAAACTGGTGTGGTGGACCGTAGTTTCATACGTCTATGTTAGCATAAGCATAATCAGCATGTCAAGGACTTTTACAACTTAAGATATTTGCGAGTTGCCACCCAAGATGACGCCACGCCAATTGCCGCGCCGACCAGAATCATACTCAAGAAAACCAGCACGCCGTACATTTTTAGATGATTCAAAAGATTATCGATAGGAATTCCGTATTTTACCATCGGATCATGTGCAAAAATTAACAGTCCATACCCAACCACCGTTGCGATAATTGCCGCGATAAATCCGTACATTATAGCCTCAACGATAAACGGACCTCTGATGAAACTGCGTTCTGCGCCAATCAACTTCATCATCTCAATCTCATCTTTACGGTTGAAAATTGCCATGCGAATAGTGTTAAAGACCACAAGCGATGAAATTACCACGAAAACAACTGTAGCGATTGAGCCGCCGATACTCGCCAATCTCACCCAACTACCAACTGTTTTAATAGCTTGCTGGCGCTCACCTGAGAATGATGGTTCCCTGTTAGGATCTTTGTACTTTTTATACAGATCATCTGTTTTAACAAAATTATTTAATGATTGCTGGTTGTTCAATTCTTTCACGGAAATACGAAGCGTTGCCGACATTTCATTGCTAGACTCACGAATCGCCTCAAGCGTGTCTGGATTATCCTTATATTGCTCAGCTTGCTTTTCGCGCGCTTCTTCTGCGGAAATATACTTAACACTATCGACATTATCTAATTTTTCAATTCGAGATTTAATCGTTTTAATCGTTTTTTCTGGCGTGTCGCCCTTTAAGTAAATTGACATATCGGCACGTTTGGAGACATTTGAAACGGTATCAACCAAAACCTGACGCGCTGATAATGTTATAAACACGATAATCAACGTGACGCTCATCACCGCAGTCGCAGCAATCGTTAGCCAGGCATTACGGCTGAAGTTATTGATACCATATCGGCACATTCTGACAAAAGTCAACCAACCTCGTCGACGCTGACGTATACGGATAGTTTCTTTACTTTTTTGTTTGGACTTTATTAGATGATTTCATTACTGTTTATAACTCCCTCTCGCCTGATCAGAGGTGATTTTACCATGATCAATTGTAATAACGCGTCGCTTCAATTTGTTAACAATCTCCACGTTGTGAGTCGTCAAAATAACCGTCGTGCCATACTTGTTAATCTTTTTCCAGCAAGCGAACAATATCCCAGCTGTGCTTCGGGTCCAGGTTTCCAGTCGGCTCATCTGCAATCAAAATCTTCGGCTGACGCACCACCGCCCGCGCAATTGCTACACGCTGACGCTCACCACCAGAAAGCTGATGAGGAAAATGCTTTCTCCTTCCCCTTAAGACCAACCAACTCAATAACCTTCGGCACAGTCGCCTTAATTTCCCGATTTGTCATTCCAGCAATTTCCAGCGCAAACGCCACATTTTCAAACACCGTTCGATTCGGAAGCAACTTAAAATCCTGAAAAACCACGCCAATTTTACGACGCAACAGCGGAATATGCTTGTCCTTCAAATTGTCATAATCAATTCCACCAACCACAATTTTTCCAGAGCTTGGCTTTTCTTCGCGAGTCAAAAGCTTCAAAAGCGTCGACTTGCCAGCACCCGACGTACCAACAATAATCACAAATTCACCAGCGCCAACATGAATGCTTGCTCGGTTCAATGCCGGCTTATTACTTTTTCCGTAGTTCTTCGTTACCCTATCTAACAGAATCATTAATAGTATTATACCATAAGCTAAATATTATAAGCTAAATATTTTTAGAATTAGCATTTTGTTCTAAATATGCCGTGATAAATTCGTCAATATCGCCGTCCAAAACACCTTGAGCGTTGCGATTTTCGTGCTTTGTGCGCGTATCCTTAACTAGAGTATACGGATGCAAAACGTAATTTCTAATTTGGCTGACCCCAGTTTGCCGATTCGCCAGCCCTGAGATCAGACAAAGTTTCGGCGTGTTGCTCTAATTTCATCGCGAGCAATTTTGACCGCAGAATCTTCAACGCCGTTTCTTTATTCTGAATCTGCGAGCGCTCATTCTGAATAGCCACCGTAATCCCCTGTCGGCTCATGCGTCACTCGAACCGCCGAATCCGTCGTGTTCACACCTTGACCGCCCTTGCCGCCCGAACGATAGACATCAATTCTTAAGTCATTCGGGTCAATTGATATTTCATCGGGCGCGTCAATTTTCGGCAAAACCTCGACAAGCGCAAAACTAGTCTGCCGCAAATTGTCCGCATTAAACGGGCTTAATCGCACCAAACGATGCACGCCATTTTCCGACCGCAATTTTCCATAAGCAAAAGGATCCAGAAATCTCCAAAACGACCGTTTTAATTCCAGCGTCGTCATTTGTCGAGCGTTCCAGCGTATCAACTTTCATGCCAGACTTTTCCGCCCAGCGCAAATACATTCGCTCCAACATCGCCGCAAAATCCTGCGCATCCAGCCCGCCCAACGCCAGCGGAAATGCGCATAATTGCCGAGCGATTGTCATATTCGCCAGAGAATAGCAAATCGGTTTTATGCCTATCAAAACTCTTCTCAATCGCTGCAACTCTGCGCCTGAAATTCCGGCAATAAATCGTCATCACCAAGCTCCATCAACTCCACCATATCACCAACCTGCACCGTCAAAGTCTGCCAAGGCTCGACGGTCTGACGAAGGCTGGCGGCTTGCTTTCGTTAATTCTTGGGCGTAATCAGGATTATTCCAAATTTCTGGCTGGTTTAATTGATCATCCAGCTCCGCCAATTTCTGCTCCAAATCAGAGAACTTCAGCGCTTTTTTAGCCTGTTCAATTTCTTTTTCTAATTCACCAATTTTCTTTTTTAGCGGTTGCATATATTTTATTGTACCATTTTTCAGCGCTCAATTCTCTGTTAAAATAAAAAGATGGATAAAGATATTGAGAAAATTCTATTTACGAACGAAGATATAAAAACGGCAGTTCAAAAACTTGGGAAAAAATTGACCGAGGATTATCACGATAAAAATCCTGTTGTCGTGGGTATTTTACGCGGCGCGGCGCCGTTTATGATCGACTTGATACAAGCGATGGATTGCTATATGGAAATTGATTTCATGGCGGTTTCCAGCTACGGCGACGACACAAAATCTTCTGGATCTGTAAAAATTATCAAAGATTTGGATACCGACGTAACGGATAGACACGTGTTGATAGTTGAGGACATAATTGACAGCGGTCGAACCGCCCAGGCGCTAAGAGAATTATTTGCCGCAAAAAATGCTGCGTCGGTAAAAATATGTTCGCTATTAGACAAACCAGCACGGCGCGAAGTTGACGCAAAAGCCGATTACGTCGGCATCGATACACCGAATGAATTTGTCGTTGGCTATGGACTGGATTTTCGCCAGCAATATCGCAACTTGCCATACATCGGCGTCTTAAAACCAGAAGTCTATCAAGATTAAAGTTCTTCTACGGCGGCAACAAATTGCTCGCCACGATCAGAATAACTCTTAAACATATCAAAGCTGGCAGCCGCTGGGCTAAGAATCACCACGTCGCCAGATTGCGCTTTATTTTTGGCTGATTTGGCAACTTCTTTTATTCCTGCCATATTCAATTGGACAATTTCGCAATCAATTTTTTCTTCCCTTAAAACTTTTCTAATTTCATCCGCGTTAGCGCCATTGATAATTATCAGTCGCATATTCTGCCTGGCAATTTCTTTCGCTAATTCAGAATAGTCCGCGCCTTTATCCGATCCGCCCAAAATCAAAATTTTCGGCTCCACAAAAGCTTTTAATGCCGCAATCGCACTGCCTGGAGTGGTCGAAATGCTGTCATCGTAATATTTCACGCCGTATTTTTCAGCAACAAACTTCAATCGATGTGGTAACCCTGTAAACTCGCTAAGCCCCTTCTTTATCTCATCATCCGACACGTTCGGCAAAATCGACTTCACCGCCAATATTGCAGCGCAAGCATTGTCGACATTATGCTTCCCTGGCAAGCGAATCGCAGAAATTATATCGTCCGAAAGAGCAAATGGATACTCCTTTTTCTGCGCCAAACTCGCATCTGCAATCGACGAACTAAACTCATTTTGAGAATTATAGACAACATAATCGTCAGCGGTTTGAGACTTAGTAATATTCGCTTTTGCCGCCAAATAATCATTAAAATCAGCGTGGATATTCAAGTGGTCAGGTTCAATCATCAGCACCACGGCAACGTGCGGAGATTTCTGCAAATCCCACAATTGAAAACTGGACAATTCATAAACGACAATGTCATTTTTCTCAATTTTTGGCAAAATATCCAAAGCTGGCACGCCAATATTCCCCACCAAATGAACGGTTTTACCTGCCGCGCGCAAAATCGACGAGATAAAACTACACGTCGTACCCCTTGCCTTTTGTGCCAGTCACGCCAATTATAGTCGCTGGGCAATTAGCAAAAAACTCATTAGTCGATGACCAAATTTCGACCGCTAGTCTTTATCTTTTTTGGCGGAAGACTTGGCGACCTAACGATTAAATCTGCGTTCTCCAGCCCCGAAAATCCCGTCTGATAAGCCACATTTTCCGGCAAATTATCTACTTTTTCACGCTCGTCCGCCACCAAAAAATCAGCTTCCGGAAACTTCTCTCGAAAATAACGCAAATTAGATTGACCTTCAACACCAAAACCAGCAATGACAATTTTCATAACCTGATTATATCACGGGCAATTTACGATTACACCCTAAAACAGCTTGTCGAGCTTATCGTATAGCTTTGTTAATAGCTCTTTTTCTTCCGAAGTAACTGCCGCCAACGTCCACGTGTTGGATGCAAAAAATTGACGAGCCGTTTCAATCAACTGATCAGGAGTTACCGCCAAAATAGAATCTGGAACGGCGGCATAATCTCTCACGAAATCATCAGCAAAATATCGTCCCTACGTAAAAATTGCTTACTTGCCCAACAGTTTGAGCACCCATTTGATAACGACCCAACGAATACGACTTCACACTTTCCAAATCTTCTTCAGAAATAGATCCAGCCAAAACTTTCTTTAATTCTCTCACGATAATATCAAAGAGTTTTTCTGCAGTTTCGACGTTTACTTGTCCACCAAAATCCCAAGCCGAATCGTAAAAACCAACCGACGTATCACTAAAAATACCATACGCCAAGCCTTTTTTACGAGCCGCGCCAAAAATCCGTGAGCTCATCGTGCCAGTCAGAATGTGGTTCAATGCGTTCATAGCCGTGACTTCTTCATCGCTTAACTCGCGCGGAATCATCATCGACCAGCCAAACGTCAAATTAGTCGCCTCTTTTCGCTTAACTAAGACTGGGTTAGCCCTGCGTGGTTCGTCGCGCGGAATAACGAATCGCTCGCCCGTCTCTAATTGCCAGCCCTCAAGATGTTCTTTAATAGCTGCTTTTCGTCCAGCCATTTTTCCAGCCACCACAAACCGCATATTCTTCAAAGTATGCGTTCGCTTGTGATGATTTTTAATGTCTTTCAGCTCAATATTAGCAATTGTTTTTAGGCGCTGATTATACGTCAAAATATCTTCACCCAGCGCCTGCTGAATACGCGGCCACATCACGCGGTTGTGATTGTTAAGATAACCGGTTAATTCAGAGCGAACATTACCCTTTTCCGCCTCAAGCTCATCAGCGTTGAATCGCGGCGTTGTAATAGCCAGCCTCTGAAGCTCCAAAATCCTGTCCCACTCAAAATCCGCACAAATCGCTTCATAAACCATTGAATAGTCAGAAGTGTAAGCGTTGTGATAAGCACCGTTCTTGGTAAATTCCTGCTCGTAATTGTGCTCCGAACGAAATTTTTCATTCGCACCAAACGCCATATGCTCCATAATGTGAGCCGTTTCGTAAATATCTTTATTCAGAACGTAGCGATTTACCTGCCCTGAATTGCACCTGAAAACTCATTACCGTAGCATCTGGAACGTCAATCAACAAGCCGCGTGCACCATTCTTCAGTCTAATTTCCTCAACTGTATGTTTCATTGCCTAATTCTCTGATTATTTACGATTTTTCTTACGGTTCTGTCGCTGAGCCTTTTTCTTCTTTCGAGCTTGATTCTTCGCACGATTTGATTCCGCGCTAGTCTTGCCCTTTTTCACAGAGAAGTCATCGTCGCGATTTTCCTCGCCCGAACCAATTTCATTTACGCCACGCTCAACGGCATTTTCCGCCAACCTAGTTAGCTCAGTGTCATATTCGTCATCTTGAGATTGACGAACTGTAGCGTCGGCTTTATGAATATTAAATATCGTTGCCAAGACTTCATCGCGGAGATTAGCCTGCAAACTCTCAAACAACTTCTGAGATTCTGATCGATATTCCACCAAAGGATCGCGCTGTCCAACACTTCGCCAGTGAATTCCCTCGCGCAAATGTTGCATATTTTCCAAATGTTGCATCCATAATGTGTCCAACACCGCCATGTAAACTTCGCGCTCAACTCCACGCAAATCATCAGCGCCAATCTCACGCTCTTTCTCCGCGTAAGCATTCTTCAGCCAGCTCCAGCGCCTTCTCATAGCGCAAACGATCTTTCTTTTCCTTGCCAACCTTTTCAATTTTTTCCTTATCAACCGGGAAAATAACCGAGAAATCCTCGACAAACTTTGGATTATTCTTTGATGGAAGAGTTGTCAATTCGTGAACTTTAGCTCGCAATAATCGCTCAATTTCTGGCTTAATATTATCGCCTTCCAAAATCCTACGTCGCATAACATAAACGACGCGACGATGACGGTTAATCACATTGTCGTATTGAACAACATTTTTGCGCGTATCAAAATTGTAGCCTTCAACTCGTTTCTGTGCCGCTTCCAACGTTTTCGATACAGCACGAGTTCTGATCGGCGTGTCATCATCAACACCCAATCTGTCCATCAATGATGCAATTCGCTCACCCTGGAAAATTCGCATCAAATCATCTTCGGTCGAAACGTAAAACTGAGTCTCACCTGGATCACCCTGGCGTCCGCCACGACCGCGCAACTGATTGTCAATTCGGCGTGATTCGTGTCGCTCTGAACCGATAACAACCAATCCGCCCAATTCCTTGACGCCCTCACCAAGCTTAATGTCCGTACCACGACCAGCAATATTCGTAGCCAAAGTAATCGCGCCTTTTTCGCCGGCTTTCGCAACAATCGCAGCCTCACGCTCATTGTTCTTAGCGTTCAGAATCTCAAATTTAATACCTTCTTTTTCCAAATATTTGGCAATTTGCTCATTCTTTTCAATAGAACCAGAGCCAACCAAAACAGGACGACCTTGCTTGTGGTAATCCTTAATCGCCTCAGCGACAGCTTTCAGTTTGGCTTTTTCAGTCTTGAAAATCAGATCTTCCTTATCCTCGCGAATAACTGGTTTGTTCGGTGGAATTTGGATAACGTCAAGTGAATAAATTTGCTGGAACTCCTCAGCTTCGGTAAATGCCGTACCAGTCATACCGCTCAATTTATTGTACAAACGGAAATAATTCTGGAAGGAAATTGTCGCCAAGGTCATACTCTCTTCCAACACAGGAACGCCTTCTTTTGCCTCAATTGCCTGATGTAAGCCTTCGTTGTAACGGCGACCCTGCATCAAACGACCAGTATGCTCGTCAACGATGATTACCTCGCCGTCATTAGTTACGACGTAATCTTTGTCGCGCTTGAACAATGTCTGCGCCCTTAATGCTTGATCCATGTGATAAACACTGCGCACGTGATCTGGTGTGTACAAGTTTTTTATTCCCAACAATTTCTGAACTTTTTCAACACCTTCATCAGTCAAGGCAACACTTCGGCGCTTCTCATCCAAAACGTAATCTTCCGGAACCAACTTCGCGGCGATTTTAGCAAACGTGTAATAATTGTCAGGATTTTCAGCCGCTGGAGCAGAGATGATAAGCGGCGTACGAGCTTCGTCAATCAAAATTGAGTCAACCTCGTCAACGATTGCGAAGTTCAATTCACGCTGCCTGAGCAAATCGACATCATTAACCATGTTGTCGCGCAAATAGTCAAAGCCAAACTCGTTGTTAGTTCCGTAAGTAATATCCGCAGCATAAGCTTCCTTACGCGAAACTGGACGAAGCTTTCGCATTCGAGGATCGTCGTGATGCTCATTGTCGTAATCTTTATCATAAACAAATGACGCCTCATTGATAATCACACCAGTAGTCAGGCCCAGAAAATCATACACTTGACCCATCCAACCAGCGTCGCGCTGAGCCAAATAGTCATTAACCGTCACCACGTGAACACCCTTGCCCTTCCAAAGCATTCAGATAAGTTGGCAATGTCGCCACAAGAGTCTTACCTTCACCAGTTTTCATCTCGGCAACGTTACCCTCATGAAGAACCATACCGCCAATCAACTGCACGTCATACGGACGCTCGCCAATCACACGCTTAGCGGCTTCCCTTGCCACGGCAAACGCATCTGGCAAAATAGTATCAAGCGTCACATTCTTTCTTCGACAAACGCTTTTTCAGCTCATCAGTTTGCGCCCGAAGCTCCTTGTCGGACATCTTTTCATATTTGTCATTCAGACCGTTAATAACGTCAACTTGCTTACGCAATCGTTTCAAAATCTTCTTCTGTGGATCGCCAAAAATCTTACTCAGCGCTTTTTGTTGTGTAATTGCCATAAACCTTAAAACTCCCTCACTTTCAGGCATTTTCAAAAACTTCTTTTATTATAACTTTTTTTCGGGCTAATTTGAAAAGAAAAAGCGCCCAGAATCTGAACGCTTTCCTGCTAATTTCATCTATCAATTATTTTCGACCGAAAGTTTGCTTTAGCTTCGCCAAAACCCCGCGACTTCCGCCAACGTGAGCCAACACATCGTCTTTATACTTACGAACTTGACCATTCAACCTAGCTTCAACAATATCCACCGCAGCCAAAACGTTCATGGTTGAATCCTTAGCTACAATTTTCTTATCCGGCACGTTGATGATAACTTCAACTTCGTACTTGTTGCCACCAGGATTGTCAACCTGCTTAATCTTCACATCTGCAGATGCGCTTTTTCGCGCGTGGCGTGGCAAATATTTTCCCAACGAACCAATTTTTCGCTCAACGTATTTTTTTGTTGTAGCGTTCAGCTCATATTTAACGCCAGTAATTGTAATATCCTTAATCATTTTTCCTCCTACTAACTAATACGCTCTCTATTATATCACGTCACGACCATTCATATACGGACGAAGTACTTCAGGGACAGTCAAAGTTCCATCTGGATTCTGGAAATTCTCCAAAATCACCACCAACGAGCGAGCCAGCGACACCGCAGTTCCATTCAATGTATGAACAGATTCAATCGTGCCGCTTTCTCGCCTGACTCGAATATTCAAACCACGAGCTTGATAATCAGTACAATTTGAACAACTCGTCAGTTCACGATAAGTTTGGTCAACTGGCGACCAATATTCAATGTCGTACTTCTTTGCAGCTGGCGCACCCAAATCGCCCGCCGCAATATTAACCACGTGATAAGAAATCCCAATTTGCTGCCAAAGCGCCTCTTCAACGCTAAGAATTTTCTCATGAATCTCTTTAGATTGCTCAGGCAAACAAAACGCGTACATTTCCAACTTATTAAATTGGTGAACTCGGAACAGACCGCGTGTGTGCTTGCCGTATGTTCCCGCCTCTTTTCGATAGCAAGGACTATATCCAGCGTATAGCAATGGCAAATCTTTTTCGTCCAAAATCTCATCCGCGTGGTAGCCGGTTAATGGCATTTCCGCCGTACCAATTAGTGTCAAATCTTCGCCGTCAACTACATATTCGTTACTGCCCTCGCCCTTTCGGAGTAAAACCTGCGCCCTCAGCTGTTCGCAAATTGACCATATGCGGCACGGTCATAAATGTGAAGTCCCTGCTTTGTTACGTAATCCAAAGGCAAATTGAGTTACGGCATTTTCCAATAAAGCCAAATCGCCCTTCAAATAATAAAACTTCGCACCAGCCACCTTAGCGCCGCGCTCAAAAGTCCACCCAGCCGCGACTTACAGCGTAATCCAAATGGTCTTTTGCGCCAGTTTTGCAATCGCCATAAACTTTTACCTCAACAGAATCTTCTTCACCACCCAGAGGCACGTCGTCAAAAGTGATATTCGGGACGTTTTTAAGAATTGCCGCAACTTTTTCCTCGGTCGATTTCAAATAACTCTCACGCTCTGCCAGCTCAATCTTCAATTGCTTGCCCTGATCAATTAGCTCTTGGTCTGGTCGACCACCTTTCATCTTCGCTGAAATTGCGTTACGCTGTTCGCGCAAAGCTTCGACTTGTTTTCGCAAATCGCGGCGCTCATCGTCTAATTGCAACAACGCCGCAATATCAACTTTATAGCCTTTATCGTTTGCCGACTTTTGCACCAAATCGACATTTTCTCGGATGAACTTAATATCTAACATGTCTCAATTATATAACAACATAGACTATATATAAATAAACCCCGCCGGATTTAACAGACGGGGTTTTAGATAAATGTAAATATTTTACTTACATAGCTGTGCCAGGTAACGTCGTTGGCCATGGAACATTGTCATTTGGCACATATGACACGCTAACGATCGGAGGGAGCGTTGGCGTTGGATTCTCAGCGCTAGCTGCTTCAGCATTAATCTGCCCACTAGTTTGAATGATCCAAGTCAAGTACGAATTACCCCGTCGTCCAGCAGAAGGGCCTTGCATCTGGTCACTAGGGCGTAGTCCATCTGGCAACGTGCCCGTACCACCACCGTTCCAGTTATACGCCCAGCCTGTAAGAGCTGCATATAGATAAACAGTATTGTTAATTCGTCGAACCTTAACCACACTAGCTTTCATGGATGTTGAGAGAATTTGAGGAACACTTCTCCAGCCAGTGTCACCATATACAACCTTCCAGCCTGTTTTATCGCTACCACGAGTTTTAATCCAGCGAATGGCACCGTTTGTAGCGGCTGTATCGGTATAGTACGTACCAACACTAGCCTTAACATTACCCTCAGGCATACCAGTTCCGCGAATTTCGTACGTATCTTTCCACTCAACGTCACAGTCATTATCAGTTTTCTTACCGAGTACTTGATTTATTTTACCACCCGCAGGAAGATTCTTGCCTGTAAATTGTAAACCTAGGTTACTTGTACCATTTCCGGTAATAGTCAGTCCAGTCGAGCAAGGCTGAGTACTATTAGTTACGGAAATAGTAGCATTTCGGCCAGCCGCTCCTGTAGCACCTGTAGCTCCCGTAGCCCCCGTGGCTCCAGTTGCCCCAGCAGGACCCGCCGCACCAGTGTCGCCTTTGTCGCCTTTTTGACCATCTCTACCATTCTGACCATTAAGACCGTCTCGCCCATCCTTACCATTCTGTCCATTAAGACCATCTCTACCGTCTCGGCCATCCTTACCCTTTAAGTCTGAGTAGGCTATGATATTTTTCCATTCAGATTCCCCGGCATATCGCCACTGTATATACAGGGAGTTCTTCTGAATTTCAATTTCACGACTATCAGTTTTACTAGATTCTTTCTTACTGCCTTCCTTATTAGCACCGTTATCCTTATTTTTCAAATCCTCAAGCGAAACTATTTTCTGCCAATTGCCATCAGCATACTTATATTGAATCTCGCCCGAATCCTGACGAATAGAAACTGCGTTTGGATCAATTACTCCACGTGGTGAAATCTTAATAAAAAACAATAATATTATGAGTATTATTGTGATCACAAAAAGACTTAGCACGAAAGCTTTTGATGCAGGCTTTCTTGTATTTTCTCGCTCCACTTAAAATATTCCTTTAAACTTTATTTGATATTGATTATGCTTTTATTTTACATGCAGCAATATGAAAAATCAATCTCTATTAAACGTGAGAAATCACTCCCAAAGCCAAGCATAACCAACAAAAACCAGACCCCAGGGCAAATCGATAAATTATGAAACGGTCGGAAATTATTGCTCTGAATAAACTTCAATAACCACGACACGGCCAAATAACCGACACCGAATGAAATTACCGTGGCAATTATAGTTGGAGTCCAACCAACGCCGCCAGAAATGTGTTTATATTTGGTGGCAACTTCCAATAGTCCTGCTGCGACCAGCGCTGGAATACCCAAGAAGAAACTCAATTTCGTAACCGACACGCGGTCAAATCCACGGAAACAGACCGACTGAAATCGTTGCGCCAGAGCGACTAACTCCCGGAATGAGCGACAAGCATTGCCCCGCGCCAATCGCCAGCGTGTCTTTCCAGCTCGTCTCAGTTTCGCCACGCTTGTTATTTACCGCACGATTGTCAGCCAGCCACATAACAACGCTCCAGCCAATAAGCCCAAACGCCACAAACCACAAACTGCGCAGAACCGTTTCAACTTCATGCTTGAAATAATAATCCGACAATCGCAATAGGAATTGAGCCGATAATAATTGCCCAACCATATTTATAATCAAACTTTCGACGCGCTCGCTTCCACCATAAACCGCGCCACCAAGCCTGTAAAATCCGCCAAATGTCGCTCCAGAAATAAATCACCGCCGCCAAAATTGCTCCGATCTGAATTATCGCCGTAAAAGCCACGACACTCGGATCGTCAATTCGCATTCCCAACAACTTCTCAGCAATCGTCAAATGTCCAGTCGAAGAAATCGGTAAGAATTCCGTAATTCCCTCAATTATGCCGAGAATAATCGCTTGCCACCAAGCCATGCTTAAAAATTACCTTTCATCCTTCAAGTGTAGCATTAGCGGTAAAATCATTCAAATGCGTGGGCCTAAGATTCGGTATTTTCTGCTTCAATCGAGTTGTGATAGAACAAACCACTAACATTCACGCCCGCAGGAGCATAAATTTTCAAGCCAGTTATCGGCTTATAAAACTTCAAGCACCCGTCAAAGAATATCGCGTTACACTTCTCAGAAACGGACAGCACAATTTTATCGCCATCGCGACGCACGTTAATTTCTGGCTTATTCGCCTTTGGTAAATCCACAAACTCAGCTTCCACCTTAAATTTGTCAGAATTTATTCGCGAAACATTCCCCACTGGCATATCAATAAAAATTGAATTAGCGTTTGTCGTATCTGGAATATCGATATTCACTTTCTTTGTGAGCTGCTGCGATTCACGTGCATATTCCAAGCCAGCGTGCGTGCTAAATATTGCGGCGCTTGCCAAACTCATAAAAACAACGGATGCCGCCACGATCATTGTGATTACAGACATTCGATTGACCTTCCAAGCGAATATGCTACGCGTTACAATTGCGCCAAATATAACCGTCGCGATTCCGCCAATTGCCAAGGAAGTCCACACTCCCCACGCCCACATTTGCATTCCCAAACCGCCGAGCATATCAACCGAGGAAACACCAAGCGCCCCGCCAACAATCAGCCCAAACAGTATCGCTAGCGTCGTAAGTAGCACCACGGCACCGACAAAATATTGGAAAAATTTCGCAATTGGAGTTTTTCTGGCAGACACAGTTGAACTTCCATCAGCGGAAGCCTCCTTAAGTGCAGCCAAAGTTACTGGCTTCCCGCGCATTCGCAATTTGTCCGACGCGGTTTTTGCTGGCGGCATTGACACCCACATCGCGAGGTAAACCAGCACCATCGTACCAAATGTCACGAACGGCGAGATAATTGCAATCAGTCGCACCCACAACGGATTGATATTAAAGTACGCCGCTATTCCCGCACACACGCCACCAATGACAGCCCCTGTCCGTGTCGCGCATCAATTGCTTTTCTGGTTTTTCGTTATCATCCGTCAATTCATCAGTTGAGTCCTCACTATCATCCGAAAAATCGCGCGGCTCGCCCATTTGATTTTTAATCGCCAAAACATCATCATCGCCGATGATGCCCTCTTTCATCACGCCACGCTCGGCTAAAATCTCAACCATTCGCGCCTCAATTTCCTTCATCGCTTCCGCGTCGGCGTGCATATTTTTCTGAATCGAATTAAGATATTTTTTTCTAGCGATTTCTTAGCGTCAATTTCCACACTAAACGCCGTCTTTTGCCAGATGAATCCTGGTTATTTCCTTCATTATTTTATTCCTTTCTCTAAGTTATCAAGCGAATTATTTAACATATTTATGCGATCTTTAAGTTCATGAATCAATTGATCGCCGTGATCTGTCAATGAATAATATTTTCGCGGCGGACCTTGCTCGCTTTCCTGCCATTCGTGTTGCAAATATCCGTCTTTCTGCAGCCTATTCAGCAGCGGATAAATCGTACCTTCGACCACCGTTAAATCCGAATCGTTCAATTGCTTAACGATGTCGCCGGCGTACTGCGCTTTATTAGAACAAACCAGTAAAACGCAGTAAACCAAAAATCCTTTTCGCAATTGGACCGCCAAGCTTTCCGCATAGCTATCAACGTCCACTTTTACCTTCTTTCGGTATATTAGAACCCTTAATTTTGCCGTCTTTGATCAAGATTTGATAATCGCATTTCTTAGCCAAATCAACGTCGTGCGTCACGATAATCAGCGTTGCGCCTTCTTGCTTGTTGTAATTGAACAGCAATTCTTCCACCTTCGCGCCAGTTTCGCTATCCAAATTTCCCGTAGGTTCGTCCGCAAAAATGATCTGAGGACTACCGACAATCGCCCGCGCAATCGCCAAACGCTGCTTCTGACCGCCCGACAAATCCTTTCGCACGATTCTTGCGCTTCTCATACAAGTCCACCGCCTTCAGCGCCTCATTGATTTTACTTTCCCTCAAGCCCCTTGGCATTTTCACAATTTCCAGCGGCAAACTCACATTATCCGCCACGCTTTCATTGCCCTGAACAAAGAAACTCTGGAAAATAAAACCTATTTTTTTCTCGCGCGGAACTCGTCAACTTGCTTTTTGTTTCAATTTCAGAATGTCCTGACCGTCAATAATCACTTGACCTTGCTGCGGTCGATCCAGACCAGAAATTGCGTGCATCAGCGTCGATTTTTCCCTGAACCAGATTTTTTCCCAAAATCGCCACGCTCACGCCCTGTCGGAATTTGCAAGACTCACATCATTTAGCGCCACAAATTGGTTCTTCTTTTTGCCGTAAATTTTCGTCACATTTTTTTAAGCTCAATCATAACAATTCTCCTATTCCGTCCTTAACGCTTCAATTGGATCTAATTTTGTTGCCTTGCGGCTCGGCAGCCAGCCAGAAAGTACCGCCATAATCATCAGCCCGATTATCAAAAGTCCCATTTGCAGAGGATTAACGACTAATAGATTCGTACCTTGCTCCAACTTCAGGAAATTAGCAATCATAGGGATTGAGTAGCGACATCAAACTCGCCAAACCAACGCCAATCAAACCGCCGAGAAGCCCAACCCACGCCGCTTCATATCTGAAACATTTTACCGATATCACGACCTCGCATTCCCAAAGCTTTCATTAGCCCAATCTGACTAGTTCGCTCCAGAAACCGAAATGTACATCGTATTAACAATTCCAAACACGCTCGCAAGTAACGCCAAACCGCCAAACCCAATCAGCGCCATTTGAGCCATATTCACAAAAAGTCAGCATAGCCTTGCGTACATCCTGAACCGAAGACGCCACGTAGTCCTTACCAAGTTCACTCTTCACCGCCTCAACGTTTTTCTCATCATCAACCGACGCAATCACGTAAGAATAATCATTAGGCAAATCTTTGGCGTGACTGAAAGCGTAAATCTCCTTAGCGTCATCCACAGAAACGCGCACAGCTGGCTGGTAAAATAGAATCGTGTCGGAAGGCTTATCAACTGCTGCAACTTTCAGAGATATTTCCTTGTCAGCGTTCTTGCTCGGCGAATCTCCTTTTTTCAATCCTAGCGTAATCGTTTGTCCAATTGCTGATTTTGCATCGCTAAATCCCATTTCTTTCACGTAAGATTCCGGAATAACAACTTCGCCTTTTTTCGGCATAAAATTGTCCAAATTACCAGCCGCAAACTTCATTCGAGTTTTATCAAACTTCACGGTTACACTCGGTACGAATTTTTTGTCACTTGCCGAACTTTTGGCATATAAAACTCCATACATAGAATAAGCTGGCGTCACTTTTTCTACGTGCGGAGTTTGCTGTATTTTTTTCACATCGTTATCAGTCATCGAATATTTTTCTATCGCCTTAGACTGATCCTTTTCCGTATCTTCCGAGTCGCTATATTCTGGAAGATTACTATCAGGTCCCGACGAGGTCACTTTTTTATAGACCGAAACAGATTTTTTATCGCCAGCCGCGTCGACCATACTGTTCGTATACAGCCGACCGCCTTCTCCAGCCATCATCGCCAGACCAATTGTAAACGCCCCAACTGAAATTGCCAGCGCGGTTAAAATCGTGCGACCTTTTGATTGCCCCAAATTTCGACCGGCGCGTTTAATAATGTCAATTCTTCTCACATTAAGCTCCTTGTTGATTTACTATACATAGTACTATGTTATACAAGGTACCTTAAATAGTCAAGGTATTTTTGAAAATAATATTTTTTTCATCATAGAGTTTGACGTGTTACACTATCGTTATGTATAGCAACCAAAACCGAATACACCAAGCAATAGTAGCACGCGAAGTTATCGAAATCTATAAATCCGCTCCAAATAAATCCAACACTGCGGAGTCGCTAGATGTCTTATGTTTTGCTATGGCTCGCCTAACCGAAAAAGACCCAGCAATTGACTGGGATGAACTAGCTTCTATATTTGATCATATTTCACGCTCTGATGATCTTTCTATCTCTAGAGATCTGGAAGAAATATATAAAAAAATATCATCTTTAATACGGAGCGCAAATTCTTATTCGGAATTGGACATTTAAAATCGCGCAATTGTTAACAGCTACAATACTGTTATTTTCTCTATTCCTCATCATACTCATCTTCAATCTCTTGGTCCAGAATCTCTTCAATCACGTCTTCTAACGTAATAATTCCCAGCTCCGTCTCATCGTCCATCACCACAAACAAATGATTGTGCGTTTGAATAAATCGACTTAAGACCGTATCCAGGCGCGACCTCTTGTCAATATCGTAAATTTTATCGCGGTACAATTGACTAATTGGCAACGGCAAATCTCGTCCAACGACATCCTTCACGTATAAAACTCCGACCAATTCCCCGTCAGATTGAACTGGAATTCGCGAATGTCCAGCGTGCTTAATCTGAGCTAGTAGAGTCGCGTCCAGCTCGTCATCCAAATCCACGACAAAAACCTCGCTCATCGGCGTAACCAAATCGCCAGCCGTCTTTTTACTAAACTGCAACGCACCCGCCGCAATTCGGCTTTCGTCATAATCAACCGGACTATCCGACCTAATAGCGTGCTCGTGAATAATCTCCTCCAGCTCCTGATGAGAATATAATTGCGGCGTTTCCTTACCCAGCCAGCGATTCAACAATTTCGACATCGGCTGAGCAAGCGGCCAAAATAGCACGTAAATCACATCAAGCAGCCAAAAGAAATATCGCACAAATCGATATCCACGCTGCGAGAAAATCGCCTGCGGCAAAATCTCGCCAAACATCGTGATGAGAAGCGTCGCAATCAAACCGCCAACCACGCCATTCGTCATATTGCCAAGCAAAATCGACATCGCGGTATTCACGCCGACGTTGCCAAGCAAAATACAGAAAATCAAATAATAGCCGTCTTTTCGATATCGATACACTCGCGCCGCAATTTTGTCGCCTTGCCTGGCTTTTCGCTTTCAAGTCATCAGGCCGCGCCATCATTAAACCAATATTCAGACCGGAAAATAGCCCAGAAAGCGCCAATAGAACAGCCGCCGCCAGCCATAATAAAATATCAGACATAATTATAACCTCTACTCTGAATCGTAGCTAAAAACATCCTGCCAGAAAATAACTCCAATAAAAAATCCATATCTTTAATTATACCAAATTCTACCAGCCGCCGCCTCCGCCGCCGCCTCCGCCGCCACCAGCGAAATCCACCACCAGACGAACCTCCAGAAGTTGAAGAATAATCACTAGCATGGCCAGCCGCTGTCGACAAACCGCTTAGCCCAGACGAAAACGCCACAGCATTGAATGCGCTCTGCCCAACGTACCAATCTGGCGCCTCGCCAACTTGCTCGTAATATTTACCCATTTGCTTGCTCCAATTTTTCTCTTGCCCAAACAACACAGCATAAGGCAAAACTCTTTCATATAATTTAACAAGTTGTTTTCCGTCGTTCACATCAACAACTACTTTTTCCGCACCCTCAGGACTTTGTAGAATATTCAAGCGCTCAGCTTCAGCCACGCCGATATACATTTTCAATCCCTCTAAATATCGCCTCAAACTCAAACCTTTATCTGTCAACGACCAACCTCTGGACGCGAAAAGCAAGCATAATTGACATAACAAGGAACATCGGTGACAAAAACAAAACAGCCAACACAAGAACTCGCTTAAACCACCCTCTCATTATTCGTTGCACCTCTGGATTTTGCTCGCATAAACCATATTTCTCTCTGGCTAGCGTCTCCAGATTTTTATCATCGTCACGCGTTCGCGTCATGTATTTTATATTATTTTGAAGATTTTTCAGATTTAGGCGTTGACCTGGCTTTTGGAATAGATGGACTGTCGAACATATCCTGGATAATTTCAATTTCCTCGGCTTTAAGCTCTTGCAAATCTTTAATAATTTCAATCTCGTATTGCGCACCGCTAAACAGCGAAGATTTTTTCACTTCATAAATTTTAATATAATGCCGAACCGCCAGGTCTAATAATTGCGCAACCTTTGGCAAGCCTTTAACCTTGAATGGATCGTATTTTTTCAAAACATATGTCGACATCAAAACACTAATATCCTCTGGCGGCAAATATTCCGGTGGAATCGGTTTTAACTCCTTCTCTCTGCCGACTAGCCGCATATATCGAATTATTAGAAAAATCGCCAAAGGTGTCGCGATTGTATAAGCCAAAATCTGCATCAAGTTCCAAATTCCAATCAACTTTTCCATTAGCGTTTCTTGATATCCAGAAAAAGTCCCACTCTTAAATCCCAACCGCCACAGTTACGCCTTGTTGACGACTCAATTTATCTATTTTTACAGTAATCCGACCCTTATCTTCGCTCAAAGTCGCATTGCGTCGTCGAACCTCGACTGCCGACATAACAAAAAGCTTTTCCTTGCCTTGCCGCAGCCAAAGACTCATCAAGTTTCACGGAAATTTGCACATTCTTTCCATCGGAACACGCCATTCATCGCCGATCACATCCCAATAGAATTCATCACGCCCCGTATCGCCATAATTCTTAGTTACATCACGCTGCGTGAAACTTAATAATATAAGTTTTCTCGCCTTCCACGTAAGTATTTTTATTACCAATCCTCAACTCATCGTCATTCCAAGAATATTCGAGCGACGTACCATTTTCATCAGTTACAGATTGCAATGAAAAATTCGTCGAGTGATCATCGTACTTCTTAACAAAAACTGGCGCGATTCCCCGATTTTGGTTCGGCGGAAAATTAGCGGTAATTCGCCAAGTAGCTTCCAATTTTGATCGATTATCAGAGTCGCGACTCAGCGAATATTCCGCATCAAATTTTGTGATAGTAAAATTATCCGTCGAGCGTGCCGCAAACGCCATTTTACCAGACCCAGCCAACAATAGCCCAACAGTTAATAGTCCCAAAAGAAAACGTTTCATGCTTTAATTATAGCAAAATTACAAGTTGACTTGCGGATAAATCGCCCGAGTTGTTTCGTCAATTTCGCTCTTAAGCTGCGGGAACGGCACACCTTCACGTGCTGTAACGCCCTCGAAAATCCAGAATACTCGCTCAGAATAGCCCCAACCACAAGCCGGCGGCATTCCATATTCCAACATCTCAACGTAATCAATATCAAGCATCATCGCCTCCTCATCACCAGCGTCACGCATTTGCTGCTGCTCAAGGAAACGATTTCAGCTGGTCAATCGGATCATTCAGCTCAGAGAATCCATTGCCCAATTCCGAACCAGCGATCACTGGCTGAAAACGCTCCACCGTCTCTGGATTTTCCGGATTAGTCTTTGACAACGGACTAATAAACTTCGGCGTATTCACCAACCAAACCGGACCAGCAACATCTTTACGAATATTCTTCCATAATTTATCAATACTGCGTGGGAATAGAATCAGTTTTTTCAACTTCCAAATTATGTTCTTTCAGCTTTAGCGGCAACTTCTTCAATTGTCGTGTTATAAACATCGATTCCGTAATGTTTGCGAATAACTTCAGCGTAATCCCAAACTTCCCACTCGCCACTCATATCGACGTTGAATTTGCCCAATTGGAATTGCAGAGTGCCAAAAGTCTTCTGAAGCACGTCTTTATACATCGACTCCATAAAACGCATTCCCTGCTTTCCAGTCCCAGTAAGCCGCGTACCATTCCATAGCAATATGCTCCGGCAAATGCTCGTCCGAGTAATTTTCATTGCGAAAACGCGGACCGAGGTCATAAACTTTCTCAAATCCAGCACCAATCAATCGCTTTCAATGGCAATTCGTGGCTAATTCGCAAATAAAACTGCTGATCACCCAGCGCATCCATATGCGTCACAAATGGGTTCGCGTCAGCACCACCAGTGGTATGCTCCAAAACAGGAACATTAATCTCGATGAAACCCGTGACTATTCAAATAATCTCGCGTTGCTTGCCAAAACTTACTTCGACGAACGAATCGCTCGCGAACTTCGGGATTGACATTCATATCAACATAACGTCGACGCAAGCGCTCTTCCTTATTCTCTAATTTTTCCGGCATTGGTCTCAACGATTTGGTCAACAATCTAAGTTCGCGTACACCAACGGATTTTTCGCCCGTTTGTGTCGTGGTCATTACGCCCTTCGCCTCAATAAAATCGCCCGTGTCCAGCAATTTAAGCTGCTTCACTCCAAGCACACCACGCGCAGCGTCTAATTCCGCCACGTCATCACGCTGTAAGTAAAGTTGAACATCACCAGATTGATCACGCAATTTAATAAATGCCAATTTACCAAAACTGCGAATAGATGCCACACGACCCGCAACAACAACTTCCTTACCAGCTAGCTCATCATACTTAGACAAAACCTCAGCACAAGTATGAGTTCGTTCTGATTTTGCTGGATATGGTTCAACGCCTAATTGACGTAATGTTTCCAGTTTTCGTAGTCGTTCGTTTCGATAATCTTGTAATGTGGCCATAACAGAGATAATTATAGCACATTATACGCGGCAAATCCCGCTAGGTTTAAGATATCGACTTAATAATGTAGGTAATTTCGGCTTTTGGCGTTTTAATTGTAACTTCATCACCGATTTTCTTACCAATCAATTCTTTACCAATTGGCGACTGATCTGAGATTCGTCCAGCCAACGGATCGGCTTCAACTGGACCAACCACTGTGTAAGATACGGTTCTTTCTGGGCACTGCAATTCAACTGTACTGCCCAAACCAACACTTGAGCTGCCGCTGGATTTAATAATTTCGGCGTTCTGCAGAATATCTTCAATTTCCAAAATTCGCGTTTCCACCAAGCCTTGCTCTTCGCGTGCAGCGTCATATTCCGCGTTTTCACTCAAGTCGCCAAAATCTCGTGCTGCCGCAATTTTTTCAGCAATTTCGCCGCGTCGCCCCTTCAATTCTGCCAATTCTTTTTCTAAATCAGCCTTCCCGGCTTCTGTAATTTGATAAGTTTTTTTCATAAAAATTTCCTCCTCTACTGTATGTAGTGGTATTAGTCTTACGATCTACACTAAATATAGTGTTTTTAATTAGTCTTGATTAAGTCTATCTGAGTATATCAATCACTATTTGTTATGTCAATATAATCAGCCCTACCGACTAAGACAAAAATCCATCAATTGCTGATAATCCATTTTTCGCGTTTCGCCAGTTGCTCGTTCCGTCAATTCAAACAAGCCATCACCGTCAATCGCTCGATCGCCAATCGTTATCCGCCATGGCAAGCCCATAAGCTCAGCATCAGCAAATTTCACGCCTGGACGCTCGTCGCGATCATCAAGCAGCGCATCGACGCCACTGTTAGCCAGCTCGTCATAAAACTTTCCTGCTAGTTCCTGACCCTTTTCACCAATTGCAACAATATGAACCTTAAACGGCGCAACATTTTCTGGCCAAACCAAACCTTTATCGTCAGCGAACTTCTCAACAATCACGCCCATAACTCGCGTAATTCCAATACCATAACTTCCCATATAAGCGTATCGCTCTTTACCTTCAGCGTCAGTAAATACCAACTTCATTTCTTCGGATTTCTGCGTTCCGAAATTAAAGATATTGCCAACTTCGGCAGTTTTCACCTTTTCCAACTCACTACGATCAACACCGAGCTCCTCAATTGCCTCATCCAAAACTTCCTCATTAACAGCGATATTTTTGCCACGATGCAAATAAATATAATCCTCACCAGCATCGCAAATCGTCTGAAACTCATGGCTAAACTTCGTAAAAGCGCCGCCAGAAGCAAACGTCACATACGTTTCATCACCAATTCCAAATCGGTCATAACAACGCTTATACGCCTCAATAACCGAATTGTAATAACTATCCAAACTCTCCTTACTGTCGTGAATCGAATACATATCCTTCATCACAAATTCACGACCACGCATAATTCCACTCTTAGCGCGAAGTTCGTTTCGCAATTTGTTCTGGAATTGATAAACGCTAATTGGCAAATCTTTGTAGCTCTTTAAGTAATTACGAAGAAGATCAACAATCGGCTCCTCGTGCGTCCAACCAAAACCAATGTCCGTGCCGTCTTGCAGCTTAGACTTAAACCAAACGTCGACCAATTCATCGCTCCAGCGACCAGTTTCTTGCCACAATTCCTTTCGCTGCAAAGTGCTCATCACCAATTCCTGGCTATTAACCTTGTCCATTTCCTCACGAACAATTTGCTTCATATTCTCAAGAACTCTCAAACCCAACGGCAAAAACGAATACACGCCCGCCATCGTTTTATGTACGTAGCCAGCACGAATCAAAAGCTGGGCATTTCGCGCAACCTCGCCAGCTGGCGCCTGCTCAAAGTTTCTAGTAAAAAGTTGTGTCATTCGCATATTTTTTTCTCCTTTACATAAATATAAATGGCAATAACGATTCTGTCTGATTAATTGCGCCCGTATTGATAAACAAGAAATAAAAAAAGCTATTCCGTTTTTTTCATCATATGCATCATAATAGGCACCCAAATTGCGCCAGTATATTCCCTAGTCGCACACATCACCAGGCTTAAAAGTAAATGTATCAACTGCCACCGCCCATTGCAATGGCGAATCTGGACCAACCCAAAGATGTGCCGCGCCAAACGCTATACTTGTTACGATAATTGACAGCCAAATCGAGAAAGAATTGCGCAACTTGCCATAAAGATATCCGCGATACAAAAGTTCCTCAACAATCGGTGCCAGCACCACCAATACAACAAACGCCATGATAAATTGCCAATGAGTCGCCAACATACTCTGACTGAACGGTATGACCTGCTTTTGCTGCATATCCACCGAGAAAACACCACTGGCGATGCTCATCGCAACCATTGTTAGTAAAAAGTAAGCTACGAAAGCAAACGGAGAAATGAATATTTCCAAAAACGTTGGCCAGTCATTCACACCCAAATTGCTTAAAGTTGTTCGGCGCTTCTTAACCAAAAACGGTACAGAAATCACGATAATTAACGACAAAATATATACGACAACCGAAAGCACCGTGTTAAAAATAACTGGATTCACAGAATTGAGAGGTACGCCGATTTTTGCCAAAGCACCGACCGCCAATGAAACAATAACCTCCACCGCCAAAAATACGCCATAAACCCAAGCTGGGAGCGCCAAAATCAGCCACCATTTGCGGTTTTTTATTTTCTTAGAAGAGCTTTCCAACATCACTGATCGTCACCAAAATTGTTAAGATTAATAGAATTAGCATACCGGTTGCCTGAATATTTTCCTCGCGCTCTTTCGTCAGATCTTTCTTAAATAAGCGGAAAATTGTCATCGTGAACCAGCGACCGCCGTCAAGCGCTGGGATTGGTAAAATGTTCATAACTGCCAGCGTCAGCGAGATTAACGCCGCCACGAAAATGATGTACTCAATTCCAGAACTGACAACTGACGGGAATAATACACCCAGTATGCCAATTGGTCCTGCTACGCTCCCGCTGACAGAGGCCAAATCAGCTCGTGCAGACTCTTTTGATTCTGCGGAACCGAATATTTGTCCGATTGATCCGTGCACGGTTTTTACCAATAACACACCAACGCCTTTGATAGTTTCATATGACAATTGCCCAGTAGTTGCCACACCCACAATAGGCGCCGACCATGTACTATACATTTTCTCCGTCTGCCCCGGAATAACGCCCAGATATCCGCCTCCCTTCGCGGACTTTTCATCATTCAGCTGGACGTCAACAGACGACTCTTTGCCGTCACGCTTGTACTTGACGTTGATTTTTTTGCCAGCATTCTCCTTCGTTACAATTGGCAACTTTCCCGCCTCTGTAAGCGACTGACCGTTTATCTCAATCAGTTCGTCATTAACCTTAAGTCCGGCTTTATCGGCAGGCGAACCCGGCGTAACTTTCGCTATCGCCACTGGCGAACGCCTAACCTCCGTATCAAATGGCAATTGAACTTGGTTCGACAGGATTTTCGGCATGCCAATTATCGCAAGAATCGTGAACAAAACAATCGCAGTTATCCAGTTCATCACGACGCCAGCCAGCAAGATTTTCGTCTTCACCCAAAACGTCGATCCGCCATATGTGCCCTCGCCTTTTGCAGAATCATATTCACCTTTCAATCTAACAAATCCACCAAGCGGCAGCCAATTCAGACTAAACGTTACGTCCTCACCCAAGAAACTTCGCTTTACTTTCCATTTTTTTGCGGCAGGCGGAAATCCGATCCCAAATTCCTCAACCTTAACGCCGTTTCTCTTGGCGACAATAGCATGACCTAATTCATGCAAAACCACCAATAAAATGAGAACAAATAGCCCTAAAAGTACTCCCCAAATAATCATTTTCCAAACCGCCTATTCCGATTAGCATATTCCTCTAAAATCACCGACACGTCATCCATTGTCATGTCTGGCCAATTTTTCTCAATAAACATCAACTCACTGTACGCTGATCGCCACAACATAAAGTTGCTGAGCCGCTGTTCGCTAGAAGTTCTAACAATCAAATCGCACGGCGGCACCTCTGGCGCGTATATATTTTGAGCAATCAACTCGGGCGTAATTTCCTCAGGAGAAACTCCAGATTGAACAATTTTTTTAACCGCATCAGCAATTTCCAAATGTCCGCCATAATTCAAGCATAAGACCAGTTCTCCATTTTTCAGATCGGCGGTTTTTCCTCAGCCTCGTCAATCGCTTTGATCAACTGATCCGACAAGCCTTCCCTGGACCCAACAACCCTCAATCGAACCTCATTTTCAATAAATATCGGAAGATCAGCCTTCAGTATGTTCAATAGCAATTTCATCAAATGTCGAACTTCTTCCTCTGACCGCTTCCAGTTTTCCGTACTAAAAACGTAAGCGCTCGCATATTTCACACCTCGATGAAGAACCTCCAACGCCACGTCTTTTAGCGCGTTATAACCCGCCAGATGCCTTCGTATGTCGGCAGACCATGCTGCTTTGCCCACCGCCGATTTCCATCAACAATAAACCCGATATGCCGTGGCAAATTAGCATCTTCACTCATTATTCGCCCTCCATTCATCAATTAATTTCACATCCTGAACATCTTTTTCGCGACTGCGCCAGCTCTTCCATTTGCGCAGAAATTCCAAGTCAACAAACCTCACGCCATCATATTTCACCACATAATCAAGCAAATCGTCATAACTAACAGCTTGCCCATCAAAAACCCAGCCGTCCCAAACTTCAGCCGAACCGTCATCTTTTACAAAATAAAAACGCTGATTGTCATCAAACTTTTTAAGCCAATCGCCACTTTCCTCAGAGAGCTTTTTCATCAAATCAGAACTCGCCGCAAGATCAATATCACTAGCTGGACGAATCCCCAATTGATCCAAAATTCCGCTACCAATAACAATAATTTGATCCAACGGCAAATTCAACGCTTTCACTTTATCGGCAAAAGTTTCGCTCATTAAACGGTTAAGACGTCCTTTTCTTTCGCCTTAAACGCCTCGTCAATTTGCGTTTGCATCTTACTCATTAAGCCGTCAATCTCTTTCTCTACACGCTTCAAATCGTCTTCGCTCAGCTCTTTATTGTCCTTCATTCGCTTAGCGTCCTTAAGAGCGTCTTGGCGAATATTACGCATCGCAATTCGAGCCTCCTCAACTTTCTCGCTGACCTGTTTCACCAGTTGATGGCGACGCTCTTCAGTCAAAGCTGGAACTGGAACGCGAACCACTCGCCCATCGTCAGACGGATTAAAACCTAGACTTTGATTGTCGCGAATTGCAGAAGAAATTGCTGTAATATTACTCGGGTCAAATGGCGTAACTAACAACATTTGCGCCTCTGGAGCGGTTACATTTGCAACCTGATTAAGCGGCATTTTTGAACCGTAAGCCTCAACCATAACACCGTCAAGCATTCCAGCGTGCGCCCTGCCCGTTCGCACCTTCTTCAATTCATCTTGAAAAAAGCTAAACGCTGCATTCATTTTTTCTTCATAAGGGTTTGTGTCGAACATATTTCCTCCAATTTATCTATCCGTTATTATATCAAACTTCAAGCGTCTTGTCTGCTAATTTTGCCTTACGCCCCGTGCTATAATAACAGAGTGATTTCTAAGATTAAGCTATACAATTTCCGGTCTTATCATCTGCACGAAGCGGCTTTTAGCAATTCTGGGACGGTAATCGTTGGACCAAATGGCACCGGCAAGACGAATCTGCTCGAGGCGGTTTATGTAGCGCTACGTGGCAGTAGTTTTCGTGGCAGTCTCAGCGACTGTATGACGCTGAACGCTCCGCAAACAATTGTTCATCTGGAGGGTGATTTCGGCGAACGACGTATTAAGCTAGACTCAATTTCCGGAAAAATCAACAAAGAATTCATCATAAATGACAATAAATCAAAGGTCTTAACCAGAAAAAACCGCTTGCCAGTTGTTTTATTTGAGCCAAGCGAACTAAGATTAATTTCCTCCTCACCGTCCCGACGACGCGACTTTCTGGATGGCTTAATTGCCCGACTTGACCCCAAATACGACACAGATTTAAGAGCTTTCAATCGCACTCTTTTACAACGTAACGAACTCTTAAAATCCCACCAGGAAGACTCATCAATTTGGCGCGACAACCTGTTTGCTTGGGATATAAAATTTGTCCAATACGCAACCAACATTGCCCAAAAACGAGCCAAATTTATCCAGATAAACGAGCCTCGCATAAAAAATTTATACGAATCTTTGGCGGGAAAAGACACGCAATTATCAATCGAATATGGCGCTATTGTACCTCTGGAAAATTACGACCAAGCCCTACTAAATCGCTTAGGAAAATCCCGCGAATATGAAATAGCTACAGGCTTCACTTCTGCCGGACCACACCGTGAAGATTTCACAATTTTCCTCCATGATCAGCCCGCTATTAAAGTTGCTTCACGTGGCGAAATGCGAACCATTATGCTGGCGTTCAAGTTGCTAGAGCTTGAAATGCAGACAGAGATTAGTCAATCTCGACCACTCATTTTACTGGACGACGTTTTCTCGGAACTAGACGCCACTCGCGAAAAACTTCTTCAGGAGACGATCCAAAATCACCAATTTATCGTCACTACGACAGATGCGCGCCACCAAAAAGATGGCTGCTCAATAATTTCCACACAATAAAAAATCGACCGCATCACTACGGCCGATTTCTTCTCTGTGTGAAAATCTATTCGCTTACACCCAGCTCGATTCGCTTAAATTGACGAATAACGATGTTCTCGCCTAATTTAGCAATCGCTTCCTTAATGTGTTGCTCAACAGTCTTAGAATCGTCCAAAATGTACGCCTGGCTCATAAGAACCTGCTCAGCAAAGTGCTTCTTCAATTGACCTTCAACGATCTTTTCGCGCATTTCTTCAGGCTTGCTTGCCAAAGATTCGCTCGCCATAAGCTCAGCTTTAACGCGCTCCATTTCCTCTGCTGGAATGTCAGCTTCAGAAACATACTTTGGGCTCATCGCTGCAATTTGCATAGCAATTTCGTGCGCCAACGTCTTAAAGTCATCAAGTCGAGCCACGAAGTCGGTTTCGCAGTTTACCTCAACGATAACGCCGATTCGGCCAGAGTGAACATACCTTTCAATCAAACCTTCACGGGCTTCACGATCAGCCCTTCTTTTCAGCTTTCGTCAAAGCCCCTTTTTTGCGCATAGCTTCCAAAGCTTTATCGAAATCGCCCTCAGCTTCAACCAAAGCTTTTTTAGCGTCAGTCAAGCCTACGCCGGTCAATTCACGCAATTTTTTGATATCGTCAACAGAAACGCCCATCCTATTTCTCCTCTTTTTTAGCTGGTTTTTCTTCAGCCTTTACGCTACCTGCACCTTCAGCAACAGCCGCAGTGAAGTAGTCTAATAGCAATTGAATGCCCTTAACAGCGTCGTCATTACCTGGAATTACGTAATCAATTCCTGTTGGGTTAACGTTGGTGTCAACAATTGCAAATACTGGCACGCCCAAAGTTTGAGCCTCGCGAACTGCATTTGCGTCGGTCAATGCGTCGACCACAACAACAGCGCCTGGCTTGCCCATCAAATCCTTGATGCCGCCATATTTCATATTCAAGCTGTCGATTTCCTCTTGGAAACGCTGCACTTCAAGCTTGTTATAACGCTTTTCCAAGTCACCTGAAGCCATTCGCTTTTCAAGATTCTTTCAGTTTCTTAATTTGCTGAGCAATAGTTGAGCCGTTAGTCAGCATACCACCAATCCAGCGCTCAACTACGTATGGCTGGTTGATTTTTTCAGCTGCTTCACGAACAACGTCTTTAGCTTGCTTTTTGGTGCCAACGAACAAAACCTTGCGCCCTGATGCAGCAATCTTTGTCAATTCTGGCAAAGCCTTATCCAAAGCTTCAACGGTCTTAGTCAAGTCAATAATGTGACTATCCTGACGCTTACTGTGAATATATGGCGCCATCTTTGGGTGCCAGCGGCTGGTTTTGTGTCCAAAATGAACACCTGACTCCAGCAAAGCCTTGATGTCTACCTTTACAGACATTCTCTTCTCCTTTTGCCTCATCCGCCCACGATTTGGAGTGTGAAACGGATTGTGTCATTAAAATTAGTTACCTGACAATTATACCAACTATTCTTCATCAGGAGCAACCACTTCTCGACGAGACGCGATGAACTTTTCCATCTCTTGATCAAGCTCAATTGCTTCCTTGCTCGAAGAAGAAATCTTCTGAATCTCACACCACTCTCCTCTTGGCTCTACAACTTGCATTTCGACAGATTGACCACTCTCTTCTGTCGAATCCTTGCGGCGCACCTCTGCGCGAACTACATCGCCACCTGCCCGAGCGAACTCAAAATAAGTAATCGAGCTATCATCCACAAAAGCACCATACGAACAATTCTCTCCCCACGCCAAATCCTTTGCAGTCATATCCGGCGCCGGTTCATCAATTAGATTTGCTGACAACTTAAACAATAAGACTGATCCAGCCCTTGCTCCGTCTTTCCCGATGTGGACATCCTCGTAGACATCAAACGCCACGACTGAAGTACCTACTTCCACTGGTATAATATTAGAAGAATCAACAACACTCTCATGAGGTTTAAATAGCTTCGCGCTAATAGGGCTGCTACCTATAAATTTAGGAGATAGTTCCAGATCAAGGCTTACACTAAGCATACCACCAAGCCGTGACAACGAATCCTGATTAATCAGAGTATTTATATTACTTTCTTCATAGCCATCAGGCTGATCCAGTATCTCGCCAATAGCCCGTGCCCTCCTTTTTTCTTCGGTGCGGCGAAACGCCTCATCCGCCAAGCTGTTTAAATTATGATTATTCCAAAGTGTAGGTTGCCTTCCCTTATCCATATTATATAACTCCTTAATTTTCCTAATTACCAGAACCAGTTATACTCTCTCTCTTGATTTGTCAAGTATTTCATCATATTTTTGACAATTTGCAAACGACATGATTGCAATGTATATTCGTACTGCTGATGATATTTGCATTACTCCATTTTTTTGTTAAAATACCAAGGTTATGAAAAGCAGTATTCACCCACAGAACTATCGCCCTGTCGTATTTAGCGACGAACAAGCGGGCTTCGCGTTCTTGACTCAGTCAACAGCGCAAACAACCGAAACTATCAAATGGGAAGACGGCAACGAATATCCATTAGTTAAGGTTCACATTTCATCAGCTTCACACCCATTCTTTACTGGTGAGGAAAAGATTATCGACACCGAAGGTCGTGTTGATCGCTTTAAGGCTCGTCAAGCAGCCGCTGAAGCTCGTAAAGCAGCTTTGGCAAACAAAGCAAAGAAAGCTAACGCTAAAAAAGCAGCTAAAACTGATTCTCCAAAATCAGACAAAAAGACTAAATAATCTGACAAGCTAGTCCGACAATTCAAAAACCGCTCAAATCACTGGGCGGTTTTATTTTACGTTAGTTCAATCTGACAATACTTATCTCGCGACATAATATTTCACAGTCTCCCCGCACCTTTGCAGCGCATAAGCGGTGAGCGCCGTCACCTTGCAAAGCCAAAAATACTCCGCCGTCAGAGTCTATGACAACATCTACACTTCGTATTGGAGGGCTAGTTTTCGGATCCATTTCTGCGTATTGTCTAATAATATCGCGGCTACTTTTTCCACCTTTCGATTCCGACACTCGCCCTTCTCGCCAATCTTTAATCATCGGTGCAGCCACAAATAACTCAACCGGCAACGGAATATCAGATCCCGAAATCGCTCTCATGTCGGGCCACTCACCCTCATATATAGATATTTTCGTTTCACCGGCAATATTATCTTTAATTAATTTATTTAAATCGCGTAGTGAAACTGGCTCCTCTATTGGATGAGCGTCGTCAATACTAAACAAACTCTTCACAATCAAATCAACTCTCGGATCGTTTGCTGGGATACCCTCTGGAAGGTCTTCAATACACTGCACCAGTTTAGGCGACTTTCCGACATCGCAAAGCGCCAACTTATCAGTATTTTCGTAAACCAAATCACGCGAATCAACCTTGCATTCTTTCATTATCACCATATAATACAATACCGATAAACATTTGTCAATGTATGATATAATTTTATAGATATGGCAAAGATTTCTTTAGATATGGATTCTCTGAAAAGTGAACGAGCTGATTTGAGCAATTTTTTAGCGCAACCTGATGCTTACAGCTCACCAGATTTTACGGTAAAAAACAAACGATTTTCAGAATTAGAAACGCTTATCTCCAAAGGCGAAGAGCGAGAAAACCTGGAAAAAAACTTAGTAGAAGCCAAGGAATTAGCAAACGAAGGTGGCGAGCTGGCTGCCCTGGCAAAACTTGAGATTACTGAAACCGAAGCTCGATTGACCGAATTAGAAGAAGAATTATTCATCCTACTTACCCCGAAAGACCCCAACGACGAGAAAAATATCATCATGGAAATCCGCGCTGGAGCTGGCGGTGATGAAGCGTCATTGTTTGCGGCGGAACTATACCGCATGTATCTACGTTGGTGTGAATCTAACGGCTATAAAGTAGAACTAATTAGCGAATCAGCCAACGATTCTGGCGGCTATAAAGAAGTTATTTCATGATCAAGGGTGACGCGCCATACTCTAAATTGAAGTTCGAAGGTGGCGTACACCGAGTTCAACGAGTTCCAGTAACTGAAAGCCAAGGTCGCGTCCACACTTCAACTGTAACGGTGGCAGTTTTGCCAGAAGCAGAAGAGGCTGACATTGAGATAAACCCGAACGATTTGCGAGTTGACATTTACCGCTCCAGTGGACACGGCGGTCAAAGTGTGAACACGACAGATTCAGCAGTGCGAATCACCCACTTGCCGACTGGAATGATAGTTACAAACCAAGACGAAAAATCGCAAATTAAAAACCGCGAAAAAGCCATGAGCGTGCTTCGTTCGCGATTGTTACAGATGAAAATTGACGAGGAAAACGCCAAATTAAGTGCTGAGCGACGCTCGTTAGTTGGAACTGGCGACCGCTCGGAAAAAATCCGAACATATAACTTCCCTCAAGACCGAATCACCGACCACCGCATTCACTACAGCCGCAGCAATATCCCCGCTGCAATGAACGGGGATATCGACGATTTGATTGAAAATCTACAGAGATATGAGCGTGAGCTGAAAGCTCAGAATGCTAGTAATTAGTACAGCTTACGCGGCCTAGCTACGCGGCTCAGCAGACTCCAATAGTTTTGCCAACCTACTTATTTCGTCCACACCGACTGGTTGACGATTCAGCCCCATTTGTTGCTCTAATTTATCATTCTCTATTTCATCGTTACACCTATCAACCATACGTATTATGATGATGCCTTCGGGGCGCAGTACTCTCTTTAACTCTCTCGACCGCTCAGCAATATTGTCATCGTACCTCAAAACCTGATCATCTTCTATATAATAATCATGCGTCTCTTCACTTCCCTCATCCCACTCCATAATTGATATGGATCGTTCTTTATCTCCATTATCAAGCAGAGCGGATTCCACACTGACCAATACATAAGATCCGTCTTTTTGAGGAATTTCTAAAAGAATACTCGACTTTATCCCATCTTCTAGTACAGTATGGTCATAAGTTTTCGCATCTCCCGCGAATCTAAGAAACGTCGATAGAACCAGACCCTCAAATTCTGCTGCCGCCCGTATTTTTTCTTCAGTAGTCAGTTCAGGATTAAATCCTTCTGCTACAGACTTCATTTGCTTTGCGGCTTCGCTACTGTGCGTATTATTTGGCAATTCCATTATATATTCATTCCTTTCGCTAATGATATGAAGCCTATAATACTCTCTCTCTCTCTTGATTTGTCAATACTTTTTACCATTTTTCTCAGTTTTTGCAAGCATTTTACTTTTTACATTCCATAGATATATGTTATAATTAGCAATATGATTATCTCTGAATGGCTAAAAATTGCCACAAAATCCTTAAAAATAGCAAACATCCCGTCCGCCAGATTAGACGCTGAATTGATATTAGCCAACACTTTACGAAAAAACCGCACTTACCTACACGCTCACCTGGACGAAGAAATTGACCCCAGAAGATTTGATATCGCAAATGCCAGACTAGATCTAAGATTAGACCGCGTACCAATCGCCTACATTCTGGGCTATAAAGAATTTTACGGGCGTAAATTTACCGTATCTCCTTCCGTTTTAATTCCCCGCCCTGAATCCGAAGATCTAATTTCATTGTTCTTAGAACTGACCACCAGCGAAATTGCCGAAAAAGTTTTAATTGACGTTGGCACAGGATCTGGCTGTCTGGGGATTACTGCCAAATTAGAGAGAAGCAACTTGTCGGTGATCTTATCCGATATTAGCAAACCGGCCTTAAACATTGCAGAAAAAAATGCAAACGCCTTAAATGCGGACGTCCATATTCAACAGCAATCATTACTTAATGGCCAGCTCAAACCAGTCGACTATATCTTTGCTAATTTACCTTACGTTGACAAAAATTGGGACGTATCTCCAGAACTTCAATACGAACCAGATATTGCGCTTTTCGCCGAAGACGAAGGATTGAAATTGATATTGCAATTGATCTCACAAACACCACGATGTCTCACTTCAGAAGGTTTATTATTTATCGAGGCAGACCCCCAGCAGCACAATAGAATAATTGACAAAGCCGTAAAAAATGGTTTTGTAAAAGAGAGAGTTCTCAATTACATCCTAGTCCTGCGTTTCACTGGCGCTAAAGATTAAATTACTACAGAATTTAAGAACACTAGCATCACTAAGATAATTCCGATAGTAAGAATCACCGGAGCGGATATGTCTGAAAATCGAATAGCTTTATGCTTGTTGTAAGATTGGTAAGCTTTACTGGCGACGAGCGAGAATAGTAATAAGATTATTGTAACCTGTGAAACGCCGCCAAATAATGACTTTCCGTAGCTATAAGTCCAATAATATGACAACCAACCCAGCTCAGCAAAGACGAGTCCCCAGATTGCCGAAAGTAAAACCGTTTGTTCTTCGTCATAGCTGTGTAGGAAATGGCGCGCAGAACTATAGCCGATCAAGAACATCAGAATAACAACTACAGAAACTGACCACTCGTACGACACCACCATCAGCGCAGTTACACCGACGAAAATGGCGATCAACGACTGCATGGCAACCTGCCAGCGCTTAGACATCGGCTTAATCACGACCAGCCAAATTGCATATAGTATCGCCAAATGCTACGCGGAAATAAAACACTGACGTAGGTAGATACATCAGACCAACAACGCCAATTCCGACCGTTAAGTCAACCAAGTTAGCCTGAATGTTTGCCCACCAAAAACGCGGACGAACAGCAATTATGCGCCATTTGCTCAGCACAACAAGCGCTAACGCTGGAAATGGGGTCTGAAACGCTTGAGCAATAACAAGCAATGCAGCCGCCAAGCCAATATTTAAGACATAGTAAACTAATTCGCTCCAAAACGTTCTTCGCTTAACAGTTTTCAGTAACTCCATAACTTACTCTATTATACCAAATTATGAGCCAGTTCCCACAACAACGATAAATTGTGCATCAATATTCAAATTATACTTCGAGGAATCTGATGAAACCGAGCCGTACAACTCCTTAAATTTATCTTTTGTAGCAGGTTTTTTCTTTACCAGCTGGCAATTGATAAACTTGAGTCTTCCCTATTTTTTCATTACCTGGAGCATTGCCGACATGAACAACTTTCATTCCTAATTCTGTCAATTTGTCCGCTTCTTTCTGCGCTGCACCAGCCACGCCAGAGCCATTCAAGACAGCAACTGTGGCTTTTTCCTTAGATAACGGCGTTGCGTAAATCTCAGACTTTATATAAGCGCGAATGTCGTCATAATCATACAATCCCGCAGCCGGCTGGACTATGCTTGCGCCACCCGCCGTGCCAGTAGTCATAAGTACGTTGTTTTCCTCCACAAAACTCAATCTGTGAATATCAGATTCTTTTATCTCCGAGCCAAGGTTCATAATTGTGCGAATTTCTTTCGTGTCAATGTTTGTGCGCAAGTTTTTGCCCATGGCATCCATCAGAGACGTCACCTTACCAAAATCAGTCAGCGTTCCCGTGGAAGTAGCTTTGCTTTTCAGCGCCATGAGCACCAATTGCTGGTTTTTCTCTCGGTCAAAGTTGGATTGTTCCAATCCGTAAGTTGGCGCCACCAAACCACGCGCTCGAGAGAACCACATCGCTTTTTCGCCATCCATTTCGTGCTTGCCGTTAGTTAATTGCATATAGTGGCCCGTTGGACATCGTTCGCGACGTTGCTGATAATTCAATTCCTTCGCTCGACACATCCAGTCCATACTTGGATCAAGAATTCCTCGTGGATCACGACTCTGTACGTCAACGGTAACTCCACCGACCGCATTGACAGCATCACGAATCACCGCAGTATTAATATGCGCCACGTATTGAATATCCATACCGAATATATCGCCGATGAATTTCTTAGTTTTATCCATTCGTTCGACTTCTGCCTGCGCACTATCTCCACTGTCTACGCAACCAAAATATTCATTGATTTTACCAGCGTAGCCAGAATTACACGCCATGCCAAATTTTACATACAAGTCACGCGGGAATGCTAAACATATACGCATCCTTCTTTGTCTGATTGACGCTAAGAATCATCATCGAGTCGGTCAATGTCGCACCTGGATGATCCGGATCGTCATCTGTTGTACCTAAAATCAGCACATTGCTTCTGCCATAAGCATCCTCTTTCAGCTTCTGCCGCGAAAACAACCCTAAGATTCCGCCGTTATGAAACACCGAGTTCATCGTCTGCCATAATTTTAATAACAGCCAGCCCGCCACAATTGCAATAATAATTCCGATAATCGCAAGAATAATCCTGGTAATTAACTTTTTCTTACGCTTCTGCTTACGCTCCTGCCGATGAGAAGGCTTGGGTGTTTTCATCAATCGCCGCCAACGATTCGCTAATATTCTGCCTTTAATTTATTAGCAGAAGTTGGTTGCTGAATATTTCTTGTCGCATTATTCGACACTTGCGGACTATCTTCGTTACTACGATAATGCCCGAGCGTAGTCGTTTTTTTGCTAGTAATTTCCCCCAACGAAGTTCGCTGTGGTCGCTTGGCGACAAATCCGTCCATCGACTGTTTGCGTGGTTTCATATCTATTGATTATAACACACAAAACGCTTATAATTGAAACAATGGACGCTACTTTTATGGATCGTCATCCAAAACTACAAGATGGCCTGGGAATGGTCATTTTCGTTGCTGGTGTGGTGATTGGCACACTTTTATTGAACACTTTTGTATTTCAAACTTTCAATGTTGAAGGCGCCAGTATGGAAACAACAATGTACACCGGTGATCGCCTGATCGTCAATCGATTGCCCGTCACTAGCTCAAAATTGCAAAATAAAAATTATACACCGAAGCGCGGACAAGTAATTGTGTTTAAGAATCCAAATTTCAATGCATCCACAGGTAAAGATGAGTACATTGTTAAGCGCGTAATTGCCTTTGCCGGTGAGCGAGTTACTGTGAAAAACGGCACAGTAACTGTTTACAACACAGAAAATCCCGACGGATTTAACCCTGACACCTCAGTCAATAAAAATGAACCAGGACAGCCTACCTCTGGAGATGTCGATACGACCGTGCCAGAAGGAACAATATTCGTTATGGGTGATCACCGCCAAGGAAGCTATTCTTGCGACTCTCGAAACTGTATGGGACCGATCCCCCTTTATGACATAGTTGGGCCAGTTAGCCTACGAATATTCCCATTCAATAAAATTCGCTCGTTCTAATAAAAATTATTTTTCGAGTAATTCTCTTATTCGTTCAAATTCAAGATTATCCTTAAACTTGATACTAATCTGACCAGCTCCACGGCCGTTTGTACGAATTTTCACACCCGTGCCGAATCGCTTTGAAAGACTTTCAACAGCATCTGCGTGGGCGTATCTGCTGGGCGTCGTTTGTTCTCGATTGGACTAGACTTCGCCTGCTTCCACAAAGTAACAACTTGCTCAATCCGTCGCGCCGACCACTCCTCGCGAATAGCTCGCTCCATAATATCTTCCGCAGCGTCATCAGGTAAACCGATTAGAGGCCTTGCCTGCCCTTCATTTAATCGCCCCTCAAACAGCGCCTGCTGCACAGACTTCGGTAATTTTAGTAGCCTCAACGTATTACTGACCGCGCTTATAGATTTGCCGCCCAAACGCTTGCCAATTTCCTCCAGCGTCATATTGAATTGGTCGCGCAATTTCTGATAAGCAGTCGCAGTTTCAAGCGCATTCAAATCATGTCGTTGCAAGTTTTCAATCAAAGAGACCTCTAAGCGATTTTGGTCGCTCATACTCCTGACGATACACGGCACCTCTGTTAAATTCGCCCTATTCGCCGCACGCCAACGTCGCTCGCCCGCCACTATCAGATACTTATCGCCTTTTGGCGTCACAACAATCGGCTGAACCACACCATGCTCGCGCACCGACTCCGTCAATTCATTCAAAGCATTTTCATCAAAAAAGCGACGCGGCTGATCTGGATCTGGGACGACTTGGTCAATGGCAATATCTCTCAAATGAGAAACTTTCACATCTTGTTGTGCTGTCGGATCGAACGTTTCATCAATTAAGTTAGTCGGAATTAATGATCCAAAACCTCTGCCTAAACCTTTTTTCATCGTTCCACCCTCTCTATAATCTCCTTAGTTAGCGCTTTATAGGCACGAGAGCCTTTTGAAAAACGATCATACGCCCCAACTGGCGCGCCGTGACTAGGGGCTTCAGCCAAGCGAATGTTTCTCGGAATGCTATTCTTAAAAATCTTATCTGGGAAATATTTTTTAACCTCAGAGTGAACTTGACCAGACAAAGTCGTCCTGGAGTCCATCATCGTCAGCAAAACACCCAATAATTCCAAAGGTGGGTTAAGCCCCTTCTTTATCAATTTCATACTTTCCAAAAGCTGTCCCAATCCTTCCAATGCGTAAAATTCTGCCTGAACTGGAAGCAATACGTAATTAGCGGCAATCATACCGTTGACTGTCAACAAACTCAAGCTCGGCGGACTATCAATAATAATATAATCGTAATCCGTAGCCTTCTGTAAAGCTTCTCGTAAGCGAACAAACCTTCCCTGCGCCTGTGCCAATTCCACTTCCGTATTCGCCAAATGAGGTGTAGCTGGAGCGATTGATAAGTTTTTATATTCCGTTGGCAATATGATATTAGCCAGGTCAATTTGTCGCATAATCACCTCTGATATTGTTGCGCCCAAATTCTGCTTATCTATTCCAAGTCCACTGGTAGCATTGCCCTGCGGATCAAAATCCACCAACAACGTTTTCTTGCCAGCTTTTGCCAAAAAATATGCTACGTTAATTGACGTCGTTGTTTTGCCGACGCCACCTTTTTGATTTGTCACCGCAATGATTTTTGTCATTCGTTCCCCTTTTTACCTGCCTTAATTATAGCATGAGCAGAACATAAATAACAGACATCAAAAAACCGCTTCCTTTACGAAAGCGGCTCTTTAGATTATTTAATTGACGTAATTTCAATCTTCGTGTACTTCTGGCGATGACCAGTTTCTTTGTGTACACGCTTCTTACTCTTGTAGCGGATAACGCGAAGCTTATCGCCCTTAACTTCCGCTTCTACGACCTTAGCTTTAACACTAGAGCCTTTTACGGTTGGCGTACCAACCTTGATTTTATCACCATCAATCACTAAAAGTGCGTCGAGAGTGAGTTCTTTTGTGCCTTCAGGGAGGAGATCCACCAAGAGGGACTCTTTTTCGCTGACAAGATATTGTTTGCCAGAGATTTTTACGACTGCTTTCATTTCGTTCCTTAATTATTATGAATTAACTCTAATAATTCTATCAAAAACTAGCAATAAAATCAAGTACAGTTAGCAAGTAGCGTTTTTCGCCATAGCGTTATTCGCCTTCAGCCAACCGCTCGGCGAGCCGCATTCCATATATTCACCCTTAGCCTCACCAACGACAATCACGCCGCCACCATCGATGTAAGCATTAATCGCGTCCGTTAGCTCAAACTCGCCTCTCTTAGGGTTCGCCGGCAAAGTTCGCGCCAACTCAAAAATCTCTTTGTTCAGGACGTAAAAACTTGAGTTGCTGAGATTACTCGGAGCTTCTTCCAGTTTCGGCTTTTCAATTATTCGCACAAAATTGCCCTGATTATCAGTTTCAATAATCCCTGTTTGCGGAATAAATTCCTCTTCGACAGGATTACCCAATAGCCCAGCCGACAATCCACGCGATTCCACCAACTCTGCCAAATCTGCCGCGTTTGAGCCGTCGTCACCACGCCAAAAGAATTGATCACCCATAATCACAAAGGCCGACTCGCCCTGTTCGATGAATTCACTCGCCAAACCAACTGGAATGCTTGTACCGTAACCACCAGTTCCCGGTTGGGTTAAAAAATGTATTCGGACGTCGCGAAGTGGCGCTATCAGAGGTAATTTATCTTCTTTTCCCGCACGGCGCAAATAATCGTTCAATTGAATATTCGATCGATAATAGCTCTGCACTTGAGTACTTTGTTCACCAACCACAAAGTAAATATCCTTCATGCCCGCCTTCACAACGTCTTGCACAATATAATCAATCACTGGACGAGTACCGACCGGCAACATACACTTTTCAATAGATTTAGTAATCGGCAACATTCGCGTGCCCCAGCCCGCAACCGGAATAATGGCTTTAGTAATCATAACACCTCCTACATCTTCAGCTCTTTGTGAGAGTAATTATACATCATCAATCGTCAAAGCTACCATCCGCACGAGACCAAAACTTGCGAATATCCTCTATGTCGTCGGCATCCAGACGAATCGCCTGCGGCTCCCGCTGTTCTTTAATAATTTCTTCAGCAAGTCCGTCTGCCAGCGGATCGATTGGCGAAACCCTATTTTACTACCAAATAATTTGTTGAATAAATTTTGCATAACTTTTTTATTTTTATCAATTAATAACTATATATTAGCATAAGTACGATTAAAAGTCAATAGAATATCCTCCCCATGAAGAGGAGGATATTCTCATTTCACTTACTAGCCTTTAAGCTTTTTTCAGGGAAATTTCTACCAATTTACCCTCGATTTTGGCGTCATATTTTTCCGATTCTTTGACCACAGAATTCAATTCCACGGCGAGCGTTTCAGATTTAATGACATCGGCGAAAGCGTCAATAGCTTGAGATATTTCAGAATCGTCACTGGAAATGCTCAGTACAATTCGATCATCTATCTGCAGACCGGCCTGCTTGCGTGCGCTTTGGACATGGCGAACAATTTCACGCATCAAGCCTTCGCGCTTTAGTTCAGGAGTGATTGTTAAGTCATAAACAACGCTCGGTTGCACCGACTCAGATTCTGAATCTGTAACAATTTCAACTGATTTCACATTCAATTCATCCTTAGCGATATCAATCAAGAACTGCACAACTTCCGCTGGCGTATCCTGAGAAATAGTGTTGATAAGCCTCACAGACGCCAACGGCTGACGCACCTTAATTCCCTCCGATGCGCGCTTCGACAAGCCATCATTCACCGCAGTTCGCAGTGCATTCATGTCGCGTAGCATTGAATTATCTATTTCACCAGCCGGCAACCAATCTTTAAGATGAATCGACTCGTTGTCGCCCGTCAAATTATGATACAATTCTTCCGCTAAGAATGGCGTAAACGGCGCTAGCATATAACTGAGTCGCACCAAAACGTAATGGAGTGTGCGGTAAGCGTCATTTTTATCACCGTCATCTTCAGATTTCCAGAAGCGGCGGCGGCTGCGTCGAACATACCAGTTACTTGCATCATCTAAGAATGGCAAGATCGGCTTGGTTGCGTCCTGCAAGATTGTAATTATTAAGACCTCGCTCGACCTCTGTTATCAATTGATGCAACCTCGACACAATCCAAATATCCAACGGATTTGTTAAATCGTGAAGCGGATCTGACAAATCGCCATTAAACTCCCAGCCATCAACTTCAGCATACATCGTAAAGAAGTCGTACATATTCCAGATCATACCAAGCTTACGCGCTACATCCATCACGTCCTTATCCGCCAAGGCGAAATTTCGCCATTTGTTAGCGGACTTGAAAGCATCAAGAATCGGAAACTGTCGGCCGAAGTCTTATTCATAAGTTCCATCGGATCGGTATAATTCTTCAGCTTCTTACTCATTTTTTTACCGTCGGCGGCATTGATAAATCCAGTACAAATCAAGTTCTTCCACGGAGATTTGCCAAACAAAGCTACGTTTACCGCTGTTAAGCTATAAAACCAACCACGCGTCTGGTCAATCGCCTCAATGATAAAGTCAGCCGGAAAACTTGCTTCGAATTTTTCCTTGTTCTCAAATGGATAATGGAACTGAGCAAATGGCATCGAGCCAGACTCAAACCAACAGTCCAAAACCTTACCGATGTGATGCATTTCTGCGCCGTCGCACTCAAACGTAACGTCCATAACTTGTGGCAAGTGATAATCGTCCAACTTGCGACCCGTAACTTCTTCAAATTCCGCAAAGCTTCCAATCACCTTCACTACTTCCGCGCCGTCATTCTTCACACCCTTCCACACTGGAATTGGTGTTGCCCAGTAACGATCGCGGCTCAAATTCCAATCCGGCGCCTGCTCAATGATATTATGGAATCGTCCAGTCCTTAGGTTATCTGGCGTCCAGCTTGTCTGCTCGTTCGCCTCCAACATTTCCTTTCTGGCTCTGAATATCCATAAACCAACTTGGGTGAGCACGGTACATCAATTTCGTGCCGCATCGATGACAATGCGGATATTCGTGGCGAATATATTCAATTTTCAGCGCCCGACCCTCTTCCAGTAAGGTCTTCGCTATCTCTTTATTCGCTTCCCAAATATTGCGACCCAGCCATCTACCTTCTGTGTAATTCCCATCACCGTCAACCAGCGATAGTACTGGAACGTCATTTTTTCGGCACAATTCATAATCATCCTCACCGTAAGCTGGCGCAATATGAACAATTCCCGTACCGTCCTCAGTTGTCACAAAATCAGCGTGAAGAATCTTATGCGCAGCCGGCCCGCGATTTTCAAACAAAGGCTCAAATCGCTTGCCCACCAATTCGGAACCTTTAATCGTCTTAACAATTGAATATTCCAGCGGCTGGTGCTTTTCATCCGTCATGACTTTCTCAACACGATCACTTGCAACGTAAAACTTTTTATCGCCGTACGCCACCAAAGAATAATCGACATCCTGATTTACCGCCAAAACCATATTTGCTGGCAAAGTCCACGGCGTCGTCGTCCATACAAGCAAATACTCATCTTCATCTTCCAGCTTAAAGTAGACGAACAAACTCGGGTCGGTGTCTATTTGATAACTATTCTCCATAGCCACTTCACTCTTAGAAATTGGCGTCGCATCCTTTGTGCAATAGATCAAAATCTTTTCGCCTTCGTAGATTTTGCCTTCTTCGTAAAGCCTCTTGAATGCCCACCAAACAGATTCCATGTAATTGTTATCCATGGTTTTATAAGCGCCCTTAAACTCGACCCAACGACCAATTCGCTCAATCGTGTCTTCCCATTCGGTACCAGTTCGAACCATAGCCGCTCGACATTCCTTGACATAATCTGAAACGCTAATCTTCGTGCCAATCTCTTTTTTATTAGAAATGCCTAGCGTTTTTTCGACGTAAACCTCTGCTGGTAGTCCGTGACAATCCCAACCCCAACGGCGCTCAACTCGCTGACCTTTCATCGTGTGAAATCGTCCCATCGTGTCCTTCGCCGTACTAACCAACAAATGTCCGTGGTGTGGCGTTCCCGTCAAAAACGGAGGACCGTCATAAAAAACCCAAGAATTATCAGCAGGACGCTGCGCGACCGACTTGTTAAATGTGTCATCGTCTTTCCATCGCTGGACCCAATCTTTCTCATATTCCGCAGCTCGACGACGTGTTCCATGTTTGAATTTCATTATATTGCCTCCTTTATTTTTTAGATCTTCGACAATTATTTTCAATTAAAAAACACCTCTTTTGACTTCGAGAATCCGCTTAGGTGTTTTATGCGGACGGTACCATCTCGATTCCAAAAGAAGTGATTCTTTCAGCTCTTTATTTGCTATTTACGCAAGCTCACGGCAGGTTCTAATCTCGACTTTATGCCGATTTCTTCCCGCAGACTTCACGGCTGATAACCGCTCATTTCACGCCAATTCAACATACGCGAAAACGCCCTACTGTTATTGTAGCGCGTTTTCATCAAAATCCCAAGAACTTTATTTAATTTCCAGACCGCCTAAAATACACTCACCCTTCAGGTATAGAGTCTTTTTGGCAGAATCTTTAGGTAGAGTTTTATCATCAGTTCCGCCCAAAAATCCGCGCACTTCGTTCTTAACAATCACATCGTCTGGCAAAGTAATATTAACGCCGCCGCAAAATGTAAAAATTTCAATCACAGAACCGTCTTTAATCTTTGCTTGACGCAAATCTAAATCCACACCACCAAATATCGCAACCAACGAACCGCCAGTATGATCACCTTTTACGGTGTCTTCTTCACCCCAAAAACAAGCAATTTTCTCATTAGCAGCGCCGTCTTTGTTCAGCTTTTTAGAACGCTTAACACCCTTAGGGCTAGTATTAAACATCATTGACAAACCAGCAGCAATCAAAACTACAGGCCAGAATACCTTCCAGATACTAACATCAACTATTCCGTAAGAATTTAAGCCAATCAGAATGCCAATCGCAACCAGTAATAATCCCCAAATCCACGCCGTTTTATTTCGATAATTGAATATATTCACCAGCCCAGACAATACAAATCCTGCAGCCCAAACCGTACCCCAGAAATATCCCAGCTAATGTTAATAATTTCGAGATTCTTCAACAGTAAAACCCCACCGAGCGCCACGATTACAATGCTCAAAAACGCTCTAATCAGAGAACTTTTCTTCATACATCTATTCTATCACTTTTTTTATAAACTCAACGTTTTTTAAATTGAACAGTTTTTTTGTTCCGTTTTGATTTTATGACAATTATCACTATCAAAATAATGAACAAAAGTATTCCACCGCCAATCATCATTAACGCTGTAGTTGATGGCCAGAAGAACAATTCTTTTGATTCGGCGGTTTTGGTGATTAGCTCATTTTTGTCCTGACTGATTCCCCACTCGCCAGCCTTCTTTTTATAGGAAATCGACAACTCTACTTTATATTTTCCACCCCAAAACGGCGCCAAATTGCTATCATAATTAAACTGCCGCGTTTCATTCGCAATCGTTGCATTCACGCCACCGTTTTTATAGACAACATTCCCCATCGGGTCTTTCACGACCAACTTTACGTCAACATCAGCCGACACATTGCCAGAATTTTTTAAGGCAATTTCATACAATTGACTACTGTTAGAATTCTTAATGTTAAACTTCTCAATCGTCACGTCGCGGTGAATATCGCCAGGAACGGTTATTGCCATACGGATAGCCTGACGAGTCTGAATTTGAATGCCACCAGCATTATTTGACGCCTGATTAACCTTCCGCTGAACAACCATACATGCATTATGCTCGCCAACATCTGCTTTGCTTGGAACATTTACCGTAAAATCAACAAGCGTGTTCTCGTTCGCACCAAGAGTCACCTCTTTTTTAGAGACAGAAACCCATTTGCCCGCACCAACTTTATCCTCCGACTTCTCTTTGCAAGTCATATCACCAGTCGTCGTAACCGTGCCATCAACCGAATAAACTTCAATCGTTTCTTCTTTATCAGACCCGTTTTGAACATACAATTGGTCAGATTTCGAAGCGCCACCAGAAAGATTATAGATGAAAATTGAGCTTGTCCTGGGATTATCCGGATCAGGATTTGCTGGTCGACCACCAATACCATTAGCAGACACCGACACAGGCAAAATCAGTCCTGCAATCATCGCCACTCCAATAACTTTACTCCACAATAAATTCTTCATACCCCTCCTTAAAAACCTATTATGCTTATTATATCAATGTCACACATAAAAGAATAGACACTCATCAGAATGTCTATTCTCGCTTAATAATTTAAGTCTGCTAAAGAGCCGTAATCGTTTGAACCATTGGCAATACGTATGTACCTGCTGCCTGACCAGCTGGGATGGTTTGGGCTAATGAGGTATTAGTTATATATCCAGCCCATATTTTACTAGCAGTCGCCGAAGCGCTCATTAGTGTTACAGGACTAGTACCAGAAAAGGTCGTAGAAGCACCCTTGGTAATACCTGCAGCTGCACCAATTACAGGGGTAACTGTACCGCCAGATGGATTAACTGTTAGGCGACCTTCGTTAATGGTTCCATTGTATTTATACTGCTTTCCGCCGCCTGCAGACCAAACACCAGTTCCTGGGGTTACTACGTTTAGTGTCAACGTCCAGCCATTATCTGCGGCACCTGGGTTTTCGACATAAATTCGATTGTCGTTATCCCCAAAAAAACACCAGTTCCCGATCCTAATGAGGATGACACTGTCGTAGCGCCCATAGCGAATGTTGGATTATTAACTAAAGGAATTCGTTGAATCACGGATATCAGTACTCAAAACTCCAGGATTAATTGTCTGAGATAGTTTAGAGTTAGCGGTAGTTGCGGCATTGACAACAGAGGAATTCGCCATATTATACAATCCTAATAGACCAATCACACCTACGCTCGCAACGATCAATAGTGTTAACTTTTTCATTTTTTCTCCTTACTTAATTGATTTAATTTATTACATTATAACTTATTATGCTTATTTTTTCATTTATCCCTCTTTTTCTGTTTTTTAACAATAAATAACATAATGAACGCCGCAACAATTACACCAATACCAGCAGCCATAATCATCCATAAATTAATTCCCGTATTAGCCAAAGCCTTACTTATCTCTTTAACAATCTTCGGAATACCAATAGCATCTTCAATGGTCTTTTCCACGGTCTTTTTCGGAGTCGTAAATGAAAAATCAGCAAACCGCACTACTTCCGTAGATGTCGCATTAGCCTTCAGTTTAGTCGTAACACGACCGTTATGGGTGTATTCTGGAGCTGGTGGCATAAAATTGTCGCCTGGATGATTATTCTGCCAATTTGAAAAATCCAACACCCATATATTTCCGTTAACTTTAAGCTCGCTATCCCGCCCCAAAACAAAAGTCAGACCACCAAACTCAACCTTCAAATCGTGCTGGCCCGTCGCAGGATTAGCTACCGTATGAACCGCGTCATAAACGCCATACACCAGCAGATCTTTCCCGTTTACCAAATCAAACTTAGAGAATTTTGGCGGAAAAATCGGACAAATTGACTCATTCATCTGGCTACCTGTTTCCAGAGAGTCACGAGCGCAATCAGTAATCACTTGCGACAAATTAGAATTAGCCGACGAGTTCGCAAAAGCCGAATAAGGGCTGCTCAAAGTAGCTAGTAATGTTATGACGATGAATAATTTTTTTACTCTATTTTTCATACTCAACCCTATTGCGCTGTTACCGTTAATGTCATTGGCAATTCATAAGTTCCTGGTTTTTGATATGCTGGAATAGTCTGGTTTAATCGAACGTTCTGTAGCAAAAATGCGCACCCCAATTGACCAGTTGACCCGCTGCTACTCATCAATGTAACACCGTTAGCCGTAGCAGTCCCTACCTTAAATTGAGAATCAACACCCTTTGATATTCCTGATATTTGGCAAGTTGACCCGCTCAATGAACTACCCGAAGCTAAGACAGATGATGTACCAAAATTGACGGACAGAAATCCCTGATCGCCATTAGTGCCGTTGAACATATACGATTCTGCGCCGCCAGTTCGCTTCCACTTGGCAGTCGCACCGTCAGATGCCGACAACACGACGCTCCACCCAGAGCTGGTCTGTGTATTCGTCACTTCAATTTGCTTCGAGCTTGAGTTGGACAAGAGAGCGCTAGTGGCTACACTGCTATTACTCATAGTGGAGCTATCAAACTTCGTACCAGTATCTGTAATTGTAGCACCAGCATTATCCCTAAAACGAATGTCTAACGACCCAGGAGCAGTCTTAAATTCTGGATACATTGTGTAGCTATCAATACTAGATCCAGGAGCGACAGTCGTGTCGGTTGCTACGCGGACGCAATAACTTTCATTCCTGTCGAGCCCTTTATCGACAAGCGCCAAATCCCACACACCCACTTCGCCAGCAGATATTTTTTGCGCATTCGTGAACGCTCCAGCCACTCCGCTTTTTCTCACCAGACTTTGAGGTCGAGAAGCGATAGCTCCTGCCGGCAATTCTGGATCAGTCGAGTTACTATTGATACTAGTGCCGTCAGCAGGACCACTCACAGAATAAGCAAGTTTTGATACTCCGGTCACGACTTGCCAATCCGAACTACTTACCGCCGAACAAGTTGCCGCGCTGCCCTTTTTTGCATATTCGACGCGCAGCTTCATTGATGAAGAATCAATGGTTCCCCCTGGAGGCGCGATTAATGTAGGGCTCGTAACAGGACTGTTGCTCGACTGACCATTTCCTATCTGCCCCTTGTTATTATTACCCCAACAATACATCTCACCTGTACGTAAGGCGCATAAAAAGTCTTTACCTACATACATGGAAGTTTCACCAGAACTCGTAAATGGGACATTCACTTTTACGGGAGAGGGCAAATGTCCTGTAGCAGTCCCACTACCCATTTGACCATTAGAATTATCACCCCAACAATAAATTTCGCCAGTGTTTAATACTATACACGTAAATTCGCCGCCAGCGTAAATATTTTTAACAGTCTTTCCTCCAGAAAGGATAGTACTACCAAAAGGAACTTTTGAAGCAATATTTCTATAGCCAAATGCTGTATTACCCAACTGACCCTTGAAATTTTTTCCCCAACAATACACTTCTTGACCACCAGAAATAACAGCACAGGCATGTGAATCACCAGCAGATATTGACTCAACTTTTTTTCCATTAAGACCTTTGACTGCAGTAGGATATTGAGTTTTACCAGTAGCAAGTCCTACTCCAGTCCTCCCCTTATCATTATACCCCCAGCAGAATGCTGTGCCTTCAACCGTCGAAGCGCACGTAAATTTATCTCCTGCCACAACCTGTTTAACCGATTCCGTCCCAAAGTTACTCATATTAACCGCTGTTGGCGTGTATGAAGGTAGGAATACGTCACGACCTAATTCTCCATTTATACCTTTACCCCAACAGTTCAATTTTCCCTCCGAGTTAAGCGAACAAGTATGTTCATTACCCGCAGCAATCTGAGAGATGACTGTAGTCGCGGTCTCTCTGACTGGATATGGAGCGTTGAGCTGAGTTATGCCACCATTCCCTAGTCTTCCATACGTACCATAGCCCCAGCAATAATCTTTATCGTCAGAAGCGATTGCACAAGTGTGATAATAACCAGTGGTAATCTGTTTGATAGTTTTCCCGTTGAGTACGTCTTGTGTATATACGGGCACTGGGGTTGTTGATGAATCAGTTGAATTAGTACCAAGAACTCCATACTGACCATTACCCCAACAATAAACACTGTCATCCGACATAATGGCGCAATTATGCTCATTCCCGCTTCCGAACTCAGCTAATTTTTTAAAATATGGACTCTTATTCTGCAGCCCCACCCGCAGACGAAAATCAGCGCCGACTTTTGGTAATGTGGCAACGGTGTTGGTATTTGCAAGCGGACTACCTGGATTAATACTATTGGACGATTCGTACAATCGATAAGAAACTTGCCCTACTTCAATCTGTTTGCCATCACTAGGAATAGTCGCACGACTTTGCTGAGAACTCAAAAACATAAATCCTAAAGCTACGCTAACGACAATAAAACCGCCAAAGATAAAAAATTTCTCGGCTTTACGGTCTTTTATTATCGATAACGTTCTATTATGTTTCATAGTGGTGGTATAAATTGAACATAAATATACATTACGAATATACCATAAGCACTTTAAATAAAGCAAGCAAAATTAGAACAATTGACTGCCGAATTTGGCGATTATCGCGACAATTACCGCGACGACCAGCGACACTACGGCAAGCGCATCATATCCGCCGCCAACAATCTTCTGTATATATCGACAAGAAATATTTTTCTGTAGAACATTGTAACGCGTCAAGCCGAACACAATCATCAGCACTCCAAGATCCAAAGTCAAGCACCACGGACAAAGCACGCCAATTTCAATGTAGCTCATATAAAACATCCAAATAGCAAATATCATTCCGATGATAGCACCAGCCTGCGCCGCCTGCATAAACCACTTCGGAAACTTTGTTCCCGCCAACAACGCCACTGCAATTGTTACCATAACAGGCAAAGTCATCACGCCGATAAAACTATTTGGGAATCCTAAAATAGCCGCCGACCAATGATTCGCCACCGCCGAACAGCTTAAGGCTGAGCTAAATCGCAACTTAATACAGCGTGAGAGTTTTTTGCTAATTCTAAGGCTTCAATAGATAATACGAATGATGCCAATAACCCCAGTCCACTACCGACAAGCATTACAAACGCCGCCAAATTTTGCTTTTTCAAATCTTCGTGAAATAACCAGTTTTTGATTTTATTAAACATAAAAACTCACTTCGCTAATTGTTGGTAGCGGCAAGCCACGCCAAAGATTTTGCAATTGACCACTGTCGCTCAGCGCGATAATTGTTGGATATTCCACAATGTCATACACTTCGCAAAAATTATTACCTTCTACAGAATCAGGACTCATCTCCTCTAAAACATGACCAGTTTGTCGGCTAAAATCACGTAGAAAGTCTGCAACTTGGCGCGCATAATCGCTTTCCGAACGATAAATCACAACTACTCGCATTACAATTCCCGCTCGCCCTTACTGCGTCGCTTCGCTAAGATCTCCACAAAATCGTCCAACGTCTTAAACTCATAAAAAACGCTAGCAAAACGAACATACGCCACTTCGTTGCGTTTTTCTAGCTCGTCCAAAACTTGATCACCAATCTGTTTTGACGTAACTTCCGATTCGCCCAACGCATATAAAGAGTCTTCAACCGCCGTAATGATATTATCGACTTCCTCGTCAGACTTAAAGAATTTTCCGACCGAACGGCGCGTCGAATTCGCCAATTTTACCCGGTCAAACAACTCGCGATCGCCATTTTTCTTTATCACCGCCAGGTTTGGTTTTTCAACTCGCTCATACGTAGTAAATCGCTTGCCATCTGGAGTTTCTCTGCGACGTCGAATTGCGGCACCGTCAGAAACTTCGCGTGATTCAATAACGCGACTATTGCCGATATTAAACACCATTTTATCTACTCCCTGTTCTTCTTTCGTCGCCTCAGAAATGCCGGCGTATCATCCTCATCATCGTCAGCTTCAACGGTTGGATTTTCCCAAATATTAGTCTCTGGCTCAGCCGCAAAACTTTCGGCAGATTCTTCCTTGTCCAACTCTAGGTCAATATTTTTAACCATTTCGTCATCAACTTCTGTTTCGGCAGGTTTTGTGTCGTCACCCACAGTCAAGCTAACTTCCTGCTGGCGGAATGTATCGCTATCAAATCCTGTCGCAATCACCGTAATAACCAGCTCGTCTTCCATTTCCGGTTTCAAAGTCGCACCAAAAATAATGTTGGCATTCGGACTAACAGCGCTAGTAATAATTTCTGCAGCTTCCTGGATTTCCGCCATACTCATATCGTAGCCACCAGTTACATTGAATAGCACACCCTTGGCGCCATCAATCGACACCTCAATTAGAGGACTTTCAATAGCTTGTTGCGCCGCCTGAACCGCTCGGTCATCACCACTTGCTCGCCCAATTCCCATCAATGCTGAACCAGCATTACTCATAATCGCCTTAACATCAGCAAAGTCAAGGTTAATCAAACCATGCTCAGTAATCAGTTCAGAAATACCTTGAACGCCCTGCCTTAAAACATCATCAGCAATTTTGAAAGTTTCCAACAGAGGAGTTCGACGATCAATAGTTTGCAATAATCTGTCATTTGGAATAGTAATCAAGGTGTCAACCTCGCGCCCCAAGTGAGAAATCGCCCAATCCGCGTTAACTCGACGCTTTTCACCCTCAAAGCTAAACGGTCGAGTTGCCACGCCAACCACCAAAATACCAAGCTCGCGCGCCACTTCTGCCACGACATAACCAGCACCAGAACCAGTTCCGCCACCAGCACCAATTGTCACAAATACCATATCTGCGCCCTCTAGCGCTTCCCTGATTTCGTCACGAGATTCATTAGCTGCGGCCTCACCAACAGTAGGGTCGGCACCAGCACCCAAACCATTAGTTGCGTCACGACCAAGATGAATTTTTATGTCAGCCTTCGAATTATGCAACGCCTGGGCGTCCGTATTCATAGCAATAAATTGAACGCCAGTTAGACCAGCATCTTTCATTCGGTTAATAGCTGAACCACCAGCGCCGCCAACACCGACGACTTTTATGCTGGCAAATGTTTGAACTTCACTTGGTTGTATTTGCGGCATATATCCCCTCTCTTAATCCTTACATAAAGTATATCATTTATTTAAATCTAGCGAAAATATTTTTGAGTAAACCGCCAGCTTTTTTAGTGACATCATTTGCGCCAACTATCGGTTTTACCTGCTGCGAAATGCCCATAGAATCAATCAACATCAGACCAACCGCAGCCGAAAATTCCGCGCCTTTCACTTCATCGCTAACTCCGCTATAGCCAGCCGGAACACCCAAGCGTGCCGCCACGCTCAATTGATCTTTTCGTAAACTCTACCATACCCTTGACTTTCGCCGCACCACCAACCAACACAACGCCGCTCGGTAGCTTTCCTAATCGTCCAGCTCGCTTTAGCTCTTTAGCAATTGCTTCAAAGATCTCTTCATAGCGCGCCTGAACAATCTCGTCAATTTCTTCTTGGTTAAACTTATACGTCTGCTTTTCGACCTTCGTTTCAACTTCACCCAAAGTCTCGCCGCCAAATCGAGCATACGCCAATTTAACAACTTCCGCAATCTCCGGATCCGTCCTAAGCCCAATAGCCAAATCGTTCGTTACATTCTGACCGCCCATTGGGATAACCGCCAGATGCTGCAAATCGCCCTCTTCGTAAATAGCAATTCCTGTAGTTGCCGCACCAAAATCAATCACTGCAACGCCATTTTCACGCTGACTTTCCGTAAGAACGGATTGAGCTGCCGCCAAAACCGACGGAACAACAGATACAGCCTCAACCTTAGCCATTTCCGCCGACTTCTGCAAATTAGTAATGTGCGGGACCAAACCAGACACGACATTCGCCCTAATTTCCAGACGCGCACCAGTCATACCAATTGGATCTTTAATATTATCCTGACCATCCAGCCTATACGCGTGCGCAATAATATCTAAAATCTCTCTATTCTGTGGCACTTTTCCAGTTGTAGCAACTTCCTCCAGCCTCAATATGTCATCATGTGTGACTTCATTATTAACAGTTCCAACGGTAATCATTCCGTCGGCTTTTGTGCTCAATAAATGAGATCCGTTAATACTCAATGTAGCTGCGTTAATCTGATGACCGCTCATTCGCTCAGCTGGCTCCAGGGCCTTATCAATAGCTTCAGCTGGGCCGCTCAAATTCGTTACGGTTCCCTTTCGCATTCCGCTATTCGGCGCTTCACCGACGCCAACAATTTTTGGCGCACCATTTTCTGCGTCAATATAACCAACGACACAGCGCACATTTTTCGTGCCAATATCAATTCCTACCACATATCGAGATTGCTCCTGCATAAGCTCCATTATACAGGTTATGCCTATAATTTGGCAAGTGAATTAGCCTAAAGCTTTGTCAGAATCTCAGCGCCAGTTTCGGTAATCAATACCGTATGCTCAAAATGCGCACCCAGACTGCCGTCTTTCATACTAATTGTCCAGCCGTCGCTGTCAGTAATAATTTTCTCACCGCCCAAGCTCGCCATCGGTTCAATTGCAATTGTGTCGCCAGCGTGCAACATCGGACCAGTTCCTCGCCTGCCGTAATTCGGAATTTCTGGCTCCATATGCATACTCAGCCCCACGCCATGACCAACCAGTTCACGGATTATACCAAGTTTAGCCTTTTTCAACACAGCTTCCACTCCCGCTGAAATATCGCCAACTCGAGTTCCATCGCCAGTTATCGCGTCAATTCCCGCATACAAACTCTGTTCAGTCGCGTGCAATAAATGTTTCTTCGCGCCCTTAGGCTCTTCATCGACAACCATAGTAAAAGCACTATCCGTCTTCATTCCACGATAGCCAATCACCAAATCGAAACTGACCACGTCGCCCTTTTCAAAAACATATTCGGTCGGCAAAGAATGCACCAATTGCTCGTTCGTCGATATACAAATCACTCCCGGGAACTTCACTTCGTCCGTAAGATAAGTCGCCTCTGCGCCAAAATCTTTAATTCGCTTGGCTACAAAATCATTAGCGTCCAGCTCACTCATTCCAGCCGTTACGGATTTTTTCAATTCATCATAAATTGTCGCAAGCATTTTGCCGCACTCGCGCATATCTTTCATCTGTTGCGGCGTTTTTTCTCCGGTGATCAATTGGCTCATTTTACGCCCTCAACGATACCGCGACTAACCAGCTCTCTCTCGATTTCATCATGAACTTGCCCGACAGTTCCAACGCCGCTCATATGCACAATTGGAACACCATTGTCATTCAAATAATCCAGAATCGGGTAAATTTCACCTCGATAAATACTGAGTCGCTTGTCGATTGCTTCAGGCGTGTCGTCAACTCGACCGCGAACCCTCAAACGCTCCAGAATTTCATCACGCGGAACTTCCAGCACAATCACCAACTTAACGTCTTTCCATGATGTGAACGCGACTCAATCAGCCATTTAGCTTGTTCTAATTGCCTTGGATAGCCATCCAGAATTACACCATTAATATCCTTAGCCTTATTAAGAGCCTCGCCCATCAAACCGTTGATAGTTTCCATCGGCACTAGTTCGCCAGATTGCATACGATGAATCAATTCACCATCATGTGTGTCACGAAGCAGCTGTCCGGCACTAAGCCAACGCCAACCATGACGCGCCGCTAAAATCTGCCCCTGCACACTCTTACCAGCACCCGCCGGCCCAAAAAATACAATCATTTTTTCCTCCTATTTTGTGAGTTTTTCTTTAACAATTTTCGCCACCAACGCGCCATCCGCAGCATTGCCGACCTTACTTTTTACCGCGCCAATAACTTGTCCCATTTTCTGAATTGAAACATCGTCCATACCCGCAATAACTTCTTCTACAATCTTTGAGATTTCCGCCTCGCCAAGTTGCTCTGGCAAAAATTCTCGTAAAATTTCCGCTTCTTTTTCTTCAGGTTCCGCCAACTCCGCACGGTCATTCTTTAGATATAAATCCGCACTTTCAACGCGCTTTTTCACTTCTCGAGCAACGACTTTTTCAATTTCAGCATCATCCAAGCCGTCTTCTCGCTTGCCCAAAGAAACTTCTTCGTTTAAGATTGCTGCCTTTAGATTACGCAAAACATCACCACGAAAACGATCGCCGCTCAATAGAGCGGCTTTCATTTCACTAGTAATGCGCTCTTTTAGCGCAGACATTAACGCACCCCTAGGCGCATTTTTGCCGTTTTTTCAGCTCGTCGCTCGCGGCGAATAATAGCTTTTTTACGACGCTCGGTCTTTGAAATTGGTTTTTCAAAACGCATAACGCTCTTAGCGCGAGCCAAAACACCGCTTTGCAAAACCCTGCGGTTGAAACGACGAATGATATTTTCGTTCGCTTCCTTCTGATCTTTACGTGTTACTTGTACCATACTGCAAACATTATAACAGATAAGAAAGTATTTGCCAACTAGATTTAGTTAAGGTCGCCTTAAATAACCTTGAAATCCACTTCTTGGCTACCGTTAACATCTATTGCCGATATAACATACGCCTCGCGTATTGGATAGAGCTCTCCAGATGGATATTTCTTAAGTACTGGGCACGTAAATTTATACGACTTATGACTTCTATCCATATCCACAACACACCTCGTTCTTGATAAGTCTATAAACACCTCCTCAGGTACGGAATTCTCTTCTACAGACATTTCTCCTCTATCATCTAGGAATGCTGTTGCTATAAGCCTTTTTGTATTAATTTTAACTGGAATAGGCTCATAGCTATGTGCAGCCATTTCTTGTACAGCTTTTGCGAATTCGTCCCAAGAATTAAATGGAACGCCCCCTAATAAAACAGCCTCTTTGCTAATGGTAGTTTTTTTAAGCTCTTCAGTCGCTTCCATGGCTAAAGTGCCCATTGTTCGCAGCTCACCTTCCGTCAAACCTTCTCTACATCCAACTTCAGTAGAATTTTCATAGTTTCTCATATTACCACAACTCCTAAAATCACCCTCTACTTAAAAAGTATTACTACACTATAATACACCACTATATAAGTAATGAAACTATTACACCTAAGCCAAATGCAATAATCGCCCTTCAACCGACTTCATTCCCTGCCATTCATTTACAGTAGGCTGGAACCAGACAGACACTTCGTCGCCCGCTTCACGGAAAAACTCTTCTGGTGCGTTAAAAGCCAACATCTGCAGCGCAACGTCATTTTTATCACGCAAAGTCAATTTCACGTGTTGCCCATCCACACCCATTCTCCTCACACTTAAAACCGTCACGTCGACAACTTTCAATACAGGCTCCGCGTTACCATTGCCAAACGGTTCCATCTTCGCCAAATTATCAACCAGTTCTTCATTAATTTCCGAAAAATCGTCAATCTCAACGTCAGCTCTCGGCAACAAATATAATTCCTGATTTTTTAATTGCAGCGAATCGTAAAACTCATTTACCCGTCGCCTAAAATCGTCAATTCTCTCGGTCGCCAGCGTCACGCCCGCTGCCGCTCCATGACCACCACCTTTAATAATGATGTCGTCAGCTGCACGAACCGCGTCAGCCGCGGAAAAATCGCCAAAACTTCGCGCCGAACCCGTAGCCTCATCGCCACGCTCGCCAATTATAAAAACTGGCTTCTTATATTTCTCAACCAACTTTGACGCCACGATACCGATAACTCCGTGATTCCAATTGCCGCTATTCACCACCAAAACTCGATCATCAGTCATATTGTCCGCCTGCTGGCAAGCTTCGTCAAAAATCTCGTCCTGAATACTACGGCGTTTGATATTCAATTCTTCCAGCTTTTCGCTAGCTTCCAACGCCTCCAGTCCGTCATTCGCCGTCAGCATGTCCAGAGCATATTGCGCCGTCTCCAATCTGCCCGCCGCATTCATTCGCGGACCCAAGCCAAATCCCAAATGCCTAGCATTAACCTTCTCCGGCTCAATTCCCGCTACCGACATCAATGCCTTCAAACCAGGACGCCTCTGCTTTTTCAAGACCTCCAAACCCCAATAGACATTCGCCCTATTTTCATCCGCCAGCGTAACTATGTCGCAAACCGTCCCCAGCGCCACCAGATCCAATAGCCACTTCTCGTAACCATCTGGCAACCCGTCCAGTTCGGTTTGTAGAGCCTGAACCAGTTTAAACGCCACACCCGCACCACACAAATCGCGAAACGGATATTTATGACCAGGAAACTTCGGATTGACCGCGGCAACACTCGGCGGTGGAGTCTCAGCAACATTATGGTGATCAGTCACCACCGTATCAATCCCCAAACTCGACGCATATTCAATTTCCGCATGACACAAACTTCCCGTATCAACCGTGACAATCAAATCCGCGCCCATATTTCGCACTTTATCAACGGCACCCATCGTCATTCCGTAACCCTCGACAAACCGATTCGGAATAAATGCACCAACTTCCTTAAAGCCAAACTTGCCAAACGCATCCAGTAAAATTGCCGTTGCGCTCAGTCGTCAATATCGTAATCGCCGTAAATAACAATTTTCTCACCCTCAGCGTGCGCCTTTTTCAAGCGGTCCACCGCTTTTTTCATATCTGGCAATAAAAACGGATCGTGCTTTACTGACGCATAATTTGGATGCAAAAATTCCTCACGCGCCGCACGCGTAGTTAAGCCTCGAGCCGCTAAAATTTTCTCAAATAATGTCATTAGTCTTTATCAGCCATGCCGCGCTTTGATCGCGCTGAATATTGCTGAGATTTAATCACCATACTTTGCAATTCCTTAAAAATTGGGAATTGTTTATTAGTGAAATACGTACGTGAGTTACCTTGCTTTTCACTCTGCAAAAATCCAACCTTTTCTAGTCGCTTCAATTCTCGTTGAATGTTTCCAGGATCTTCCTTAATTAGCTTTGCTAATCCGCGAACATGTGTGTGAAAATCAGGATACTTAGCGTATACTACTACAATTTTTCGCCGCACCCTAGATGTAATAAAAACGTCTAACATAACCTCCCTAACGCATCTTTCTTAATTAAAGTTTATCACAATTTTACAACACCCGACAAGTTTTTTACTTCCAATTCAAAATAACCTGATTAATTTTCGCTATCGTTTCCTCTTTAGACGGCAATGTATTATCCTCATAATAATGATTTAATCCCATAAAATTCTCCTTCACGTCCAAAATATGCATTTCATCAACCGTCATATGCAATTTATCCACCGCCGCTACGCCACAAAACGGCACCGCAATCACCAATTTCTCAATCCGAACAGACTTCAGAAAACTCAAAGCCACGTCCAAAACCGACAAATCATCACCAAAACCATCACTCGCTAAAATCACCACCCGATCCTTCAGCATATCCTTATCAATAATTCCACCATCGCCCAAAAGCCTATTCATTTCTGATGAGCCTCACGCTTTTTTTCTTCCAGATAACCGTGAAATTCACTAGTATATTCATTGATTTCACCGTCAGAAAATTGACTATTATACGTAAATTGCCCAGACTGCGACATCGCTCCGATGCTTAAACTTTCCCCAGGAATCTCAATCCCTTCGCTAAGCAACATCATGAGGACACAGTGAAGCTTCACTGCAATTTGCTCACCAATCAGCACGCCACCTTCGCCAATTGCAACCACTGCGCAGTTTTCATAGCGATACTTTTCCAGTACTTGATCAGCCAGAATTGCCCCAGCCTGCGAACGACTCTCAAAATACATATGCTTATTTTAGCATTTTTTTCGCGATATAATATAAACATGCATTACTATTTGGTTTCGCCAACAAGAATCGTCCGCGCCGACGCAAGTTCGTTTACGTATTCTTCAGAGGAAAGACTGCCAACTGGAATGATTGTCGCTATAGAAATCGGCAAAATCAATGCTATTGGCGTAGTTCTACAAGAAGTTCGCCAACCAGATTTTGAGGTCAAGCCAATTAGTAAAATCGTTGAAGAATATCCCTTGCCAATCGAACTCGTTCAAACCGCCATATGGATGAGTAAATATTACGCTACACACCAAGCGACCGTCTGGCAAGCAATTTTACCCAGCGGATTATCCAAAAAACGTCGCTCAATTAACCAGTCCACCCCCGTTAATCCAGTAGAAAATCGAACAAAAAATGTATTCACCGATGAGCAAAAAACAGCCCTCCAGACCATCGAAAATCTCCATTCCGGGACAGTGCTTTTACACGGCGTAACTGGCTCAGGAAAAACCCTAGTATACATAGAAGCCGTAAAACAAACCTTAAAAGAAGAGCGATCGTCAATAATTTTAGTCCCCGAAATCGCCCTAACTTCGCAACTGGTTGCTGAGTTTTCCGCTCATCTACCAAATGTCATAGTCACTCATTCCAAACAAACCGAAGCTCAACGATATGCAATCTGGAAAAGAGTCATCAGCTCAAACGATCCGGTAGTAATCATCGGTCCGCGATCTGCTCTTTTCATGCCCGTGCAACAACTTGGATTTGTGGTGATTGATGAATGTCACGAACCAAGTTTCAAACAGGAGCAATCCCCTCGATATTCAGCCCTCCGCGTCGCCTCAGTTCTTACGAATCAACATCGTGGCAAACTAATTCTAGGTAGCGCTACTCCAGCAGTTGCCGACTATTACGTTGCAAAAAAATCAAACACGCCAATCATTACAATGACAAAACCAGCAAGACCAGACACCGTTCGCCCCAACGTGACGCTGGTTGACATGACAAAGCGCAACAATTTTACTCAACACCAATTTCTATCTGACCCACTTCTGAAATCTATAAACACAGCATTATCAAAAAATGAGCAAGTTCTTATTTTTCACAATCGACGCGGTACAGCATCAATCACATTATGCGATAACTGTGGCTGGCAGGCTGGCTGCCCACGCTGTTTTATTCCACTCACTCTGCACGCGGATAGTCATAAATTGTCATGCCACATTTGCGGTTTTTCGACCAAAGTTCCTACTAGTTGCCCTGAATGCAAAAACGCCGACATCATCCACAAAGGCATCGGAACTAAGCGAATTGAAGACGAATTACAGAGGTTATTCCCGAACAAAAAAATTGCTCGATTTGATAAAGACACCGATTTGAAGGCTACCGTAGACGAGCGTTACGATGAATTGAAAAATGGCGAAATAGATATAATTATCGGCACGCAAGTTATCGCCAAAGGATTGGATTTGCCACATTTAACAGTCGTCGGAGTCATTCAAGCCGACACCGGACTTTCCCTCCCTGACTATTCATCACCCGAACGAACGTTTCAATTGCTCGCTCAAGTCGTCGGCCGCGTCGGCAGGTCAAGCACGCCAACGGAAGTCGTCGTCCAATCATACCAGCCAAGTCACCCATCCATCACAAACGGACTATCTCAAAACTATACAGAATTTTATCAAAGAACCATATCTCAGCGGCAAAAAACCAACTTTCCACCTTTTACTTACTTATTAAAACTAACCTGCGTTTATAAAACCGAAGCCGCCGCCATAAGGAACGCTAAAAAATTGTCCGAACTATTAAAATCCAATTTTGATAACATTGAAGTTTTTGGACCGACGCCCGCTTTTTATGAACGCGTCCGCGATACATATCGATGGCAAATCGTAATAAAAAGCCCCCGACGACAAGAGCTTCTTGACGTTTTGAATTTCCTGCCATCATCACACTGGCAGTACGAGCTTGACCCTGTAAGTCTACTGTAATTTCTGGTATAATTATAGCAATGACAAAAGACGATATTATAACATTACCAAATCCACATCTTCGCCAAAAATCATCGAAAATCCACGTTGTTACTAATGATGTTGTAAAACTGGCAGACGAAATGACCGCAGCCGCACTGGACTGGGAAGATTCCAGACCTCACGAAATTAGCGCCGCTCTGGCTGCTGTGCAAGTCGACAAATTAGAGCGTGTTGTGATTGTTCGAGCTGACTTTGAAAGAAAATCAACTCGCGAATTCATCACTCTTATCAATCCAGAAATCGTGAAATATGAAGGTGAAATTGTTGAAGACTTCGAGGGATGCTTAAGCGTTAAAAGCATTTACGGAAAAGTTCCCCGCTATAGTAAAATTCGCGTAAAAGCCATGGGTTTAGATGGCGAAGAAGTGCGAATTAAAGCCGAAGGATTTTTGGCGCGCGTATTGCAGCATGAGATAGATCACTGCAACGGATTAGTTTTTATAGACCATATTAAGGATAAAAAAGACGCTTTTTATACGCTCGATAAGAAAGGCGAGTTGCAACCGTTAGATTATGACAAAGATATCGCCGAAAATAGTATTCTTTGGGACTGAAAATTACAGCCTAATCACCTTAGAAGCTCTCGTTGAAGAGAGATTTAACGTTGTTTGCGTTATTACCAAACCTGACACCAAGCGCGGTCGCGGACACAAACTTACTGAACCTCCAGTAAAAACATTCGCTAAGTCTCACAATATTCCAGTTTTACAGCCAAACAAAGTCAGTGAAATCACCGACCACATAAAACAACTTCAGCCAGTAACGGGAGTTTTGGTTGCATACGGAAAAATCATTCCCCAGTCAATTATCGACTTATTTACACCGGGAATTATCAATGTTCACCCTTCTCTACTACCAAAATATCGAGGACCTTCGCCTATCGAATCAGCTATAGTCAACAGAGATACCGAAACTGGCGTATCAATAATGCAACTTGATAGTAAAATGGATGCCGGCCCCATATACACTCAAACTCGACAATCGCTCACTGGAAAAGAAACAAAGTTCGAATTATACGACAAACTATTCCACGATGGCACTTCTCTGCTAATAAAAAACTTGCCAGACATCATCAATGGGAGTCTTCAGCCAACACCACAGGACGATTCTCTGGCTTCATATTGCCAATTATTAAGCAAGGGCGATTCGTGGCTCGATACGGAACGTATGACCGCTGCCGAAGCCGAAGCTCACGTCCGCGCACACCTCGGGTTTCCGCGTAGTCGAATGACAATTGACGATCGAGATATCATCATCACGAAATCTCATTGCGACAAAACTCCGAATTCTCATCTTGATAAAAAATTTGCCGACGGCAACTATTTAATCATTGACGAGCTCATCGCGCCCAGCGGAAAAACAATGACCGCTGAAGATTACCTAAGAGGCTACAAATAAAAATAACCCCACATAAGGGGTTATTTTATCGTCCGTATAAAATTACGCTTGGACTGAACCTAAAATAGCATCTTTATTCGCTATAATTTCCTTCTTAAGATCAGCCATAACTGCAGCCACAACGTCACGATAATCTGGTCGATTGACTTCTAGCCACTTAGTAGCCGCAAATTCATCCTTCAGACGCGGATCGTCAACTGGCAAACCTGAAGCTTGTGACATTTTCTGTAACATTGGTTCCTGCTGATAATTAGGCGCGTGTTTCATCAGAAAATCATCCACAGCACCAGGAGTTTTATCGATAATTCCCGCAAATTCCTCCAGCTGAGCATCGCTCATTCCCTGGCTTAATCGTTCGCCAACTCGAAGCTCTAGTTCGCTATAAATATGCTGTAACAACGATTTTTGCTGATCTTCCGGCAACTGGTTCAGCCCCAATTCTTTAAGAAATTCTTCATTCAGTTGGAACATAGTCCTCCTTTTCTTTCGTCTATATGATTAAGTTAAATTATACCAGTAACTGTTTAATATTACTATCCACGCATCATATTCAGCGCGTCATTGTATAATTTTTGTAGCTCAATCATAGTCTCATTCATCGAGGTTTGAACAATTTCCGTTAAATTAACGCCATTATTTGCGCACCAATTCAATACTGCAGAAACATCGTCGCCATCCAGTAATTTCATAAACTCATCCAGCTTCGCTTCGCCAACAGCCAGTAAGATCTTCCTTGTAATCTTATCCTGTACACTGTTAGCGACGTCTTCCCTCATCTGTTCTTTTTTACCCGCAGGCAATGATCCAAAACCAGCCTGTGCTAAGAATTCGTCAGTAATTTCAAACATTTTTTATCTCCTTGTTTATTTTATATTTTATCTATTAAGCGTATTTACTCAATACCTTCAATACGTCCGCAGTGGCACTAGATCCGTCAACTTTTAGCCATGCTGTTCCGTCAGGGTTATTAAACCACTCTACGGTATGACCGTTAGCCATAGCTTTATCAGCCAGATTATGAAGTTGATCTATTGCGTTTGCGTCACCAAACTTCTCAGCAGCCCAGTCCCAAGGATAGTCGTAAGAATTGAAGTTTGATGTATCTGGATTAATATTATCTACGATTGCTTTGGTAGCAGGGTTATCCGCAGAAGATGCGCCACCAGACTGAGGTGTTTGCTCACCACCAGATTGTGGAGTTGTATCAGCATTACCCTCAGGTCCAGTAGCGTGTGCAGAGTTAGCCCAGTCGCCAATATATTTACCAGCAAGACCGCCCAAGACAAGACCAACAGCATACTTACCTGATGACGATAGTACTTTCTTACGCAGGGCATCCCGCCTCTCTATACTCACGTCCTTAAGATTGTCAACTGATACATTGACTGCATGCTCCATAGCATCGTCAATTTTCATGTTGGCCACAGCTTTCTCAAATGAAGGATCTATAGTTCCAAGACGGGCGTCAGCTATGCGATCTTCGCCACGATGCTCCTCCAGAACAGCTTGTTTTGTTGCTCCAGCAACTCCCAATTTCGTTACAACACCGACAGCCACAGTAATAGGCCATCCAGCGAAGGCTGCTGTAGTAGCACCTACCGCAAAACCAGCACCACCCAACTTCAGCCACTGAGCAATCTTACCACCCTTATTAAACCATTTACCAACTTTAGCGGCAGCTTTCTTAAATTTACCACGATCATCGAGCATGTTGTCATACTTATCTGTCGTTGTTCTTGAGGTTTCTCGCATACTTGCAAACGCTGCTTGACCCACTTCCGCTGCTAATTCAGCCTGCTTTTCTGGATCCTGTTTTGCTGCTTCGATTTTATCAGCAAACTTAAGACGCATGTATTCCAATTCGCTCTGCTTCAATTCTTCTGTAGCAGCATTCAACTCTTCTTGTCGTTTCTTTCCGCCAAAGAACTTCTTAAAGAAGTGTGATTCAACGGCAACGCTCGCTTTAGCGAATCTACTTCGAGCAATCTTAAGATTAGTAGCAGCTTCATATGCCTTCAAATCAATCTTCTCTGTTGGGGTGTCATCAACATAAGTCACATTATTAGGCTGATTATCTGGTTTCGCAGACCCCATCGCCAAAGGTTGAGGCTCTTGATCTTGCATCTTATTTTTATTAAGAGTTTCACGTAATCCACTCATGAAACGCTCAGCATCTTCAGGATTGTTAATTAGATAGTCTATTACATCTTCAAAACTTTGTCTAAGTTTCATTTGCATCGAAATTTTCTGAAGTATCATCTTTTTGCTCTTCAGTTCTATTTACAGCGGAAAGTACTAATGCTGCTGATTCATCATTAGTACTGGATGGACTTCCTTCGTGTTTTTCGCTCATTTTGTGGTGGTTTCCTTTCGCATTCTGTGTTCAGAATGGCAATAAACTTATGTATACTTAAGATACTATCATAAATACACAAAAAAGTCAATACTTAGAACAGTCTACCCCAGAGTTTTCTTCACTAATTCCCTAGTAAAGAACTCCAGCTTGTCGCCAATTTCTAAGGTCATCTTTTTCTTCGTCCTGAGGCTCAATCCACACATTTCGCCTTCAAAGACCTCTTTTGCCTCTTGTTGCTGACGTTGCACAGAAGAAACTTCCACTTCAGCAATTTGCTCTCCGCCACGCTTTTACGCGCGCCAGCAAGTCCTTAGCGACTTTACCGCGCTTCACTTCACCGCCAGCAATCACTTCTTCGCGCATCGTCCTAAATACACCCTTAATTTCCAGCTCACCAATTTCAGTTTCAACGATTTCTGGCGCCAACAAAGCCTCCATTGAAGCCTTAGCGTCATCCAACAATTCATAAATTACCTTAAAAATCCGCACTTCCACATGTTCACGCGCCGCCAACCGCTTAACTGCTGGTGGCAAATCGACATTAAAGCCATAAATCACCGTATTTTCACCGACCGCTAAATGAATATCGTTCTCAGAAATATTACCAACACCAGTTCCAACAACATGGAGCTCAACTTCGCCATTCGTATCAATCAGCTTCAAACTATCAACCACAGACGTTACCGAACCCTGAACATCGGCCTTAACGATTACGTTAAATTCTTCCGCATCAAGTTTCCGATTCATCATCTTAAGAATATCTGCGCCAGTAACATTGGTTGTGGCTGCCATTCTCTCCTGTTCAATTTTAGCCTTTTGCGCCAAATTGCGAGCTTCTTTTTCGCTCTTCGCAATCTCAAATCCATCACCGAATTGTGGCAATTCCTTAAATCCGGTCATATTCACTGGCATACTTGGACCGGCATCTTTAACGGTTTTACCACGGAAAATCTTGAAGCGTTCGGACTCGCCCGTAAGCCGTCCCAGCAACCAAATAATGACCAGGTCTCAAATGACCATTTTCCACCAATAAACCAACCACGGCACCACGACCAGTTTCCATGTGCGCCTCAATAACCAAACCTTCAGCCGGAACATCTTCATCTGCGCGTAAATCTTCCATATCCGCCACCAATAAAACCATATCCAAAAGCTTATCTAAGTTTTGACCAGTTTTTGCACTAACCTCAACCATCACAGTGTCGCCACCCCATTCTTCAGGGTTCAACCATGCTCAGATGCCAATTGAGTTTTTACCAGTTGCGGATTGGCTGCTTCTTTGTCAATCTTATTAATTGCCACTACAATTTTAGCGTTAGCTGACCTGGCAAATCGAATAGCTTCAACAGTCTGAGGTTTAACTCCATCATCTGCTGCCACCACGATAATCACCACATCGGTCAGTGTAGCTCCGTGCTGCCTCAGCGCCGCAAAAGCCTCGTGACCTGGAGTATCTAGTAAAGTGATAGTTCGTCCGTTGCGCTGAGCTTGATAAGCGCTAATATGCTGAGTAATTCCTCCGGCTTCACTAGCCGCTGTTTTCTTATCAAGAATCGCGTCTAGTAAACTCGTTTTACCATGGTCAACATGCCCCATCACAGCCACAATTGGCGGACGAGGAACTGCCTTATCTGACAATTTGTGCGCATGGTGATGGATTTCTGCTGAAACCGTCTTCCGTTTCAGCTGCACATCCAGCCCCAATTCTTCAACAATAATCTGTGCAGTCTCAAAATCTAGTCGCTGATTAATTGTCGCAGCGATTCCGTTCTTAAACAATTCACCAATCAGCGTAGTTACTGACAATCCCAGAGTTTCGGCCAACTCGCCAACCGTTACCGAATCCGCAATATTGACGATTTTTTCTGCCATAATAAGCTCCTCTCACCTCTGGGCGTAACTACGCTTCAGGGGATTTGTATTATTTTTTCTTTGATGATTTGCCGAGTGAAAGAGAAATCTTACGATTTTCCTTATCGATATCCAAAACTGTAAATTCTTTACGCTCGTTCAACGTAAATACCTTTTCAGGATCAGTACCGTCACCGCCAAGCTCTGACACGTGAACCAAAGCTTCAACCGCTGGACTCAACTGTACGAATGCGCCAAATGGAGTAATTCGAGTTACAGTTCCTTCAACTTTCTCGCCAGGCTTAAATTGCTCAACTTCATCCAACCATGGATCTTTGGTCAATTGCTTCATGCTCAAGCTCAAGCGTTCTTTGTCGATTGCGATAATCTTAGCTTCGATAGTTTGACCAACTTTTACGTAGTCAGATGGGTTATTAACACGCTCCCAGCTAATTTCTGAGATGTGAATCAAACCTTCAATACCTTCAACATTAACGAATACACCAAAGTCAACAACACCTGTAACAACACCTGTAACTGTGTCACCAATTGCCAACTTCTGGAATCGCTCCGCCAAACCTTCTTTAACCGCCTCTTTTTCAGAGAAGATCAATTTGTTAGCTTTCCGGTCAGCATCCAAGATTCGCGCTTTAATATCCTTCTTTACCAGGCTATTTAATCGTTGCAAAATTTCGTCCTTGTCGCTAGAACCTACGCGAGGATAGTGTTCAGCTGACAATTGCGATACTGGCAAGAATCCGCGAATACCTTCGTATTCAACCAATAGTCCACCACGGTTAGCATCGTATGGCACAACGGTGATGATTTCACCAGATTCCAATTTAGCCATAACTTCATCCCAACCACGATCTTTCGCAGCCTTGCGCAATGAAAGTAGCGAATAACCGTCTTCCAATTCGGTATCAATTACGCTAGCAATTACTGAATCGCCAACATTGTAGTTCTTTGAAAGGCTAACTTCGCGGCGTGGAACCAAGCCAACACCCAAAGGTCCTAAATCGATTAAAATTTCATGCTTCTTTACTGATAAAACAGTACCGTCAACTGTTTCACCGACAGTAAGTTGTTTAACACTATCACCTGCTTGAGCCAGCAAGTCATCCATTGTAATTTTGGCATCTGCCATAAGTCTTCTAAAGACCCCTTCCTTAAAATTGATATTATTCTTCAGGGACATAATAAAAATATCCCCACAGATTATCACAATTATATCACAACAGATAGATAGAAGTCAAAGCTAGATAAGATAGCGAGATCGCTGATAAGTTACTGCCAAAAATGCTAAGATGCCAAAAGCTACTGCAGAAATAGCTACATCTTCTGGTCCAGTCTTTGGCAATCCTTTATCAGATTGCTTAGAAGGAGTAGAAGGAGCTGGCGTTGTAGATGATGGCGATTGTTGAGACTGAGAAGATTCAGGTGTAGGAGTTGTCTTTTTCGACTCTTCAGCCTTCACGTCGGTTCGCGCCTCACCTCTTCCACCTGATTGATTATTCGTTTTTTGATCTGCAGACTGCTGAGATGCGTTGTTGCTCTGTGAATTCTTATTGATATTCTCTGATGCTACCAAATCGCTAGAGATCGGCGATTCATCTTGCGACAAATTATTTTGCCTAATTCCGTAAAGAACAGCCAAAGATATAGCCACTAAAATAGCACCTACTATTACAAAAACTCCGATTGATCCAGCCTGATTTACTCGCCTCATATTATATCTCCACTCAAATTTTCTTTATTATATCATAATGACCTCTTATAGGTAAAGCTGGTGATATAATAAATATATGATTATTACGGTTGACACAGGTGGGACCAAAACATTAGTAGCCAGCTTTGACGAGGAAAAAAATCCTAAGCATATCATTAAATTCCCCACCCCTAAAAACGTAGACAAATATATTCAACGTGTCGCCGATCAAATTTACCTGATTGTGAATGATAAACCAATTGATGCAATTTCTGTGGCTCTGCCAGGAGTAGTCAAAGATGGCGTGGCAGTGTGGTGTCAAAACCTCGGCTGGAAAAATCAACCTATCCGTGAGCTACTTTCCCGATATTTTCCTAATATACCAATATTCATTGCAAATGATGCCAATATGGCAGGACTGGCAAGCATACTCAGATTGCCCAAAACCCCCAGATGCGGTCTATATATCACCCTAGGGACCGGCGTTGGCACTTCCCTAATCCTGAATGGAAATCTATATAAAGAGCTTAGCGACTGCGAGGGCGGACATATGTCTTTGAATTACAATGGCAAAATTACCACTTGGGAAGAGATTGCTGCAGGTAGGGTTTTACAGAGAATTTTTGGCGAATTATCATCAGACACATCTCTGGAAGTCTGGGAAGAGGTCGCTAATAGGATAAAAGCTGGATTGCAACCCCTCATCGCCTTTACACAGCCAGATGTCGTTGTTATTGGCGGAAGCGTGGGAGTGTTCACATCCTATTTTTCAGATATTTTAAGCGGTCTTCTGGCAGAAAACTTACCCGCCGCCATATCAGTACCAAAAATAATCAGCGCCCCTAACCCAGAAGAAATTGTATTATACGGATGCTACGACAATGCCATCAGTCAGCTTGCTTCAAATTGAACACGATTTTCCAGAACTGCAATTCAAGGAGGGTGAAATATTTTCCTGGAACCCTAATTCTCAAACAGTCTATTACGAAAAATTAGATTCGCAAGAAGACTTAGTGCAACTTTTACACGAAATCGCTCACGCTAAACTTGGTCATAAAAATTATCAATATGATGTCCAGCTGATCGAAATGGAAAGATCCGCCTGGGAGTACGCCGTTGATACTTTGGCTCCAAAATACGGCTTAGCTCTCAGTATGGACGACGATAATATTCAAGATTCTTTAGATAGCTACAGGGACTGGCTACATAAACGTAGTCTTTGTCCTCAGTGTGGCGCAGTTGGATTACAGGGCACTTCCTCATCTTACAAGTGTATTAATTGCCACTCAGAATGGCGCGTAAATCAGGCGAAATCCTGCCAACTTAAAAGATATCAAATAAAATAAGCCCCTTATACGGAGGCTTATTTTAAGAGATTGGAGCGGTCTTATTCTGCAATTTTTTGTACTGTCTTTTTAGTACGGCGTGAAATGCGTCCGCCCTTAGCACCAGCGATACGAGCCAAAGCTGGATTTGCAGCAAAGCCACCAGTTCGACCATTTTTACCGCCCTTACGTCCGATTTTTGCGTAAAAATCTGGATCGCGAGCTAGATTTTTTTGAGCAGCCTTTAAGCCGCCAGCCTTTGTTCCTGCCATAGGAAGGTTTTCCTCCGTTTTTAAAAAAGATTTCCACATAGATTTAAATGGAAACCCTCACCTTTATATATCACACATGATATGTGTTATGTTTATATGCTAGCATATAACTAACGCTTTGTCAATATTTACATAAGTAGTTTTTTATTGTGAATAAAATATTGCATTTTACTGACGCGTTAGCTATACTAATAAAGTCAGTTACTGACGGCACCTGTTGGAGCTTTAGAAATCATGAGTTCCACCACGAAAAATTCTCGTTTTCTGCGAGATTCGAGAAGAAAAATATCCCATCACATAGAGGGATATTTTTTATTGCAGATTTATTCTAAAACTCTCTTAATAGATTATCTATCCTAATCTGAGATTCTTGCGTTAATTCATTTTGCAAGCCAATCCAGGCGTTAATAGCCACGGTAAATCTATCCCTGGCTATAGTAAACTGGTCGCTATCTTTCTTTTCGTTAGCCGACTTCAAATCACGCACAGCCAATAAAATAGCGTCTATTCTCTTCATCACTAACTTACGTAAGTCGACCTCGTCTTCTCTGTACTCCAACCTCTTCTTTACGCCAGTCCATATTTTCTCCATAGCAATAAAGTCATTTTGCTTGGTCTTCGATAGGCTATCTGACACCATACGTATTTCACCGCTCAATTCCTTATCAAACTCCATAAAGCTAACAATCTTCTCCATACTCTGTATAGTTCGGTTCATCTTCTCTACCGATTTATTACATTCTTCTGAATACTTTTTAAATCTAGTATTAACGTTCTTCTGCCAAGATACAAAAAATACTACATCGCAGCTTCGGCGTTTATTTTTTAAATCAGCCAAATATTCGTTCAATTTTTTAGCGGATAATTTATCTTTTTGCAAATTAATAAACAGCGAACTCTCCACTTCATTAGTATTTTTTGTTACGCTTTGAACATTTTCCCAAGATTTCCAGCTCACAAATCCATATGCCAATATCATTATCAGCGTTATAAAACTCATGACAATAGCCAATTTAAGTGTGCGATAATTTTTTATCAATTTCATAGTTCTATCCCCAGCGTGGTTGACCATAATTCACTATCAAGCGGCCAAGGATTAAAAGCACACCCCTGTAAATCAATTGATTGCTGCTGCATAACCGCCGCTGGATTATTAACCCCAGAACAATTCAAATGCCCATGTCCCCAACCAATGTCCCAACTTCATGATTGATTACCATATGTCGATAATTACGAATATCACCACCCGCTTTATTCCACGCTGTAGTCGCGCCAGACCATCGATTATCATTGATAATGACAGAAGACCCGACTCGACAACTCCAATCCGCGTCACAGCCTGACGAGAACGAGGACATCAATTCAGCTTGCGACAGAACTAGATTGAAAGCTCCCGCTCTCTTTCACCTCTTTAAAAATAATCCCCATACGCGCCCAACCTCGATTGTCGTTTAAGGTTTCATTTACCTGTTTCGAGAATTCAGACAAGTTCGATCGGACATTGCCCTTTGTTGATATTGTATATGTGACTTCTTTTTTCGCTCCAGAATTTGATTTTTTTGATGATTGAGATGTGGAGTGCCAATCTGGAATCTGGATATCTGACACCTTAAAGCTGGATAGCGACGACGGAGATTTTATTTCAGAGAAAAATTTTAGCACTAATCGCCTTCTTCGCATCACTCTTAGTCTCATTGGGTGCTGTTATACTAACCGTTGGCGTTAGAGCAACAGCAATCGCCATACCGCCAGTAGCCACCCTACACACCATACACATGTAACCTATATTCTATCACCCTGCCAAAACATACCACAAACGTTTTAAGACAAAGAAGAAAGCCACCCTATTAGGATGGCTTTCTTATAATTCGGCACCGTGCTAGTTTCCCACTTTCGCAGTATAATCGCCGCTGGGGAGCTTAACTTCTGTGTTCGGAATGAGAACAGGTGTTTCCTCCTCGCCATGGGCACCGAAGGAGGGGGTTACGACGCTTGGTTCCGTATATACTCCACGGTGGGCCAAACCCCTTTCTTCGATGTCCAACATCAGCACGGAATTGATTTTTAATTGACTGGTACTTTTGAAAAGCACCAATTACTAGTTAAGTCTACCTTATCCGCAATGTTTATGCAAGCATAAACTCCACGGACAAGGACATAAAAAGGCAATGGGACTATTAGTACGCTTTAGCTCCATACATTACTGTACTTCCACCTTGCGCCTATCAAACAGATAGTCTTTCTGTGTCCTCATAGGGAAACCTTATCTTGAGGTTAGTTTCGCGCTTAATATGCTTTCAGCGCTTATCTAGTCCGCACATAGCTACTCGACAATGCAGCAGGTGGCCACAATCGATACACCAGAGGTGCGTCCGCCCCGGTCCTCTCGTACTAGGGGTAGATCCTCTCAAGTTTCCTATCGTCCATACCGGATATAAACCGAACTGTCTCACGACGTTCTGAACCCAGCTCGCGTACCACTTTAATCGGCGAACAGCCGAACCCTTGGAAGGTGCTCCCCCTCCAGGATGTGATGAGCCGACATCGAGGTGCCAAACAGCGCCGTCTATGTGAACTATTGGGCGCTATAAGCCTGTTATCCCCAGGGTAACTTTTATCCGTTTGCGCTGTCGATCCCACATTCATGTACAAATGTACGTACAGCGGATCACTTGCTCCGACTTTCGTCTCTGATTGGAATGTACTCCTCACAGTCAAGCTGGCTTATGCGCATACACTATCACTTCGATTTCCATCCGAAGTTAGCCAACCTTTGAACGCCTCCGCTACTCTTTAGGAGGCAACCGCCCCAGTTAAACTACCCACCATACACGGTCCGCTAACCGGATAACGGTCAGCGTGAGAACACAATCACAACAAGGGTGGTATTTCACTTGGTGACTCCACAAATACTGGCGTATCTGCTTCAAAGTCTCCCACCTATGCTACACATGTTGAAACCATATTCAATGTAAAGCTGTAGTAAAGCTCCATGGGGTCTTTCGTCCTGGTACGGACAGACGGCATCTTTACCGCCAATGCACTTTCACCGAGTCCTTCGCTGAGACAGTGCCCACATGATTACTCCATTCGTGCGGGTCAGAACTTACCTGACAAGGAATTTCGCTACCTTAGGACGGTTATAGTTACCGCCGCCATTGACTAGGGCTTCAGTTCGCACCGTGAAGCGCTCCCCTTAACCTTCCAGCATTGGGCAGGAGTCAGCCCCTATACATCCACTTTCGTGTTAGCAGAGACCTGTGTTTTTGATAAACAGTTCCGTGGGCTCTTTTGCTGCGGCCCCCACATCGTTAGACGTCAGAGGTTCGCGTTCAAAAGAACAATTCGTTTGCTCTATCTCAGAAAATTCGTTTTGTGATTAAAAATGTACTCTTTAACCTAATATTCACTGAGTGAACGCGGCTGATATCCACCGAAGTGGGGGCAGACCTTATCCCGAAGTTACGGTCGCTGTATTGCCGAGTTCCTTAGCGAAGGTTCGCTCGTAAGCCTGAGTCTACTCGACTCGAGCACCTGTGTTGGTTTGCGGTACGGGCGGCTAAGTCCACGCGTACACCTGCTTTTCTAGCCAGGGCTTTCACCAAAATCGCGACTCCGAAGAATCACTTTCACTCCCTTTGCGTTCCCGCTCGGTTGGACGGATAAACCATGAATCCGCTTCGATTACTTCCCCGTGAACAGTGTACAAAACTTAACCGGTTCAGGAATATTAACCTGATGTCCATCGCCTACGCTCTGCGCCTCGGCTTAGGCCCGACTAACCCTGAGATGATTACCATGGCTCAGGAAACCTTGCTCTTACGGCCGAGAGGATTCTCACCTCTCTTATGGTTACTCATTCCAGCATTCTCACTTCCTACCGCTCCACCGAACCTTCCGATTCGACTTCACCGCTGATAGGAACGCTCCTCTACCACTACACACTAAGAACAAAATCAAAGTTTTTTAATCAATTTAAACCTTGGAATGGTCTTTCCGTTCTTTTCAATATTATCTAAAAACATTTTCTTAGGTCTAGCCCATAATTCTCCGTCGCCATAAATGGCTCGATAAACTACAAGCTCTTCAAGCGTCTCAGTATGAACAGCTATACTTACAACAACATACTTATTGCCTTTATAGTGTTTATAAACGCTACCTATGTAAATCTCATTTTCCATAAATTGATTGTAACACAACTTTAACTTTGTACTTAGCGTGTAATCCATATCTTCGGTATAACGTTTTAGCCCCGTTACATTTTCCACGCAAGATCTCTTGACTAGTGAGCTGTTACGCACTCTTTAAATGAATGGCTGCTTCTAAGCCAACATCCTAGCTGTTTAAGAAATCTCACCTTGTTTCCCACTGAACGTTAATTTAGGGACCTTAGATGATGGTCTGGGCTGTTTCCCTTTTGAGCACCGATCTTAGCACCGATGTTCTAACTGCCGTGATTACACACATGGTATTCGTAGTTTGTTAAGGGTGGGTACAGTTGCCCGCCCCAGTCCTTTACAGAGCTCTACCCCCATGTGCTACTAACACGACGCTAGCCCTAAAGCTATTTCGAGGAGAACCAGCTATCTCCGAGTTCGATTGGCATTTCACCGCTAACCACAAGTCATCCAAACACTTTGCTGCGTATCCTGGTTCGGTCCTCCACCACCTGTTACAGTGGCTTCAACCTGCTCATGGTTAGGTCACCCGGTTTCGGGTCTAATCCTTACAACTTATTCGCCCTATTCAGGCTCGCTTTCACTGTGGCTCCGTCAATTGACTTAACCTCGCTGTAAAAATTAACTCGCTGGATCGTTCTACAAAAAGCACGCCGTCACCGGACAAGCCGGCTCCGACTCCTTGTAGGCACTAAATTTCAGGATCTATTTCACTCCCCTCCCGGGGTTCTTTTCACCTTTCCATCACTGTACTAGTTCACTATCGATCGTATATTATATTTAGCCTTGGCTGGTGGTCCAGCCAGATTCAAACAGGGTTTCTCGTGCCCCGTCCTACTCGATAAAACATACATAAGGTCAGCGTCGTTTTCATATACACGGCTTTCACGTTCTTTGGCTAGTCATTCAAACTATTCTACTAACCACGCCGATTTCTTACCTTACTAACTGTTGATAGCCAGTTATCGCAAATCAGATTATTTGAATGAATCAAATTCTCTGACTTGGTCATATGTAATATCACAACCCCTTATAAGTATTCGTCTATCAACTTATTTGCCTAAATTAATAGGCAAAAACTTAAAAGGTTTGGGCTGTTGCGATTTCGCTCGCCACTACTTTCGCAATCGTTATTTACTTTCTCTTCCTCATCCTACTAAGATGTTTCAGTTCAGATGGTTCCCGCTCGCTTGCCTATGTGTTCAGCAAGTGGCAACATGACATGACTCATGCTGGGTTTCCCCATTCGGAGATCTCCGGATCAAAGCTTGTTGACAGCTTCCCGAAGCTTATCGCAGTCTTCCACGTCCTTCATCGGTAATATACGTCTAGGCATCCATTTAGCGCCCTTGAGTACCTTTTTATGCATTGACTTAACTAGTAGTTGCTACTTTGCAATTACTACTACCGTCAATTAAAAACTCAATTTCTTTTACTCTCAAATTGTTAATGATCAGTGCCTCACACATTTGAGTGCACAATCGACAAGTCAATAAATTGACAAATCTATCTACACTCAGATGTTTTTCTCACTGCCCTCGCACGTTTTGCAGTGTATTGCCAGAGGTTCGTTTGAACATTCGCTTAACTAGTAATTAACTATACAGCAGCTGAGATTCTTTTGCAAGGGTTTTTTCAAAGTTTTTTCGACTTTTTTTGCTTTTTATTAAAATCAGCGCCAATCGCCTCAGAAATACTAGAAAAACCATCATTTTTTAGCAACTGAAGCAACTCGCGATTCATTCGCCCAATTAGCTGCGGACCTTCGAAAAACAGTCCCAGTGATAAGCCCAACTAGACTAGCCCCTGCCTTAATCTTAGCGTATGCATCTTCGGCCGAAAAAACTCCGCCAACACCAATAATAGTCAGTTTATCTCCATAGTTTTTATATGTATGCTTAATCAATTCTAAGCTATGTGCGCGAGTAGGTTCGCCGCTTAATCCACCCCTAATGTCATCAGTCAAAGGATCTTTAAGATCTACCTTCTCACGATCCTTTATTAAATTAGCAACCGTTACGCCCTGAATATTATGCTCAACAATAACCTTTAATAGCGAGTCGAATTGCTTCAAATCATACAAATGTGGCATTTTAACCCAGAAAGGAACATTTCTCTCTACAGAATCTAATTCGCTCAATAAAGTCTCTAGCGTATCGGCATAGATAAACGGCTCCTTGCCAGCATTCGGACAAGAAATATTAATCTCTATAACGCTTGCCAGATTGTTTTCTACGATATAACTAACCGCTTTTTTTACGTCCCGAATTATATATTCTTCCGGAACGACTGGCCCAAATTCGTCTTTCGTGGATTTATCAGCAATAACAGCCACAGACACAACTGTCGGCATTGATTTAACTTTAGATCTGTTTAATTCAATGTAGTCACTAATCTTCTCTAATCCCATAATTTGGCATACCAGCGTACACAACTACAGATTTGGTGTTCGGCAATCGATGAAACCATGGTCGCAGATTTCCCCTTCTCGGCTCCATAGTTACAGATCCACCAGAAGCAAAGCCAAATCCAACATCTTCCATTAAAGGTGACAATTGTACATTTTTATCAAATCCCGCTGACAAGCCTATTGGGTTATTAAATACAACTCCATCAATTTCCTGCTGTAGCGACTTGTCCTGGAAAGCTCCATAATTTACGAATAGCCCACCTAACAGGAGGGAATGCTTGCGCCAAACGACCGCAAAAAATAGTTAACTTATGAGTAAAGTCTGGTGTTAGTAGGAATAATATTGGCTTGATAATGTTTTTATACATCTCTACTATACTATTATACCTTAAATGCAGACCTCTAAAACAAACTCCGTACGTTTTTAATAGCTCTTACCGATCTAAGTCTGCTTTTTAATTCTCCTTCGTCACCAAGGCAAAACCCATCTCTTCCGCTCTGAACTTCTAATTTAACCTGAATTCGCACCGACTTATCACACCAAGTTAGCTATAGATACACCCTGTCTACAGTAAAGAAACTCCTCACTGATATGATTTTTCGATGTTCTTAACATTATGAACTATAGCGTTAAGGTCAACTATTACGCGATAGTTATTATTTTGACAATCCACGGTCTATAAATTTCTTCAACTCTACAATTATCCATGAGTCAAATTCACGCTTTTCTTTATCAGCTCTATCCCAGGTTTTGCTCTCACCGAGGTTTCCAAAAGCAGCCCTAATTGCAAGCGCCACGTTGTACGGAAGTTTCACTTTTCTCCTGTTCAGATACCTCTGCCCTATTGTGAATAACTTTGTAATCACCTGATGGAGTAACGATGGCTATGCACTGATCAAAGTACGCATCGTAGTTCTTGAGGTTTTCTGTCTTCTTCTGAAAAAATCTCCAGAACTCCTCTTGAGATACCTCCTCTGGCAATTCACCACCCCATCTGCGCAGGGCAACACCAGGCTCACCATATAACCTTTGAGGTGCCCGTATCGTCCTTATGTATATTTGGGCTGTTTTAACTGAATAGGCTCTGCTCTCAGTTATTGCATTATCCTCTATTGATGTGACCTTCTGTATTTGAATTCCTTCTTGAAGTCTGCACATGAATACTATATTTATCGCCTTCATATACATCCTAAAATCATCAAATTTTGAGGTATTTCCCGTAGCAATAAGTATATCTTTATTATCAACCGGCACAATCAAAGGTAAAAAGCGCTCTTTCATATATTTTGTATACTTTGTCAAATCATTAAAGAATGGTACAGAAATCACCCTCAGGAGACGCCCCAGTTGAATCAAAGATCTTGTTCGAAATAATCCTTTCAAATTCCAATCTATCGTCAAATTTAACGTCTTCAATATCCTTTACATCCCTAGCTACAACTAGCTACGGATTAAGTTGCTGGCTTCGCAGCATTTTTACTGCATCCTGAATAGTTTTCGTTTTTATATGGATGCCATTATACGCCAGCTCGGACAGCAGCACTATCCTAATGTTATTCGGCGTGCGTTCACTCCATCTTTGCAACAACGGGACAAAAATAGGACAAACCTCTGGATCTAACAATGTACCTCCCATTTCTATAAAGAAATGTTTCGGTCGACCTATTTGATTCCAGATACGAAGAATACGCAGCTCAAGATACACAGAGAGGTGAGGATTTATTTGAAGATGGTTCTCGGCAGCCCCAAACTCGTTTAAGAAGTCACGCCATAAATCACCTCCAATGAGATAATGCTCTGTTGACCATTTCTTACCAGGATTGAACTGTGAATAAACTGCAAATCATCATGTCCGAATTGAGCATGAATACCGTAGTCACAGTATTGGAGGAGTCCGTCAAATTTCATAGCGTCAGAACCTTCAACAATATTTAGCAACTGAGCTATCAGAGTACCCTTTCCCATATCAGAGTGTGGATAACTATTTATAAAATAAAATTTTTCACCATCAACTGGCTTCAGGTCTTCAATCTGAGATCTCAATTGTCTTAATGTTTTGTTTCTATAAACTGCTCATCATCCAGTTGTTTTACTTTAGTGATACAAGTCGCTGCAGCTATCTTTATCGTCATACTTCCTAGATGAACCAATTTCTATCACAAACCGTGCCGTACATAAATACTCTTCTTGCAATTTGGGTTGATACCGGAGAAGAGCAAAACCGTTCTTCTTCAATAACCATCGGTTCATGCGGGATAGCTGCAGTATATACCAATTCCCCTGCATATAGGTAAATCTAAAGAGTCCTCTATATATAATCCTTCACGAAAGTTGTTTCAAACCGTTTTCTCTGAGAAAACACTGTGAACACCTGGCACCTCACCTGACCGAGGCAATCTTGTTGGGTATGTGTGGCATATACGAATAGCCGTCGGCAACAGCCTGTTCTATAAGCGTAGTTTTACCAGACGCCGAAGCTCCTGTAACTATAAAAGAGAGTAAATCACAAATCCTATCCATTTTTAGTCTGGTGTTAATAAAAATAATATCGGCTCAATAATATGCTTATACATATTCTAAGGGTATAACTATCTATGCTTTATTAAGCAAGGTTACTTATAAACAAAAAATCGCCTACTCGGCGATAATCCTGACTATCTATGATTGGTGGGCGCTGAGGGACTCGAACCCCCGACCCTCTCGGTGTAAACGAGATGCTCTAGCCAACTGAGCTAAGCGCCCATATTAAAAATATGGTGGGCGATGAGGGACTTGAACCTCCGACCTCGTCATTATCAGTGACGCGCTCTAACCAGCTGAGCTAATCGCCCTCATTCGTCTTGGTGGAGTGTCGTGGACGTAAGCCCACTTCACCCCATATGGTGGAGACACAGGGACTCGAACCCTGGACCCCCTGCTTGCAAAGCAGGTGCTCTAGCCAACTGAGCTATGTCCCCATAAATTGCCAAGACCTTTTTAATTGTACAGTATCTTTTTAATTCTGACAAGTGTATAATTAATAATATGTTATATCAATTTAGTTTTGGCTCATTATTTTTTGGGATTTTAGTCTTAATTGCTGGTGGAATCGTCGTTATTTTCCATCAAAAATTAGCCGACAATCTAGGGAAGCGGCGTAAGTAGCTATGACCGTTTCAAATTTTGGGGACTTGTTACATGTGGAGTAGGATTCGCTATTATGCTCAGCCTACACACTATCCCATTAAACTGGCTACTAAACTCCCTTTTTGGCGGCGGACTATAATAAGCGTCAGCAAAAAACATAAATAGCCAAAAATTATTGGCTATTTTTTATAATCACAATTCTACCAAAATATCAGATTTAATTAAATCTACCATATAAAAAAGCCCCTCATAGAGGGACTTTTTCGTTTAACAACTTGATTGTGCAATTCATCAATCGGTTTATCGTAGAGAAAGGTTGAACTTTTGTCTCGTCCTCGAGAGGACTATTGTAAATATGTAAGCTCGACACATTTACGAGACCGACCTAGCTCAATCTGTGATTGCTCGACAGATTGGCATCGTTACTCCCTAGAAAGGAGGTAATCCATCCGCACCTTCCGGTACGGATACCTTGTTACGACTTAACCCCAATCATGCCCCCCACCTTAGCCGACGAATCGGACTTCGGGTGTTGGTCACTTTCATGGTTTGACGGGCGGTGTGTACAAGACCCGGGAACGTATTCACCGCAACTTGCTGATTTGCGATTACTAGCGATTCCGACTTCATGCAGGCGAGTTTCAGCCTACAATCCGAACTGGGACTAGCTTTGATGCGATTTGCTTCACCTCGCGGCTTCGCTGCGCATTGTACTAGCCATTGTATTACGTTTCTAGCCCAGGACGTAAGGGAAATACTGACCTGACATCATCCCCTCCTTCCTCCCCGTTACCGGGGCAGTCTGAATAGAAAAATACAACTATTCACAAGGGTTGCGCTCGTTGAAGGACTTAACCTAACATCTCACGACACGAGCTGACGACGGCCATGCATCACCTGTCACAGGGTTCCAAAAGGCACAGTCTACTTTCGCAGACCTTCCCTGGATGTCAAGCCCTGGTAAGGTTCTTCGGTTATCATCGAATTAAAGAACATAATCCACCGCTTGTGCGGGTCCCCGTCAATTCCTTTATGTTTTAGCCTTGCGGCCGTACTCCACAGGCGGGATACTTAACGCGTTAGCTTCGCTACTGAAGGGGTCGATACCTCCAACAGCTAGTATCCATCGTTTACGGCGTGGACTACCCGGGTATCTAATCCGGTTCGCTCCCCACGCTTTCGTGCCTTAGCGTCAGAAATGGCCCAGTAACCTGCCTACGCCATCGGTGTTCCTTCTAATATCTACGGATTTCACTCCTACACTAGAAATTCCAGTTACCTCTACCATTCTCGAGTTTAACAGTTTGAATAATAGTCTGTATGGTTGAGCCACCAGGTTTCACTATTCACTTATTAAACCGCCTACGCAACTCTTTACGCCCAGTCACTCCGGATAATGCTTGCACCCTACGTATGACCGCGGCTGCTGGCACGTAGTTAGCCGGTGCTTATTCATGAGTTACCGTCATATTCTTCACTCATAAAAGAAGTTTACAACCCGAAGGCCTTCATCCTTCACGCGGCGTTGCTCCATCAGGCTTTCGCCCATTGTGGAAGATTCCTCACTGCTGCCTCCCGTAGGAGTCTGGACCGTGTCTCAGTTCCAGTCTGGCTGATCATCCTCTCAGACCAGCTATGGATCGTCGGCTTGGTAGGCCATTACCCTACCAACTACCTAATCCAACGCAGGCTTCTCCCAAAGCGCCCGAAGGCTTTAATCCGAAGACCATATGCGGCATTAGCTACCCTTTCGGGCAGTTATTCCTCACTTTGGGGCAAATTCCTACGCGTTACTCAGCCGTCCGCCGCTCGCCGACATTTACACAAAATTCTTGAATAGATCTTCTATATTACCCAGAAGCTTCCAGAATTCAGTGTAAAACTCGCTGCCGCTCGACTTGCATGTGTTAGGCACGCCGCCAGCATTCATCCTGAGCCAGGATCAAACTCTCCGTTAAAATCTACTTTGTATCAAAGTATTAAGGCTCTACAAAAATATAAACTGACGATGATATTGCACAATCAAATTGTTAAAGTTCATCTTAAGTCAGACTGAAGTATGATTTACCTCGCTTTACAGATTGTAAATCGTTGCTTAACTCGCACTCCAGCAACCAGACTTGTTACTAATCTTACAGTATATAATTGCCTAGGTCAATAGATTTTTACAATTATTTTGTTGCGAAAAATACAACGGCAGCTACAACCACACCAATAGCCGCCCCAGCTGCCACTTCTACAGGGGTGTGACCATGAGCAACGCGAAGTTTTTTCAACTTGCTACCCTGCTCCGAAATTAACTTATTAAGCGTTTCACCCTGCATTCCGGACGAATAACGGACCATCATAGCATCATACATCACTATAATAGCCAGCCAAGTAGCTAGTCCAAATACAGAACTATCCCAGCCGTCTTGTAGCCCCAGAAATACCGCCAACGACACGACAATCGCACTATGAGCGCTTGGCATACCTCCGGATAGAAGTATTTTGGGTTTGTGTCACCACTAAACACTCGACGATTACGCCCCATAAGATGAAACACCTGCTTCAATCCTTGCGATATCGCCCATGCGATTACTGGAACTATCAAGACTTTCATTTATTAATTACCCTCATCCTGCGGACGATCCGCCATCAAACCGATCGACGAAACAGCATCGCCGTCAGATAGGCGCATAATCGTCACACCCTGAGTCGTCCTACCGAGCAATTTAATATCACTCAAGCCCAGGCGGATAGTTTGACCATTCTGAGAAACCAATAACGCCTCTGTTATTTCTGGGTCGATAGTCTGCACAGAGATAATCGGACCAGTTTTTGCAGTTACAACTGCGGCTTTTATGCCAACTCCGCCACGTTTATGACTTGGGAAATTCGATACCTTTGTGCGTTTACCGAAGCCTTTTTCACTAACCACCAGCAAGGTTTGGTCGTCACCCGTAACGATATCCATACCAACAACAGAGTCATTTGGACGCAATCTGACGCCGCGGACACCACGAGCTGATCTACCCATTGGGCGCGTATCTTTCTCGTTAAAGCGAATAGCTTGTCCTGCAGACGTAGATATAATCACGTCATTTTCTCCAGTCGTCCTCTTTATCCAGCGAAGTTCATCGCCCTCATCCAATTTAATAGCAATCAATCCGTTCGTACGGACATTGGCGTAATCTTTCACAGGAGTCTTCTTAACTGTACCCTTCTTTGTCGCCATGAATAGATATCCGTCTTCGTTAGCGTTCTTTTCGTGCTTGATAATTGCCGTTATCTTCTCTTCTGGCTGAAGCTGCAATAAGTTAACCGCAGCAACAGCCTTTCGCGCTTAGGCTGGCAGCTGGCACTTCGTAAGCCTTCAAGCGGAAAATTCTACCCATATTGGTGAAGAATAGCAGATAATCGTGCGAACTTGCCTGGATAACCTGATCAATGACATCTTCCTCCTTAGTCGTCATTCCGCGCTTGCCCTTACCACCACGATTTTGCCTACGATAATCACTCACAAGAGTTCGCTTGATGTAATTTTCGCTCGTAAGCAGAATTACCGACTCTTCCTCTGGAATCAATTCCTCGTCAGAGAACTTTCCTAGTTCGTGGTTAATGATCTTACTGCGCCTATCATCGCCATACTTTTCTTTCATAGCAAGCAACTCTTCCTTAACGACACGCAAAATCTCGTTCTCGTCAGCCAAAATTGCCTCCAGCTTCTTAATCAGTTCATGAAGTTGCTTCAATTCTTCTTCAATCTTGTCGCGCTCCAATCCCTGCAATCGTCGTAGTTGCATCGCCAAAATTGCGGCCGCTTGAATTTCCGACAGACCAAATCTCTCCATCAAACGCTTGTCGGCATCATCATAACTTTCGCGAATCGTCTTAATCACCTCGTCAATATGATCAAGCGCAATTTTCAGACCTTCCAATATATGAGCTCGTTCCTTTAGCTTTTGCGAAGTTCAAACTCAGTCCTACGTCGAATAACGCCTTGACGATGCTTAATAAACTCCGACAAAATCTCCTTCAAGCCCATAACTTTAGGCTGAATACCATTGACCAAAGCCAGGACATTATAATGGAATGATGTTTGTAATCCAGTCAATTTATACAATTGGTTAAGAATCTTCTTTGGATAAGCATCTTTCTTCAGTTCAACAACAACTCGAACCTTACCGCGAGCACTTTCATCTCGCGCATCGGCAATGTGCGTTATTTTCTTTGCAAGGACAAGCTCTCGAACCTTATCAACAAAGCCTTCCTTGCTCATACCATACGGAACTTCGGTGATTATAATACTGTAACGGCCATTTTTGCGCTCTTCAATCGACGCAACCGCACGAATCGTAACTGAGCCACGTCCAGTTTCATATGCTTGACGCATTGGCGCACCACCATAAACTTCCGCACCTGTCGGAAAATCAGGACCCTTAATATGCGTCAATAGTTCGTCTAGTGTAATTTCAGGATTATCTATCTGAGCGACTGTAGCGTCAACCACCTCACCAAGGTTGTGTGGTGGGATATTTGTTGCCATACCAACAGCAATACCCATCTGACCGTTCAATAGAATATTTGGGACGGCTGACGGCAAAACTACCGGCTCTTTCTCTGTTCCGTCGAAGTTATCACGAAAATCAACGGTTTCTTTATCGATGTCAGACAGCAACTCGCCGCCAATTTTATCCATTCGCGCCTCAGTATAACGAGAAGCCGCTGGCTCGTCACCGTCCATAGAACCGAAGTTACCCTGACCTTCGACCAGTGTATAGCGCATCTTCCAGGGTTGAGCCAAGTTCACCATGGCGTCATAAATTGATGAGTCACCGTGCGGGTGGTAGTTACCCATAACTTCACCGACAATTTTTGCCGACTTCACTGTAGCATGAGGAGCACGCCAACCATTCTTATTCATCGCATACAAAATACGACGATTAACAGGCTTCAGTCCGTCACGAACGTCCGGCAAAGCACGGTCAATAATAACCGACATGGAGTATTTAAGGAAGGAATCTTCCATAACACGCTCAACTGTCGACTTTTTCAATACCGCGAACTTCTGGCTCTTCGTTCAGAATTTCTGGTTCTACTATATTTTTATTATCGTTGTCCGCCATATCTCCTCCTTAAAAGTCCAAATCTTCCACATTAACCTTAGCGGCATTTGTTTGAATAAAATTTTTCCTCAATTCTACACTATCACCCATAAGCTTCGTAAATATCGCATCCGCCCGTTCTGCATCCTCAATATTGACCTTTACCAATGTTCGATTTTCTGGATTCATAGTCGTTTCCCATAATTGGGCGGCATCCATCTCACCAAGACCCTTAAATCGTTGCTGCGCCGTGTAGCCTGCCTGCTTAAATTTCTCAGCATTTTCATCAATCTTTACACCAGCAGCCTTGCGCTCATTGATTTTTTCGTTCAATTTTTGCTCGAGGGCTATTTCATCATAGACGTAATCTATCTTACGATTACTGCCAGTTCCTCTACTCAGCCCAAACAGAGGTGGTTTCGCCAAATATACGTGACCCTGCTTCAATCACTTCAGACATATATCGGAAGAAGAATGTCATCAAAAGCGTAGAGATGTGCGCGCCATCAACATCGGCATCTGTCATAAATATAATCTTGTCGTAACGAATACCGCTAATGTCAAATTGGTCGCCAATTCCAACACCCATAGCCTTAATTAACGAAACAATTTCAGCATTAGCAAACATCTTATCAAACCTTGCGCGCTCAGTATTTCAACACCTTACCACGAAGAGGAAGAACAGCCTGAATAGTTGAATCGCGACCATCCTTAGCTGAACCCGCAGCAGAATTACCCTCGACAATAAATAATTCACAATCTTTTCGGTTACGAGATGAGCAATCCGTCAATTTAGATGGCAAGTTTAAGCCTTCAAATGCTCCCTTACGGATAACGTTGTCGCGCGCAGCCCTTGCCGCCTTACGAGCTCGTGCCGCCAATGTAGCCTTGCCGACAACCTTCTTCGCTGTAGCTGGATTTTCCTCCAAGTAATACGCAAAATATTCGCTCATTACCTGGTCAACATAGCGGCGCATCTCTGGATTACCAAGTTTATTCTTGGTCTGACCTTCAAACTGAGGATCCGGCAACTTCACCAAAATAACTGCCGTCAAACCTTCGCGAATGTCATCACCAGTCAGATTATCTTCTCTTTTTCTTTCAGTAAGCTATTCTTGCGAGCATAATCATTAATTACACGTGTGAGGGCTGTTCGGAAACCAACCAAATGAGTACCACCATCAGGAGTTAAGACGTTATTGGCAAATGGCTTTACCACTTCAGCGTAAGTGTCGTTATACTGAACCGCAATTTCCACCATACAATCTTCAACCTGCTTCTCGACATAAAATATATCGTCCGATAAAACATCCTTGCCAATATTCAGGTTTTTTACATAACTCTGAATACCGCCCTCAAAGTAGAAAGCTTTTCGTTCGCCAGTTCGCTCATCAATAACCGACGTGTGAATGCCTTTTGTAAGGTACGCCTGATGACGAAGATAATTAACAACCCATTTATAGTCAAAATTAACCGTCTCCTTAAAGATGGTTGGGTCTGGATAAAATGTAATTGTCGTTCCAGAATCATCAGACTTTCCGACTACTTCTAATTCTGTCTGAGGCACGCCTGTTGCGTATTCTTGGCGATAGATTTTACCGTTCTTTCCTGACTTCAGCAATCATCCGAGTAGACAATGCATTCACAACACTCGAGCCAACACCATGAAGTCCAGACGAGACCTTATAGCCGCCGCCGCCAAACTTACCACCGGCGTGTAAGATTGTTAATACCGTCTCCACGTACTCTTACCCTGTCTTTGGATGCTTATCGACAGGAATACCACGACCGTCATCAGATACTCGAACACCACCATCCTTTAACAAAGTTACTTCGACCTTTGTAGCATAACCAGCGATTGCCTCGTCAATTGAGTTATCGGCAATCTCCTTAATCAAGTGATGTACGCCCTCATACCCGTACTACCGATGTACATTCCTGGACGCTTACGAACCGGCTCAAGGCCCTCTAGGACCTGGATTTGTGAGCCATCATAAGATTGTTCATTTGTTTGTTTAGCCATATCTCCCTCACTATTATCTGAATTATCAGCTCTTTTCAACAACCTTATTATACATCAAAATAGATATATTCTCAAACTATTTACTTTTTTAGTATGCTTATGCTAAAGTTAGATTAAAGTTATATAACAACAAAAATAAAAGAGGTCAAAATGTTCAAAAAAATTATCTCGCGCCTACCATACAGCCCTTCAATGATCCACAGTTTGGGCTTTTATGCGAAACGCTTACGTAAGGAAGAAGCTACTCGAAAGATCGGGCTTATCTTAACTGCCCTAGCGCTTATTGTGCAATCTTTCACTGTTTTTTCACCGCCAGAATCAGCCAACGCAGCAGATTCCAGCGACCTAATTTACGGCGGAATTTCTAGTGGCCAGCAACTGATGGCTCATTATGACGCGAACACAAATAATATTCACGACCTCTACGATCATCTTGGTATTAGCCGCTCTGATTTGGTAGCAGCTACTGGTAATCTTCAGACCTTAAATAGCAATATGGGTACCTATTCATGGGGACTTACACCTCACTTTGGCGCAGCAAGAGGTGAAGGATCTTACGTAGTTCGTACGTCACAAGGCGGTGCTCGCACTTTCTACTATCGACCTCACAACCTCTGGGGCAGCTTCTCATATAGAGCATTCGTTGGATATTCAGCTGGGACTGGCTGGTTTGCAATCATGCTTAACTGCGGTAACTTAATCCTTAAAATCGCACCACCGAGCCATCAATGTCCAACTGGGCAAGTCGGAACATACCCCAACTGCTCTACTCCGCCACAGCCAGTAGCTACGTGTAACGCCTTAGACATAAAGAAGAATGGCGATACATATCAATTTACTGCTAACGCCAGTGCGGCCAATGGTGCGACAATCCAAAAATATGTATACAGCATTTACCGAGGAAATACTCTAGTTAAAACTATCGAAGGCAACGATAAAATCGTAACTTATACAGAGAAAACACCGGGATCATACAAAGTTATTCTAACGGTAAAGAGCTCATTAGGCGATAAGACCTCAGACGCCTGCGTAAAGACATTTACCATACCAGAGCCAGCAAGATGTCCTCAAAACCCTAAATTGTTAAAGGACGACCCTCAGTGCCAACCATGCCCAGGCGACTCTACTATATGGATTAACGATAGTCGATGTTCTGCCTCGTTCGTGCAGACAAAAACTGCAGTTAATCTCACCCAGAATAACGCTGACGCAACAACTACGGTTGCGAAATCTGGAGATCGAATTACCTACACTCTTTCGGTAAAAAACAAAGGTCTTAAAAGAGGAAGAGTTTACATTCAAAGATCAAGTCAGCGACCTATTGGAATATGCAGACATATTCGACGCTGGCGGTGGAACATTGACAGATGATAAAGGTGCTAGCGCGGGCAGCGGCAACGCAAAAGTACTAGTATGGAACCCTATCAAGATCAAGCCAGGAGAGACCCAGAAGCGCAGCTTTACTGTCCAAATAAAGAACAGCATCCCGGCGATGGCTAGCGGTAAAAGCAATCCAATGTCTTATGACTGTAGGATTGATAACACATTTGGCAATACTGTCAGCACGAAAAATTGACTGCCCTGCACCGAAAGTTATTGAACAAACCACTTCGCAATTACCAAAAACTGGCGCCAGCGAGAATATGATGTTCGCAGGAATTATTGCAGCCGTGGTCGTATACTTCTACGCTCGATCACGTCAATTAAATAAAGAAGTTAGAATCATTCGGCGAGACATGTCCGCAGGAACTTTATAGGAGGTGAAAAATGAGTGAAAAATTAAAATCTACCGTAGAGAATGCTGTCGACACCAGAGAATTAGCAGATTTAAGCAGAGAAAAAGCTGCTGAAATTGAAAGGTCTCTAGAAAAGGCGGTTGAAAAAGAAAAATCAAATGCCGAAAATGAAAATAGCATTAAACATGAGGCTATTGAAATCGCTGCTCGGCACGAAGAGCAGCAAGAGAAAAAAGAATCTAAAGAGATAAAAGAAGATAAGCCTCTTACAAAAAAAGATATTGAAGCTTCGTATAAAGAAGACTTTGGAAAATGTACAAGACCAACTATCAGCTCCATCCAGGGCTTTCAGTAAGGTTATTCATAATCCAGTCGTCGAAAAGACTAGTGACGCAATCGGCAATACCGTTGCCCGCCCCTAACTTAATCATCTCTGGCGCCTTAGGCGCAATAGCTTCTGTCGTTGTGTATTTTATCGCCAAACGATACGGATATCTATTATCAGGATCAGAAACTATTATCCTGTTTGTAGCTGGCTGGTCTATTGGCGCTGTTATCGAATACGCTCGAGTAGGGTTTATCAACAACAGGAAAAATAGCTAGATAGATGTTGAATCTTATCTCAAGCTAATCATCACTTCACTATCGTCATCATCACCATTGCGTAAATCGAGCCGATTCTTAACCACAGATTGGCTCGGTTTTACATTTACAGAGGAGACGGGATTGTTGTCTGTAGTCATAGACATATTTGGCTTATTGGCGACAGCACTATCTATCGCAGAAGGTTGACTTTGCTGTTTGTTGTCAAGATTAGAAGTCGTAGCGTTTACATTATTTATATTAGAAGGAGCATTATTAATCGCCTCTGGGCGGCCTTGCGGATTCTGTATTTGTGAGGAAGTCTGTGGGGCTTGCGAATTTACTGGTCTTACGGTTGTTGAGTTAGAAGCGGGCTTTCCTCCTAGCTGTTGTCTCTTCGCTAGCCATTCATCCAAGAACGATGACCCACCTCCCGACGATTTCTGACCAACAGAAGGCGCTAATTGAGAAGGACTCGTCTTTGGTTGTACACTGCCTCTAATCCTGTCAAATATCTCCTTTTCAACAACAGCTCGTGGTCTACCGTATTTAGCAGCAGATAGCCTTACTAACGCGTCTCTCAGCTGATTATTAACTTGCCCCATCGGAGGAATCCAATTCATACTAAACGGCGCAGACGGCACATTATTAATCATCACAGAGGTTATAGATTGGAAGTTTGGCAATTTAGCCAAGTCGTCGACATCAAAAGTCGGCTGAAACTTCTTAACCATCAATTCAGCGTCAGTTACACCGATACGCCCAGAAATAACTGTACCGACGTTACCAATAATAGCTTCTCGTATCTTATCTGTTAACTGCGTCATAAACTGGTTACCCATAATAAGACTCAATTTATACTTACGAGCCTCAGACAAAATAGATTCAAAGCTGTCAGTGGCGAAGTTCTGGAAACTCGTCAACATACAATGAGAAATCAACTCGCTGATCCTCTGGAATATCCGCTCGAGACATCGCTGCTGCCTGGAACTTCATCACAAAAGATAATGCCCAGAAGCTTCGAATTAAGTTCACCCATCTTACCTTTTCGACAAGTTAACCAGCAAAATCTTATTATTATCCATAATTTCACGCAAATTAAATCCAGATTTGGTCTGACCAATGATATTGCGCATTGCATCGTTGGAAATAAATGGACCAAACTTTGATACAACCCATGAAATAACCTCACCTGCCTCATTGACCTCTGTGACGCAGGAAATTCCTTTGTCCAGAAATCAATAACTTGCTGATCTTTTACATACTTAAGCTTGCTTTTCACAAATTCAGGATCAATAAGACACTTCGGCACATCAATAAACGTTCCACCAGCAGGATCCGACATCAACAATAAAGCACAGTTTCTAAAAATATGCTCCAGGCGAGGACCAACAATTCCCGTATGCCCTGGGTCATAAAGTCCATACAGCATATTAATCGCCTCTTGAACCAAAAAGTCTTTTTGGTCTGGAGTGTCGAACTCAAACATATTCAACCCAATTGGATTAGTCATATCGGCAGGATTAAAGTAGATAATATCCTCAACGCGTTCTTTTGGAACCTTACCCAATAAAGATTCAACCAAATCACCGTGCGGATCAATAAAGGCAAATCCCCGACCATCCATCATATCCTGATAAGCCATATTTTCCTGCAAGACAGACTTACCGACGCCTGTTTGACCAATAATATATACGTGGCGGCGACGGTCTTTTGTGCCGATTCGAATAGGTTTTTTGACTCCTCGAAATTCGTTATATCCAATCAACAAACCCTCATCCAAAACGTCTGTTGGTCCATCAACCTGCTTGGACATCTGTCGCTTGACTTGTGAAGTCGGGATCGCGTTAGCTCCAGGCAAATGGAATAACGTTGCCATTTCTACACTGTTGAGAATATTACTACGAGTTTCCTGAGGGAAAAACCTCATAATATATGCTGTTGTCATTTCCTCAACATTCCTAGTTAAAGAGAACTTAAACCCATTATTGCGCGGTGAGTCAAACAACGAGAAGGCTGCTATTATATTTTTCAACAACACTTGAGAGCGCGCCGCAGTGTTTGACGAAATTACAACACGCACCAGAACTTCATACGCAGGATAGCGAGCTTTTTCGCTGATAGCATCCACTTCCGCCTGCTCTAAAGATGTTAGCTGCTTGTCCTCAGAGCTAGAGCCACCGTCTTTTTCATTATTCTCTGGCGGTTTCCACAGAGCCTCCATAATATCCATAGGAGCAACACCTCCAAAGCCTTTCTTCTTGCCCTTATTTTTCTTCATGCCGTCAATATGAGACTCTGAAGCCTTGGACCAACCGTCATACGCCGGACGTAGTAAAAATTGCACACCTATTCCATCTTCTCTGGACGCCGAAGATAAAGCATTTAATAATGCCCTGGAAGCATCTCTTTTCGACTCCTGATAAGTCGATATTGGATAAACAAAGGACTTTTTCAGAGTGAATTCTCCGCCGATGGTTCCGCTCATCTTGCCGACCTTGCTGAATATATTAGTATCAGATACCTCTTCTAGCCTAGCAGAAGGATATGCCGCCGCTACAGCTTGACGAATAACATCAACTAACACTAGCGGAACAACAGCATAATAGTGAACTAACCCACCATGTGCAACAATCTCAAACGATATATGACGTTGGCCGTAGACTTTACTTTTGAATCCTTTAGTTGCCGTACTCGAGATAATATTGTACATCACCTGGGCTTGCGACAGCACCTCTTCAGTTAAATCTCGCTCATCTCGATTTGAGCTATTAACGTCTTCACTTGTCGGAGGCAAATGTATAAGCAACGGCACCATCTTCAAGCCTCGTTCATAATTTTTGGCTTCCCTCAGCATGTTACGATACAACACAAAAGCTACCGCAGAACCAGCGGCTATAATAACAATCGCGATAAAACTAACTATCAAAGGACCCGCACCCATATAAAACCCTACTTACTACCGTCGTCATTTTGACCTAAAGTCTTATTATATCGTTTTTTTAAATAATCAGCCTGCAGCTGTGCAATAACTCTATTCCTCTCATATGGATTATCTTTTGTTAAAGCTATAATCTTTTTTTAACTTTTATCCACCCACTCTCTTTCTATCAAGTCTTCATCCGCTGCCACCAGAGGAGTATCATCATCAGCTACTACCCCCGACTGCTTCGCACTTTGAGCGTCGTTTTTGAGATTGAGATAAAGGAACTGTTGTAGTATTATCAACAGGCAAAGCCACAGGGGATATTGTTATATTGCTCAACCCTAGCACCAAGTGACTGCTCGGACTCTCTTCCGACTTCAGGATTTAATGATGTATTTTCTACATTATACTCACCGCCACCTATATTTTGTGGCTGCACCTCAGGAGTCCTATTAACTTGTGGCAGTTCGGGATTCATAAATATATTGTACCACGTAACTACTTAAAATACACGACTACATTCAGGACGAGATTAGTATCTTTTATGTATAAAAAAACACGCCAGCAACTCAAACACACCAAGTAATAATATCTCAAAAATCCCAACATCTCCCATCGATTGCATACCCACATAAATAACTGGAGCAAGAGATATTACAGTAGAATAATAATACGTCTTATACTTAGATTCATTGCGACTATTCTTGAAATTAAAAAATTTCGCAGCTATTCGCTCCGATGTTAAAAATACTACATAAAGTTAGACAGATAAATAGCACATACAAACATACAAAAAACGCTAAAATCCCAAACGGACCAGCAGAACTCGGGTTTGTTGCGTTCAAAATAACCGCAGTCAAAATCAATGCAACCAACGCTATAAAACTAATTATCTTCATCCCCATACTCACATCATACTATACACAAGAAGCCTGAGCGATAATACTATAGCATATAGACACAAACCATCCGCCGATAAAAAATAACTATTAGGCGCGGGTGCTACTTGCCTATTACCGCTCGAGGCGATTTGACCGCTCCTTAATTAAGGAGCATCCTTGCAGTGTTCCTCTGCATACATCCAGGACTCTCACCGCTAGTTCTTTAACGAGGATTAACTGGATGTATGCGGTACTAACCGCGCGCTCAACGCTTTTACAATTTGCGAAATATTGTAAAAGGCGGAGCATTGGCTGCGTCATTATAAAAATCATGCAGCCAACTGTCCGTCGATTTATACGCAAAATGTGGCTTTATATAAAATCTATTGTTAATGTATTTTTGCTTTTTTGTTTTTCTAAAAGCTTAACCTTATACTAGCATAGCCCTATTTAGATGTCAATCATTACTCGAGCCCAAAAAATATTGTAATTTTCACCTATTTTTTAATGTTGTTAAAATTATCATCTGTTAATTATTCTCTTATCACTTTATAGTCATCTGTGTATTTTACAACAATCTTGTCATTTTTGAGTATTATCTAGCACGAATTACACACCATTCAATGAAGATATCGTTGACTTAGCGACCACCCAATTGCACGACTAACCTATGATTGCCCTGTCATCCAAACATTGCCACAAAAATAGGTTCGTACAGTCAATATCAGACCAACGTCTAACACTCAAATCCGTGATAAAATAATAGTCTCTATTCCCCGCTTTATAAAACTCTGTTCACTTTTATTGTCACACTACAGCAAACTTAACAAAATTATTTTTTATATTATTACAAGAACATCCAAAGCATCAGTATGCATATTAAATCTTATACATCAAAAGATGTTATACACAGTTTTAATTAAAAATTACAAAACGAAAAGCATAAAGTTTATTCATAGTACACAAAGCTACCTTTTACACTTCAATAAAAGAGTCCTAGAAAATGTGCGATAATTTAATTTGTCGCACACGTAAAAGACATAAAAAACCATCAAACAAACGCCAGTCTCTGACATATAACTTCATAGTAAAAGCCATTTAGAAAAAATAGTTGCGAAAATTAGAAAGAAGATTATAAAATGTGTGGTATTTTTTACTAAACTTTTTACAAAAATATTGTTGACATAAGCATTTATATAGCTTATTATAGGGGTAGCTTCTGAATAAAAAAGTTATACAGAGGCCAAAAATAAAAAGAAATTGTAAAACTCCACTTTTTTGAAAACAACCACTACTCGCAGGTGGTTGTTTTTTCTATCTTAAAGATAAATTCTACTCTTTAACATAAATAAAGCCAGCGATAAGGCTGACTTTTAATCTAATCTATCTGGTGGAGCTGCCGGGTACTGCCCCCGGGTCCAACTGGTATCACAACATTCGTCTACGAGCATAGGCTTATCTAAATTTATTTAATAACGCTACTCGGATTTAGAAATAAACCAAGAAAACCGAGTCTCCGTTACGTAGTAAAAGTCCTACATATCCGCTACTTCCAAATATATAGCTAGCAACATAGATATAACACCCTTAGATATTGACTGTTGCCACAATACAAGGATGATCGCTAAAAATTAGGCAGCGATTGGCGCAAAAGGCCATCTTAGGAGCGAAAGCGCTCGCTACGAAATGACTTTGCTTTTGCAACAAAGTTTGCATCTAAAAATATACGTTACGCGTATCGTCGGCTCGCAGAATGTCGTGATAAGGTCCAATTGTCGTAAAGCTATATCAGCCCCACATATCGAGTTCATATTATATCTCTGACCTCATTCAAAAATCTACATGCTTATGTTTTAATAGATTCATGATTAGTAGAGTTATTTCAGCTACACCCTACGGATTTAGCGGACAAATCATCGAAGTTGAGGGAGATATGTCAAAAGGGCTTCCTAGTCTACAAATTGTCGGAATGGGCAATAAGGCCATCGATGAGTCCAGAGATCGGGTACGTAGTGCAATAAAAAACTCTTCCCTGGATTTTCCGAAAGGAAAAATAATCATCAACTTAGCACCAGCAGAGTTACCAAAAGACGGATCTCACTTCGATCTTCCCATCGCCTTATCTATTTTATGTATCAGCGGCGCACTCAACCAAAGCGACGTAAGTAATGCGGTTTTTGCGGGAGAACTAGCGCTAGACGGCAGCCTACGTCCAATACGATCAGCAATTATTACAGCCGAAGTGGCTAAAAACCAAAAAATTAAATCAGTATACGTGCCGGCCCAAAACGCCAAACAAGCGGCGCTAGTGACTGGAGTTGATGTATTTCCAGTAGAAAACCTAAAATCACTCTTCTTACATCTCAAAAAAGAAAAGATTATTAAGCCAATATACAGATCATCAATAAAAAATATATCTCGTAATCATAAAAACGTTCCAACCATCGACGATATCTACGGACAAGAGCAAGCAAAGAGAGCTATCCAGATAGCCGTTGCCGGAAGACATAATATTTTATTGTCTGGCCCTCCGGGATCAGGAAAAACTATGTTGGCAAAATCTTTGAAGAATCTATTACCAGCCCTATCAGAGGATGAGATAGTAGAAGTGACAAAACTTCACAGTCTTGGAGAACACACTATAATAAATAATCCCATAGTAGATAGACCATTCAGGTCGCCGCACCACACCGCAAGTAGAGCCTCTATTATTGGCGGAGGATCGAAAGTGCAGCCAGGAGAAATCAGTTTAGCTCATAGAGGCGTCCTATTTCTTGATGAGCTACTTGAATATCCACGCACTGTGCTTGAATCACTTCGTCAACCCTTAGAGGATCACGAAATTACCGTCAGTCGTGCAAATGGTAAATTCAACTTCCCTGCCAATTTCTTATTAGTAGCCACAATGAATCCTTGTCCTTGTGGATTTCTTGGAGACCCAGAAAAAACTTGCGTATGTTCACAAAATCAGATTCTAAATTATCCAAAAAAGATTATCGGGACCATTACTCGATCGAATAGATCTAACAGTATCGGTTTCACGAGTTCCCCATGAAAAATTATTAAATAATAAAATGTCGACAAAATCACAACAAGAGACATTTTTATCTGAGATACATAGAGCCTACTATATTCAGAGAGACAGATATAAGTGTAGTTATAAATACAACAATGACATTCCAAGTAGTAACGTTGATAAAATTACATCAATCTCAGAATCTGCAAAAACCTTCTTGACGAACGCAGCCAAAAAACTAGATTTAAGCACTCGCAGCTATTTTAAAGGTTATAAAAGTTTCTCGCACTATCGCAGATTTAGAAGGATCCGCATCCATAGAAATTCCACATATAGCAGAAAGCCTACAATACAGACAGATTAACATAGGTTAATTATTATCCTTGAAAATAACAGACATCTCTGTTACAATAGCAACTGAGTTAATCTAAAATTGCTTCAAAAAGGAGAGCCAGAGATTAATAAAGTCAATCCGTATCAACGGAGCAATCCGTGCAAGAGAACTGCGGATAATTGGTCCTGATGGCGAGCAGCTAGGAATCATGTCACTTAAAGAGGCCTTAAGTAAGGCCAACGACATGAATCTTGACCTAGTTGAAATATCACCGGGAGCCAATCCGCCAGTTGCTAAAATCATTGACTGGGGTAAGTACCAGTACCAAAAAATGAAGGATCAACAGAAGAATCGGCGCCAAGCCAAATCTGGAGACTTAAAGCAGATGCGCTTTGGTTTAAAGATAGGAGCTGGAGACCTAGAGGTTAAGCTGAAGAAGATCCGTAAATTTTTAGAGGGCGGACATAAAGTTCGTATACAAGTGGTCTACAAAGGTCGCGAAATGGCCCATAAAGAGATCGGCTACGAATTGATCGACAAAATCATGGAGCACCTTAGTGAGGACGCAATATTAGAGCAAAAACCTCAGATGGCTGGTCGCAATCTGAGCGTAGTAATAAGGAGTAAATAATGCCAAAGCTAAAGACCCACAAAGGCACTGCGAAGCGTATCAAGCTGACCAGCACCGGAAAATTGACCCGCCAGCGCGCATTTGGCGGCCACTTGTTGGCTAAAAAGTCAAAAAGTCGTAAGCGCGCAATCAACACAACAGCAACAGTAACTGGTTCGATGGCCAAGAACGCCCGTCGAGCAATGGGAGTATAGTTATGCGAGTAAAACGAGGAGTTACCGCACGCGCTAAGCACAAAAAAATCTTAAAAGCAGCCGAGGGAATGCAACATAATCGCACCAGAAGTTTTCGTCTTGCAAAACAAGGTGTTATTAGAGCTCTACAGTACGCCTACCGCGATCGCCGAAACAAGAAGCGCGATCTACGCGGTCTATGGATTACCCGAATCAATGCAGCCGCTCGACAAGAAGGCACAACTTACGGCAAACTTATAGCTTCTATGAAATCTAAAAAAACATTGAGATTGATAGAAAAAAATATTAGCAGAATTGGCAGTTAACGAGCCAAAAGCTTTCGCTGAAATAGTAAAAGCGAGTCTATAGCAGGACAAATCTACCAATATAAAAACACCCTGACATTATGCAGGGGTGTTTTATTCATAGTCTGCCCTATAAGCCGGGTTCTGTCTAGGGGCAATCATCTATCTAGTTTGCTTGTTGCCAAACAAATCAAGCGGTTATCGATCTGCGGACGGATAATCCTATTTGCAAATCTCCTTGCAGCCGACAGGGTTTACCTCTCGTCTATGTCGCCATAGACGACTGTGGGCTCTTACCCCACTCGTTTCACCTTTTTCCCTCGTATATAAAAATACGAAGGTAGTTTCGTTTCTGTGGCACTTTCCCTAGAGTTGCCTCCGGTCGCCGTTAACGACTGTCGTATCCTTCGCTGCCCGGACTTTCCTCTTAAGTATAACTTAAGCGATTGCCTAACAGACTACATGATATATTATAGCACTAAACCCTAGACTTGTCTGTGGGCGCTAGATATTCCCCGCATAAATGCAAGGTGGGTGCTCGCAACTTATTGCCACGACAATAAATCATTAAAGCTCCCTGTTGTATGATGTTAGGAAAATCATACGCGCCCACGGATAAATCCAGGGTATGCTCCTATTATACACCAAATATATTCATAAATACACGCAAAATTTCCCGAATACAGCCCGACATAACCTGCCCAATTACATCAGAAAACAGCACAACTATAATCATCACCAAAAGAACGCCGTTTTGCTCAATTTTTTGCATAACACCTCTGACACCGTCTGGCGCTACGGCGTATAATATTCTAGATCCGTCCAGAGGCGGAATTGGTAGCATATTAAAAACAAAAAAACCCAGATTCACCGATACAGCAGTAGAAATAATCAGTCCAAATATCGTAGACTGTACTGCTCCAGCATTATTAATAACGCCACTAAACACTCCGACGCCAAACGCAATAAAGGCGATTATTAAATTAGTAATTGGGCCAGAAAGAGCAACAAGAGCCGCCCCCCAATCGCCAAAACGGACTCTATTTGGATTAAACGGAACAGGCTTAGCTCCTCCGAAAACTGGAGCATGCAACACTACCATAATCAAAGGAAGCAAAATAGTCATCACCGGATCGATATGTCTTATGGGATTAAGCGTCAATCTTCCCTCTTCTTTTGCAGTATTATCGCCCAATGCATACCCCATAAAAGCATGCATAGCCTCATGAATAGTCATAGACAGCAATATGACAGTCAAAACTATTATTATTTCTAAAATCATAAGTGTTATTATAGCATCAATACGTAATCTTGACTAATTACACAAATGTCGCTACAATAATAAGGATTGTTATTAATAATAAAGTAAAGAGAGTGGAAATGGCATCACGATGTGATTTAACAGGCAAAGGCAAGCAGTATGGCAATAACGTCAGCTTCTCCCTGCGCCGCACTAAGCGTGTTTTCAAACCAAATCTTCAGAAGAAGACTTTTGTTGTTGACGGTCAAAAAATTACCATGACTTTAAGCACGAAAGCTATTCGCACCCTGAAGAAAAAAGGTATTTTGAGCACAGCTGCTAATAAGTAATTGCTAAATCAAATTTTAATAAAATAACTCCGATTGTATTATCGGAGTTATTTTTAATTCAACAAGAAGACCCTAGCTTTTAGATATCTGAACAACTGTTAAATTATCTGGCAGATCCGTTATTTTCTTTAGCTTCCACTTTGGACCAGCCTCAACAACTGGAGCTCCTAGATTTTTTACAAACTCATCCACACCATCCTGTGGAACTTCATAATGCAAAGTAGCGTCATTGTAATGCACCGGAATCACCACCTTAGGATCCAATTGACGAATTATTGAAGTTGCCCCCATTGCGTCTAATGTATATCCATTTCCACCGACAGGTAATATTGCAAAATCAACAACACCTATATCTTTCGAGCTGATCATCAGTTAGTTTATTCTCAATGTTACCAACAACCACTCCCCTTAGCTTCACCAATCGTAATTTTATATATTGTAGATTTTTTAACATCATCTGCAGCGTCGATATGTCGTCGCGCTGGAATTCCTAGCAATGAGATGTCTCCGACTTCATATTCACCTGGACCCGAAATAGCAGTCTTGGTGTAGAATCCACAACAGCAAACCGATCCTCTGTAGCCACTTCTACGTCATTATTCACAGAAACATTTTTCCCTCCGACAATCTCTAAATTCGGATCAAATACCACACGAAGTTTCTTTGTGGTAATAATAACAGCATTTGCTCCTTTATACTCTATTTCAAACATACCTACTCCTTTCTCATTATATTTTCCGTATCTACTAATACGGAGTGCTTATTTCTTATAATATCCATTATAAACCTATCTTTGACACTCATCCTATAATAGAAATCATCATAAGACATTACGGCATAATTTATTTCTATTTTTCTATCTTTTTCGATTTTTTTAACAAGATTTTTTATAGTTACGGCAGACATGTCATCACCAACTAATAGCAGGTCAACAGAAGAGCTTGATCCGACCACTAATTTTCCCGAAATAATAGCCAACCTTAAACCCCTCATTCTTCCTAAAGAATCTTTCCAGGAAACGCCACTCGCAGTACCCATGCCGCCTTCTGTATTTTTATCTGAGAATATAGCCGCAAGCGGCTTGATATACGGATAATCCTCATTTACGCTATAGTATAACTTATTATCAATAGCGTCCTGTTGCACTATGCCGACAGACACCATATTAGCTAGCTCTCGACGGACGGAGTTTATCTGCTCATCGATCATCCTAGTAATTTCCCTCACATAAAATGATTTTTCTGGATTATTCAGAAAAAGATGTAATAATTTTACCCTAGTTTTTGAACCAAATAATGAATCAATCATTGTACTATAATTGTAACATATTTTTTACTTACTATCTAATACTCGAGATAAATATTGTTCACACGAGTGAACATCTCCCCATTCAATAAATGAGTTTCGCCTAAACCACGTCAGCTGACGTTTTACTAAGTTTACGTCACTAACAATAAACTCCCTGAACAGCCTGATCTTCGTCTATTTCTTTCTCGATTAATTTCTTAATAATAGGATAAACATTACCTGTCATAGCCTCATTACACCACCCGGCGCTATTAGCTAATTCTATTGTCTCTTCTACAACACCATCTTTGAACATTTTTTTTGCTCTATCTGTAATCCTCTGTTTTAATAGTTGTTTATCTGTAGTAATTCCGACAACGATGGTATTACTCAACGGCACTTCCAATCCAGATGACTTTTTACCGGCTCGTTCAATAGCCCTAATTAGATATCTTTTATTTTTACTATTCTCCGGCAAGGCTACATCGTGATTGACGCAGTATTGTTGAAGTTCAGATATCGTCATTTCTTGTAAGTTGGCTCTCTTTTCTTTGCTGTATTTAACTCCAAACTGAAAATCAAATATAACAGAATCAATGTACAGCCCTGTTCCACCGACAAGAAATGGAATATTTCCTCGACTTCGGATTTCTTTAATCTTTTGACAGGCATAGTCCTTAAATTGCGATACACTGAAAGAATCTCCTGGATCTACTAAGTCAAGACCCCAATGAGACACTCCTTGCTGTTCACCCAAAGAAGGCTTAGCTGTCCCGATATTCATACCACAATAGACAGTTCTACTGTCAGCACAAATTATCTCTCCTCTATACTTCTTTGCCAATTGTATAGCTAATGATGTTTTACCACTAGCAGTAGGACCAACAATTACAATTAGTGGTAGGCGACCTTCATCAACGCCGTTATCTAATTTTATAAACCTATCCAATTAGCTCAACCCTACAAAGATTTTATATACTCAGCAAGCTGCTCCAACGATATTTTTTCTTCGCCAGATTGTGTGCGAACACTAACCTCGTTAGCTTCCATATCCTTTGGTCCTACGATAAGTTGAACAGGTATCTTCATAGAGGTAGCCTCCCTAATCTTCTTACCTAATGACTCATTTCTAGAGTCTATTGTAAATCTTACATCATTATATCTAACTGGTCTCATGAGGGTAATATCTGATAATATAGTTGTTATTTTATCAACATATTCTAAAACCGTGTCGTTAATCGTCAAAATACGAACTTGTTCCGGAGCCGCCCAAAACGGAAACCATCCGCCAGTATGCTCTATAAATACACTAAAGAATCGCTCAATTGACCCCAATAAAGCACAGTGAATCATAACTGGTGTTGTAAAATTACCATCAGTATCCGCATATTCCAAACCGAACCTTTGTGGTTGCACGAAATCTAGCTGCACAGTTGCAACTTGATGTTCACGACCGATTGCATCTGTCGCCATGAAGTCAATCTTTGGACCATAAAATGCCGCCTCGCCCTCTTGCTCAAAATAGTCCAAGCCTACTTTCTCAACAGCAGATTTTAACTGGTTCTGTGCGGAATCCCATAAGCCAAGGTCGCCTAAATACGAATCAGACTCGTCACGATAGCTTAATCTAACCCTGAGCTTCATATCGATCGATCCATACAGCTCACGAGCGGCAGATAATAAATTATTAATCTCCTCCTCAATCTGATCAGTACGACAAAATATATGGCTATCATCCTGAGTTAATGAGCGCACACGATTTAACCCGCCTAGCTCACCAGTTTTTTCGTCACGATAATCTGTTGTCGTCTCCAAGTACCTTACCGGCATGTCACGATAACTTCGCGGTCGTGAGGCAAAAATTTGCGTATGATGCGGACAGTTCATAGGCTTAAGAGCCATCTCATCACTAGTTTCTTGGCTTTTAACTAAAAATAGCTCTTCTCCAAACTTAGCCCAATGGCCCGATGTTTCATATAAATCTTTTTTCGTAATATGAGGAGTCCAGACCTTTTCAAAGCCAAACTTCTGTCTCAGCTGGTTCGAATATTGAGCCACTATATCTCGTAAAATCGTACCGCGAGGAGTAAACAAAGGTAAACCAATCCCCACCAGAGGAGACGTCGTATATAGATCAAGCTCCTTGCCTAACTTACGATGATCTCGTTGTTTTGCAATTTCCAACCTATTAATATATTCATCCAGCTCTTCCTGCGTAGCAAACGCTACACCATATATTCGCTGCATTTGTGTATTATTCTCATTGCCTCGCCAATATGCTCCAGCCGTCTTAGTAAGCTTAAATGCACCAACTTTTCCAGTACTGTCCACATGTCCACCCCTACACAAATCAGTGTAATCACCCTGAGAATACAAAGAAACAGTCTCGACTTTACTATCGTCATCAGACACAGATCCCATTTTTTCTCCAGCCAATTCACTAGCAACCGTAGTACCAGATCTCTTAAGATCATTCAGTAGTTCTACCTTAAATGACTGATCTCCACTCATAGCCCAATCAATGGCCTCTGCTACCGACACATCGCGCCTCTCAAACGGATAATTAGCTGCTACGATCTTTCGCATCTCCTCTTCTATCTTCGGAAGATCTGCTTCAGAAATTGTCCCATTGTCAAGATAAACATCATAATAAAAACCATTATCGATAGCCGGCCCCACGCCAAACTTCGCCTGAGGCCATAAATGCTGAATAGCCTGCGCCATAATGTGCGCTAGGCTGTGTCTCATAGATTTTAGTTCTTCTTCACTCATATCAATATTATACCACGCTCCTTGATAGTAGGCATCTGTTATGATAATATTATTATATCTGGGCGATTAGCTCATTTGGCTAGAGCGCTTCATTGACGTTGAAGAGGTGAGAGGTTCGAATCCTCTATTGCCCACCAGATGTGATACACAAGCCTCGTCGATAGTAGACGGGGCCTTTTTATTGCTTACTATACACACCTTGACTTTATTTGATAAGTATGTTAGAATTTAAAGTATGGGTAAACATGACTCGCCTAGTTTAGGCACAAAAAAAGCCACAACACTGTTCTTTATTGAGCAAGGCAAAAATTCACTACGAATATAACAAGAAGATCAACGAAGAGAGATCTATACTTAATTAAGTTCCCCAGATTTACAAAGTAATCGCCTCTATAATGAGGCGATTTTTTTATTTTACACAGCACTTTTTCCACTGGATTTTTTTATAGTTGTATGTCAATATATTGATATGATATGCATAAAATGTTTTCACGAAAAAACCCACGTAGCAAATTCTCGTCAAAATAAAAAATACCCAATAACCTGGCGTAGACATATATGCGACCAATGCGGTTATTCTTTTACAACCTACGAAAAGCCTGCGATTTCCCTAGTTGTCACATCACAAGATGGCAAGAAGAATAATTTTTCTATAGGAAAACTGATACTTAGTATTGCACGAAGTTTTAATCATAATGAAAAATTAGCAGGCTCATATAGCTATGACTTGGCCAATACTATACAAGATAAGTTGATACTTTTACAAAACAAACCCGCAATATCATCTCAACACATCGCCGAAATAACCCACTCAACATTACAGAATTTCGACCAAATAGCCGCACTGCAATACGCAGCACAACATGATCTTATCATCCCTCGGAGGAAGAGGCGTCGTGGTCGTCCTTCTTTTTCTTATTCTGAGCACGACTCTGATCATTCATCTCTACAGTAGTCTTCTCTGTCACGTCAAACTTATCAAGATATTTACCAAGCAAAAGATGGGTCTGGGCATTATACGAGGCCATTGAGCTGTACACTATAGCAATTACAGGCATCAGAGCCCATTGCAAGACCATTAATACATTCCTGCTCTTTTTATATCTTTCTGGGCGCGGAGGCAGAAGTTTAAATGATACGAAAATTGAAACCAGAATACCCACCATAGCTATCTGTTGTATTAAGCTAACCGTATCCGGCAGTTGATGTGCGGCAACACTACGAGCAGCCTCACCATTCAGCACAAGCGGCGCCCACCCGCCAAAAGCAACAATTAGGGCAATACAGGCCTGCGTTACATGTCCATCTAACAACCTTATAAACCTGGCTAGACTAGGCCAAAATTTTACTGTTCTATTTTTATTGAATACGTTATTACCAACGTATGCCACATCTGAAGCCCCGTAGCTCCAACGACGCAACTGAACAAACTGAGCCTTCAGTGTCTTTTTATATCCATTAGACAATACCGCATCCTGATAAATCGGTACAAAAATTGGCACAACTTCGTAATTACCATCAAAATAGAAATAGCTTCTCCAGTACTGGTGGCCATCTTCAACAATTGTTCGCGTACTCCAAAAGTTCATCTCAACGAGAGCATTCATTGGTTGCGAATGTGACGCAAAGTTACGCAAAGAATATGGACGCATGGAGCTAATAATATTCCAAAATGAATTCCCTGTTGCCACTACTCGCATTGGCGCAGGAACATCCCATATATTATTAGTAAACAAACATATAGGCTGGAACGATAAGTGTTTTCTGTCTTCATGAGTAATATACTCATATGTCACATAATCAAAATAATACTTATGCGGCTTATTGTCACAGTCCATTGTTGTAACAATAACATCAGAAAAAGCTATTTCTTCCTGTTGTAAATATTGCTCCAGCCACTTGCCTGCATACGTGATGTTTCCACCCTTACCAACTACCTCATTTGGTAGATCTTTTGGATGTTTTACAATATGGAAAGAATGAAAGTACTTGCCGTATTTCTTTTTCAGTATTTTAGCTGTTGTATCAATATCAACACCGCCACGCTCTTCGTATGCAAAAACCACAATCAGGCGCTTCTTATCATATGTTGTATCTAAAACTGATTTAAGAGCAGGTTCAATCACTTCTATACTCTCGTTATATGCAGGCATAATAAGAGCGTTGTAAATATTACTAGGTTTAGGATAGTACCCATCTTCTGCAGCAGACATAAATCTTTAGATTGTCTACATGTTGTTGATATAACAACTCCTTAGATTGATTATCTCTCAGTCTAGAGTATGCATCTTTCGGATCTTCCAAATCAGACAATCGACCATTCCAGTCGACTCTCGACGCTTTTTCCATATTACTATAACCACTAATTACCCTATAGCTAATTGCTATTGTTTTTACAAAAGCAATTAGTATTATAGTCAACAAATAAATTGATGCTAAAACGGGACTTACTATAGATAAGATAACCAGAAGAACAATAGCGCCATAACTTAGCAGCCCAGGAAGCATCTCAAGAAAACGATATTTTTTTGTTCGTTTACCAAGTGAATCTCAATGTCCATATATTATCCTATCGATGCAATTTTAATTATAGAATAGGCCAAAATAGCTAAAATAGCTAAAATACCCAACGTCAACCATAAAATAAATATAGCCAAGCTTCGTTTCTCTAGTGAAATTAACTTGACACTTAGTGCAGAGTGACCAAAAACTATCATAAACGCCAAAGCAAAATAACTAAATAGACTAGACCAGTGGCTCCTATAAAAATTCGCATCACCATACGTAGTGTAGCGCGTAATAACCTGAGCCTCGCTATGTTTTATTGACGATCCTAAAAATATAGATATAACAATAGCCACAACAACGTTAACGATCAAAAGAGTTGCCACAGTCCTGTCGCTAAAAACAATTTTTATCGATTTCTTTATAGTGTCTTTCATAAAATGGAGCCGTTGACTGGGCTTGAACCAGCGACCTGCTCGTTACGAATGAGCTGCTCTACCAGCTGAGCTACAACGGCAAACTCCTTAGGAAATTATAGCAAAAATAGGAGTTTTTTCAAACTAGATAGCCTATCTATCGATAGAAATGAAATATTTTACTTTATTATTATTTTTTAAATGGTTAAACTGGTTATTAAATTCAGTCAATGGAACTTTTACATAAGAGTAATTTACGGTGTTGCCTTCAATATTATTAAGCGTCACAAAATAATATCCGTCACCTGAAAGAGTCTTTATAGGACCTGAGATTTTGCCCTTTGTTAATGACATAGCAGCTTTCGTTAGGCCTCCGTCAGAATTATCCGTAGAGACGGATAGATCAAATACCGGCTGCACTTTGTCGCCCATTTCCGTAGCAATATCCTTTAAGGATTTACCCTCTTGCAACCTCTTCTTAATGTCAGACACTAGATTATTAGCTGTTTTATCAATCTTAAAAGATACTTCCTGCTTTAACAAAGTATATTTCATAGCAGTTTTTAGCTCATCCATTGACCAATGAAGATTGTCTTTCACTACAGACTCATAAGCGGACTGCGATAGTTTGCTAGATTCCTGCTGCTTTTTGATAAGATCTTGAACCTTTTTATCATCTACCGTAATATTATTTTCTCTCGCAAGTTTTTTGGCGTATGCCACCTCCAATGCCTTATTTATAGACTGGTTTTGATAGAACTTAACCTTTCCTTTTTGATCTGCCTGACCCTTGAGACTGCAATACCGCCAATGAGCTACGATGATACAGAAGATAATCGCTATACTCAGCATTTTCTCCGTCAATATTAGCCACAGGAAGAGGTAAAAATCTTTAGTTATCCTATATGCGATATCACTTGTATCTTTCCAGACATATAACTGTGCCCAACCAAGAGCAATGAAAACAATCAGAATAACAACACTAACGAGCATCGTTATCCACACCAATCGACGTTTGGTGTATTGGATGGGATATTTATGCTTACGACCAGCTGCCAAGACTTTCTCGCGGTGCTGAGCTACTGTATCGTTTGTAATCCTCTTAGGTAGCTCCTTTGGTTGTTTTTATCTTTACGGTTCAATAGATTCTTCATTGATATCCTCCTTCTTTGTCGAAATTTCCACTGCGTCTTGTAATTTATTATAGATCTTATCTGGATGTTCTACGTTTTTTATAACAAGATCTCCAACAAAAGTTTGAATAACTATTGTTCCGAATTTAAACATTTCTCCACTAAACCCCGGAATACTATAGCTAATATTCTGAATTTTTGACAATTTCAGCTCAATGACGTCTTTGCCGAAAAATCCATGTTGAGTAATCTGGCGGATCCTCTGATCAGTAACAATATAGTAAGTATAAAACCACATCAAAAAATGATAGAAAAATAACATTAGACCAAAAATAAATCCACCAACAAACACCCATAAAAGGTTCAAATTATCTTGCCAAATTAAAAAAGGCAATGAACCAAGCGTCATTGATCCTAGAAGCAGATAAAATCCTTTTCTCATAGCAATTATGTGACGACGAAACACAAACAACAGTTGCTCTCCGTCACGCTGCCCATCAAATTGCTTATCTTTAATTTGTTCTGTCATATATCTGGTACCCCGGGCAGGAGTCGAACCTACAACCTTATCCTTAGGACGGATCTGCTCTATCCAGTTGAGCTACCGAGGCATACAACCATTATACCACGGTAGCTCTCAGGAAAGACTAGCTTAGCGAGTAAACTTTTCACTTAATGTGTGATAATTTACCAATTCTTCCGGCTTGAACCAGTGCTCGATCTCACGAACAGCCTCATCTGAATCGCCGGATGCGTGAATCAAATTTGGAACTCCCTTTTGACACTCATCTGCATAGCCAAAACTAATGTGTGAGTAATCACCGCGAATTGTTCCCATGTCAGCTGACTTAGGCTCTGTTGGACCAACAATCTTCCTAACAACAGCAACAGCTTCAACGCCCTCTAGCACCATTGCTATGACTGGACCATCCATCATCATATCTAATGTTATATTCAAAGTATCCCTCGCCTCGACGAGTAGCCAATTTACCAATGTCCTCATAATGAGCATAGTAATGGTCTCTAGATGGTGATGTCATTTTTACACCAACTATTTTTAGACCAACTCGCTCAAAACGTTGTAAAATTTCTCCCAACGATACCTCGTTGAACTGCGTCAGGCTTAAAGACAATCAACGTCCTCTCAACGCCACAGTAGTTTTTTTCGCTTTCTGCCATAGATACTCCTCTGCTTATTATTTTCTAATATAGTAGCAGAAATAAATAATTTGATAAACATATTCATTAGCGATAGAATAAATATTATGTTTATGTCAGAAGCTTTAACTGATTTTTTAGAGCACCTAGAGGTTGAAGGTGGGCGTAGTCAAAAAACCATCATAAATTATCAACTATATCTGGAGAGATTATCGATTTTGCTGGCGATATAGATGTTGAGAAAATTACATCAGAACTAATACGCCAGTATCGCCTCTGGCTAAACCGTTATAAAAATGACAACACCGGCGAAGAGCTGTCTTTAATTACCCAAAGTTATCATCTTATTGCACTGCGAGGTCTATTAACCTACCTTTCTCGTCGTAATATCAAAAGCCTAGCAGCCGACAGAATTATATTACCCAAAGTAGTTCGTAAACAAGTGACTTTTTTACAATATGACGAGATTTTACGTATGATCGATCAAATACCAACCGATACAGAATCTGGACTGAGAGATCGAGCAATTGTTGAGCTGCTATTTTCCAGCGGACTGCGTGTTTCAGAATTGGTCAATTTAAACCGAGATCATATAAACCTAAAGAGGCGCGAATTTATGGTGCGAGGAAAAGGACAAAAGGATCGCCCTGTTTTTATTTCAAAAAGTGCTGCCGAGCACATATCGGCATACCTGGAAGCTAGAACAGATAATCTACCCGCTCTATTTTTAAGCTATAGCAAACGCCATGCAACCCCCAACACCTCCGGAGACTACCGTAGGCTAAGCGCGCGCAGTATTCAGAGAATGGTTGGTCAATATGCTAGATTAGCTGGTATCACAAAACATGTAAGCCCACACACTATGCGCCATAGCTTTGCTACCGACCTACTTATGAACGGTGCAGACTTACGCTCAGTCCAATCAATGCTGGGACATAGCAATATATCAACAACACAGGTATACACGCATGTTACCGACCAGCACCTGAAAACATTCACGATCGATTCCATAGTGATACAGAAGCTTAGTTTATGGCCTACATCGACCTGCGGTAGCAGATCCGCCGCCAGATACAGAGAAATCTTTGCATAGACTATTCTTTAATTCAACCGCATTATTAGGATATGCGAAATCATCTCCTATTTGCAATCGAGCTTCAACTCTTCTAAACAAATCACTTGCCCGCCCCGTGGAATCGACAATTGGCTGGACTCCATCAAAATTGACAATTGTTCCGTCGGTTTTCTGAAGAGAAATCTTCACACTACCACCTTTATATATAGGCAATAATCTCAAGAATGCAGTTTCGCTACCAGCTGGAATCTCATCAACATCAATCACCGCTTTACACGAATATTCGCCAGAAAACTTGAATGTTTTGCTACAAGAAACCACACTTGTTCCATTATTATGTTCATTCCCGTCAGTTGCGCGTGGATGATCAGAAATTTTACCAGAAACAGTAGTACCATTCTGACTTGCTACGTCTGACCTTAAAACGTTCGGTCGTAAGAAAGAAGTGACACCAGTTGAATCTAAAGCCGCTAAATTAAAGGTGGATCCTGGATTGATAAGCTGCACGCGCATCAATTGTGGTGAATTAGCATTCCAGTTGCTTTTCGTCGGCAAATCCCCAGAAGTGGATATTTCAGTGTTAGCGGCGTTGGCGCCATTCAAATTGCTCTCATCATCGCGCCTATACCATTCGATAGATATCTTGTTGAATGAACCAGTTGCGCGTAGTGGCACAATTTGAGATTTTTCCTCAATAGACTTGTATACAAAATCTTGAGATTTCATAGTGATTTTTACACAAGTATACGCTTGATCAAATTTTTTACCCGCATCTGTACCAGTTTTAATAATAGTTTCACCAGAAGAGCTACCTCCAACAACACCAGATGCCGCGACCATATTACAATTAATTGGACCATTTAGCACTCCCGCCGCTTGAAGATTGCCCGTCTGGACGGCACGAACCACACGCTTAGCATCCTCAACCCCAGCCAAAGCCGCGTCATAAGCACTCTGCGACAGATCATTATTCGAGGACTGTCGCTGATCCATAATCATCAACTTGATAAACCCAATAGTAACAATAGTCAGCAACATCGCGCCAAATATAACCGCAAAAAGAGATACAGCACCCTGATTGTCGCGCATTTTTACCCATTTGTCCTCACAATCATCTCAAATTTATTTATAGCACAGAACTCAAAATTGCTATCATCTTCAGTCGGAGCTTTACAGGAAGAATCCCTTATTTCACTCATCTTGCTCGTCCCCAATGTAAAAGTCAATTTATACAGTGCCTCTCTTGAATTATCTGAGGTAACCTTTTCTAACGTAACTTCGTGCACACCAATTGAGCCATCGCCGCTGTCGATAGACCTGAGCAAATTGGATGATTTCGCAAGATCGACGGTTTCCGGATATTTGCCAGAAGCATCTTTTTTACATAATCCGCTATCCGCATCAACTACACGCACCAAATTCACTGGGATTACCATCAACCTTAAACAGACTATTTCCGCCCAACAGACTAGGATCGTCCAAATACTTCGGATTATTCCACACATAAGAATGAGAGCCAAGACAAAGTCGACCAGTTGACCAATTGCTATTATTCGGCACCCTCAAGCCAGTAGTGTCAATCTTTTCAGCATTCGCCTGAAGAAAATCGCGTCGAATCGTATCTGAAATATCTCGCCCCGCTTGATTAACATCACGAAGCACAATACCTCTGCTATACATTTTTCCCGCTTGAATACCCACCATCGCAATCGACAACAAAAGAACAGAGATAAAACTCATGGCGAGCATCAATTCGATAAGTGTAAATCCTTTTTTATAACCCCGAATCATACAACCTCACAATCGTACCAATGGTTGCCGGCATTTTTGCTGCCAACAGGCATCCAGCACGCTTTTTATGTACGCATCATATTTGTTACTATCCCTGCTTCCAGTGGTCGTACTCGGCTTAACCAATCTAACTGATATTCCCATACGTTTTTTTAGTATCGCTATCAACCCGCGCGTATGTTTCTGCCGGTTTATAATCTCCAGGATTGTTCAATATACTAATCTTCGAAGCGAGCGAAGGCGTCGCAGCCAATGCAAACTCTTTCGTAGAAAAAAATCATCAGGACATTTTTTTCAGCACCCAAGTTTCCTTCATTGTCATTAACAGCAGAAACGCTCACCGAATTATTGTCTACCAATTTCTTCCAAGTATCATTTTTTTCATATCATGCGCATATCTTAGCATTTCAGCCTGAGCGTCAACCTGTTGACGAACCAACGTCGTCTCTAAAGAATACTGAGCAATAGCCATCCCGCGGTTCATGGTTTCTAATGCACAACGGCGACTAGGCTAAAAAAATGGTTACTCCAAGCAACACTTCGACAAGTGTGTCACCTCTGTTAAACTTACGCATCAGCACAACCTCCCGTAGCATTGCCCATAACTACAGCATCAGCAGAACCTGCATGTGATCGTAGAAAAAAATAGATAATCTCTCCCCGGCAGCCAGCCGTCATCATAAACACAAATTTCCCTCTGTTGACGTTGCTCGCCAGCAGATTGCACAACTCCAGCACTATTTTTTTATTGTTGACGAAATCAGTTAAATTGTCACCGAATCGGCTCGTGTCAGTTCTAATATCCAACTGTCCCCGTCTCTGGGATGGCGGTACATCAAAATAGAAATATACGCACTATCTTTGGCTTGGTTAGAGAACCTAGTTTTTTTGCTTGCCAATTAACGATATATTTGTCAGACTCAGCACCGCGTTTATAAGTCCACGCGCTACCCTTATCTGATCTATAAGCATAAACTGGATAAGTTTTTGTACAGATTACCGTCCGTCGAGCCCAGAGAACCTTCAGTGGTAATATAGCGACCGACAATCACGCAATCAGATTGGCCGCGTAGAGTTTCAGCTCGACCATCAGAGCCCTCAATTGGACAAGTACCCTTAGATCGCTCATTCTCAACATTGACCACCTTCGAGTACTCATTTCGCAAAAAACCAGCATATGATTGCACCGAATCGCGATATTGCTGACGATTAATTGACATACTTACGCCAACCATCAGCATAGAGGTCAGCAAGCCAGAAATAGCCACAAACAAAATCACTTCAATTATAGTAAAACCTTTTTGTTTATTGCCCATCACTTCTCCATTATAGCATAAGCGCTTTTTACTTAGACAATAAGAAAGCCCCACTCTAAAATTTGTCGGCTAAAGAACCAAGCGAGCAAAAATCCTACGATGAGCAGTGGGCCGAAGCATATCCGTGAAGTTGCTTGCAATTTTCCTCGCATCATTGACGGCAAGACAAGAAGCGTGCCGATAAGATTTGCGATAAATAAAGCTGCAAAAGCCAAAAGCCAGTTTCCTAAGAATAAACCCAATCCAAGTCCAAGCTTAACATCACCAAAACCGATCCAAGTTTCATCTTCCCCGTAACGATATTTCGAGAATAAATATAGCACCATATATATTCCGCTCAGAATCGCAATCGACCCAAATAACGTCATCAAGCTTTTTGAGAAATCGCCAGATAAACATACTTTTATTCCCGCAAAAATAGCACCAAGAATGATAAACGGAATATTAATTACATCTGGAAGAAGTAGCCATCTGAGGTCATAGACAAATAAAATCGCCAGTAGCACCAAACTTGCCAACCATAAAACTAGCAATACGATCTGCCAAATATTCGTTAACGATCCCGGCCAAAAAACCATAGACGCGACAAACAGTCCAGCCATCACTAGTTCTAGCAAGATTTCCGTCCAACCGATAAATGCTTTGCAATATCTACACCGTCCCAATCCAGCGACCCAACTTACCACAGGAATCAAATCGTACCACTTAAGCTCATGCCCGCAAGATAAACAGCGAGATCTATCTTTGGAAATTTTTTTTATCAATGGAGATAATTTCTTTAGTTCCTTTTGGTCAACTTTTTCTCCGGCTTTTTTATCTTCCATCAATTGACGAGCCCGCAAGCGCCAAATTTGTGCTCCGGCGAAACTGCCTAAAATAGCCCCTAAAAATCCCACTAGTACAAACTTAATCATACTTCTTATGGTAACAAAAAACCATAAAAAAATCAGCCCCATACCGAGGCTGATTTGTAATTTATCTATGGATTATACATCCTGGCAATACAATTGCTTTTGAGAACCGTTATTCTCCAGTAGAACTACGACTGCTGCATTGCGTGAAGATCCGTTTTGCAAAGTTATGTTTGCTGGATCGTCAGCAGATGGAGCTGGCATGCTGGCAGGACATTTCTTGCCACGCATAACCTTGACTTCATTGCCAGCGACTGACATTGAAGCGCCAGGTGTAGCAACTTTAATTCTGAAGATTTGTCGTATTGATCAAGCTTGTCGACATACTTGCGCAGAGATTCTTCGTTAAATGTGCCGCCGTTGCGGTTAGCTGCGTTCCAATTGGTAATAGCTGCAGCAACTGTTGAAGCGTCGTTCTTCCTTGACTGGTCACGCTGGCTACGTTGCAAAGCTGGCAATGCGATAAATACCATCGCAAAGATAAGTCCAGCAATAGCCAAGACTAGAACAACCTCGATGATTGTAAATCCTTTTTTATTATCGTTTTTTGTCATTAGATTTCCCACCTTTCTATGGTTTACCTATATTTACGCAAAAAATGCTTACGTTTATAATACACTAAAAATATAAGTCAGTCTAGCGAATATTAATATTACCGACCAAACCATATATTGGAAGCAAGATAGCCGACACCATCGTACCAGCAACTATAGCTAAGAAGACCATTAGGACTGGTTCTATCGCCGTCGACAAAGCGTGAATTTCCTCATCAAGCTCATCTTCATAAACTTGAGCGGTCTTGCCCATCATCTCATCAATCTTACCCGATTGCTCACCGATTTTAATCATCTGCGGCACCATTGCTAGGAAATAATCTTCATTAGATAAAGAAGCTGAGAGCGCCTTGCCACCTTTAACCTTATCCGATGCGCGAAGTATGCTTTCACTAATAATCACGTTATTAACAGCGTCAGCCGTAATACGAAGCATATCAAGCATTGGCACGCCAGTTCTCAGAAGAACTTGACTAGTCCTGGCAAATCGTGCCATGTACATTTTCCTAAACATTCCTTTAAATAGCGGGACATTGAGCTTAAAGATGTCTTTAGTCCTAATTCCCTGCTCAGTTTTCAAATATTGTGCTAGGAAATAACCGCCGATAATCATTGCCAATATAACAAGCCACCAAAGACTACTAAAAAAGTTCGCCATTTTAATCATCGCAAGAGTCACAAATGGCAACTCCTTATTTAAGTCACGATACAGACCCTCAACTTGCGGAACAACCGTGAACAACATAAATCCGATAACTAAGATAATCACTACCAGGACAATTGACGGATACATCATAGCACCTCTAATCTTACTCATCATAGCAGCGTCTTTTTCCTGCTGAGCAGCTAACCTCTTAAGCGAATCATCCATTGTACCTGACGTTTCACCAGCCGAGACCAAAGCTACATAAACTTTATTAAAAGCCTCTGGATGCTTTGCGAATGAATCAGACAAGGATTTACCGCCTTCAACATCAGAGATAATTTCCTGGACTATTTCCTGCATACGCTTATTCGTAGTCTGTTCCTGAACTGTTCGAAGACTTTGCGCCAAAGGCAACCCTGCCCCAATAAGAGTTGCTAGCTGACGAGTAAACACAACCTTGTCCTTAGTGGTGATTCTACCAGAAAACCTCGCAAAGAAATTTGCTTTATCGTCTTGTAATTCAATTTTTAACGGCACAAAGCCCTGCGCCGTCAAAAGCTTTGCGGCAGCGTTTTCACTATCAGCCTGAACAACTGATTTAACGATTTTGTTACTTGCGCTATCTCTGGCTTCATAATTGTATTTTTTCATTTATTACCCCCTCATCAACCTCTCAAATTCCGTCAAATCGACAGCAAATTCACGAGCACTATCATACGTAATAGTACCGTTCTGCACCAAATTAGCCAAAGTTCGATCCATCGTCTGCATTCCCTGGTCAGCACCAGTCTGAATCACAGCGTCCAACTGATGAGATTTACCTTCGCGAATAATGTTGCGCACCGCTGGATTAGCAATCAAAACCTCTGCCGCCACGACTCGCCCACCGCCGATAGCCGGGACTAGTCGCTGCGAACAAATTGCCATCAAAATATTACTGAGCTGAGCGCGAATCTGTGGCTGCTGGTGTGGCGGGAACACGTCAATCATACGATCAATTGATTGTGCTGCGGAGTTCGTGTGCAGCGTTGCAAACACCAAGTGTCCAGTTTCAGCAATCGTAATCGCTGCTGAAATCGTCTCGAGGTCGCGCATCTCACCAATCAACACAACGTCTGGGTCTTGGCGAAGACTCGAACGCAAAGCCGCAGAGAACGAATAAGTGTCGTAGTGAACTTCCCGCTGAACTACCACTGATTTTTTCGACTTGTGAGTAAACTCGATAGGGTCTTCAATGGTAATAATATGCTGTGAACGCTCAGAATTAATTTTATCAACCAGCGCCGCCAAAGTCGTTGATTTACCAGAACCAGTTGGACCAGTGACCAACACCAAACCGCGAGGAAAATCCGCAAACGTATTAACAACCGGTGGCATACCCAGTTCAGACGCCGACTTAATTTCATTTGGAATCAAACGTAGGGCTGCAGCCAAATTGCCACGCTCATGGAAGGCATTAACTCGGAATCTCCCCAGTGTACCAAACGCAAACGAAAAGTCGAATTCCTTATCTTTTAGCAAAATCTGTCGCTGATCTTCATCAAGAATCTGAAATACCAATCTCTCAACTGCAGGCTCGTCTAATGGTTGAGTTCCGGCTGCCGGCATTAATGAACCGTCAATTCGTAGCATTGGCGGCAAACCAACTTGAATATGAAGGTCTGAAGCTCGCTTTTTAACGACTTCCTCCAACAAAATCTCAATTCGCAATTCTTGATTATTCATATTTCCTCCTTTTACGCGGTATCCGCCGCTACCCTATTAACTTCTTCTATTGTCGTTATTCCGTTCAACGCCTTCAGATAACCATCTTGACGCATCGTAATCATACCCTGTTGAATTGCCGTTCGCTGGATTTCCGCTGAAGTTGCGCGCTTAACAATCAAATTCTGAATCTCTTCAGTAATATCCATGACCTCGTACAAACCAGCTCGACCAGCATAACCGCGAGGAGTTTGCGGCGTATCTTTTCCTTTTGCCAAGGCAAACGACGTCTGTGTCGCTAGTGGCAAACTTTCATATCCCAAATCTTGCGCGTATTGAGCGACCTGTTCCCTTGTTTGCGGCAATAATCCACCAACCGCCTCGCGAATTGCCTGCGTTTCCAGCGGTGATGATTGATAAATATCCCGACGGCGCGCCACTCGCCTCACCAAACGCTGACCGATAATTGTGTTAACCGTGCTAGCGATAAGAAACGGCTCAATTCCCATATCCAACAAACGCGGCAAAACTCCAGCAGCAGAATTTGTGTGAAGTGTCGAGAAAACCAAGTGTCCCGTTAAAGCCGCCTGAATAGCCAAATTTGCTGTTTCATTATCGCGAATCTCACCAACCATCACAATGTCTGGGTCTTGACGCAAAATTGAGCGCAGCCCAGAAGCAAACGTCAAGCCAACTTCCGCGTTCACCTGAATCTGATTGACGCCATCCATCTTATACTCAACCGGATCTTCAAGCGTCACAATATTCACAGCGTCGTCTTTAATCTCTTTAATCAACGCATACAAACTCGTTGACTTACCAGAACCAGTTGGACCCGACGTTAAGATCATTCCATTTGGCCGCTTAATTCCCTTACGGATCGTTCTTAATGCACGCCCAGCGTAGCCCATATCTTCCAAATTGAAAGAACTTCCACTCTTATCAAGCAGACGAATAACCACCTGTTCACCCCAAACGACAGGAGAGATAGCAATACGAAGGTCAACCTCTTTACCTGCGACGTTAACCGCAAATTGACCATCCTGAGGAATGCGATGCTCGTCAATCTTCAAATTGGAAAGAATCTTAATACGACTAACTAACGCCGGCTCAATGCTCTTTGGGAGCTGCATTATTTCACGCAAAACACCGTCAACGCGACAACGAATCTTCAAAGCCTTCTCTAATGGCTCAATATGCACGTCGGATGCGTGACTCTTTACTGCGTATTCCAAAATTGTCGACAACGCTCGTGATATCGGTGAATCTTGGACAATCGTTTTAATATTGCCAGCCTCCGACAAAGACTCTTCCTGTGAAGCCTGTGCAGCCACATTAACAGACGACAAGTCAGTCTTATATTGATCCAAGACGTGGCGGACACTCTCTTCCGAAGCCATGAAAACTTTTATCGGGCGTTGGATGCGATTTCGACAAATAGTCCACCGCTTGAACATTATTCGCGTCGATCATCGCTACCGCTAGTCGGTTCTGAACCTCGGCCAGCGGCACAGCCATAAATCTCTCAGCAACATCGGACGGTAATAGAGATAAAATATCCTGGCTAATAACACTATTCGACAGATTGACATACGGCACGCCCGAAACTTGAGCCACACCATGAACTAATAGTTCATTGTCAAGCAACCCCTCTTCACTAAGCAAACTAAATAACGGCTTGCCGCTCTCAGAGGCACGCTTTAAGGCATCATCAATGACAGACTTCTCAATAAGCCCCTCGTTTACGAGCAGCTCGATCAACTTATCTTGGATGTCGTCCGTCAGTAAAGCCATTTACACCCCTTCTCTATTTGGCTGCATCTTGACCTACGAATATTTCAACAGTTGGATTTATCGCATTATTATTAAAAATCGCTGGGTTTGGTTTTTCGACGTCAGGTGATATTTCTCGAATAGTCTGTACTTTTGTACCAGATTCTGGGACTTTTAAGAACGAGATGTTAGAGGCGACAATATAGCCGATTGCCACACCCACACCCGCGATCAATATTACCATTGCTATGTCTGTTTTCTTCATGGCTTAACCACCTTATTCTCTAATTGTATTGTTTGTGCCGGCTCGTAATAAGCAACACCTCGAACCACCAAACTCAATCTATCCTCATTTCGCTGGATTTCCACGGTCTTTAAATCAATGACTCGAATAGACGCCTCTAACTTAGTTAACAATTCTTTCAATTTTTCAGCCGGACCACTCACTTCCATAGTAAATGATATGGCATTTTCAGACGTTGACTCAGAGCTTTCACTATCAGATCCAGATTGAGCAACGGTCAGATTTTGAATAGTCACACCAGTAGTCGTGTCGATAAATTTATTCTTCAATGAAGCACCAAGAGCATCGGCGTTCGCATTATCCGGCAATGCATCCAGTATCGTCTGAAGAGCATTACTTTCGCTGCTTGATTTTATAGAGTTAAGAGCAGTGTTCGTGTCTAAAACTCGGATATTCTTCTTTAATTCATCAACTGATGACAAGTTTTTATCTAGACGAGAAATAGTATTTTGCTTCTCCAGAAGAATCTTCGAATGAAATACAATTTGTTGTACCAAAAATATGCTCACAACAAGCGCAATTCCCGCCAAAAATGCCGCAGAAGCCACAAAAATAAACATAGTCTTTTTTGATGAATCAATCTGTTGCCGCTTGCGTATTGCAACTTCTTTATTATCGGTCGCCATTATTTCTTCTCCTGTTTTTTCGAGTTACTCTTAAACAAGCTATCCGGAATACCCTGACGTGAATCTGTCACATCAACCTTACCAGTCGGCGTCAATACGGAAACTGTGCCATTATTTGCAGGTGCTAATAATTCTTCTGCGTATTCAAACGAGAATGAGAATTGCAACACTTTTTTACCTTCTGAGTTCTCTCCAAAACTAGTATCGCCATCTTTTATCTCCTTAGTTAGACTAACCTCGGAACTTTTATCGCCGTCAGTAGTCTGAATCTTCGTATTCAAGATGGTCTTTCTTTCAAGGTCTCTAACGCACTATAGCCGTTAACCGCACTACCCTCCAGAGTAATAGTTTTTGACTCAGGATTGACTTTTATATCCGAAAAACTAACATTATTTGGTGCAACTGGATTAACCGCCGTTACAACATCAAAGACTCCTTGAATTAAGCTTCTTTCCAGAATGTTGCTCATTGATCTTTGTTAATTGATGTTGAATCGTTACAACCTTATTGAGATCTTCGACCGCCATCAATTTATCGTTTCTATCTTTGATAACTCCACTCTGGACCGCCTCGGCTGCAATTTGGCTACCCAAAATCAACGCCAAAACAACTACTGCCGCAATCGAAGCACCGCCCACCAAAAACGATATCGAAATAACCCGATTGCGCATAGCCCGAGTCTTCAATAGCTCGCGCTTAACGTTTGGGAGAAGATTTATCTCAATCATGATATATTACTCCTTTGTGCCAGACCCTACGGCAATAGCGAATTCTGAAGCAATCGGCGCCAACTGCTGTTGATCCGACTGAGAAACTTGAACACGCTGCCACGGATCTGCGGCAATTGACTGAACTCCAGTTTTATTCATCACATATCCATCAAGTTGCGGAATAGCTGAGCCAAACCCTGACAACAAAATTCCAGAAACTGCTACGCTTGGGTATCGAGTTTGGAAAAACTTTATAGATTTTCACTAGCTCTGAAGAAAAATTGTCGAGAGTTGAATCAATCGCCCTTAACACTTGACCATCTAATTTATCCGGCGCCAAACCAAATTTCAAAATAAATTGACGTGCTTGATCTTCCTGGACGCTAAGATTCTGAACCGCCGATCGAACCAAAGATGAAAGCCCAGTCGGAATCATACGAATAAGTCGCGGCGCCCCGTTGTAGACAACCGCCAAATCCGTTGAATTTTCGCCCATATTGATAATCAAACGCGCATCCTGAGAATCGGTAGCCGATAAAGAGCGAACCATAGCAATAGCGTTCGGCTCTTCAGCAATCACATTGAAACCAAGATTTTCAACCAGCTCCAGACGCTCTTCCGCATAAGACTTCGCTGTACTTGTCAGCTAAAATCTCATACTGATTCTGAGCATGCAAACTATCACCCAATAAAGCCCAGTCAACTTCTGCCTCATCCAAAGACATTGGAATATATTGGTCAATTTGATATTTCATCATCGCCTTTAGTTCTTGCTCAGGAACTTTCGGCACGTCAATAATAGTAGAAAACGTCTTATTTGACGGCAAATCCAACAGCCACATTTGACGTCTTAATTCCGGCTTGACCAACGGCAGTCATAATAGCCTCACCCAAGCGTCGCTTAGACTCTGGAGAATCACCGCTCGTTATTTTAGAATCAACTGGCGTATAACCGTAATGCGACAAACTCCATCCCGCGCCAGTACGAGACAATTGAACCACCCGCACCGCATTCGTATCGATGTCCAGTCCGAAGAATTCGCCCAACCCTTTTGCTAATTTCATAACTAATAACAATTATATACATTAGCGTTTTAATTTGCAAACTTTTAATATCTTGGCGGCAATTCACGAACATTCATCGTGCTAATCGCGCCAGTGTTTCGATAATTATTGTAAGCCCAAATATAAGTGTCAGCCCTCAAATTGATGATTTCTGCTGGAGTTCCAGGGTGCATATTCGGATCATTCTTTGCAGATGAAGCATGCTTTCCGCCGTACGTTCGCCGCAAGAAACAAGCGTCCAGTTTTAATTGGCCCGTTAACCTTCAGCTGTTTACCGCAAGAAGATTCAGAAACTCCACTCAGCCAACCTCCGGCGCTAATTACCACGCCACAGGTACTAACATATCCGTCTTTCTGAGTAATCAACCAAGCATTCACCTCTCCAACCGAAGGCTCTATAATAATATTCTTCGCGTAGATAATTAGTTGTGGCAATTGGCGCACATCATTCGTGTCTGTGTATAGCAAATCACCCGAAATCCTAACTACGCCCGAGGACTTTATGACTATACTCTTGCCTACGCTTAATTTTGACCCCGTTAATGTTACGTTTCCAGCGTTATATTCACCTGAAGCTAGACTATTCACATCTACATTGCCAGAAATATTACCCCTAGCTCCACGAACCGAAGGCAAAGTGAAGTTGTCTGGAACGGAATTAGTTGTGCTAAAATTACCAAACTTTGGAATATTGGCGAAAGTTAGCTTATTATAGTCACGTGGAGTTACTCCCGAGCGACCATTAAACGACGATGACAATCCAGCCCCCGAAGCCGAATCCGCCTTACCATTAGCAATAATTCCATATTCACCCCAAGAACCGTACACATTCTGATTTGTATAAGCCATCTTATACGCCAATGATATATCCTCGATCAGTAGCCCATATGCGATGGGTTAGATTTTACATAAATATCGATGAAGTTGTTATTCTCGTATAAAACAGTGCCCGGCTGTGTCTCAGCAGTAAACCGGGAATTTACAACATAACCCGGAAAACCCCAACCAGAATACTGGGTTCCCTCAGGTCTTGCGCCGTTTTCATTACCCAACACCTTCATTTCATGACCATTAATTTTCACTCGAACATAGTTATCTACGGCTCCACTAAAACCAATCTCCAGCTTCTTAGCATCTTTTAACTCTCCTAAATTAATACCTTTTAACCTAAAGACGTACGTATTCGAGCACGAGATAACTTCTGTTATAGGGCGAGTATCATCCCGACAGTTTAGATTCGCTGGATCTGGTTTACTATTAGAATGCGTATGCCGACCAAAACTATTCATACTAATCCACTTCGCAGAGTCAGATGTTCTCCAAACGCCCCTCTTGCAATAACCAGGATTATAAACGAGCGATGCGTCACCAACTATATCGTGATACATAGAATCGGGTGTACATGTAATATAACCATCTCTCAATACATCGCCTCCACTAGGATTGCGCCACTGTGTCGTTACGACCGTTCTGGCTTGATAGTCGTCTTTTAGGTTGGTTGCGTCACCATGGCAGCTCGGAAGATAATCTGGCTGTCCAGTAGACTTCTTATATGCTCTCTGGTTTCCATTGCCGCCATACTGATCCTCAGCACACACTATAGACCAGTGCGGATCAGCGTCGTTGCCTCCCTTAAAGCCGTATTCGCCAGGGCTAAAGTGAACATCGCCTCCAATTTTATTACCATCTTTGTCTAAACCTGTACCCCACAGCCCCTTTGCTCGTATAGAGGTCTTATCTAACTCAATACGACTAAGATTCTCATCAGGGAACATTCACATTGTTTGACGTCCTGCTGGTAATGACCTCTTTATCTGTCTTAATATCACCACCCCAAACCTGAACCTTTCGGTCTTTTTGACGATCTGATACACTTAACCGCGTATTTAAAATCCGTCGAAGGCGCCGAACCGTTGTAATTACTGACCATAACCACATAACATAGGCTGTCGTTAGCGCTTAGCTTAACCCTATCCCTACCCAGATTATCTATCTGATTTGTAGCCACTGGAGTCTGACCGGTGTTTAATTGACTGCCGGTGTTTTGAACAATTTTTCCACACGCGCCACTATCAATATTCAAGCTATCTTTATATTGTCCTTTAATCAGTCGCACGATTGCACACGGCCAATCATTATCAGCAGTACCTCCAGGCAACGAAACCACATCGCTCTTGCCCGTAAGCCCCGATACTTCAGCCCCTCTGACAACAAATCGAGCAAGTGCATACGAAGAATTTTGAGTTTTTGACGTGCCCTTATTATTCAACCCAGCATTTATTCCCTCAATTTTCGTGACATTTTCTGCGTCAATGTAATCCGAGTTAACACTGACCGAAGGCTCCACGTCATAATCATATGGAACCTCTACGCATGCATACTGCGAATAGCCCCATCCCGAAACCGGCAAAGAATTCCGCTTGCTCCAATAGATTCGCTGACAGATACGCTTACCCATATCCTCTCTTTTAATGACTCGCGTGTACATGAATTTATTCTTTCCAAGCTCGCCATGAAGATCCTCAAGCCGAGATTTACCGTTCAACGCTTCCATAGAGGTAGTGCTATAATCCGCTGGATTGTTCATTCGTCTCCAAGCATAATCCTTCCAATCCGTCATAACGTTAAACCATCGAGGATCTTCATTATGCCAAGCGCCCCTGTCGTTCAGACTGACATCATTATCCATCGGCTGATTTGAGCTTAAATCGAACACATCTTGCTGAACGCCAGTTACGACATTATCAGTAGGCCCTCCGCTAACAAAAAGACTATGCCACCAATCAACCGTATCTCCGGGCTTTCACATTCTTTAATCTCCCCGGAGCAACAGTCCAGTTAGATCCATAATTAGTGGTATCTGACGGATTAAATTGCTTAGTAACCCAGGATTTACCAGTTATCGTCCAATTTGGCGAGCTTGGCGCCGCGTATGTATAGATAAAAAAAGCCGTTACCGAAATAGCCAGAGCCACTACTATTGCCAGCATGCCCACCTTAGGCAATGAGTATTTTCTTCTCATGCTTATAATTATATCAAAGATTACGCAGATGATATAATAAATATATGAGTTTATCTATTGGAATCGTTGGTTTACCAAATGTCGGTAAATCGACACTTTTTAACGCTTTAACAAATAATGATATTTTGGCGGCTAATTATCCGTTTGCGACAATTGAGCCGAACACAGGAATTGTTCCCGTACCAGATAATCGCCTGCAAATTTTAGCCGATCTTTATCACGCACAAAAATTATTCCAGCCACCGTAACTTTCGTTGATATCGCTGGGCTGGTTGCTGGCGCGTCTAAGGGTGAAGGTTTGGGTAATAAGTTTCTTCACAACATCAGAGAGTGTGACGCAATTATTCATGTTGTTCGTGCATTTGAGAATTCAAAGATTCTGCGCCATGATGAAGCACCAATTGACCCTAAGAAAGACATTGAGATTATAAATACTGAGCTTATTCTGGCTGATTTGCAAACTCTTGAAAAACGCCTGCCCCAGCTTCAAAAAGAAGCTAAAGCAAACCCAAAAGCTCGCCAAAAAGTTGAATATCTGCAGTCTTTAATCGACAATTTACAAAAAGGCGTACCAATTTCCGCCCTGTCAGATGTGGATCTTGAGGCAATTTCCGACTTACACCTACTCACCGCCAAGCCGGTCATTTACGCATTTAATGTCGACGAGGAAGGATTGAACAATTCCGATCTACAGAGTCAATTGACCGAACTCGTAAGTCCCTCAAAAACCGTCTTTGTCTGCGCAAAACTGGAAGAAGAGTTGAAGGGCTTATCTGAAAATGACGCCAAAGAGTTACTAGAAAGCTATGGCGTCAAGGAAACTGGACTCGCCAAACTTATTCATGCAGCCTACGATACGCTCGGACTACAAAGCTACTTAACTGCGGGCGAAAAAGAAGTTCGCGCTTGGACAATTCACAAAGGCTGGACTGCACCGCAAGCCGCGGGCGTTATTCACTCGGATTTTGAACGCGGATTTATTGCCGCACAAATTGTCGATTTTAACGATTTAGTCACCGCAGGATCGGAAGTTAAGGCCCGTGAAAACGGTAAAATTCGCACCGAAGGAAAAACTTACGTTATGCAGCCAAATGACGTTGTTGAGTTTAGGTTTAACGTTTAGCTAATTTCAATTTATAAAATCGCTCAAGATTACCCTTACTGCCAGCCACTTCACTATCTTTTTTATCTAAGATAACAAAATACTTTTTCGCCCAATCTTCAAAATCGGACAAAATCTGTCGACGAACTTTATCGTTTTTAATAATTCCCTTATTAACCTGATGCCGCCCCGCCTCAAATTGAGGCTTCACCATAGCGATTAAAACAGTACCGCTATTCATCAAATTTTCTGCCACGTGCGGCAAAATTTCCCTCAGAGATATAAACGACACATCGCCCACGATAATATCAACTGCTTCATCTGCATAAAAATCACGAATATCGGTCTTTTCGTGGAGAGCAATTTTTGGATTCGGCCTCAAACTTGGATGGAGCTGATCCGTTCCAACATCAACAGCAAATACCTTTTTGGCGCCATGACGCAGCGAATAGTCAGTAAATCCACCCGTACTCGAGCCAATGTCCAGAACCGTTTTATCCTGAAAATTAAGATGAAAATACTCTGCCACGCTTGCCAGTTTTAAGCCAGCTCGCGAAACATAAGTTTCTTTCTTCTCGAGCTTTATCTCGTCCAAATCAGATACCATAGTTCCTGATTTTTGGACAATTTTCTTATTCAAAAAAACATAGCCCAGGCGAATAAAATTATCCGCCTGAGACCTTGTTGTCGCCAAACCACGCTCGACCAGAGCTTTATCTAATCGCTGTTTCATTAAATATGGCTATTTCTTTCGCTCGCGATATTCACCAGTCGATGTGTCAACGCTAATAATATCACCCTGCTTGATAAATGCTGGAACTTTGACAACTAGCCCCGTCTCCAAAGTAGCGTCTTTTAGTACAGATGAAGTCGTATCGCCCTTAACCACATCTTCGGTGTAGGTAACTTCCAGATATTTATTCTTTGGCAGCTCAACATTAATCACTCGACCGTCGAAGAATTGAAGACTTAATTCATCGCCTTCTTTCAGGTATTTACTGGCATCGTCCACGATTTCCGCAGCCAGCTCAAATTGCTCAAAGCTAGTCGGGATCCATGAAATAGAACTTGTCGCCGTCGTTATACAAATATTGCGCAGTTTTATTATTTACTTCCGCAGCTTCGATTCGCTCTTGACCCTTGAAAGTCTTTGGGATAACACTTCCGTCAATTAGGTTTTTCAATTTCACGTTAACAATCGAACCGCCACGACCCATAACTTTTTGGCCGTACTCTACGACGCGATATGGCTTGCCGTCAATTTGACAAACTACGCCTTTTTTCAAATCAGTTGGCTGATACATATTTTCTCCTTTCCAATAAAATATCTCGCTGCCAAATATGTAATAGCAACGAGATATTGCGCATTAAACGTTCCTAGTTGCTGCTAACAAATGGCAACAAAGCCAAGTGGCGAGCACGCTTAATTGCTACCGCCAAGCTTCGCTGTTGCTTTTCGCTCAAACCAGTCTTGCTGATTGGCTCGATTTGACCGTAAACATTGATGTAACGTTGCAAAGTTTTTACATCTTTATAGTCAAAAATAATCGGTGGATTTTTCTTCAATTGTGCCATTTTAATCTCCTTATTAGAATGGAATTTCGCTTAGGTCAATTGGCTTATCGTCAATTTCCGTTACGACTTCCTCTTTTTTAGTAGTCTTTGGTGCTGCAGAACCTGAATTGTCGCCGCTTGGACCGTCTAAGAACGTTACGTCCGAAGCAGTAACTTCAATTCGACTCTGTCTCTTACCAGTATCCTTATCTTCCCAGCTATCCTGTCGCAGTCGTCCTTGGATCAAAACCCGACGACCTTTGCTTAGATATTGCATTACCAAATCACCAAGTTTATCCCAGGCTGTAATATTGAAAAAGTCAGCCTGATCGTCTTGAGATTGTCGATCAACAGCAATACTGAAACTAACTACGTTCTTGCCAGAAGCAGTTGTTCGCTGTTCTGGATCGCGTGTCAATCTACCCAACAAAATCACTTGATTGATACTTCGTGCCATATTCTATCCCCTCTTTTACCTTACGGCAGTTAGGCTTATTTACTTGATTCGCTTGAATCAGATTCTTCGTTGCGTGCTTTTTGCTCGCTTAATGCTTGACGAGTTTTTTCATCAGTTTTTACCAATAGGTAGCGCAAGACTTCCTCAGTAATATTAAGTGTGTTTGAAATCTTCAACAAAGCTGGTGCTGGCAATTTAACCTCAAAGCAAACGTAAACTGCAAAGTCTTCACGCTTGATCGTATAGGCCAATTTTTTCTTGCCCCAGTTTTCTTCTTTGGTAATTTCACCACCGTTAGTAGTGATTAAACCACGTACCTTATCCAACGCTGAATCTAGATTAGCCTCTAAATCCGGATGAATAAGAACAGTTAGTTCGTATTCGTTCATGTTTCCTCCTCTGGAATCCATTTACGGATGCTTACGCTGTCTCACGTAAGCTTAGGTTAATATTCAATTGTTATTATATCACTAAACAGCCAATATTGCCAATCTCACTACTGATAAGTCGCAACAATTACTATTCCGCCAGCAACTCATCAAGCTCTTCTGGACTAGAAATCAAAACTTCGCGTGGCTTAGAACCATTCTGTGGACCAATGATTCCCCGCTCTTCCATCTCTTCAATAATTCGCGCTGCTCGCTGATAACCAATTCCCAAGCGTGTTTGCAGCATACTTGTTGAGGCCTTACGACGCTCGACCACCACACGAACCGCGTCCTTAAACTTATCATCGCCACCTTCCGACAAGTCCATTACGACTCCGCCCTTGCCGTCCAATTGAACTGGCTGAGCCACCACTTCGTCGTTGTACTGCGGAGCCATCTGCATACGCAAATGATCGGCAATTTTATTCACCTCGTCATCTGTCACCCAGGCGCCCTGAATACGTTTTGGCTTGCTCATACTTGTTACGTAAAATAGCATATCACCCTGACCCAATAGTTTTTCAGCGCCAGATTGGTCTAAGATCGTAATACTGTCAACCTGACTAGCCACCGTAAAGGCAATTCGCGCTGGAACGTTCGCCTTAATCAAACCAGTAATCACGTTCACGCTAGGGACGCTGCGTTGCCAGTACCAAGTGAATACCAACCGCTCGCGATTTCTGCGCCAAACGAACAATTAACGTCTCAACATCCTTTTTAGCCATCATCATGAGATCAGACATCTCGTCCACCACAATCACAATATACGGCATCGATCCATCTTCATGCTCCTGAACATTGCCATTTTCATCAGCAATCGCAATCTTCTTAGCGCGCGACTGCAGCCTCTTATTGTATTCCTTAATGTTACGGATTTTCTCGCCCGCCAACAATTTGTAGCGTCGCTCCATCTCATTCACCGCCCACTTCAAAGCTGAAATAGTCTTCTCTGGTTCATTAATAACTGGCGTAAGAAGGTGCGGAATATCAGCATATGGCGCCATTTCGACCTGTTTCGGGTCAACCAAAATCAACTTCATATCACTCGGACTATTGCGATACAGCAAGCTACAAAGCAAGGTGTTAATCATCACAGACTTACCAGAACCCGTTTGTCCAGCAATCAACAAATGCGGCATCTTTCCCAGTTCGCCCACAACAACTTGACCAGATATATCTTTACCAATTCCAAAACTCAAAGGATCACGAGCAGCAGCCCACTGTTTTGATGACAACGTACTTCGTAGTCGCACTTCAGCAGCCTTGCGGTTAGGTACCTCAATACCAACCGCTCGCTGACCAGGAATTGGCGCCTCAATCCTTAAACTTTGTGCTGCCAAATTAAGCGCAATGTTAGTTTCCAGCGCCGTAATTCGCGTCAATTTAACCCCACTTGGTGGTCTTAGGGTGTATTGCGTGACTTTGGACCAACATTAATGTCGCCCATCGCCGCTTCAATATTAAATTCAGCCAGCGTATCGTGGATTATTTGGGCGTTCTGGCGCGTATCTCCAGCATCAGCACCGCTTTCGTTCTTCTCTAATAGATCCAAGCTTGGCGCCTCCCAATTAGGATCACGAGTTGCCACCAAAGCCTGTTCTTCATTGACCTTTTCCGGCTTCTCTGCTTTCTTCAATAGACTCTTTTTCTCTTTGGCTGTATCAATTATTGGCACACCAGCGTTTAGCTTAATTTCTCCCAGGTCGGTCTTTTTCTCTTCTTCTGCTGTCTGAGCAATTGATGCCTTCTTCATAACAGAACGATTATTATCGTCTTCCTTGGCACTGCTCTTAATCATCTCCCAAAGTTTGCTGAAAACCGTAAACGGCGACGTCTGAGTAATAAATAGAACTGTTATAAACGCCAAAACCAGATAAATAATCACCGCAATTGCCGAATCTACCATTTTCAAGGTTGCCGTGTTTAATATGTCGCCCACAAATCCACCAGAATTCGGATGCGAAGCCGTCTTCATTAGCCCAAACAATCCAGAAAACCACACAATTTCCAGAACTGCCGCAAATTTCACCACTGCGGGTAATTGATTCTCTTCTGCTCGGAAAGTCTCAACCGCCAAATAAATCAGCAATATCGGCAAGGCATACGCGGTGTAACCAATTGTTTTTACGGTCGCCATATCAATCCATTGTAAAACCGGACCACCGACGCCAAACCACGATACGACGAGTAGTAGCGACAAAAGAATAAGCATCACCGCGCCAACTTGCGACCAAAAACCCGCCGGCAAACTATGTTGCGGCTTGGCTGGTGCGGATTTTTTCGTACTCTTTCGTTTTTTTGCCATAATCGTTTTTATTATACACTGATTTTACACTTATTAACAGATTCAAAATCAACTTAATACGCTTAGTATTATAGCATAATTCACCAGTAAAATCAATCTAGAACTCTAGTACGGGCGAGTATTCTGTCGCTCTCTGGCTTTTGTGTCGTTTGCTTCCGTATCTGGTACTTGGCGTTGAGGAAAACGACGACGTGGCGCAGTTGGAAGAGTCATTTTTGACTCACCCGAGGCGGGTCTCTTACCGCGCGCTGGCGATTTTGAAACAGAATGAGCTGGCGTAGCCTCCGACTTTACAGACTTCAATCCACCAACTTCATTTATCACCGGAATAACAATTGGTGTTCGGCGAGTCTGATCGTACAATATATGCGTAATCTCATCTTTAATCTCTTTTTTAATCACGTCCAGATCATATTTGCCAGAAAAACTACGCGCCGCTTTTTGCTTCAGATATTGACGAATCATATTCATCAATTCTTCAGAGTCGCGCAAATAAATAAATCCGCGAGAAATAATGTCTGGACTGGTCAATAATCGTCCTGTGCCGCGCTGTACAGTCAACACCACAACGAACATTCCCTCTTGCGACATGTGAATACGATCTTTCAGCACAACCTCAGAAACAATCGCGCCAGTGTCATCGTACATCACGCCACCAACATGAATTCGCCCAGCTTTCTTTGCTTGCCTTTCAATATCAATTTCAATAATATCTCCAGCATCACACACAAAAATATTCTTACGAGGAATTCCACATTCCTTTTCCGCCAACCTGGCATTATGCACCAACATATGGAATTCACCGTGAATTGGCATGTAATAAGTTGGGTTAAGTGCGTTGATCAAAGTTTGACGTGATCGTCGTAATAGCCATGACCCGACAAGTGCAAACGGACCGATCACCTGTCAAGTGAGGTTTTACCATTCTGAATGACGTCAGAACCCTCGCGCATCAGACCGTCAACCGTTCGCACCACGCTTTTTTCATTGCCAGGAATTGGATTTGAGCTAAACACTACAACATCCGAGCCCTTAATCTTCATATATTTATGAGCGCCCGTCGCCATGCGATTTAAGACAGCATTAAATTCACCTTGCGAGCCAGTACAGACTACAGCAATTTGATTATCTGGCAATTTAACAATATCTTCCATCTTCATGATGGTGTCTTTAGGAATCTTAATCGTCCCCGAACGCAACGCCACTTCCAGGTTTTGAATCATCGAGAATCCAGCAAACGCCACCTTACGTCCGTGCTTATGCGCCTCTTCCAAAATTAATTGCAAGCGATGCACCTGCGACGAGAAACAACTTAAAATTACTCGACTATTACTAAACTTGTCCATCACCTGACCGATGGAATACTGAATATCAAACTCCGTATGTGTGTGCGTACCAGCCGATTCACAGTTGGTCGACTCGTTCATAAACATCAAAATGCCTTCTTTTGAAGCCACTTCCGTAAGTCGCTCAAGGTCAAACTTTTGACCGTCAACTGGACTTTCCTCAAATCGCCAGTCACCAGAATCGACAATCACACCCATTGGAGTTCGAATAATCACCGCCGTAGAATCAGGAATTGAGTGGTTAACTCGCACCAACTCGATTGAAAAATGCTTAGAAACTTGAACAATTTCGTGACTCAGCGGATCCATCACTCGATAATCTGGCTTGAAATCCACTTCTGAATCGTCCATCGTTCGATCAAGCATACCAATCGTAAACTTAGAGCCATAAACTGGCGCTGGAATACGATGAATAAAATGACGGAACGAACCAATGTGGTCAAGATGTCCGTGCGTAAAATACATGCGCCTTAATCTTATGCTTATTCTCTTCCAGCCAAGTAATATCTGGCGTGATGTAATTGATGCCTGGATAATCACTGCCCGGGAACAGAAACCCATATCTACGATGATAATCTCATCATCATATTCGATGGCGTTCATATTCTTACCAATTCCCATTTCGCCCACACCACCAATTGGAATAATCCGAAGCTTCGGCTGACCGCCGCGAACAGGTTTTGGTTGCATTTTGGCGCTAAATTGCTCACCGCCATATCCGTTATAAACCGACTTATTTACAGGAATATCAATCAAGTGCTGTGAAGCCCTGAGATTAACATTCTCACTTGTTCGTCGCTGAGCTCGAAAAACCTCACCCTTGCGAGTAGTTGTACTATTCAAAACTGCATTGTTACTTTTCTTTGACTGCGGACGCTTATTGGCGTCGTCTTTTTGCGGTGTTGCTAGTCGCCGCTGACCCATATTGTTATACTCCTTTTTTATTACAATATAATTCAAAAACCAGGTATAGAGGTGAACTGATGTAAATTCCTCTAGTTAGTACTCTTATATTAGCAAACCGCTCATTTTTTGTCAAAGAACAATGTTTTATAACAGAGGTCAATTAATCGTCGCCATCCACCGACGTGTGTGCGAATTTACGCTTGCCACGATAAGCGAAGAAGCCGATTGTCAATAAATTAGCCACCAACAAGAATCCAACCAAAACCCACATACTGCCGCCGTAAAATGCGTTATCTAGCCCACCCGAAATAGCCTGACGCAATGCACGAATCGAGTAAGTCATCGGTACTAGCGGATTAATTGCTTGGAAGAATCCGTTGGCAGTTTGAATTGGGAACGTTCCTTCGCTGGAACCCAATTGGAGCACCAAAAGAACCATCGCCAGGAATCGTCCTGGATTATCCAAAACAATCACCAAAAGCAACACAATCGACATATACGCAAACGACGTCAGATAAATTGCCCCGATAAAATGCGCTGGATGCTCTGGAGTTAGTCCTAAGAAAAACACCATCACCAACATCAGAATCGTTGCTTGCATAAAGGCTGCCACGCCAGCCACCGAAGCTTTAGACAGCCACCAACGAATTGCACTTTCCTGTTCAGAAAAAGTTTTGCGAATCGGATAAATAACGTTCAGGACAATTGCTCCAACAAACAAACTTAGCGACAAAACATACGGCGACAAAGCGTAGCCATAGTTCGGAACATTGCCCTTTTCGGTCATTTCCGACTTCACTGGATTTGCAATTTGCTGCTGAGTCGTAGCGCCAGTTGGTTGAATTTTTATGCGATTAGAAGCGTCCGCCAATTTATTCGTCAGCGTATCCGCGCCACTTGCCAGTTGCGAAGTTCCATCAATCAACGCGCCCGAGCGACTTTCTAATAAACTCGCGCCATTCGCCAATTTTTGACTGCCCGATTTTGCTTCGCTTAAGCCGTTTGTTAAGCTTGCCGAGCCCGCCAATAATTGATTGTTCGCAAATCGCACGCTGTTATAGCCGTTAAATGCGGTGATTGCGTTTGGCGCCAATTGATTCACGCCGTTATTCAATGCAGAAACTCCAGCCTGAAGTTGCGTTTGTTGTGCTGATAGTTGCTGTTTTAGCGCTTTGAAGATCTTCACGTAGCGTCCCTCGTCTGCTCAATAATTGTCTGAATTTCTGTGAATGCTCGATAAATATTGCTAATTTGCGGCAAACTTATCGTCGTAGACTTGCTGCCAGAAGCGGCTGCTTGCATGTCCAAAGTCCGCAAAGTGTCGCCTGCCGCCGACAAGTCGGATTTCGAATCTTCCACTGTTTTCTTCAAAGTTTGCGCTTCCGCTTTCTACCTTGTTTTGCTGAGCCACGAGCGCTGGCGATGGGATTACTCACGCTGGCGTTTAACTGATTTATGCCCGATTGCAATTGTTTCATGCCGTCAGATAATTGCGACAATTGAGATTCGGTCGGCAAATTGTTCGACAATTGCCCCAATCCCGCCTGCAATTTACGAGAACCGTCGCTGAGTTGCGCCAGTCCGCCAGCCAAAGATTGCTGGTTTACCGCCAACTGTTTCACGCCGCCAACGTATGCTTTGTGTGCCAGATTGCAATCGCCCTAATCCGTCGTGCAAAGTTGAGGCGCCGTTAGCTGCCGTGTCCAGCCCCATTCCAAGCTTGTCCAAATTCTCCAAAATCCCCTTAGCGTACGCCTGGGTGATTTGCTCAGACACCGAAGATTTAACCTTGGCGGCAGCTTGATTACTGACTAGCGAACCGATGTAGTTTTTCGCTGGCGTGGTCGTAAAATTAATAACCGCTTGCTGAGGTTCAGATTCGGTAATTGACGCCGCTTTCTGCGAAAAATCGGACGGAATAGTTACCACTGCATAAAAATGCCCGCTATTCACGCCTTCGTCTGCCTGCTGTTTACTAACAAACTCCCAGCCCAAATCGTGATTATCTTTCAGTTTTTTCTCGACAGATTCGCCAACATTCAGCGATTTGCCATTTAAGCTGGCACCCTTATCTTCGTTCACAAACGCCACCGGCAAGTTTTTTGTTTGTCCGTACGGATCCCAAATTGAACCTAAGAAAAATCCACTATATAAAATCGGGATAAACGAAATCACAGCCATGGATATCAGCAATATTTTATTATTAAACAAATGCTTCCACTCGGCTTGTAACATCTTATTTTTAATCATGTGCAACCTCCTTTGCGACATCTTCCAGCGTCACAGTTTTTAAATATTCACTCCACTTTTCCTGCGCTTCAGAAAAAACCTTTTCTATCATATTCATGCCAATTTCCACCTGACGAGGACGTGATTGAAAAACTCTCTCAATAATTCCCTGAGGCTGAAAAAATGGCGACTCTCCTTCAATTGCAAGGACAACATCATGCAACGTAACTTCGTTCATTTTTCTCGCTAAAATAAATCCGCCGCCAGTTCCCTGCGTTGAAGTGATTAGCTTTGCTATTACCAATTTCCGACTAATTTTCTTCAAGTACGTCGGCGAAACCAGCATCTTCTCCGCCAGCGCATCATTAGTTACCGGCGTCGTCCTTTTCGGATCCGCCAGAATTGCCATAATGCAGCACGCTTGTTCAACAGCTCCCGATAATCTCATACAAATCCTTTCTCGACTTAGATATAATAGATATCGACTATCCACTATACTACGCCTGGGAAACTTTTGCAAGAAAATAGTCTAATTAAGCGCCGCTGTTCTTCTTCACAAATTCCACAGCCTGAATAAAATCATCAATTAAAGTCTGACGCATACCGCCGTTATAAAGCGCAGCGGCTGGATGATATAACGGAATCACCACGAATTCAAGCTCGTGCAAACGCACTTTACGTGGATGACCGTGTTCTTTACTGATCTGCAATCCCTGGAATAAATCCGCCGCCACTGTGCCGCCCTAAGGTCAGAAATGGCCTTTGGCTGGATGATTTCTAATTGCCTGAGTAAATATGGCCAAAATTGACGCTTTTCCTCCGGCAGTGGGTCGCGATTATTCGGCGGTCGATATTTAACAATGTTGGTAATGTACACATCTGATCGTTGTAAATTAGCAGATTTTAGCATCTCATCAAGGAATTTTCCCGCAGCGCCAACAAACGGCTTGCCCTGCAAATCTTCATTCTTCCCCGGCGCCTCGCCAATAAAAACGATATCAGCATCAGGATTTCCATCGCCCATAACTAATTGCGTCGCCTGATCCGCCAAATCCGAGCAAACCTTCTCTTTTACAATTTCTTCCGCCAACGCGTCCAATTTAGCCTGCTTGTCCATATATTTATTCTATCAAAAAACGCCCCGCAAGAAACGAGGCGCTTCTGATATTTAGTAGAAACTATTTATTTACCTTGTCTGCCAATATAGTTCCTAGGTCATTTAATTCATCGCGAATTTCACCCTCTTCTGCTATCTTCTGTATTCCCGATGTCCATTCATTAATAGGCTTCTGAATCGCGGTAAGACTGTCATAAAATTCACTCATATAGTTGGAATTATACTTTTTATAGTCAGCCTTCATCTCCGCAACCTTCGGCAACATTTCTTCGATTTTTTCTAGCTTGGCAGTAAAATCTCTAATAAACTTTTTATTAGTTTCATTCTTAGCGTCAACATTCTTAAGATTCTGTCGAGTCTTCTTAATTGTGCTTTCTACGCTAGAAAAGTTAGAGCTATTTCTGCCGTCAGAAATTCAATTATCACCGGCATAATCTTCTCGTATACTTCTCCAAAAGCATCTACGGCTGTATTGAACTTTTCTAGTTTGCTCTTCAGAGCCTCATACTTTTCGCGAACCTCTTTGTCACCAGTGACGGCCTTCATTTTACCTATCTCGGTCAATCTGTCGTTAATTTCGCTCTTTGTTTTAGCGAGCTTATCACGATTGGATTTCAATGAAGTCTCAGTTTCTGAAGTGGAGATGTACGAAAGCGACGAGGCTGCCTTATTGTATATCTCGATTGTATCGTTCACTTTGTCTACAGCAGCTTTATAATCCGCCTTGCTTGGACCACTTAGTAGCAAGACGGCTAGGACTACGCCAACGATAATTACGACTAGTCCAATTATTCCGCCGATGATTCCCCACTTGGCACCTTTACTCATTTTCTTTTTTGGTGGCATTTGGTATGGAGTTCCCATGACTGGTTGTTGTGGGAATTGTTGTTGTGGTTGAGGCTGCTGAACCTGAGGCTGCTGTGGAGCCTGCTGGAATTGTGGCTGAGGCGGTGTTTGGGGCTGTGATTTATTGCTGTTGTCGTCCATAAATAGTAGTCTCCTGACTTTTATACTTTTTGTCATTATATCGCTATAGCTTAGTTATAGTCAAATAAAAACACCCCGATTCCTCAGGGTGCTTTATTTTTAGCTACAGATTATTTATTAGCTTTTTCTTCCAAAACTTTCTTAAAGTTTTCGCTAGCTTCTTTCCATTTATTTAATGTATCTGCCTTAATATCTATCTTCGGTGATGTCGGTGCCTTTGGCCTCGATGCTCCCGATGATGCGTTCTTAATGTATTCTGAAAGTTCTACGTAATATTGCTTTATTTCTGAGTAGTATTTCTTCAGATCTTCGCCATATTTAGCAACTAGCTTGTTGTTAGATTTCGACATCTTATCCAAAGAATCCATACAGTCTTTCATATTAGAGTCAAAATATTTCTCAATACTTTCTTTGGACTCCCGAATATGCTTACTTACTTCAGTTAACCTACATTTCTCGTAAAAATTATTTTCAGTAAAGGCTCCTATGAACTCAACATATTCTTTTGCGCCGTTATTCCAACTGTCCAAGTATTTATCATATGCCGCTTTCACATCCTTATCGCGAAGCGCTTTATGTGAGCCCATTTTTTTATTAAGATCGTCAATTTTCCCAATAGTATCGTCTATTTCAGCTTTCCTATTTTTAGTGCCAGTACTACTTTTACTAATAAAGGCGTTATTTATGTCAAAGCCAGTAAACTGTGAAAGCAAGTCTTTATAATCCGCCTTGCTTGGACCACCCAGTAACAAGACAGCTAGGACTACACCAAGGATAATTACGACTAGTCCAATTATTCCGCCGATGATTCCCCACAAAGCGCCTTTACTCATTTTCTTTTTTGGTGGCATTTGGTATGGAGTTCCCATGACTGGTTGCTGTGGGAATTGTTGTTGTGGCTGAGGCTGCTGAACCTGAGGCTGTTGTGGAGCCTGCTGGAATTGTGGCTGAGGTGGTGTTTGAGGTTTGTTGTTGTTACTATTGTCCATAAATTTTCCTCCTAAAATTACGCTTTCGCTATTATATATTTATAAACCAATCATCGTCAAATTGATCTTACCGCGCTCGTCAATTCCAGTAATTTTCACGCGAACAGTTTGCCCTTCTTTCACGACATCAGTCACTTTTTCAACTCGATGTTCTGCCAATTTTGAAATATGGACCATTCCGTCAATTCCCGGCAATATATTCACAAACGCACCAAAATCTTTAATGCCGACAACTTTACCTTCGTAAATCTTGCCAACTTCTGGCTCTTCAACCAGACTCTTTAATCCAGTTCATAGCCTTTTCAATTGACGCGCCGTCTGGGCTAGCCACAGTAATCAAACCATCTTCCTTAATATCAATCTCAGCGCCAGTTTCCGAAGTGATCTTATTGATCGTCTCACCGCCCTTACCAATAATCACGCCAATCTTATCTGGGTCAATCTTAATCTTCTCAATTCGTGGCGCATACGGACTGAGCGACTCACGAGGCTCCGGAAGCACGCTAAGCATATGTTCCAAAATGTGTGCGCGACCCCGCTTTACTCTGCTCAATTGCTTGACGCAATACCGCCACTGGCAGACCATGAACCTTCATATCCATTTGAAGAGCTGTAATACCCTTTGAAGTTCCAGTTACCTTAAAGTCCATATCGCCAGCAAAGTCCTCAGCATCAGCGATATCGCTCAACACATACGGAGTGTCGCCGTCCATCATTAGATCCCATCGCAATTCCACTCACTGGAGCTGAAATTGGCACGCCAGCGTCCATCAACGCCAAAGCAGCTAGAACAAGTTGCCGCCATCGAAGTCGAACCGTTCTGACTCATAATTTCTGTCACCGAGCGAATAGCGTATGGAAAATCCTCTTCAGTTGGCAAAACTGGAAGCAAAGCGCGTTCCGCCAAGTATCCGTGACCAATTTCACGTCGACCTGGACTACCCATTCGCTTAACTTCGCCAACTGTATAGCCCGGCGCGTTGTAATGGTGCATATAACGTCGCTCACCGTCGGTAATTTCCATAGTGTCAATCAATTGCGAATAGCTCAGTGGCGCCAAAGTCACAATATTCATTCCCTGAGTTACGCCACGCGTAAACAAGCTGGAGCCGTGAGCGCGCGGCAAGAATCCAACTTCCGAGCTGAGCGGACGAATCTCGGTCAATTGTCGACCGTCAGGACGAACTCGTTCAGCAACAATTCCCCGGCGAACATCTTTATGTAAAGCCAAAGTAAACGCTTCATCGTAATCGCCACGAACTTCGCTATATTCTTCCTCGTCCAGTCCCAATTTTTCCGCCATCGCCTCATGGAACTCAGCGCGAATTTCGCTAATCATTTCATTGCGCTCTGGGTATGGACGACGGATTTTCTCACCAAATTTCCCATCAGCCCACGCGTTAACTGTTTGCTGAATTGATTCATCTGGCAAAATTAGATCATATTCCTGCTGTGCTGGCGCAACTTTTTCCGCCAATTCGCGTTGCAAGGCAATTGCTGGCTGCATCATCTGGTGAGCCCATGCCATCGCATCAACGATAACGTCCTCCGAAACTTCTTTAGCGCCAGCCTCGACCATTGTTATACCGCTTTCGATACCAGCCACAACCAAATCAAGATCCGACTTTTCGCGCTCTTCTGGAGTCAAGAACGCCTTAAATTCGCCATTCACTCGACCCACGCGCAAACCAGCCACTGGACCGTCAAATGGCGTGCCAGTTAACATTAGCGCACTAGACGCAGCGATCATCGCAATTACATCTGGGCGGAAACTCGGATCCATGCTCAAAACAGTTGCAACGACTTGGATTTCCTGACGATAACCCTTCGGGAAAAGCGGACGAATCGGACGATCAATCAATCGACCAATCAACACAGCTTCATCGCTTGGGACGACCTTCACGCTTGATAAATCGGCTGCCAGAAATCTTACCTGCGGCATAAAACTTTTCTTCGTAATCAATCGACAATGGAAAATAATCCAATTGCACTGGACGCGAGCTAACCTGAGCGCTACCCAAAACTACAGTGTCGCCATAGCGCACCAAAACGCTACCAGTCGTCCTAAAACCGACGCGATTCACCTCTAAAGTCAGCGGCCGACCACAAAAATCAGTGGTAACACTAAAAATCTCCTTGCCGCTTGGATTGATAATACTCATAAAGAGCTCCTTTCTTGCGGTAGTAACAGGGATGAAATTACTTGGCAATTTAGTCGTCTCATCTCTATCACTTCCGCGTTACAAATTGCTCCTTATATTATACTAAAACCTCAACCCAAACGCCAGCCGCAAGCGCGCTTAACATAACCTTATTAACAGATGAGTGTGCTATAATTTATTTCATGTCACTTCAGCTAGATTCAGTAAAAAATCGCCAGAAAAAGCTGGAAAAGCTATATCTTAACTATAATCGCAATCTTAATGATTCTTGGCGGAGTTTATTTGCTTGTTCTCATCAGCACGCCCCTTATTTTGTCGCAAAACATCAATCCCAAAAGACAACCACACCACTCAGCTCATCACTAAAACTGAGAATAAAATTACCGAAAATCGACTTTATATACCAAAAATCGACATAAATTTGCCTTATAGTACTGGCGGCGCCGAGACAATGGAACATGGTGCGTGGTGGCGTAAACCAGAAAACGGCAACCCAAAAGATGGCGGCAATTTTGTCTTATCTGCACACCGTTTTATTATGGGTCTAACTCCTCAGCAGACGCTCAGAAAATCACCTTTTTATAATATCGATAAATTGACTGTCGGCGATGAAATTATCATTGACTATAACGGCGTGCGTTACAATTACGTCATCAGCGAAAAACAAAGCGTTAAACCAGATGCCGTGGAAATCGAACAGCGCACAGATCAGCCGCAATTAACTCTTTATTCCTGCACTTTGGGCGGCGCAAACGACGGACGAGATGTGATTATCGCCAAATTGAAAAAATAGCCAGAACAACAAAAATCCCCTTTTCGTCAAAGGGGATTTAAGCAGTTTTTAACGTAAATTATTTACGCAAACCTAATTTGGCAACAACTGCTTTGTAACTCTCAAAATCAGTTCGCTCCAAATATTTCAGCAAACGCTTGCGTTTACCAACCATTTGGATCAAGCCGCGACGAGCCATGAAGTCGTGCTTATTCGCCTTCAAATGCTCCGTGACTTCTTTGATACGAGCCGTCAAAACTGACACCTGAGCTTGCGGGCTACCGACGTCGTTTTTATTGACCTGAGTCAAAGCAATTGCTTTCGCTTTATTCTCTTTGCTAATCATAGCTCTGTAATTATACCAAGCTTCTCTGTTTTTTGCAATTAGCTAGTAATTCCAAAGTCCGCCAGAGTCTTCGCCTGATCAATAGAATAGTCGGCAATTTTCGTACGACGCAGATTTTCACAATACGCGCCCGTCCCTAATTTCTCGCCAATATCCACCGCCAGCGTCCGAATATAAGTTCCGCTTGAAACGTGAGTTCTGATCTTTAATTTGGGATATTCGTATGCCAATAGCTCCAATGAGTAAATTTCTATCACACGCTTAGGAATCTCAACTTGTTTACCTTCGCGCGCCAATTTATACGCTCTTTTCACCGTTAATTTTTATTGCGCTAAAAATCGGCGGCGTCTGCTCAATTTTTCCCACAAATTGACTAATCACTCGCTGAACTTCTTCCAAACTCGGCTCATAATCAGACACATCAGTAATTTCGCCTTCTGGGATCACCCGTCGAACTATTCTTGCCCAGAATAATTTCCGCCTCGTACCACTTATCTAACTTAGTGAAAGTTTCAGCTTCGCGACATTTCTTTCCGGTCACGATAATCATTAGCCCCGTAGCAAACGGGATCAAGCGTACCCGTGTGACCAACCTTTCACCTTCTTTCCCGCCTGATTAGATAAAACTCGTCGCAAGCGCGCTACCACCCCAAAGCTAGTCATTCCCTGAGGTTTGTCTATGAGAATCACTTCGTCCATCAACTATTGTCCTGGAATGTGGAATTGCGCTGGATTGAAGTCTGCGTTTTGAGCTGGCTGAGTTGGCATCGCGGTGATCGGCGCAGGTGCTGGAGCTTGCGGAGCGGCTGCCGGCTCAGGAGCCACCCCTAGCGGTGCAATCTGTGGCAATCCATTTACATCAACACCTGTAGGCGCTGGCGGCATTGGCGGCAAAGCGCCGAAATCCGGCATTGCTGGTGGCATTGGCTAAATCGAAACCTGGAATGCTATTTTCAGGGATTTGTTATTGCTGGCTCAATTGGCGCAATCGGCTGACTCGGAGCTGGCGCTACTGGATTATTCAATTGATTTGTGTCGTTGGTAATTGCCGAAATAATCGACTCTTCAGATTGAGGCGCAACAGGTATCGTCGACAATTTTTGCTCAGCGGCGTTAGTTGTCGCGAAACGGATCAATCTTTGGTGGCTCATCAGACGCACCCATAGCCGCATTTAACGGAGTATCGCCAAACGACGGCGTATTATCACCCACATATTTACCGTGCGTTAAGATGGTTTTATTTTGATCACTAGCCAATTCCCTAATCTTATCCTCGGCGGCCTGTGTAGTCGTTGCGTTCAGAGTGCCACCCATCAGCGGAGTTTCCTCAAAAGAAAGTTCGCCCTTTGAAACTATTTTTTCACTAGGCTTTTCTTCCTCGGCTTGCGGCTCTTCCTTTATCGGCTCAATTTTAGCCAATTTCTCTTCAGCAATCCTAGCAGACTCTTCTTGCTTTTCCTTCGCTGTTTGTTCGGCTACTTCATCAACATCGCCCTTCTTTTCGTGACTAATCGACAAAGTTCCGTCCGCGTGTACAGTTTCCTCATCTTTCTCTACTTCTTCAGTTTTATCCTCTGAAGATTCTTCTTTTTCTGGAGATTTTTCTTCGATCTTTTCAATCTTCTGTGGCTCGTCCTCTACTTCACTCTCTGCAATCTTTGAAACCACCAATTGCTGATTTGCGCCAGCTGCCATAAGTTCTGCGGCTGTAGTCATAACCTTTGACGACGTATTACTATTACTAAACCTCTCAGTTACCGCCACAATTCCCGTAAGCAAAGCCGTCGCCATCTGTTCGTCCAGAGTTACTTTTGGCGTTTTCAGATCATCAAGCAATTCCACAACCATTTCGCTCACACCACTAGCGTTAGATTCGTGCCAATCAACAGAGCCCAGACCACTCTTTACGTCGCCCGCTGTTATAGTCACAACCGTAGCATCGTGCAAAATCTTACCGTGCGCAGTCAAAGCCGTATCAATACTTTCACTATTTTCAACATTTAGCGCCAGAACCAGCTCAACGTTATAATCGCCCTGTGAAAATTCCAAGTCCTTATCGGTAATTGTCGTACGATATGGCGTAATAAAAATCTTTACGGCATCGTCAACAACTTTATAGCGCAAATGGTCAGCCTTCTCTTTATCCAAGGCAATAATAAAATCACGTAAAGAATCTGCGGTCTGCTCAAACGTCTTATCAGGATTCAAGAACGTAATTGCCGGCGGAATGTCGCCGCTAAACACAGCCGTAGCGTGCTTCCCTAGCTTATTGAGGAAAATCGTCAATCCTAATGCTGCCGACAATTCGTCGACTGACGGACTAGAACTCACCGTCACTAAAATATTAGTTACATCCTTGATACTCTGGATTACTTTTTGCTTTGCTGATCCGTTTGACATGATTTTTCCTATGTTTGTTTTTTGTAATTACGCTTGGCATCACTATACCATAAGCAGCACCATAAAGTCAATATCTAAGCCGCCTCTTTACAATTTATGCTATTTTCTGTATAATTCTTCCTGATTAGCGATACAAATCTATAGAGGTAAAGGAGAAACATGCCAATCATCAAATCCGCCATCAAGCGTGCTAAACAAACCTTAAAGCGCCGCGAGCGAAACATCAGCATTAAAAAAGACATTAAGACTGCTGTTAAAGCTTTCTCTGCAGAACCAAGCGCAAAAACTCTTGCTGCAGCACAAAGCGAAATCGACACCGCTGTTAAAAAAGGCTTGATTAAGAAAAACACTGCTGCTCGCCGAAAGAGCGCATTGAGCAAAATTACTAAAAAAGCAGGTGTTACATTAGAAGCTGCCGTTAAAAAACCAGCTGCAAAGCCAGCAGCTAAGAAAACTGCTACTAAAAAAGCTCCAGCAAAGAAGCCAGCTGCTAAGAAAGCTGAAAAATAATCTGTAAAGATTACTAGAAAATACCCCGGAATTAACTGGGGTATTTTTATTTTCCAATTCCAACCAGTGCCGCCTCCACAAGCAGCCACGGATTTACAGAAGTTGTTTTCATTTGCAAGTCCGCCCGAAGTAGCGCGTCATTTATCCTCTTTCAGTTTTTCCTTATCGACACCTTTTGCTGAAGATGCCAATTTTCGTAAAACATACGGATTAGCTGAAAAATCCGCAGCCACCAACTTACTGTCGCCGTCAGCCAAAACCAACGCCGTCAAGTTAGTTGCCTGCGAGGCAAGCAATCCCATCGTCTGATAAGCGCCATCAACGCCACTTTCCGACTCCAAATAGCTAATTATATCGTGAACCTTATCATAATCACCCGCCAGCGCCGAAATAAACAAATCAAACACATTCTCCGTCCTCGCCAAAGGTATAAAGTTGTCAATTAAATCATCCGTCACTTTTTCCGCCAGCGCCAATTGATCTAAAAAATTACTCAGTCGCAACTGATCAAATCCCAAACGATCAACAATTATCTCTGCTTGACGATTTGTTAATTCACACTCGCGAGCCTTTGCCTCCGCTACACACCACTTTAAAAGCTGCGGTTTTTGACGATCACTAAGCGGTGAAAATTCCTGAACTTTGGCATTTTTCTGCAGCCACTTATACGTTTTCGTTCGCTTATCAATTTTATCTTCCGCCAAAATAATCGTCCTGTCATCATCAAACTTCATATCTGGAAGTTGCGACCAAATCTCAGAATTTTCGCCTAGTTTTGAAATCAAATACACCGACGAGTTCATAAACAGCGTCTGCCCAATTGCTATTTCCTGCATTCCAGCCAGCGTCAAATCTTCGCCATCATGTCGCGCCGCTTTTTCGTTGCCGATCAGCTTAGCAATTGCTTGCCGTTTCTCGAATTCATTTTCGCCGTAAAAAAGGTAAATCACTTCGCCTCCACTTGGCAAACTGGACAAATATGCGTACCGCGTCCAGAAACTTTCATCTTTACAATCTCTTGGTCAGGATGACGATGGCACGGCTGACCTTCCCGACGAAATACATGCGCAAACGACAGATAATTACCTTTTCTACCTTCAGCGTCAACATAATTTTTATCCGTCGAGCCGCCCTGATCAATGCTCAATTGCAAAATCTGGCGCAGTTCGTTAAACAAATCTTCCAATTGGTCATCACTAACATTTTCTAACGCGCGTCTGAGGGTGAATTTTTCGCAGCCCACAGAGCTTCATCGGCATAAATATTACCAACCCCAGCGATCACCGACTGATCAAGAAACGCCGGCTTTATCATCGAATTTTGCCGACGACGAATTCGCTTAATAAAGTCACCCGCCTCGGTTTTTTTATCGAGCGGTTCCGGACCAACTTTCTGCATAAATGGCAAATTTTCTATCTCATCAGTCGGCATCAATTTCATCCAGCCAAACTTACGCTGATCATTAAAAAACAGACGCGAACCATCCGTAAAATCAATTTGCACTCGTGTCGATCTATCCGGCAATTCACCAATCAAACTATCATTCGGATGACCGCCAGCAAAACTATTAGCCCCACGAAAAATCAATTGCCCAGTCATCTTAAGATGTATCACCAGCGAATAACGCGTATCAAGATCAATCATCAACACTTTTGCACGACGTCGCACCGCCGTTACATGCGCACCGTATAAAAATTGTTGAACATCAGTGGGTGAATTAGGAAAACTCTTTGGTGAATCAAATACCGTCGCTCGCACAACAGCCTGACCTGGCAGTAAATCCGCCAAACCGCGACGAACTGTCTCAACTTCGGGTAGTTCTGGCATTCGGCAAATCCTACAGCTTAAACAAAGCTTCTTCTTTGACTTAGGCCAATTCCAGCCGCCATTTTCTTGCCGTCAGGAATTTGCTTCAAAAACATATCCAAAATCTCGTTTACGTTAGCTTGCGCCGAACCTTTAGAGCCGCTACAATCCGACGTCCACAAACTCTTCACAACGGAATTGTCCTTCAAAGTTTCGAATTTGTAAATTTTACCGCTAGCACAAATTCCCCGCAAATCATTTTGCTGCTCAGTTAGCGGCGTACCTTCCATCATTTTTCGCTTATCAAGCGCATAAACCAGCTCCGTATAAGCCCTGCTGTTATTGTCCAATTTTTTCTCTGCAATCGGCTTATCCAAATATCCCTCGTACGTCGTCATTTCGCGAGATTCTGGCGAAATAGTGATGCTATATGAGCGGAAATTCTCATTCGCTACAATTGGTCCGCGCACTGTCAATCGAACCGCACTTCCCACGTCCGTCGACAACAAAGCAACTTGCCCTACGTTAACATTCTGATCCGTTGTTTGACCTGAATCGTTTTTGCCAAATAATGCCCGACCAATCGCAATAACCGCTGCTACCGCCACAACCGTGATAACAATAACCAGCAAAATTGGTACAAATCGAGAAAATGAATTTCGTCGTTGAGTGTATTTCATGGCGTAATTATACCATATTTTCTACACTTCACCCCAATTTACGCCCGTGCCGACATCTACTTTTAATTTAATCGGCAATTCTGGACAAACGCCTTCCATTTCCGCTTTCATAATCTCGCTGACTTTCTGGACGTCTTCGGGTTTGCATTCCACCAAAATCGAATCGTGAACTTGTAAAATCGCATCAGCCAAGCCCGACAATTTATCCTCCAATCGAATCATCGCCAATTTCATCAAATCCGCTTCCGTGCCTTGAATTGGCATATTCATCGCAGCCCTTTCCGCCGAAGACCGCACCATAAAATTGCTCGATTTTACATCAGGCGTTGGTCGTCGCCTGCCAAAATACGTTTCAACAAATCCCTGTTCCCGCGCTTGAGTTAGAATTTTATCCAAGTACTGACGAATCGGCTTTCGCACCTCAAAATAATGATCAATAAACTTTTTCGCCTCTGTAAATGACATTCCTGTAGCCGCCGCCAAACCGTGCGGGCTCATTCCGTAAAGTACACCAAAATTGATCACTTTCGCTGCTCGACGCTGAGATTTGCTCACTTCGTCAATTGATATTCCGTATGTTTCCGCCGCCGTTTTTGCGTGAATATCAACATCGCTATTAAAGTCTTCGATCAACTTCTCGTCGCCCGCCAGCACGGCAGCCAGCCTCAATTCAAATTGCGAATAATCAGCACCAACAAAAACTTTGCCATCACTCGGAACAAACGCCTGGCGAATTTTCCTACCCAGTTCAGTCCGCACCGGAATATTTTGCAAATTCGGATTTGTACTGCTCAGTCGCCCCGTGCTGGTTACATCCTGATTGAATGTAGTGTGAATTCGCCCATCAGTCGCCATCAATTTTGGTAACGCCTCAATGTACGTGCTGATCAATTTGGTCAATTCTCGATATCGCTCAATCAACTCGATAATCGGATGTTGTCCACGTAATTTGTCCAGCTCTTTCTGACCTGTTGAATATCCAGTTTTTCCCTTTTTTATGCCCGCAGTTGGTAATTGCAATTTGGTAAACAAAACCTCAGAAAGTTGCGCTGGACTAGACGCGTTAAACTCGTATCCAGCCATAGAATACATTTGTTGTTCAAGCTCGCCGACTTCCGCTGCCAGCTCATCACCCATCTGTTTTAATAGCGTATCGTCCAACTTCATCCCGCGTTTTTCCATCTGGAATAGCGCCCAAATTACTGGAAAATCAAACTCGTAAGCCACGCGCGCAATTTGTGAATTGTTCGACATATAAACTTTTTGTTCACGATAAATTTTGTGCAAGCGAGCCAATTGATAAGGCGCGGAATTGTCATCAGAAAAATCACCAGACAGCGCATTCAAACTACGATCACGCTTCAGCGGATCAATCAAAAACGCCGCCTGCTCAACATCCCAAACTTCATGAAAACGCACCGCCACGCCATAATTATCCAACGCGTGATATAACTGCTTAACATCCGCTGCGATCACAATTCCCTGCGCCAGTAATTGCCATATAGATTGACTAATCTCATCAATTTTCGCCGTCCACGCTGACTCAGGATTTGAGCTTATGTAAATTACGTCAGGCTCCGACGAGTCGATATATATTATATTTTCCGCCTCAAACATCGGCATATCGGGCAATTTTTCAATTCGTGGAATATCCAACTTCGGTTCTTCTTTTTTCTCATTTTCCGCCGCTTGCATTGTTTTTGGCAATCGTCCAATCAGCGAATTAAACTCCAACTTCTGCAGAATTTCCGTTACTCGCGCAAAGTCGCAATCGTTAACATCCGCCACATCCCAGTCCAGTTCAATCGGCGCATCCGTCCAAATTTCCGCCACTTGCTTGGTCAAATATGCCGACTCTCGACCATTTTCCAACTTCGTTCGCAAAGCGCCTTTTTGCTCGTCCAGATGTTCATAAACTCCGTCCAGCGTTTCATATTCTTGCAATAATTTCACCGCCGTTTTTCTCACCAATTCCCGGCACTCCCGGTAAATTATCACTAGAATCGCCCTTCAAAGCGCTTTCAAATCTAAAAATTGCTCCGTCCGAATTCCGTATTTTTCTTCAAAATGTTCCGATGTAAACTCTTCGATATTTCTCAAGCCATTTTTCATGGCGTAAACTTTGGTCATCGGTGATATCAATTGCAATGCGTCCAAATCCGACGTTATCAAGCACGTTTCAATTCCGCGAGATTCCGCTTGCCTGGCAAACGCGCCCATAATATCGTCCGCCTCGTAATCATCAATTTCATAAAGCGGCCAACCAAATGCATCAAGCAGCTCGTGTAAAATCGGAATTTGCTGGTAAAAGTCATCTGGCGCTGGCTTGCGACCAGCTTTATATTCTGGATATAATTCTCGCCGCTTGCGAATATTTCGTGCCTCGCTTATCCCAAGCTACCGCCACATAATCCGGCTCTAATTTCTTAATCAGCTCAATTGCCAAACTTACAAATCCATACACACCACCAGTCGGAGTTCCGTCAGCCATCGACAATCCCGGCATAGCATAATAACCTCGGTAAAACACCGACTTTCCATCAATAACCACTAGACGCTTCATACTTTCTATTGTAGCATTTAAGCGACTGTCGTTAGAGAATTGATCGACGTAGCGCCTAGCTTTTGACACACTTTTTCTGAAAAAACCTTCTTCAAGCTCTCTTCTCTACCCTGATGCTTTTATTCTCGAAGCTTTTTCTATCAAACTCTCCTCGTATTCTCTTACCTGATCATGATAAATACAAATTGGAGGACTGTCGTCATTCAAAATCACATCAAGCAATATTGGCGTACCATGTTTATCATGACCAACTTCAAACTCGTAAGTTTTAGTAGAGTATTCCTTAAATATTCTGGAATAATCAAAATATGACGCATCATTCACGATAACATATTTAAAATCCATAGATAATTTTACCGCCGACCAAACAGTGGGTATACGATCAGCCTGTCCAAGCTCTTTTATATGCTATATAGTCGATATCTATCACTTCATCCTCAAATCATTGATCATCTTATAGGATCTGTATATCTGATAGCGACTTTTCGGATTAGATGACGAAGCGGCAGGATTTTTCCAAATCATCCAAATCTGCCCATATTGATCCTCGATAGGCTCACTAACAAGCCTCTGCCATTTCTCGCTACCGTCTGGATTATGATCAAATTTCGATTCTAGCTCTTCAACCTGAGCCATTATCTTATAATTATTTGCTGGATTTTCTTGACCCTTAGTATCAAGGTCAGAAGGAGAATTCTGAGGTAACTCTTCAGCATGTACATGAAGCGTTTCCATAATACTGTATACTTAAAGATACTCTCTATTTGGAAGAATGTCAACAAATTGTTAAAATTAGTACATGACACAACCATACGCAAAAATTATCGCCCTGGTTGGATTGGCGGGCAGCGGCAAAAGCTCAGCTGTCGAATATTTGACAGAAAAAGGATTTCCAAAAATTTACTTCGGTGGCGTTATTTATAAAGCCATGGACGAGGCTGGAATTGAAAAAACTTGGGACAATCAACAACAATTTCGCGAAGAAATTCGTCGCCGTGAAGGCAAAGATTTCGTAATCAAACGCGTCATAAAAAACATCCACGATTTAATAAACGCTGGGCAAAATAAAATCGTTTTGGACGGATTATACACTTGGAGTGAATATAAATTCCTTAAGCACGAATTTCCTGGACAAGTTGTCGTTATTGCTATTGTTACACCGAAATACCTCCGTTATCAACGAATGGCTAAGCGCATAGAGCGCCCAATGCAACCACACGAAGTCGATCAGCGCGACTGGTCAGAAATTGAGAATTTGGAAAAAGGTGGACCAATTGCTATTGCTGATTATTTCATCATTAATGACGGCAGCCTCGAGCAATTACATCAAAAAATAGACGCCGCAACTCACGACGCCCATTTTTGTAAATCGCCCGAACAATGTTAATTAATCCAGATATTCGTAAAGTTTTTTCGCATCTTTGTGCTTGCGAAGTTTTGCTAGCGCCTTAGCTTCAATCTGGCGGATTCGCTCACGCGTAACCGCAAATTCCTGACCAACTTCTTCCAAAGTGTGGTTTTTTCCATTGTCCAAGCCAAAACGCATTCGAACAATTTTTTGCTCGCGATCGCTCAAACTTGATAGAATTTCCTGAACTTGCTCTTTTAACAATTGATTTGAAGCGGAATCTTCTGGTGAAACCGTATCTTCGTCAACGATAAAATCTTGCAAAACTGAATCATCATCTTCACCGTCACGACCAACACCAGCGTCCAAAGAAGAAATGTCTTGCTTGATCTTAATGACATATTCAATTTTCTCTGGCTCCATATCCAGCTCTTTAGACAATTCTTCAATTGTCGGCTCACGGTTCAATTCCTGTGTCATTCGTCGCTGAGTACGCAGCAATTTATTGATCGTTTCCACCATGTGAACTGGAATACGAATCGTTCGCGCCTGATCAGCAATCGCACGCGTAATTGCCTGACGAATCCACCAAGTCGCATAAGTCGAAAACTTAAATCCCTTATCTGGGTCAAACTTCTCAACCGCACGCAAAAGTCCAGTATTTCCCTCTTGAATCAGATCCAAAAAGTCCAAACCACGACCAGAATAACGTTTAGCAATTGACACCACCAAACGCATATTCGCCTCAGCCATTTTGTCCTTAGCCTTTTTATCGCCTTCAACAATTCGGCGCGCCAAGTCCATTTCTTCTTCAGAACTAAGTAATGGAATTTTACCAATTTCGCGCAAGTACAGCCTGACTGAGTCATCCGACACGTCGTCCAAATATTGCCCAGTTGTCAACGAATCCAAATCTTCCGATTCTTCTTCGTCTATAAGCGTTGGATCAAAATCATCATCTTCATTTAAGTTTGCCGGCTTCGTCGTGATATCGTCGCTCACATTTTCTCCTTAATCAGATTATTTAAGCTCTGGCGTAAATTCTGAGACAAAACCTCATCACCCGACGCCTCGGCCTCTCTAAGCTGCGTTAATAATTGATTCTTTTTGTTTTCGCGATGTTTGATTGTTATCTGTCTGACTAGCCGAGCCATCTCTTCGTCCAAGCTTTTTGCTCCCAATTGGCGTAACGACTTTCACTTTTCAACTGTACTATTTTCACATACTGTTCGATTTTTTGCAAGTCCAGCGGAACCTCGTCCAAATCCGCGTCTGAATTCTTTCGCAAATAGCCAATCAACTGCCGCGCATTGTCATCATCCAACATTTCGCTAGAAACCGCCGCCAACCAACGCCGCACGGATTTTTCACTCGCCGCCAACCCCGCCAGCATATCCTCAGTTTCATCCTGAACCGGAGTCGGTTTTTCTTTCTCAATTTTCGCCTTTTTCAATTGATGCTCAGCGACTTTTTCATTCGATAATTTTGCCTTCAGTGCGGTAATTGACGCGCCAGTTTTTTCAGAAATCACCGACAAATAATGCTCTTGTTCCACCGGATCTTTCAAGCCTCGGACAATCCTCAGCGCAATGGTCGAAAATCTTCGCTTGCCTTCCGCCGACTTCAAATTCTCCATTTCCGCATATCTAGCAATCACCCAATCCACCGCTGGCTGAGATTGGTCAATCGCCGCTTGCCAAAGCGCTGGATCTTTTTGGATCAATTCGTCTGGATCTTTAACGCCATCAGGCAAACTCACCACTTCCAACTCCACGCCGACTTCCTGCGCCAAGTTGATTGCCCGCTCCGTCGCGTTAACTCCCGCTCGATCGCCATCAAACGCCAAGCGAATCCGTCCTGCCAATCGACTAAGCGACTTCAAATGTTGCGTCGTCATCGCCGTTCCAGAAGTCGCAACCACGTTTTTGACGCCCGCTTGATGGCTGCTAATTACATCCAAATTGCCCTCAACAATCACCGCTACATCGCTTTTTCTAATTGCTTCCTTGGCTTGATGCAAACCAAAAATATGTCGCGATTTATCGAATAACAGCGTTTGCGGCGTATTCAGATATTTTGGCGCGCGCGGATCGTCACGAATAATTCTGCCCGTAAATCCCACAACTTCACCATTGCCATCACTCAAAGCCACCATCATTCGCCCACGAAACAAATCGCCACCAAACCGATTCGACAAGCCAGCGTCCGCCAATTCTGCCTAGAAAATCCTCTTTTTTCCAACGCTTTCGTCAATGTGTCGCCATTCTCCGGCGCATAGCCAATCAAAAAATCACCAATTGTTTGACGATTTAATCGTCGTTTTTTTACCGCATAATTTAACGCTGTCGAATTTTTCACCAAATTCTGCTGATAAAAATTGGCAGCCAGCTTCAACGCTTCTCTAGCCCTGGCTCGGCGCTTGGCTGTTCGTCCGTCGCCATTAGAAAACAAAGTCAGATCAACGCCCGCCTTCCGAGCCAAATGCTCCAGCGATTGACGAAAATCCATTCCTTCCACCATCATCACAAACGTAAAAATATCGCCACCTTTTCCAGAAGAAAAATCGTGCCAAATCTGCTTTTCTGGACTGACCATAAAGCTTGGAGTTCGCTCGTCGGTAAACGGACTTAAACCCTTCAAATTGCGCCCCGCTCGCTTCAACTGAACATACTCACCAATCACATCCTCGATGTTCAATCGCGCCCGCACTTCTTCTTTGGCATCATTCATATTTTTATTATATCACTCTTTACCTCTGTTATTGTTTGTGGTTAAATAGAAATATGTATCCTGACAATTTGAACAACCAACCTCAAGGTATCGATTATCTGAATCAAATTGCCACACCTCCGCCAGCGGAAGGTTTTGATAAAAAAACCAAAATCATCATCGCTATTTTGAGCTTTATCGGTCTAATAACCCTGATTGCGATATTCGTTTTTTCACAAGATTCTATGTCGAATGCTAGCCCGTCACAAGTTGCATCACGTGTTAATAAATTACTCACTATTTCCAAAAAATACAATAATAAGTTCCGCTCGACCAGTCTGCAGACCACCAATAGTTCTCTGGTTGCAGTGCTAACCACTGCGGATGCCTCAATGGGCGAAGCGCTTCAAGCAACCGGCATCAATTATAAGGAAAAACAGAAAGATATCCTCGCCTTAGACCCGTCAGAAAAATTAGAGAAAAAATTGGATGAAGCCCTTCTGAACGCGCAATTAGATATTACCTATGCCCATGAGATGAATGTGCAAATAACAGATACGATCAATATGATGAAAAAGGTATACAAATCCACCAAGTCAAAAAAGATGCGCGAATGGCTAGTAAAAACTGCTGGCGATTTAGAGAATATCCAGAAGCAAATCAATCAAATTATTAAAGCAGATTAAGCTTCCGAGACTAATCGATAGCTCAACCTCGCCAAATCAAAGACCTCTTCGTCAGTCAATTGACCTGAACAAATAATTGTATTCCAATGTTTCTTGTTTAAGTGATAGCCTGGTAAAACCGTTTCGTATTTTTCTCGTAAATTCTGCGCCAACAACGGATCGCATTTTAGGCTTACTCTGAGCGGCTTTGAACCTTCCGTCACCAATGCCACCATTTTCCCCGCACCGTCATTATCTCTACCAAATTTATACACCGCAACATCCTCGCCAAATGGATAATCCAGCCATACACCCGGCAAACTCAGGATAAATTCTTCAAATTGTTTATGTGTCATACCTTTCACCTTTTTCAAATAATATTCAAGTTCCATAATGCTGCCGCGGATGTCTTCCAGCGCTCGATGATCTTCTGGCTTGGCAAATTTCTTACCGTATTTACCTTCAAACACCACCTTCCACGCGCTCACATCCAACACGCGATAATGTAGTTTTTTTGACAACGTCGGCCACCATTGATCAATGAATCGACGATCCTGATGAATTGAATTGCCTGCTAGCAAAATCTTCGTTTCACCCGCAAAATGCTCATCACAAAACGCCAACAATTCGCGTTCTATTTCTGCCAAAGGCTTGCCCGATTCATTCTGCTCCTCCAGCCCGCGTCGCGCTTCCGGATGCTCATTCCAAAAACCAGCATTTCGATCTAACAACTTAGCCAACTTTTCCGAATCGTGGCGCACAATTCCTTCGTACGTCGCAATTTCCTTAAAATTCCAATCCGTCGCAATTGCCGCCACTTCCAAAATCTCATCACGCACTGGATCT
>BNJT01002558.1_pt1 | contig 164248 bp, 263 predicted proteins | sample 8540491 | NCBI WGS metagenome assembly BNJT01 (sample SAMD00202455, study PRJDB9452) | human saliva metagenome | host: Homo sapiens
ATCAAGAGAATCTAACTCTTAATTGACGGTTTATATTAGTATTAAATCATACTTCCATTTCAATTCCAGATTTAAAGTATATTACAAAGTGGTCATCATAAACACTAACATTCTGGATAATCTTCCTTACTAGGGTATCATCATAACGTGTAACCATTACTGGAACATAAGCTATAAATTTCGTCTTTTAAAATGTCCGTTATTTGCAGTTAATATGTTGGGTACATTTTCTAGCACAAAATACTTCGGTCTAACAACACTAACTACCTCAAAAAAATATTTAAATAAATAATTACGTGGATCATCCATTATTTTTCTTTTCCCTTTTTGAGAAAATCCTTGACAAGGTGGTCCCCCAACAATTACATCTATATTTTTTTATACTCATTAAAAAAACATCATCAATATCTAATTTTTGAAAATATCTTCATTAATCATTTTCACTTTAGGATGATTTTTATAAGAATTAGCTATAGAATAGTCAACTTCATTTGCTAAAAACAATTTCAAATCCTGAGTCGAAAAATCCTTTAGATAGTCCACCAACTCCAGAAAACAAATCAATAACTAGTCTTTTCATCTTCTACCCTCATATTCGCTAATTTAGCATATTTTTCTTCTAATTCAACACCGATAAAATTTCTATTTAATCTATAGCTTGCAATTGCAGAAGAACCGCTTCCTAGAAATGGATCCACTACTAAATCGCCCCTCATTTGAAAGCAATCTTATAAAATGTTCGAATAATATAATTGGCTTTTGTGTTGGATGTTTACCTAATTTCTTTTCCCTAGCAGTCGTGACAGATGTTTCAATATAGTCTAGAACCAATTTACCTTTTATTATTGAATGTTCCTGTTTTTTTGTTTTTATAAGTAAAATATATCCAGCACTCATTTGAATTAACAAAATGTAAATTCATATTTCTAGGCATTGGATTTGTTTTGTGCCAAATTCCAGTGGTTTTATAATAAAAACCAAATTTATTTTCTATTTCAACAAGAGTTTCAACCCTTAATATTGACATAAAAACTATCATGGAAGTACCATTCTTAAGTATCCTACTTGATTCTTTAAAAACAATCTCATATGGTCTTTCCAATCATTAAAATCTAAATCATCCCAACCAGCAGCACCCAAAAAATTAGAACGCATTTTTTGTAGATTTGTATCTCTCCCATTCATGAAATTCGCAATATTATATGGAGGATCTGTAATAATTAAATCAACCGTAGATGAGTCTAACTTCCTCAATTCTTCTATGCATTCTCCATTTATTATTTCAATCATTTTTAATACACTCCATAATTTCTGATATGTCGCAATCCAATGCATCACAAATTCTGAGCAAAATATCGGTAGTTACATTCTCACCATTCTTTAATTTATAAAATGTACTACTACTTACATTTGCTTTTTTTCCATAAGCTCATTATGTTGCATATCTAAATCAATAAGAAGAAGTATTTATACAACAAATATAATAGAAAAATTATAATAAACATCTAAAAAGGAATAAAGATAATTCCCTAATGAACAATCTCTAAACAGATATGTTTGTGTATCAGCATGTGAATATAACGTAAAAATATGTAGGTATATCGCACTATGGCTTTTAGTATGGCGAAAGAAGAATTAGAGAATATGATAGAAGAAATATATAGAACTAGCTTTTATTCCCTTCTAGAGTTTAAATTTTTCTATGATTTTGTCAAGAACAAGGGCAAGCCTTCTTTGAATTCTTGACAAAAATCTCTTGAAAAATCTTATTAAACTCTAAGGAATAAAAAGCCATAAGAACTAATAAAATTATAAATAGTTAACTTTTATTTAAAAACATCAGATTGTGTTTACACAAAAATCTTGACACTGCCTTATCCTTCCTATGTCGATATAATTACTATTACATATTATTCTAACATACATCCTTATTTGTTTATATACATATTTTTAAACTTTTACTAAATATTAAGAAAAAAATGGAGTGACTCAAAAATTGTGATTTCTGAGAAATCAGTTTTGTCGAGTCACCCTCACAGTAGTTCTTGGGTCTATAATAAATACGGCTAATATTTATTATCAACCGTATTTATTATAGACTCAGAAAAAAACAGTAAACCTTTTTGATTTTACTGTTCTTGTATTAGTTATGTTTAATTGTTACTTCAATAAGCTGGTGTTTATTCCTATTTCTTACATAATTCGACTAAATGTTCAACAACATTTAATTTCCTCATTGTCATGGTTATTGAAAGCTGTTTTTTTCAAGATAATTAGTATTCAATCTTTTTGGGACTTGCATCTCTTGGAAGATACAAATATAAACATTCAGAACCAATAATAAACTTTTCATCTCCAAAGTCTTTATTTTCCAGTTTTTTTAGTTCATCTTCTCCCATACTATCGTTAGTGAATACTAAATGTATTCTTGAAAAATCATAATTTTCATTAAACGGATTTTCCTCAATAGCTATCTGTAATTGATTTTTTTCTTTTTATAATGACACTTAAATCTGCTCCTATTTCTTTAGCTATTGTGTCATGAATTAACTTTTGCTGTTTCCCCTTTTGACAACTCTGTTTCCAAAATAACATTACCACTTTGAATATAAGTCTTTACTTTTTTTAGTCCTACTTTTTCAAGTATCTCTACCAAAAATGACATTTTAGGTATTCTATTTTTTCCTGTCGGTGTTACTCCTCTCAATAGTGCAATTACTTCCATATTCTAAACCTCCAAATACTTTTATACTTTTTATACAAGTTATATTATAGCATTTTTTTCAATCAAAAATTTATAGGTCTAACTCGTTTCTCTTTACCTGTGTTAGTCGTTTTTTTCTTGTTCATGTAACTGCTCTATATTTGTAAAGTTTTTGCAAATAATATTACGCTATATTATCCATATCATACAGTTTTTCTATACTTATCATTTGTTGCATATAGTTCACTATGAGTTCCATCCATTTCGATTTCTCCATCTTTAATGAAGATTATTCTATCCATATATTCGATTGAGTTTAAATGATGGGTAATCCATACGATTGTCTTTATCTTTACTAGATTCAAAAAAATTGTAGTTAATAGTTCATGTTCTGTTTTTGGGATCTAACCCTACAGTTGGCTCATCTAGTAATAACAATTCATTGTTTTTGAATTATACTTCTAGCAAAAGCGATACGTTGACGTTCTCCACCTGAGAACCTACTTCCTGTTTCGAATACATTTGTATCTATTCCATCTGGTAAACTTTGAAGCAATTTAGTTAGTTGTGCTTTTTTTCTAAACTATCATTAATCTTTACTTTTCAATTTCATCTTCTTCAATACCTGAATCTAAAAGTGCAAAGTTTTAAATTTTTCTCTAATAGTCATATCAAATAGATATGGCTTTTTCTGGTTTAATAGTGAAACTTTCTGTACCCTAACATAGTTTTCTGTTGGTTTTTTTATCTAAGGACTACTATTTCTCCTTTCATAGTCTGTATATGTTCCCTGTTAGTAATTTTTACTAACGTAGATTTACCTACACCACTTCTTCCCTAATATTGCTACTTTCTCACCTTTCTTAATTGAAAGTGATAGATTATTTCAAGATTGTTTTTACCTTTCTCATATTCAAAAGATAAAGTTTTTTTAACATCAATAATATTTCCATCAGAATTTTTTTCGCATCAATGATTTCAATTTGTTCATTATCTTCTTGAGCATAGAAATTCTTTAACACGATTGATTGATACTTCATATCCTGGTATATGAGCAACTGCTTCACTAGTCATTACAGCTACACTAAGTACTGATAATACCATCATACAAAATGATGCAATATAAACATTTCTCGATTACATTATTTCACTCGTCATACTCCAGCAGCTATAAATCATTAAGAATGCTGTAGCTCCAGCAAGTAGATTTACAAAATTTTTCTCTTAAGTGAACGAATGTTTTTAATTTTTTTCTTTCTCGTTTTAGAAAGTTTTTTTCCTCTTTTTCTTGATAATCATCCATAAATTTCATCTACTTTATTAGAAGAAATCCAATCGCTTAATCCGAAAAATAGCACTTGTAAAATCACGATACAAATTATATTTAGCTTCTTTCATAATTTGGAAAGTTTTTTTCTAGTAATTGTAAGTGACGCAAATGGAACTACAAATATTATAAATAATCCGAATAAAGATGCTAAGATTGCATAATTCATATCATAACCAAACATAACTGTAATAAAATATTACATATAGTACTAATGAAATAATACTAGGGAAGATTGTTTTTTTAAGTAAATATTTTTGCATATTTTTCAATATCTTCTGAAATTATACCTAGTAAATCTCCAGATTTATATTCTTTCTTAAGTTTTAATGCTTTAGGTTCTAAAATTCTGTAAACTCTGCTGCGCATTTTTTCAATTATTCCTAATACTAAGTTATGACTTACTAGTCTTTGGATATAAGCAAATGTTGATTGTGCTAGTGAGAAAGTTCTAGTTAATACAGTTGGAACTTGTAACATTAGGATATTACCTATACGTAATGAAGCTTTACTAATTAAAAAAATCCAGATACATACATTAACGCTGCTCCACTAATAACAGACATTAATCCTAAAAAGACAACTCCACTCATTACCGCTTTATTCTCTTTAAGTTCTTTTTCTTACAATTGAATTATTTTTCACTATAGCTACCTCCTACTAGATTAGCTTTTAACTCATCAAATCGAGGTGAATTTTTAAATTCTACGACTTTGGCAAAATCACTAACCCTTCCTTGTTCTAGATTTAACACATAATCTACATTATTTCAACCAATGTAGCCTATGTGTAGCTATAATAACTGTTCTTCCTTTAAATAACTCTAACAGTTTTTTTCTTTAATTTCGAACTCTGTTTCAATATCCAGATGACTAGTAGGTTCATCTAGAATAATTATTTCTCTATTACTTATTAGAGCTCTAGCAATAGCTATACGTTGTGCTTGACCACCACTTAACTCTTGTCCACCTTCGCCAATGTTAGTATCAAATCCTTGTGGGAAGAGTTGAAATAAATTTATCTAATCCTACTAATTTACTAATTTCTTTTTAAGTACTCTTCACTAACATTTTTCATCAGTATAGAAATAAAAATGTTATTGCGAATTGTATCAGGGAATATATATGGAAACTGTGAAATATACGAAATATTATTTGACCAGTGTACATTTTTTTAGATTTGTAACTTCGTCATTAATTAATATTTCACCTTCACTTTGTTCATTAAATCCAGATAATGTTGAGATTAATGAAGTTTTTACCACTTCCCACTTTTGTCCGACAAGACAAATTTTTTCTCACCCTTTATTTATAGATAAAGTTATATTATCAAGAATTTCTCTTCTCATCTTTTAATTAAACCTATATTTTTTTAGTTTAATACTATCTACACTCTCAATAGAAGTTTTTCTCAGATTTATTTTTTTCTCATTATCAATTATCATTCTGTTAATATCTTCATAAGCCATTTGCCCATCAAGTGTTGCATGATAATCTGTTGCAGCTTGTTTCATCGGTAGGAAAAAAATTCTGGTGCTATTAGTAATACAGTAAGTGATGGTAATAGCACTGTACTTCCATCTAATAGTAGTATCCCTAATCTAACAGCTAAAAAGTGCAATTGCTATAGTTGTTAAGAAATCTAATGCAAAGCTATTTAAAAATGCCACACTTAGTGTTTTTCATTGTACTTTGACGATATTCTCTATTTTTTTCTTTCTCCATTATTGGTAAAGTAATTTTTTTACTTACTCCCTAAGAATTTAAGTGTTTCTACTCCTCGAATTGTATCAATAAAGTTATTAGACAAAGCTCTATATTTTTTTATACTGTCTATTCGCCATGTCTCTAGCATTAATTCCTAGCAGTATCATAAAAAAATAACGATAACTGGGATTACAGATATTATCATTAATGCAGATACATAATCTGTATAAAATATAAAAGATAACTACTAAGGTTGGTATGATTGCTCCACGTATTTGTTTTTGAGACATTTAGTTCAAAAATATTGTTTTTACTTTTTCCAATACCATCAATTGCTAAAGTTACTAATTTTTCCTGATCCCTTCTCTTGACGTAAAATCAGGACCCTAAATCAAAATAACTTCTTAGAAGTTTTTTTCTAAGTTCTTTTTCGAACTCAATTGCATGGTTTTCCGTGAAAATATTGTTGTAAATGTAAAAAAACACTATCCTAAATATAAAACCTATTAAAAAAAGAACACTATCTCTTACAACATTATCATAATTTTTTTATCAAATAACCCTACTATAGCTTTTGATAAAAAAGCAGCTTGTATAATTATACAAGCTGCTTCGAATATTGATAATATTAATAGTGTCAATGTAAGACTTTTTTTAACAGGAAGTTTTAACTTTGCTTCCTTTTTTTTCATTGACTAATACTCCAATTCATCTTCTTTAGTTAGTCGTTTTCTAAAAAAATAGAATATGACCAAACTTGATATCCCTAAAACGAATGGCAATAGGAATAATGCAACTATTGTCATAAGTCTTAGAGTGTATACTCCACTAGCAGCATCATAAATAAATAGTGACTGACTAACATCATTGCTGTTTATAATAGCACGTGGGAACATACCTGCGAAGACACTTAGAGTTAGGAACGCTAAAGTTCCAGATGTACTTAAGAATGCACCTAAGTCACGACCTTTAAAGTTTAAAACAAATGATAACACAAAGAATGCTACTGCTACTAAATGCTAATACTAAACCAACATAGTAGTTTGTTGTGAAAATATCTGTTTTTAAATAATGCCCAAATTGCGAATACTAATGTTACTACTGCAGCGAAATGGGAATAGTAATGCTGATGTTGCACGAGCTGCATTTCTTAATTCTCCCTGTAGTTTTAAGAGCTAAGAATTGTGCTCCGTGAACTAACATAAGAAGTAACATCATAATTCCACCAAGAATAGTAAATGGTGATAATAATCCTAAGAAACCGTCAACTAAGTTTTTCTTAGCGTCTAGGTTTGCTCCTGTCATGAAGTTAGCTACTGCAACTCCCCATAATACTGGAGGAAGTAAGCTACCAACAAACATTGCTATATCGAATGATTTAATCCAAGCTCTATTATCTCCTAATTTACCTCTAAATTCAAATGATACGCCTCGTAAGATTAACGCTACAAGCATTAATACAAATGCGATGTAATATCCACTGAATAATTTACCATACCAGATAGGAAACGCTGCAAACATCGCTCCACCACCTGTTAATAACCAAACTTCGTTTGCATCCCAGAAAGGACCAATTGTATTGAAGTAAACACGTTTATCTTCATCAGTTTTACCTAATACTTGAGCTAAAACCCCAACTCCGAAGTCATATCCTTCTAACACGAAGAACCCTGTAAATAGTATTGTAATAAGTAAGAACCATATATTTGGTAAAGCTACTGACCAATCCATACTATGCTACCTCCTTCACAGTTGTTTCTTTTTTGTTCATTGTATATCTGAACGCTACAAATTGTGCAATACCTAAAATTGTGTATAGTACACAGAATACTAATAGTGAGAACAATACTGATGATGCTGAGTTTGGAGAAACTCCAGATTCAGTAGCCATCACTCCAAAGATTAAGAATGGTTGACGACCCATCTCTGCCATAATCCAACCACAAGCAGTAGCAACTTCAGCTACTAGTAAAGTCCATGGCATAAGTTGTAAGAACCAACGTTTTTTAATCTCAGTTCTCTTGAATGCATATATAGTACCAAGTAACGACATTAAGATTAAGATACCAACTGAACCAGACATAACTCTAAATGAGTAATAAATTGTTGGTACGTCTGGTGTGTAATCGATGTGTTTTCCGACTACTGGATAGTATTTCTCATCCATTTCTTTTTGAAGAGTTTTCATACCTTTAAGGCTTCCTTCAAATTTATCATATGCTAAGAAACTTAACATACCTGGAACTTCAAGGTAATGTTCTGCTTTCTGTTGTTTTTGATCAATTGCTGCTAACACTGAGAATGGTGCTGAATTTCCTGTATCTTCATACAGAGCCTCAGCAGCTGCAACTTTCATAGGATATTCTTTTACTAAATATTGCATTTGAGAATGTCCAGTCCAAAATAATCCTAATGAACCGATTAAAGCAGCTACGATAGATACTTTAAATGCTTTTTCTGAAACACTGCAACTTCTTGTTTACGAACCATTTTTCCAAGATGCAATACCTGCAATTGTAAATGCTCCTACAGTTAACGCCATTGTTACTACGTGAGGGAATTGGTTCCATAAAGTATGGGTTTTTAATGATTGCTAGGAAGTCAATCATCTCTGCTTTTTTTACCAATTACGTTGTTCTCAACGTATTTAACACCAACTGGGTGTTGCATGAATGAGTTAGCTGATAAAAATCCAGAACGCTGACATAAGTGTTCCGATACTTACTAACCAAATACACATCGCGTGTAATTTTTTTGTTAATTTTTCTCCCAAGAGAAAATCCAAATACCGATAAATGTAGACTCAAGATAGAATGCAAGTAATGCCTCTATCGCAAGTGAAGGTCCAAAAAAACATCCCCTACGAATGAAGAATATTCAGACCAGTTCATACCAAATTGGAACTCTTGTAGGATACCTGTAACAACCCCAACAGCGAAGTTAATTAGGAATAAAGTGACCAAAGAACTTCGTAATTCTTTTTGTAATGCTCATCGCCAGTTTTAACATAAATACTTTCAAAAAAATCGCGATTAAGAACACCATACCAATAGTAATCGGTACAAAGAAGAAGTGGAACACTGTTGTTGCTGCGAATTGTATCCTTGCAAGTAATAGTGGATCCAACATAGATATACCTCCTTTAAAAAAATATTAAATTATATTTAGTGCAAATATTTATATTATTATTGTATAACATAGTCTTTATTATAGCAAAACAAAAAAATGATAAAAAAAGTATGCACTTTTTTTCCTACTTTTTTTACCATTTTTTTCGTTCACATTTTGTTCACAAATTTACTATAAAATCAATATTATCGCCTATGTTATACTTTATATTTTTTTAAATTTTTTTCTTATTTTTAATTGTGAGTTACTCCCAACATTAGACTAACGATTAATATTATTATAACTAATATACAAATTCTTACGAATCTGAAAATCTTTTCTCTTCAATATAAACATAAAGTAAACCCTAAAAGATTCTCAGGACTGGAGTTAATATTAAAAAAAAAGATACCAAACATTAAGATACGAATGATAATTTAAATGTAATTAAACCATTTTAGCATTTCTGAGAAAGTATATCTTTCAATAGTTAGTATACTATCTACTCCATATATAAAAGCTTAAGCATTATACCTGTTATAATAAAGAATGAACTAATGAGATACTCCAGTCTTTTAAAATATTAGAAATAACGATATTTATATCTTTTTTTCTTTTCCATATTAAAAGCACCCCCACCCCTTTTTAAGAACATATTAACTATAGTAAATAATAAGATTGGTAGGAATATATATCTTATATATTTTGCATCTAATCTTTGCATTACCTTTTGCTCCAGTTCTAGAACCTATTAGAGTTCCTATAGCTATAGGAGCTGCTATTGCTGGATTGATTGTTCCATTAAAGAAAGTAAATTAAGGCACTTGCTGTTGCTGTAACACCCATCATGAAGTTACTCGTAGCTGTACTTACTTTTATAGGAAGTTTCATATAACTATCTAATGCAACAACTTTGAACGCTCCACTACCAATTCCAAGTAATCCACTAGCAAAAACCTGCTCCAAACATTACTAGTGAGCCTTGAGGGAACATTAGTAACATTATATGCTACGGTTTTACCTGTCGCTTTATCATAATATGTTGAATTTAATTTATATCGATCAGCATATTTATCATTTTCTACCTTTTCTTCTTCTTTTTTCACCTTAGTTATTAATCCTGTTTTCTTCAGCATACCATAAAAAGAATTCAACAGAATTAACGAGAAAAAGATATATAGCAACTTAGAAGAGAATATTCCTGCCATAAGGGCTCCTACAACTCCTCCTGCTGTAGTGAAAACTTCTAAAAGCATACCAACTCTCATATTACTTACATGATCTTTCACAAATGCTATTGCTGAACCACTACTTGTCGCAATTACCGCAATGATACTTGCACCTATTGCATATTTGATATCTATTCCAAATAAGATTGTTAATGCTGGTGTAATAATAATTCCACCACCAAGTCCTACTAAAGAGCCTAGAAATCCTGCTAAAACTGCTATTATCATAAATTGTATTATCTCAATCATAAATTTCTCCTTCTAATCTTTAGAATATATTACTAATACATTTGAACTTACTTCCAACTCAATAGCTTTTTTTCATTAACAAATTCGTTACTCGTTGCATTAGGACGATTTAAAGTCAAGACTAAATTTTTCTACTTCATATTTAGAATTTTTTTATAGACATCTTTGTATCCTCATAAATTGGAACTATTGAGAAATACTTATACTCTTCAATTTTTTTCAAAAAAATATTTTGTCCACTATGTGCTATAGTTATTATATTATTATCATCAATAATTTTTCACTTTAACACTGTTATATTTTTTTATTATTTAGCAGTAAAATATTTCCAAAAGAAGTGATCAAGTCTTCTACCTGTTGCTCCCATATATATCTATTTCTTCTACAGAATCAAATAGTTCTAGTATATTTTTCTAAAAGCAAAGTCAGCATCAGTTAAATCTTCACTATGTTTTTACTCTAAAGTACTTAGATTTTTTTGTTCAACTTCTTTTCTTTGTTCAGAATTTATCGAATCAAAAATCTCCACAACTTAATAATGGATTTATCCCTTATCAAGTAAGTACAATGCGCCTCTATCTACTCCACACCATAAGTTAGATAAAGGTAATTCTTCTGGAAATACCCCTCCTAGCATTATGCTTATTTTTTTTGTATTCATTATTTTAACAACTCACCTAATATTTTTTCTTTATCGCTTGCTCCAAATAAAAATGATCCACAAACTAATATGTCTGCGCCTTTATCCCGACAAGCTTTCGATGTTTCTACATTTATTCCACCATCTACTTCTATTAAGAAGTTATAATTTTTTTCTTCTCTTATCTTAGCTAATTCTTCTATTTTCTCAAGCATTTCTGGAATAAACTTTTGTCCACCAAATCCTGGATTAACAGTCATAATTAGGACATAATCTACTTTTGGTAATAAGTATTTAATACTTTCAAGTGATGTTTGAGGATTTAATACTATACCAGCTTTTTTTCCATTATCCTTGATTACTTGTATTAATCTGTCTGCATGATTAGTAGCCTCTATATGAAAAAGAAATCATATCGCAACCAACTTTTACAAAATTGTTCTACATAATTTCTCTGGATTAGCAATCATTAGATGACAATCAAAAATTTTGTCTGTTTTTAGGTCGGATTGCTTCAATTATTGGAAATCCAAAAAGAAATGTTAGGAACGAAATTTCCATCCATTACATCTATATGAAACATATCAATTCCTATATTTTTCTAACTCTTTAATATCTCTTTCTAAATTAGCAAAAATCTGCTGATAAAATTGAAGGTAAAATTTTTCTTCATCTTATCTCTCCTTTATATATTTTTCTTTTTTTGATTTTTGTTTTTTTCTGTAAATAAAACTTTATAATCTTCATAGCGACTTTCTAATATTTGTTTACTTTCTACCGCTTCTTTTAACACCACATTGAATTTCCTCCATGTGATTACATGGTTTGAATTTACAATCATAGTCATGAAACTCTCTAAATAAGTATTGTAACTCTTCTTTTTCAATAAATGTAATATCAAGTGAAGAAAAATCCTGGTGTATCTGCGATATAAAAAAATCATCAATTTGATAAAAATTCCGTATGTCTAGTCGTATGTCGTCCACGTCCTAAATGTTTCGAAATTTCTCCTGTTTCGATATCAAGGTGCTCTGCAAGTTTATTAATGAACGTAGATTTTCCTGCACCTGATTGACCAGATATTGCTACATACTTTATTAGAAATAACTTCTTTTAATTTATCGATATCTTCTTCTGAATTCGTAAATACTTGATACCCTATTTCGTAATAATAATTCATTATTTCTTTCATCTTTTTCCAGTTCATCATCATTTTAATAAATCTAACTTAGTAAAAAAATGATAATAATATCTACATCACTATTTTCATTTAAACAAATTGTTTTTATTTAGTAGCTTACTTGAAAAACTCAGGATCTTTTAACAGATACTACAATGATACTATAATCTATATTCGCAACCTTAGGTCTTAGTAATTCATTTTTTTCTTTCTAAAATTTCTACTACATATCCTGTATTATTATCACTCATTTGAATTTTTCACATCATCACCTACTAATGGTGTGATATTTCTCATTTCTGAAATTACCCTCGTGCACGACACGTAACGATTTCTCCAGAACAATTTCACATAATAAAACCCACTAAGTGCTTTTTAAAATTTTTTTCCTTCTTTTGTCATGTTCCTCCTATACCTTTATTTGGTATTTTTTCTGTAACTATTTGTTTAATTTCTCTTTTATATCTGCTTTTAGTCTTTTTCTGCTAGTCTTAACATTTCAATAGAGTGCTCTTCAGAAAGTTTTTGTCATAGTGTCTCCTGACACCATTCTAGCTACTTCAGCAATCTTTCTCTTCTTCAGATAGTTCTCTGATTACAGTTAAATGTTCTCTTATCTATTATTTCTTTACTGATTAGTAGATTTGTATCTGCTAAAGGCAGTAGTTTGAGGTAAGTGCGAAATACAAAGTACTTGCGAACCCTACACCAAGTTGATACATTTTTTTCAGCCATCCTTTGTGATACTCTTCCACTTACTCCCAGTATCAATTTCATCAAATATTATCGAAGTAGCTTCTATACTTCTTGAGAAAGATTATTTTTCAGAGCTAACATTACCCTTGAGAGTTCTCCCACCAGAAGCAACTTTAGATAATGATTTTAGAGGTTCTCCTAAAGTAGCACTAATTAGAAATCTTAACATCGTCTTTTTCCTGTTGTTGAAAAATTCTTTTTCTTTGAAATCGACTTTAATAGTACTCTTTTTCCATGTATAAGAATTTCAACTCATCTTGAATAAGTTTTCTCTAGTTTTTAGAGCTGTCTCTTTTCTTATTGAACTTAATTCTTCAGCTAGAAATCGTCAGTTCTTCTTCGATTTTTTCTTACTTTCCTCTAGAGTAGTTTTCAAAGTTTCTCTTCATAGTTTTTCCAGTTCATCTAATTCTTCTTTTAATCGTTTCTGTAAAAGTATAAGATCATTAAGTGGCTTTAGAGTATTTTTTTCTCTAATGTTTTTTTATTTTATCTAATCTATAAAATCAAACGATCTAATTTTTCTCTTCATCGTATTCAATTACATCAGTATAACTAGAAACTTCATATTTTTAAATCATCAAGAATATAATATAAATTTGTAATCTCTTCATACTTTTTTTCTTCAAAGTTAGAATTATATCTACTTAGCTCTCCTAGATTAGATCTAATTTCTGCAAGTTTTTGATAATACCCCGTACTCACCATCAATACCGTCTGTAATGCTATGAGCAAGGGTATTTACCTTTTTCGAAATTCTCTAAGTAATCGATATCCTTTTCAAGATCTAAATCTTCATCTTTTTTTAAGTTTCATCTGACTTAATTCTTTATACTGAAATTTTCAAGAAATCCACTTTTTTTGAAGAACATCACTTTCTTGTTGTTTTTAAATTATCAATTTTTTTCTTTGATTACTTGGTATTCTTTAAATTTTTTTCTTTATATTTTAAATATACAGGTTGAATTATTTTCTCTATTAAATGAATCTACCAAGTTCAGGTGATTTTTTTCTCCACTAATAATACTTGATTATCATGTTGTTCATGAATATCTAATAAATGAGCAGCAACTTTTTTTAAAGTCGAAAGATTAACTATTGTTCCGTTAATTCTACATACACTCTTTCCACTGCTATAAATATCACGACGAACTACAATAACCTCATCTTCAAGATCTAAATCAAGTTCATTAAAAAAATTTTTCTTAACTTCTTTACTCTTAGGAAAATCAAATACACCTTCAACACTTGCCTTTTTTTCTTCACCGTAACGAATATAAGACGTCGATGTTCTTTTGACCAGACAGTTGTGAAATTGCCGCTAGAATCATTGATTTCCCTGCACCAGTTTCTCCACTTAAGACAGTTAAACCATTTTTTTAAGTTCTATAGTAGCTTTTTTTCAATTATTCCAAATTGCTTAATATTTAACTGTATTAACATCGGTTCCTCCTCTATTTAAAGTGATTATGAGCATTATTTACAATATGCTCAATATTTGATTTTACTATTTTTCCACTTCTTTATTTGCATTGTATTTAAGAAGCATTAAGAATTCAATATTCCCTTCTCCACCTGTTATTGGAGAATATGATAGATTTGTCATACTAAACCCAACACTATTTGCTAAAAAGCAATACTTTTTTTCAACTACTTCTAATTGGACTTTTTTTATCTCGTACAATTCCACCTTTTTCCTACCTTATCTTTTTCCAGCTTCAAATTGTGGTTTTACAAGCGCACAAACTTCTCCACCATCTTTTTATAATTTCAGCAAGATTTGGTAGTATTAATGATAATGAAATAAATGAAACGTCAATTGAAGCGATATCAATTTCATAAACATCAAAATCTTCTTTAACAGAATGCCTGAAGTTAGTTTGTTCCATTACTTTTTTTACACGTTCATCATTACGTAGTTTCCACACAAGTTGATTAGTACCAACATCTAGCGCATATACAAATTTCGCTCCGTTTTTGTAACGCACAGTCTGTGAACCCTCCAGTTGATGAACCAATATCGATCATTACTTTGTCTTTAACATCAAAGTTCAATTCATTAATTGCCTTTTTCTAATTTAAGTCCTCCACGACTTACATAAGGCATCTGTTTTTCCTTTAATTCTAAGTTCTGCAGTTGACTCAACCTTCTCCCCTGCTTTATCAATTCTAATATTATCATTATATACAATACCAGCCATAATAGCTCGTTTTGCTTTTTTTCTCGTGATTCAAATAATCCTTGACTTACGCAAAGGACATCTGCTCTTTCTTTTCGCCATAGTTACCTCTTTTTTTATTTACTAAAGTGTACATTTTCAAAATAAATATTAATTTTTGAAAATTGAACAGTCTTTCCCTTTTAATTTTTATCATATTAATCATATTTTATCTATGAGAATGGTACGTTTATATATACTTTATATAAATTTAAGTATAAATTTCATTTCTTATTTAGTCATTGTTCAGAAAATAAAGAGCAACCTATGGAAAATTTTTCCAAATAGGTCACCCTTTTCATATTAATATTTCTATTTTTACTTTTTTTAATGTTCCAAATATCTTTAGCATATTCAGCAACCGATCTATCTGCAGAGAAAGATACCAGCGTTAGCTGTATTTACTAAACTCATTTGTCCCCATTTTTTTCTTTATCTTGATAAGTTTCGGCAACTTTTTCTTGAGCTGCAACATAACTTTCAAAATCTGCTAGACACATGTAATTATCTTGAGTTAATAGGTAATCTGCGATGAAATTAAAGTTCATACCACCTACAGTCATAGTTCTAATGAAATCAAGTGTTTCTTTAATTTTTTTGCTGAATTATTGTAGTATTCCCAAGGTTTATATCCATGAGCATATAACGCATCTACTTCTGGAGTTTCTAAACCGAAGATGAAGATATTGTCATCTCCGACCGCTTCATGAATCTCTACATTGGCTCCATCAAGTGTTCCTAATGTTAAAGCTCCATTTAGCATTAGTTTCATATTACCTGTTCCACTTGCTTCTTTTCCTGCTTGTGAAATTTGTTCACTAATATCAGCAGCGGGAATAATTTTTTCTGCAAGTGTTACTTTGTAATCTGGTAAGAATACAACTTTGATATATTCACGCACTAATTCATCACATTCTATCATTTGAGATATTGAGTGAATGAATTTGATTATATTTTTTTAGCCATTTGGTATCCTGACGATGCTTTTTGCAGCAAAAAAATAAACGTTCTTGGTACTGGGACGTAATCCATTGTACTTAATTTCTCTATATAAATAGACAATATGTAATGCATTCAGTAATTGACGTTTATATTCATGCAGTCTTTTAACTTGTACATCAAAGATAGATTCTGGATTTACAGTTATACCTGTAGTATTTTTGAATATATGTAGCAAGTTGTTCTTTCTTAACTTTCTTAATTTCTTGTAGTTTAGCAACAACTTTTCTTTGTCATCTTTTATAATCATTTAATTTACTGATTTTTAGATAAATCTTTAACGAAGTCATCACCAATTAATTCTTTTCAGATAAGATGCTAACTCCGGATTCGCTTGTCCTAACCATCTACGGTGAGCAATACCATTTAGTTACATTTCCAAATTTTTGTTGGATACAATTCGTTAAATGCTCTAAATGTTGATTCAACAAGAATGTCACTATGTAACTTCGATACTCCGTTAACATTATGACTTCCCTACTATTGATAAGTTAGCCATCCTTATTTGATTATCATAAATAATCGCTGTTTCTGCTAATGTATAATCTTTACCTTGATCGATTACCCATTGGCAGAATCGTTTATTAATTTCTTCAATAATTGAGTAAATACGAGGGTAATAATGGTTTGAATAAACCTACAGACCATTTTTTTCTAGTGCTTCAGCCATAATTGTGTGGTTAGTATAGGCAAAAGTCTTAGTTGTAATTTCCCATGCTTTTATCCCATGAATATCCGTATTCATCTAACAATAATCTCATTAATTCTGGAACTCCCCATCGCTGGGTGAGTATCATTAATATGTAACGCAACATATTCACTTAAGTTTTCTAATGTTCCAAATTCATTATAATGATTTTTTTAACTAGTTGTTGTAATGAAGCACTAATAAAGAAGTATTGTTGTTTAATACGTAATTCTTTACCTTCATTTGTGCTATCTGCTGGATATAATAATTTAGAAATTGATGAAGCTATTGCTTCTGCTTCTGAAGATTTTTGAATATTCTCCGCGTTCAAACAATTTCATATTAAATCCAGTTTTTTTCGCTTTTTGCTTCCCATAAACGTAATGTATTTACAGTTTTTTCGTTTTTATATCCTGAAATTAATAAATCATATGGTTCAGCTTGAATTGAAGTATAATCTTTGTGTTCCACAGTGAAATCCATTTTTCTGTCATTTTTTTCTTCAACATGATCCATAGAATCTAACCTCGATTTCTTCGTCATTTCTATAAACAAGACCATATTTTTCCTAAGTCTAACCAATAATCAGGAAACTCCTGTTGCCAACCATTGTTAATAACTTGTTTGAAGATTCCATATTCATAAAGAATAGAAAAAAATCCTGTCACTGGATAATCACTACTAGTCAAAGCATCTAAATAACATGAAGCAAGACGTCCAAGACCACCATTACCTAATCCTGGATCTGGTTCAATATCATAAATTTCATCTAAATCGAAGTTATTGTCAGAAAGATATTCTTTGATTTCTTTTTCTACTCCAAGATTAAATAAATTGTTTCTTAAAGTTCTACCTACAAGAAACTCCATTGACATGTAGTAAGCACGTTTTTGTTTTGTTTTCTTTAATTCTTGTTCATACGCAAATTTTTTTCTCAGATAATTTTTTTCTCTAACAGTACTCATTAACGCTTCATAAACTTGACGTTTACTAGCTGATTTGTATTATGATCCCAAATTGTCGTTTTTAAATACTTTTTTTCTATTCTTTGTTCTAATTCTTGTTGTTTCACTAGTCTCTCCTATACTCCAATTCTACTAGACGATTTCATTATACATATTTATGTATTGAAGTGCAGATTTTTTCCAGCTCACATCTTGCTGAATTGCATTTTTCATAATTTTATTCCAAGTATGACGCTCTTGATAATAGCAATATGTCGCTCTATATACTGCATCTAACATATCGTATGCATCAAAACTCTCAAATGTAAAGCCTGTCCCTGTTTTTCCATCAAATGGTTCTACAGTATCTCTTAAACCTCCAACTCTATGAACAACCGGAATTGTAGCGTATCTCATTGAAATAAGTTGAGATAAACCACATGGTTCAGTTTTAGATGGCATCAAGAACATATCACAAGAGCTATATACTTTTGATGATACTTCTGATGAGAACATAATTAAACTTCTTACTTTATCATGACGACGATATTCTAATGAACGAAGTGCATCTTCATAATGACGATCACCTGTTCCTAAAATCACAAGTTGAGCACCTGTTTTTAAGATTTCATCAGCAACATGAAGAACTAAGTCAATTCCTTTTTGGTGAGTTAATCTAGTAACCATTCCAATCATAGGGATATTTTCATTTACTTCTAACGCTAACTCTTCTTGGAATTTTTAATTTGTTCTCTACTTTATTTTTTTAATGTTTTTAACATCAAAGTTCTTATAAATGTTTTTTTATCAGTTTTTAGGATTAAATTTATCAATATCCAAACCATTAATAATACCATGAAGTTTACCTTGTTCTACTCTTAGTATATCATCTAGGCCATATGAGAAGTATGAATCTAATATTTCGTGAGCATATGTTTCACTTACAGTATTAATTCTATCGGCTAACTGGATAGCTCCTTTTCAATAGAGTTTAAATCACCTTTGTATATAAGAGCATCAAAATATTTATTATCTAATCCAAATAAATTCCCCATTTCATACGGATTGAACTTTTCCTTGGAATTCTATATTGTGAATAGATATTACACTTTCTAATATTTTGATAGAAACTTTCACCTCTAGCTTTTTAAATCATCTAAGTAGATAATTGATAATGCGGCATGCCAATCATTAGCATTTAACTACATCTGGTTTATAATCTATATGTGGTAATATTTCTAATGCTGCTTTTTGAGAAGAATGCAAATCGTTCTCCATCATCTTGTTGTCCATAAACACTATCTCTATTAAAAATATTGTTCATTATCAACAAAATAATATGTTACTCCATTTACTTGAGTTTCAAAAAAATTCCACAGTAAACAGTTCTCCAACCTAAATTAACAAAGATATGTTGTTTATATTTTTAAATCGTACTTTTTCTCTATCTATAGTAGAATACAATGGTAGAACAACCCTTGCTTCTACATTTTCATCTTGAAGTGCCTTAGGTAAAGTGATCCTATTACATCTCCTAAGCCACCAACCTTAACAAATGGTGCCGCTTCAGCTGCCACGAATAATATTTTTCATTATAATTCTCCTTATTCGTTATTTATTTCATACTAAAAAGGGTTAGTTTTAGATGTAGTCTATCTGTTTATTATACTCTTTTTTTCTCGAAAATCGAAAGATTTTTACAAATATCTCCCACATTTTATCCTAACCCGTATTTTATCATTATACTACTTTATTTTTTTCGACAATAACTTGGCAATTTTCAGTTCCTTTTTAATTCAACTCTTTCTGAAACAGTTGCTGCTTTGTCTAAAAATCACATAATCTAAGTATGCTGATTTTCTTTAATAACGCTATTCGACAATCACTATTGAGTTTTTTTAATAACAGCTCCTTCTTCAACTACTACGTCCCTAAATAATATACTGTTCTCAACTATTCCATTAATTTCACAACCATCTCCTAAAATAGAATTTTTTTACGATTGCTCCTTCTCCATAAGTAGTTGGTACACTATCTTGAACCCTAGTTAAAAATATCAGTTCCTGATAAAAAAATACTTCATTCATTTTTGTTAGGGTCTAATAAATCTCTATTAAAGTTATAAAAATTCTTGAACACTATTAATTGTTCTCGTGTAATTTTTTTAATTTCATATCCATAAACGTTTAATCTATGGAAATTCTTTAGTAATGAAATCTAATAGAATATCTTGCCATCCATATGTCATACCTTTTTTTAACAAGTTCTTTAAACATTTCTTTAGACATTATATATATCTTTAACTTGTGTTGGACAAACTTGATCATATCCATCATAATGATATAAACTATCATATACTCTGTTTTTTTGTCATCAAAAATTATTTGTGACTCACGTTGTTGAGGTTTTCTATACGTATAAGCTAAAGTTATATCAGCATTTGTAGATTTATGGTAATTTACCATTTCTTTAAAATCAATATTTCCGACAATATTTCCATCAGCAAGTATACAGTATTCTTCTAATAAAGTATCTGCATATCTAGCTGCATCTCCTAGCGCTTCAATTTTGTTTTGAGCAACTCTATTTGATTGATGGTTTGACATCGGTGTAATAAACTTCAATCCGCTATTTTTTTCTGTTTAAATCCCAATCTTTTCCCCCAGCTTAAGTGATCCATTAGAGACTTTATAGTGATGGTTTGGTCACTACTGCAATATTAGATACTTTCAGCTTTTAACTAAAGAAGATAACATGAAATCGACCATTCTATATCTTGACGCAACTGCTAAAGATGCTAGTGTTCTATTTCTTACTAATCCTTGCAGATCATCGTTACGATAATTATCTGCAAATAATATACAAAATGCATTTACCATATTATTTTCCCTCTACTTTCCTATTATCTTTTACAACTTCATCTCTACCGACTACAGTTATTTGTTCTTTTCCTAGAACGATTTCTCTATTTCCAACTTCAACGTTTTTCTTTTAACAACTGAACCTTCTGCGATGATTGAATTGTAAACTTTCGCACCTCTTTTCGATTACTCACACCTTTCATGATGATACTCCCTACTACTTCTGCGCCTTCTTCAATTCGAACACCTGAAGAGATAATAGATTCTGAAATAGTTCCATAAACTGAAGTACCGTCAGAAATCATAGAATTTCTCACATTTGCACTATGTCCTAAATATTGTGGCATAGCTCCTTCATGTCGATAATAAATTCTCCATAGTCTATCGTCTATATTAAAGTTTTCTTTATTTTTTTAATTAGGTCCATATTGGCTTCCCATAAGCTTTCAATTGTACCAACGTCTTTCCAATATCCATAAAATGGATATGCATAAATATTTTTTTACCTTCATTTCAACATCATTGGAATAATATTTTTTTACCAAAGTCTTTTTTTCACTATCTGGATTTTTCTTCATCACGAATTAAATATTCTCTTAATTGTTGCCAACTGAAAAATATATATCCCCATAGATGCTTTCGTTGATATTGGATTTTTCTGGTTTTTTTCTAAAAAAACTCAGTAACCTTTAAGATCAAAATTTGTATTTAAAATCCCAAAACGACTAGCTTCTTCAATTGGAACATTAATGTGTGCAATTGTTAAATCTGCACCTTTTTTTCTTTGTGAAAATCTAACATTTCTTTATAATTCATTTTTGTAAATGTGATCTCCTGATAAAATAAGGACATATTCAGGATTATATTGTTCTATATATTTAATATTTTTGATATATAGCATTTGCAGTTCCTTTATACCATTCTCCCGTTTTCCCAGCAGTATAAGGAGGTAGAATAGACAATCCCCCATCCATTCTATCTAAATCCCATGGTTGACCATTTCCCATGTATGAGTTAAGTTCTAAAGGCATAAATTGTGTTAATACCCCTACAGTTGATATTCCAGAATTAGCACAATTTGAAAGTGGAAAATCTATAATTCTATATTTTCCACCAAAAGGTACAGCTGGTTTAGCCATATCTTTTGTTAAAACTTGTAATCTTGTACCTTGTCCTCCTGCTAGCAGCATCGCTACTACTTCTTTTTTTCTTGCCATTAAGTTGACCCCCTTCATTTGAACTTGTTATTTCTTTTCTATATACATTGTTGCATACGGTGGAATGTTTACACCCAAAGTATATTTAAATTCATTTTTTTCTTTATTTATTGTTTTAAGATTTCTATTCGTGATTGCTATTCCATCATATTTTTTAGCATCAGTATTCAATACAATTTTGTAGCTACCCCAAGTATCTACTCCAATCTCATAATTTTTTAATACTTGATTTGAAAAGTTACTTACTACTAAGACTTCTTTACCTGATCTGTCTCTACGTGAAAAGGCAAATACATTGTTATTATTATCATCTACAACATGCCATCTAAAAGCCATCCCAATCACTATCATTTTCCCATAATGCTGGAGTTGATTTATAGTATTTGTTAAGTTCTTTGACATATCTATGTGTAAACACATGCTTAGGATATAGCATTAATAACCAATCTAATTCTCTTTCTTCATCCCATTCGATAAATTGTGCTATATCGATTCCCATAAAAGTTAATTTTTTTACCCAGGATGTGCATACATATATCCTAAAAAAACGCCTTGAAATTAGCAAATTTATCTTCATATGGAACAGGACTTTTTATCTAGAAAGTGATTTTTTTCCCGTGGACTACTTCGTCATGTGATATAGGGAGAATGAAGTTTTCTGAGAATGCATAATGCATTGAAAATGTAAATTTGTTGTGAACTCCTTTTTCTAAAGAAAGGATCTGTTTCTAAATAATCAAGACTGTCATTCATCCATCCCATATTCCATTTGAAGTCAAATCCTAAACCACCATGTTCAACAGCAGCAGTCACCTTTGCATAGCTTGTTGATTCTTCTGCAATCATAATTACGCCCTGGATAGTTTTTCTTTTTACATATAAGTTAAGATTTTTTTATAAAATCTATTGCTTCTAAATTTTCAAATCCTCCGTAAATATTTCTAGCACATTTGTCTTCATCACGACAATAATTTAAAAAAATAACATAGAACTAACCGCATCGACTCTAATTCCATCGATATGATAATCTTCAATCCATGAAACGGCACTAGACGTTAAAAACGACTTAACTTCATTACGACCATAATCAAACACTCTAGTTCCCCAACCTTCATGTTCTATTTTTCTCGTATCAGAATATTCATAGCAACATGTTCCATCAAATTCATATAAACCATGAGCATCTTTTGTAAAGTGTCCTGGAACCCAATCTAGTATTACTCCAATATTGTTTTGATGACAAGTATCAACAAAATACATAAAATCTTCTGGAATTCCATATCTTGAAGTTGGTGAAAAATACCCTGTAGTTTGATATCCCCAAGATTTATCATATGGATACTCTGTTATCGGTAATAATTCAACATGAGTATAATGCATCTCTTTAACATAATCTACTAATTTATGTGCAAGCTCTCTGTAACTTAATTCTTTGCCTTCTTCACTATGTTTCCAAGATCCTAAATGCACCTCATAAATATTCATAGGTTGATGATAAGGAATAGTTCTATTTTCCATCCATTTTTTATCATTCCATCTATATTCTGGTAAAGAATATACTTTAGAAGCTGTTAATGGTCTTGTCTCTGCATGTTTAGCATATGGATCAGCTTTCCATAATTCAACTCCACTCTGAGTAACTATTACATATTTATAAGCATCAAACTGACTAACACCATGAATTTGAATTTCATAAATTCCCTTATCATTTATCAATTTCATCTCATAGGTATGCGGATACCAAGAACAAAAACTCACCTGTTACAAATACTCTTCTTGCATTTGGAGTCCCATACTCTAAAAAGTACATGCATCTCCTTCTAAAAATGATCCTAAAAATTTATGGCTATGGTAATTAGTTCCTTCATGGAATAAATATTCGGCCATATTATTACTCACTTAATAACCCCCTTTTTAGCAAAAAGTAAACGCTTACTTTCAACTGATAAAAAAATTTTTAAACACAAAGAAATATAACAAAAAAATAGTTATAATTATCACTAATTATTTCTTTATTTTTTTATATCTATAGTATAACACATAGAAGGCTTTCATGTAAATGTTTTTCTTTACTATTTTTGCTATAAAAAAATCATGTCAATTATATCGCTTTTAATACTAATTAATTTTCTGTTTTTTTAAATATAATCATTTACATTTAAAAAAACTTTTATATTAAAAATATAACTGGTTGTTTTTGTAAAAACAAATTGATAATGAAAAATTTTATATTTCGGAGATGAAAAAAATATGATTAAATTTAATCCTATAAAAAATAAATTTCCCTCAAGGTGCGATAAATGATAAAGAATCCTTCTACTTTGAGGTACTAATTAAAGACACTTTTTATTTTTAATGATTTTTAAAATTATTATAAAAAAATGAGTTTACAGGTGAAATAGTATCTAAAAAGTTTAACATTCAAAGAAAAGACTGATAATAACTATTCTAAATATTGTGTAGCTTTTTGAACCTTTTTAATATTGGTTTATACTTCTATCATTTCGAAGTTCACTTTGATAGTTTTTTTACGTATATTTAAAAAAATGATAGATTAAATGCTAAACTTGTCAATAGTAATGATGAACTACCCTGATTGGCAACTTACTATTTATAATTCAAACTTTACAACACCAGATTGGTACAAAGGTTCAATTATGTATCAAATTTTCCCTGATAGATTTAAACGAAGCGATAAATATACTGCCACAATTGCAAGAAACGAAAAATATTAGAATTAGACATGAAAAAAATGGGATAGTATTCCACACTCATCAATTACTCATGAAAAACTACGGAGCGAAAAGATTTCTTAATGGGGAAATCTTCTTGGTATAGAAGAAGAGAAAGGAATACTTTAAAAAAATTAAATATTGAAAGTATTTATTTAAATCCTATTGTTGAAAGTCCTGAAAACCATAGATATTCAACATCTGATTATTTCAATGTTGATCCATATTTTTGGTACAAATGAACAATTCGAAAAACTTTTTGTAAAGACTTTAAAAACGACAACATTAAAAATTATTTTTAGATGGTGTCTTTAGTCATACAGGTTCAGATAGTATTTATTTTTAATAGATATAACAACTACGATAGCATTGGTGCTTATAATTCTCAAAGTTCACCATATTATCCTTGGTTTGACTTCAAAAATTACCCTAATGAATACCACTCTTGGTGGGGATTTGATAACCTACCAACAGTTATAAAGGAAAACAAAGAATATAGTGATTTCATCAATAACAAAGATACAGGCGTAGTTAATTTCTGGCAAAAAAATTAGGCATTGCTGGTTGGCGACTTGATGTTGCTGATGAATTTCCAGATGAATTCTTAGATAGAATCCGTGAAAGTGCAAAATATTATGACAAAGACGCTTTAATTATCGGAGAAGTTTGGGAAGATGCAACGAATAAAATTTCTTACAATACTCGTCGACGTTATTTCTTAGGAGATCAACTTGATAGTGTAATGAACTATCCTTGGAAAAAAATGCAATTATTAATTTTTGTAAAAAAAATAAAAAAATGCTGATGATTTTTACTCTTGAAATTTTTAAAAATTAGTTGAAAAACTATCCTCGTCCTGCTCTCGATACTGTTATGAACTTACTTGGTAGTCATGATACAGAACGTGTCCTAACGATGTTAGCATTTGATAATCCTGAAGATGTTCCAGTTCACGAACGTCCTACTTATAAAATGTCTAAAGAACAATATGATAAAAGCAAAAAATCTTCTAAAATTTGCTAGTTTCATTCAATTTACTCTTCCTGGTGTCCCTTGTATTTACTATGGTGATGAAATTGGAATGTATGGTTTTTAGAGATCCATACAATCGTTTAGGATTTACGCATGATAATAAAGATGAAGATTTACTAAACTCATTATATTAAATTATCTAAAATTTTAGAAATGAAAACAAAGATGATTTTTATCACAAATTTTCGAATTTATTTATAGTAATGAAAAAAATGTATTGCCTATAAACGCAATAATATTCTTTTGTATTATAAATCTAGATTCTAAAGCTCACTTTATTGAAAATTATTCTGGTGAAAAAGTATTTGGAAACAATGATATTTATTCAACTCCATATGGAACAGTTATAGTCCCCAAATAGCTATGTCGCTATAAAAAAATTACATAAAAAAATGGAAGTAACTCATTTTAAAAAGTTTTTTTATTGAGTTACTTCCACTAATTTAATAGATACTAGAAATCATAATATTTATATCACATCATCAATAATATTAATACATTTTTTTATTCAATATTTAGTATTAACCTTTAATGATTATTTTTTTAAATGTTAAATTTTTTAAAAAAATAGACACTAATACTGAAGGGAGTGACTCGACAAAATCGCGATTTTGTTGAGACATTTCCCTTTTGCTATTTTTATTTTTATCCTGAGTTTCTAAGTCCTGTAGCAACTCCATTAATTGTTATATGAATAGTATTTAATTGAGATTCTGGTAATTTACCTTCTCTTGAACGTTTAATTAACTCAACTTGTAGTAAGTTTAGAGTATTGAAGTACTGTAACCTATTTTTCTAAACTTCGAGTTAGGTAAGTATTATCCTCTAAGAATTCTTTATGTTCTGAGATTTCTAATACTACTTGTTTTGTTAATTTCCCATTCTCTTAGTATTTCTTCATATACTTTTTTTAGTTTCTTCATCCTTACACAGATTAGCATATTCTTTAGCAATATCCATATCTGATTTTCGACATAACCATGTCAACATTTGATAGTAATGATGTGAAGAATGGCCAGTGATTATACATTTCTACGTAATTTTTTTCAATATTCTCTTTATCTTTATTGATGAAATTTGAGAAACGCTGTTCCTACTCCATACCAACCTGGAAGCATGATTCTACTTTGTGACCATGAGAATACCCATGGAATAGCTCTTAATCCACCAATATCTGTAATTTTTTTACGTGATGCTGGACGTGAACCGATATTTAAACTTGAAATTTCTTTAATCGGTGTTGCTTCAAAGAAATAATTGTAGAAGTTAGGATTTTCAAAGACTAGTTCTCGATATTTGTTGTAACTATCTTCTACTATTTCATCCATAATAACTTGGATTTCAGGTATATCTCTGATATCTGTATTGATTTTATCAGCATTCATTCTTTGAATTACGGCAGAAAATAAGGCTTCTAAGTTATAGTATGCAGCGTCACTGTTCCCATATTTGGCTGCGATAATTTCACCTTGTTCTGTAAGGCGAATTCTATCTTGTACACTTCCTAGAGGTTGAGAAATAATCGCATCATAACTTGGTCCACCACCTCGACCAACAGTACCACCACGCCCGTGGAAGAAGGTAACCTTAATATTGTGTTTTTCTCCTAGTGATGATAAATCCTGTTGCGCTTTATAAAGCGACCATCCAGATGACAGGTATCCACCATCTTTATTACTATCTGAGTATCCTAACATAATTTCTTGATAACTTCTATTATCACTTACCCATTTTTTTACGATATCTAGGCTTAAGTATCTATCCATTACTTCATAAGAATTCTCTAAGTCTTCGATTGTTTCAAATAATGGTACAAGTTGTAATCTTGCAAAAGTCACTTCCAACTAATCCAACCTCTTTTTAGCATAATTGCAAGTTCTAATAAATCAGAAACACTTGTTGTGTGTGAAATAATGTTTTGCTTAATAACGTTATCTCCAAGTTTATCTTTTTAATTTTCTAGCTGTTCTAAATATTGCTAATTCTTTTTCTTAATTCTTCTGATTGTTTATTTTTCATCATTTATACTTAGTGGTCGTGGATCTTCTTTCAGTTGTTTTTAATAATAATTTACATTTTTTTCATCTTCAGTTAACGAACTATAATCTTTTTTTCTATATTAGCACTACTTAGTAACTCAGCTACCGAAGCTTCGTAAACACTTGAATCTTGGCGCATATCAATACTTGCTAAATAGAATCCGAAGATTTTTTTACAACATTTAATAATTCTTCAAATTCTCCAGTAATTAGCATCTCACCTTTATTCTCTAATAATGATTTTTTTCAATAACTTGTAGATCACTAATAAAAATCTAATGACGTTAAATATTTTTTTCTCCAACTACTTTTGTCATTAAGTAAGTATTCTTTAGTATTTTTCTAATTTATTTTTTTATAGAAAATAGCTCTTCTATATGGTTCTTTTTCTCTATATACAGATGAATCACTAGAAAGATTTGCTAAAAATTGCTAACTCTTTACTTTCTTCAATAAATTGAGTTGACATTGAAAATGTTCTGTATAAACTTTCTAATCTATCTAAATAGTAGTTAATAATAAGTTCACATTGCTTCATAGCTGATAAATTTAATGTTTCTGCTGTAACAAATGGGTTCCCATCACGGTCTCCCCCAATCCACATTCCCATAGTTATTGGTGTCTCATTTTTTTAAGCTCTATATTATGTTCTTCTAATAACAATTTATACTCAGTCATTAATTTACCAATAGCTTTTTATAAATGATAGATTGTAATATTCTAGTACATTCGTAATTTCATTAGCAACTTTTAGTTTTTTTCTCACGAATAATATCACTTTGGATTAATATTTCAATATGTTGTTGGATAGCATTTTTTTCCATTTTCTTTCATTAAGCAATCCATTTTTTTCACATCACGGTGTTTTTCTTAATAAAGAGTGCAGTTTCTCGGTTAAATCAAGAATTGTCTTTCTCTGTACTTGCGTAGGGTGTGCTGTTAATACTGGCTCTACATTAATATTATCTAAAAATATTTTTTTATCTTTAATATTTTTTTAATTGATTCAGATAACTTACCTATATATGCTTCATCTGAGTTATTTTTTTATAGTTGACCCTCATAAGCTAAATCAACGTCTTCTGCTATGTTAATAAGCAGCGGTAATACTGAGAAGAAATTTGCTACAATTTCCATTTCTTCTTGTGATAAATCTTTAATAATAAGATTTAATTTTTTTCATAATTTTTTTCTTGTCAGCTAATGCTTTTTAATTCTACAATTTTTTTGAAAAGTTTCTTCAGAAATTAACTTTTGAGTAGCTTTTTAACAGCATTTTCTGTAAGAATTTGAATCTCCTCTTGTATTATATTTTTCATTTACATTGCTTTCTAGTCTTGTTTTTTTGCATCTAGTTACTCCTTGATAAGATTTTTTTACTAATAAAGTTTATTTTTATCAGTTTTAACTACATACTCCATTATAAAACTTTTTTTAGAAATAACACAAACGAATTTTTAACATTTTTTTCATCTTATCGTATATTTTTACTAACTTTTTTTGATTTTTTTAATATTATTGTTCCTATTTTTACCTAATAGACCAATATAGTATAGTATACTAAAATAAATCTATAATATTCTAATTTTTTTCATCATTTATTATTTTTTTGAAAATATCATCAATTACTTTCATCCTTTAATGAGTTAATACAAAAGTCGAGGCTTTTTGAAAGTTAAACCTATAGTAGTTTTACTTTCAAAAAAACCTCGACTTTATATTTTTATTATTCTTCCTCGTAGCTTTCTTCTTTTTGCTGCTAATGTAACAGTTGCTACTTTTTGATCATCAACAAGATTAATAACTTTAACACCTGTTGCTGTTCTTCCTAATGTACTGATTGTTGAAACATCAATTCTTATGATAATTCCTTGATCAGTCATTATCATTAAGTCTTCATTTCCAGCGATAGATTTAACCGCTACAATCTTACCTGTTTTTTCTTTCGTAACTTTAGCTACTTTAACACCTTTTCCTCCACGGTTAATTACGTTAAATTCCGTAGATTTAGAAATTTTACCAATACCATTTTCTGTTACTGTTAAAATTTTCTTAGATTCATCGACTACTTCCATACCTACTACGTAGTCATCTGGAGAAAGTGTAATACCTTTAACACCACGGCTTACACGTCCCATTGTACGCACTTTTTCAGCATTAATTCTAATTGCTTGTCCATTTGCTGTAACAATCATAATATCTTGATCATCAGTTATTCTTTGAACATCGATTAATGAATCATCTTCATCAAGTTTAAGGGCTATCTTACCTTTCTTAAGAATACTTGCGTAATCTCCTAATTTAGATTTCTTGATAATACCGTATTTAGTTGAGAAGATTAAGTTTGTATCTTCTTCTTGTAAATTAGAGATTGCAATAATTGAGTTTACTTTTTCTTCTTTTTCAATTTCTAATAGGTTAATAATAGGTATTCCTTTAGATTGTCTACTCATTTGATTGATTTCATAACCTTTAAGAGTATAAACTTTACCTTTATCTGTAAAGAATAAGATATGATCGTGAGTTGAACAACTTAGCATATAAGCTACATTATCCTCATCGTTTGTAGTCATACCATTTTACTCCACGTCCACCGCGACCTTGTGATTTATAAGTACTTGCAGCAAGACGCTTAATGTATTGATTATGAGATAGAGTAATTATGATTTGTTCTTTTTTTCAATTAAATCTTCATTTTCAATTTGATCTACTTGACCCTTCGATAATTATACTACGACGTTTATCTCCGAATTTTTTTCCTTAACTTCTAATAACTCATCTTTAACGATTTGAATTACTCTCTCGGGTTTCGCTAATATATCTTCTAAGTCAGCAATTATTTCCATAAGTTTACTATATTCTTCTTCAATCTTATCACGTTCTAAACCTGTAAGTCTTTGTAAGCGCATATCTAAGATAGCTTGTGCTTGAATTTCAGTTAATCCAAATTGATCAATTAAACCAACTTTCGCTTCTTCAGCAGTTTGAGAACCACGAATTAAGCTAATAATTCTATCGATATTATCTAAAGCAATTCGTAAATCCTTCTAAAAATATGAGCACGTGCTTGCGCTTTTTTTAAGGTCAAATCTAGTTCTTCTCACTACTACTTCTTTTTTTGATGCTCTAAGTAGTGATAAAGTACTTCTTTAAGATTTAATAACTTAGGTACTCCATTTACAAGAGCAATCATGTTAACACCGAATGAACTTTGTAATGGTGTTAATTTGTATAAATTGTTTAAAATAACGTTACTATTAACATCACGACGTAATTCAATTACAATTCTAATACCTTTTAAGTTACTTTCATCACGAAGATCTGTAACACCTTCAATTTTTTTATCACGAGCTAATTCTGCTATTTTTTTCAACTAATTTTTGCTTTTATTTACTTGATAAGGAATTTCTGTAATAACGATTCTTTCCTTACCATTTTTCATTTGCTCAATTTCAGTTTTTACCACGCATAATTACAGAACCACGTCCTGTTGTATATGCTTTAACTATTCCACTACGTCCTAATAAGAATGATCCCTGTTGGGAAATCTGGCCCTTTAATTTTTAGACATAAGTTCAGCTATAGTTATTTCAGAGTTATCAGCTAATGCGATTACCCCATCGATAACCTCACCTAAGTTATGAGGTGGAATATTGGTAGCCATACCAACTGCAATACCACTACTTCCGTTTAACTAATAAGTTTAGGGAATTCTTGCTGGTAATACTTTTTGGTTCTTGTTTTAGTACCATCATAGTTATCTTGCATATCAACAGTATCTTTGTTGATATCACGTAATAACTCAGAAGCAATTTTTGCTCATTCTAGCCTCTGTATAACGCATCGCAGCAGCACCATCTCCGTCAATAGAACCAAAGTTCCCTTGACCATCTACTAAAGGATATCTACTGTTAAAATCTTGTGCTAAACGGACAATTGTTCCATATGTAGCTGAGTCACCATGTGGGTGATACTTCGCCATTACTTCTCCTACAACGAAGGCACTTTTTTTGTAAGGTTTGTCATATGTTAACCCTAAATCATTAAAAAGCATAAAGTATTCTTCTATGAACTGGTTTTTAACCCATCACGTACATCTGGTAATGCACGTGATACAATAACACTCATTGAATAATCTAAAAAAATGAATTTTTCAATTTCAGTCGTTATGTTTCTTAAGGTAATATTATTTTTTTATTATCTTCCATGTTCTATCCTTTCTTTCTAAATGTCTAAGTTTATAACATTTAGAGCATTATCTTCGATAAATTTACGTCTTGGTTCTACTTTTTTTCACCCATTAATGTATCAAAAGCAGCATCTGCTCTTTTGAGCGTCATTAATGCTAACTTTGTACATTAATCGATGTTCTGGATCCATTGTTGTATCCCATAGTTCTTCTGCGTTCATTTCTCCAAGACCTTTATATCGTTGAACTGTATACTTTTTATCCACAGCATGTTCTTCAATATTTTGTTTCAGTTCTTCTTCTGTATGGCAGTAAAATTCTTTCTTACCTACTTTTAGACCATATAGAGGTGGTCTAGCGATATACACATATCCTGCATCGATTAATTCTCTCATATATCTAAAGAAGAATGTTAATAATAATGTTCTAATGTGACTTCCATCGACATCGGCATCGGTCATAATAACGATTTTGTGATAACGAAGTTTATCGATGTTTAATGTTTCACCAATACCCATTCCAATAGCTGTAATTAATGAACGAACTTCATCGTTAGCTAGTACTTTATCAATTCTTACTTTCTCTACGTTCAGAATTTTACCTTTAAGCGGTAAAATAGCTTGGAATTTACTATTACGTCCAAGTTTTGCACTTCCTCCCGCAGAGTCCCCTTCGACTAGGAATAATTCGCATTCAGCTGCATCTTTACTTGAACAATCTGCAAGTTTCCCTGGTAGGTTAGTAAATTCTAAGGCATTTTTACGACGTGTTGATTCTCGAGCTTTTTTAGCTGCAATTCTTGCACGTGATGCTTGAAGACCTTTTTCAACAATTATTTTCGCTGTTTTTGGATTTTCTAATAAGAATCTATCTAATTCTTCAGAGAATAACTTATTAGTAATTGTACTCATTTCTGAGTTACCCTAATTTAGTTTTTTTGTTTGTCCTTCAAATTGTGGATTTGGGTGTTTGATTGAGATAATCGCAACAAGTCCTTCACGAACATCATCCCCTGTTAATGACTCTTTATCTTTAATAAGTTTATTCTTTTTTTACCATAAGAGTTAATTATTCTTGTAAGAGCAGTTTTTAAATCCACTCTCGTGAGTTCCACCTTCATGTGTATTAATGTTATTTAGCATAACTTAATACATTATTAGAATATCCTGTGTTATATTGCATTGAAATTTCTACTTCTTTTCCATCCATCTCTCCATGAACATAGATAGCTTCATGTAGAGCATCTTTATTTTTCATTTAACATTTCAACATATTCTAATAATCCACCTTCATAACAGAAAGTTTCTTCTTTTTCTTGTCCTTCTCTCTCATCTTTAAGAATAATTGTTATACCTTTATTTAAGAAAGCAAGTTCTCTAATACGTGTTCTTAAAATATCGTATTCATATACTGTTGTTTCTTGGAAGATTTCTGGATCCGCTTTTAAAACGAATAGTTGTTCCAGTTCTATCAGTATTTCCTACTACTGTAATTCCTTGGACTACATCACCACGTTCAAACTTCATTGTGTAAATTTTTCCATCTCGATGTACAGAAGCTTCTAAGTTTGTAGATAACGCATTTACTACACTGGCCCTCAACTCCGTGAAGACCACCAGATACTTTATATCCGCCTCCACCGAATTTACCTCCAGCGTGAAGTACTGTAAGGATTACTTCAAGAGCAGGTTTTCCTGTTTGTTCTTGAATGCCTACCGGGATACCACGCCCATTATCCTCAACTCTTATCCAATTTCCTTTTTTTCTATTGCAACTGTTATTGTGTTACAATATCCGGCTAAGGCTTCATCTATAGAATTATCTACAATTTCCCAAACAAGGTGGTGTAGACCTTTACTAGATGTAGAACCGATATACATACCTGGTCTTACCCTAACAGCCTCAAGTCCTTCAAGAACCTGAATCTGATCGGCATTATATTCTTGTATTTGTTTTTTCTACCATGATTTTTTTCCTTTTCATTTTTAGTAAATTTATAAATAAATTTTTCTAGATTATTTCGCTAATATTTCCATTTTCTATTTTTAAAAAAACTTTAGCTTTTTTTCTAATAAATCTTCTTTTTATATCTGATATCGAAGGTGTTGTAATGAATGTTTGTACATTTTTCATTAATTGCATCTAACAGTTTTAATTGTCTATTCTTATCTAATTCACTTAAGACATCATCTAAAAAGTAAGACTGGATAAGTTCCAGTTTTTTTGTTTTTTAAATAATTTATTTCAGCTAACTTTAACGATAATACTATACTTCTTTGTTGTCCTTGGGATGCGTACATTTTTTTGCATCAAGATCATTAATATAAAACTCTAAATCATCTTGATGTGGTCCAATTTTAGTACTTCCTCTCATTATATCGTCATATGATTTTTTTCAACATAACCTTTGTTAGGCTTTTCCTCATTAAATATTTCATCTGATATATCATTTATATTTAATGCTTCTAATACTGAACTTTTTATATCTAATTTTTTTAATGATTCTTGTCCATTAGATATATTAAGCATATTCTGATATGTTAGTTTTGAAATGTCTTGGACAAATGACACTCTTTCTCTTGTAATATAAATTGCTACTTTAGCTAATTGAGAAGTAATTGTCTCTAAGTATGCAAGTGACATTTCATCTTTTTGGATTTTTTTCGCATATCTTTTAAATAAGAATTTCTCTGTTTCAATAAATGTTGGTACATTAAATAATATTTATGATAAATACGTGAGAACTGATAAAATTCTCTATTTATAAACTCTCGACGTAGTGATGGAGATCCTTTTACCAGCTGCAAAATCTTCTGGAGAAAATAATACTACATTTAGCTCTCCTACGAAATCTGTTAGTTTAGTTTTTTTCACTCCTCCTATTTTTAGCACTTTTTACCTTTATTATTAATACCTAACATAATATCTAAATTCTTATCATTTTTTTGTTAACTACACATGACATCGCTGTTGCAGTTTCACCAAACATTATACATTCACTATCACTCTTAGTACGATAACTACGTCCAAGTGCTAAACAAAAAAATAGACTCTATTATATTAGTTTTTTTCCATTCGCATTGTTTCCTACTAAAACATTAAGCGAGGGATGTACATCTATATTCATTGATAAATAATTTCGAAAGTACAGTAATTTTTAAACTCTTAATTCTCATTAATAATTATGAACTCATTTCCTTCTAATTTAATAATATCGTTTGAATATAATTTTTTTCCCTCGTCTATTTTTCTAGTTCTCCGTTTAACTCAACTTCTACTTCTTGTAAAAAAAATATTTAGCTTCTCCACCTGAACCTATGAAGCCTTCTACTTTTTAAAAATTGTGCTAACGTAATATACTCACTATTAATAAAAACTTCTTTCATTTTACACCTCCTAAGTATTTAAAAAAATGAAACTATATGTATATAAATATATTTTTATATACTTTAATTATATCAAATTTATCATTTTTCAACAATAGTCAGTTGATTTTTACCTAATATACTTCAAAAAAATATCTGTATATATCAACTATTTCTAAAGATTAGTTAGCTATTTTTAGTTCACATAAAAAAATACGCTGGAAATTTATAAGTTTAAATTATATTTTTTTGAATGATATTATAAAAAAATAGTATTTTTAATATAATATTTTTATATTATAAATGAATACTCTGAAATCGTTTTTTTCTTTAATCTTTGTTGCATATATTGTATAATAAAAAGTGAAAAGTTAATTAAATTTCAGAAATTAAAGGGGATAATTTTTATGTACAGTATTGATAAACTTGAAAAAAATATTAAATGAAAAAGTTTACTCTATTGAAGAAACAAGTTATGGAGTAACTAATAAAAAAATTATATAGTAACTACAGAAAATAATAAATATTTCTATAGAACTTCAAAAGATTCTACAAAGATTGTAAATAAAGATAATGAGAAAGAGGCTCTGCAACTTCTTTTGGATGAACCATATTTTTTTAAAAACCAGTGTACTTTAATAATGACAATTTAATTACTGAAATTTCAACAACATCCAAAAAAACTTTTTATTTCTCAAAGAAGTTTATCTAATATTGTACGCATAGGAAAAACTTTTTAAAGAATTTTTCATTCAAAAAAATTTCAAGCTGATAACATCTTTAATCCGATCGATCAGTTTAATAATTATTACAAGCAAATTGATGAAAAAAACCCCATGTATTAGATGAATTTATGTACATAATAGAACAATTTAAAAAAATCAATATAAAGCAGATAGATTATGCCACAACGATTTAGTTGAAGGTAATTTCCTCTTCTCAAAAAGATTCATTGTACTTAATAGATTTTTGAGTACGCTGGATTTAACGATTATTATTTTTGATATTGCGAGCTTTATTTCAGAGAATGATTTAAACTATGAAGAAACAATAACATTTTTTTAAAAATCTTATTTTACAGATGAAACAGTGTAACTATGAAAAAAATTAGATGTATTTCTACATTTTTTTGTGATTTGTTGTGGTATACTTGGGCAATATTATTATATGAGAAAAGACATGAAGAAATTTATAATGAAATAGCTCAAGCAAAACTACATAGATTAAAAAAATCCTAGAAAGATTGTTTATTAACCATAAATAATAGAAAACTCAAGGTAAGAATTATTTTTCTTAGCTTGAGTTTAATTTTATATTATAAATATGTTTTAACAAAAAAAGTTACTTGCAAAATTATGCAAGTAACCTTTAAATAAACTTTTATTATTTAGCTAAAGCTGCTTTTAGCTTGTTCACAAATGCTTGCGAATCCAGCTGCGTCGTGGATAGCGATTTCTGATAACATTTTTTTCTGTTAATATCGATTCCAGCAACTTTAAGTCCGTTCATTAGACGGCTGTAAGATAATCCATTTAATCTTGCAGCAGCATTGATACGAACGATCCATAATCTTCTGAAATTACGTTTTGTTTGACGACGGTCTCTGAAAGCATACATTCCTGATTTCATTACTTGTTGCTTAGCAACTTTGAATAATGTATGTTTTTGAACCAAAAATATCCTTTAGCTAGTTTTTAAAAACTTTTTTTACGGCGACGACGAGTCACAGTTCCACCTTTAACACGTGGCATATCTAATTCCTCCTTATGTATAACTTAAATAAGTATTTACGCTATAATTAATCTTCTTTAATATTATTTAACTAATAAAGTTCTAATACGTTTGTAATCACCACGAGATACTAATGAAGCTTTACGTAAGTGACGTTTTTTTGTTTAGTAGTTTTTTTCTTGAAAACCAGTGAGAAGTATAAGCACGGCTACGTTTTTAATTTACCGCTAGCTGTTTTTTTCACACGTTTTTGCTAAACCACGGTGAGATTTCATTTTTTTGGCATTATCAAATTCCTCCTATATTAAACCTTTATTTCTCTTTTTTTGGTGCTAGAACTAAGAACATACTGCGACCTTCCATTTTTAGGTTTTTTTGTTCGACAGTAGCTATATCGCTAGCTTCGTTAGAAAAAGTTTTTCTAAAACTTTCTGTCCAATTTCTTTGTGGGTGATTGCTCTCCCTTTAAAAACGAATAGAAACTTTAACTTTGTCTTCTTTTTGCTAAGAATTTACGTGCATTTTTTTCAACTTAGTTTCAAAATCGTGTTTTTTTCAATTGTTGGAGATAATCTTATCTCTTTTGTTGTTACGATTTTTTTGTTTCTTACGTGCTTCTTTTTTTCTTTCTTTCTGTTGTTCAAATTTGAACTTACCGTAGTTCATAATTTTTGCAACTGGTGTTTTAGCATTTGGAGCTACTAGAACAACATCTAGGTTCATACGCTCTGCAATTTGCATAGCTTCTGCCTTAGTTTTTAACTCCTAATTGTTCTCCATTTTGGCTAATTAAAAGAAACTCTTTCGCTTTAATACCTTCATTTACTTGTGCAGTATCTTTACTAATGATCAGCACCTCCTATTTATAAATTCATTAAATACTAAAAAGCATTAAAAAAGCTGAGTGCAAAAACACCCAGCATAAAAATTCTACATTTCATCTACATTAACCTGAACAATCATAATTGGCAGGTGAGAAACAGGGTGCTTCTACTTTTTGTATTCAACATTATTTATTTTTACATACTTTTTTTATAGATTTGTCAATAGGAATATAACATTTTTTTATATTCCTATCGACTTTCATCTATTTTTTTATTAAATAGAACCCTAATTCTTCATGTAATTCTTCTTCAATTGGTCTACTTAATTCATTATCTACTTCTAATTCTAATTCATTTTCTGCTTTAATATCAACATCATTATATCTTGGCATACCAGTACCAGCTGGAATTAGCTTACCGATAATAACGTTCTCTTTAAGTCCCATAAGTTTATCAACTTTTCCTTTAACAGCTGCGTCTGTAAGTACACGAGTTGTTTCTTGGAATGAGGCTGCAGATAAGAAACTTTCTGTTTCTAATGAAGCTTTAGTGATACCAAGGATTACAGGTTTAGCTGTAGCCATGTTTCCACGTGCTTCAAGTATTTTTTTGTTTTCATCAGTGAATTTATGAATATCTACTAATGAACCTGGAAGTAAATCAGTATCTCCTGCATTGATTACACGTACTTTTCTTAACATTTGACGTACCATAACCTCAACGTGTTTGTCACTGATTTCTACCCCTTGCATACGGTATACTTTTTGTACCTCAGTTAATAGATAACTTTGTACTGCTTCTAGACCTGCAATTGATAGTAATTCTTTTGGTTCAATAGAACCTTCTGTTAAAGCTTGACCACGTTTAACTTTGTCGTCTTCTTTAACTAACATACGGCTTGCACCATAGTCTTGATATTCTCTTTCTTCACCGATTTCACTAAGTACATAAATTCTACGTACGTGATTGTTATCGATCTCAACTTTTGTAACTGTTCCATCAACTTCTGAGATTAATGCTTTACCTTTAGGATTACGTGCTTCAAATAACTCTTGAATACGAGGTAAACCTTGTGTGATATCGGCACCGGCAACCCCACCTGTGTGGAACGTACGCATTGTAAGCTGTGTACCAGGTTCTCCGATAGATTGAGCGGCAATTGTACCAACTGCTTCCCCAACTTCTACTTTTTCACCTGTTGCTAAGTTTTTACCGTAACATTTCTCACAAACACCATGACGTGAGTTACATGTAAATGCTGATCTAATAACAACACTTTCGATTCCAGCTGCTTCAATTTCTTTAGCTGTATCTAATGTAATTAATTGACCATCTTCAACGATAACTTTTCCAGTCTCTGGGTGAACAACAGTTTCTTTACTGTATCTACCTTCAAGACGTTCTTGTAAGCTTTCGATTTCATCTGTTCCATTTTTAAGTGCTGCAACTCTTAATCCACGAGATGTACCACAGTCGTTTTCACGAACGATAACATCTTGTGCAACGTCTACTAGACGACGAGTTAAGTAACCTGAGTCGGCTGTCTTAAGAGCTGTATCGGCAAGACCTTTACGCGCACCGTGAGAAGAGATGAAGAACTCTAATACTGTTAATCCTTCTTTAAATGATGAACGTACAGGCATTTCCATGATACGTCCTGATGGAGAAGCCATCAGACCACGCATACCCGCTAACTGTGTAAAGTTTGACGCGTTACCACGGGCTCCTGAGTCACTCATCATGTAGATTGGGTTAGTAGCTGGAAGAGAGTCCATAAGTTGATCTTGGATGATATCTTTTGCTTTTGCCCATTGAGCAATAACGTTTTGATATCTTTCTTCTTCTGTTAATAGACCACGTCTGTATAATGTTGTAATCTTATCAACATTAGATTGTGAATCTGCTAAAATTTCATATTTATTAGGTAGGACGAATACGTCACTTACCCCCACTGTAATACCAGCTCTTGAAGAATATTTGAATCCTAAATCTTTCATTCTGTCTAACATCATTGAAGTCTCAGTGATGTGGAATCTATTGAAGATTTCAGAGATGATTTTTGATAAGAATCCTTTCTTGAAATGGTGTAGCTGGTTCCTGTTCAGCGATATATGCTTTTAAGTCCCACCTTCTGTTAAGTCAGATGGTGCTACGAAATATTTATCAGGAGTCGCTGTTTCTAAGTTTTCCTTAGTAGGTTCATTTAAGAATGGGAATCCTTCTGGTAATATATCGTTGAAAATTACTTTACCAATTGTAGTAACAAGTAATTTTTTGTTTTGTTCTTCTGTAAACGTTGGATTTTCAAAAGATTTAGCTGCGATACCTACACGAGTGTGAAGGTGAATATATCCATTTTGGTACGCAATTCTTGCTTCATCAGCGTCTTTGAAAATCATACCTTCCCCTACTGCTCCAGGTCTTTCTAGTGTTAGGTAGTAGTTACCTAATACCATATCCTGAGATGGTGTAACTACTGGTTTACCATCTTTAGGGTTAAGGATGTTTTGAGCAGCTAACATCAGCATACGTGCTTCTGCTTGAGCTTCTTTTGATAAAGGAACGTGTACGGCCATTTGGTCACCATCAAAGTCGGCGTTAAACGCTGTTGTAACAAGAGGGTGAAGACGAATAGCACGTCCTTCTACTAAGATTGGTTCGAATGCTTGGATACCAAGTCTGTGAAGTGTCGGGGCACGGTTAAGTAATACTGGGTGCTCACGAATAATATCTTCTAAGATATCCCAAACATGATCTTCCATTCTTTCGATTTGGTTTTTAGCATTTTTAATGTTGTTAGCTAATTCACGTTTAACTAATTCACGCATTACAAATGGTTTGAATAATTCAAGCGCCATTTCTTTAGGTAATCCACATTGGTACATTTTTAAGTTTGGACCAACTACGATTACTGAACGTCCAGAGTAGTCAACACGTTTACCTAATAAGTTTTGACGGAAACGACCGTGTTTACCTTTTAACATATTAGATAATGATTTTAATGTTCTGTTACCTGGACCTGTTACAGGACGTCCACGACGTCCGTTATCGATTAATGCATCAACAGCTTCTTGTAACATACGTTTTTGATTTTGTACGATTAGCCCTGGTGCTTTAAGTTCGATAAGTTTTTTCAGACGATTGTTACGGTTAATTACACGTCTATATAAATCGTTTAAGTCACTTGTTGCGAAACGTCCACCATCTAATTGAACCATAGGTCTTAATTCAGGTGGAATAACTGGTAATACAGTCATAATCATCCATTCTGGTTTATTTCCAGAGTGTTTAAACGCTTCGAACACTTCTACACGTTTGATGATTTTAACAACTTTTTGACCTGATTTATAGTTGCTTTCACTTAATTCTTTAAGTTCATTTTTTAAATCTTTAAGTTCTTTTTCAATATCTAACTCAGCTAATAGGTCACGAATAGCTTCAGCACCCATCTTAGCTACGAAAGAGTTTGCTCCAAATGTACTACGTGCTTCACGTACTTCTCTTTCAGAAACGATTTGTTTCTTCATGAAGTCAGTTTCACCTGGATCAATAACAATGTAAGAAGCAAAGTAAATTACTTCTTCCAATTGTCTTGGACTAAGGTCAAGTAAAAGTCCCATTCTACTTGGAATACCTTTGAAGTACCAAATATGGCTGACTGGGGCAGCTAATTCTAAGTGCCCCATTCTTTCACGACGAACTTTAGCTAAAGTTACATCAACACCACATTTATCACATTTAATGTTTTTATATCTAACTCTTTTGTACTTTCCACAAGCACATTCCCAGTCTTTAGTTGGACCAAAAATTCTTTCACAGAATAATCCATCATTTTCTGGTTTTTAAAGTTCTATAGTTAATAGTTTCAGGTTTTTTTAACCTCTCCGTAAGACCAACTTCTGATTTTTTTCAGGAGAAGCTAAACTAATTTTTCATATATGCAAAATTATTTACGTCTATCAAGGAGCATACCTCCTTTATTTTTTTGTATAAAAGCCTTGAATAGTTCTTTGTGATTAATTGTAAAAATTTATATTATTCTTCGTCAATATCATCTTCTACATCTTCATACTCATCAGTATCAGACATTAAAAAGACTTGCTAATGCTTGGTATCCTGAAGTTTCTTCTTCACTATCTTCTTCTACTTCTACATCTTCGTATTCATCTGTATCAGATAAGATTAAGTTAGCTAAACTTTGATATCCTTCTTCAGCATTTTTCTTTTAGAAGCATCTTGAGTTTCTTTAGCTTCTTCTGATTTTTTTCTTCATTGTGATTATGGTGGTGTGATTCATGGAAATCAATTGTATCTCCTAAATCTATATCACCCATGTCTACTTCGTTATCTTCATTATCCATTACTCTGAAATCCATACCTAGTGCTTGAAGTTCTTTCATAAGTACTCGGAATGATTCAGGAACTCCTGGACGTGGAATGTTTTCACCTTTAACGATTGCTTCGTAAGTTTTAACACGACCATTAGTATCATCTGATTTATACGTTAAAGATTTCTTGAAGAGTATATGCAGCACCATAAGCTTCAAGTGCCCATACCTCCATCTCACCAAATCTTTGTCCACCGAAATTGAGCTTTTACCTCCAAGTGGTTGTTGAGTTACTAATGAGTATGGTCCAATTGAACGAGCGTGAAGTTTATCATCAACCATGTGTGCAAGTTTAATCATGTACATTACCCCTACAGATACACGGCTGTCGAATGGTTCACCTGTACGTCCATCATAAAGAACTGTCTTAGCATCTTTAGCCATACCAGCTTCAGCTACAGTAGACCATACATCTTCATCACTTGCTCCATCGAATACTGGAGTAGCAACGTGGATTCCTAATTGTTTAGCAGCCATACCTAAGTGTAGCTCTAATACTTGTCCAATGTTCATACGAGATGGAACCCCAAGTGGGTTTAACATTACGTCAACTGGCGTACCATCTGGTAAGTAAGGCATATCTTCTTCTGGTAAGATATTTGAGATAACCCCTTTGTTACCGTGACGACCGGCCATTTTTATCCCCTACACGGATTTTACGTTTTTTTGAACGATAAATACTCGCACAAGTTCATTTACTCCGTTAGGTAATTCAGCACCATCTTCACGTTTAAAGATTTTAACATCAGCAACTACTCCATCAGCACCGTGTGGTACACGTAATGAAGTATCACGTACTTCTTTAGATTTAGCTCCAAAGATAGCATATAATAATTTTTCTTCTGGAGTTTGTTCAGTTAATCCTTTCGGTGTTACTTTACCTACTAAAATATCTCCATCTTTAACTTCAGCCCCAATACGGATAATTCCACGTGCATCTAAGTTTCTAAGTGCATTTTTCACCCTACGTTTGGAATTTCACGAGTAATTTCTTCTGGCCCCAAGTTTAGTATCACGAGCATCTGTTTCATATTCTTCTACGTGAATAGAAGTATAAACATCATCTTTTACAAGACGTTCACTCATGATTACAGCATCCTCATAGTTATAACCATCCCAGTTTACGAATGCTACTACAAGGTTTTTACCTAAAGCTAATTCACCTTTATCCATAGATGGACCATCTGCAAGGATATCTTTAGGTTCAACTCTATCTCCAACTTTAACAATTGGTTTTTGGTTGTATGCTGTAGAGTGGTTAGAACGTACGAATTTATGAATAACGTATGTATCTAAGTCACCTTTAATTTCTTTACCTTCTAACGTTTCAATACGACGAACCTTTTACTTTAGCTCCCATCAACGTATTCAACGATACCAGGATATTTAGCAATTACTGCAGCTCCAGAGTCACGTGCAGCAAGATGCTCCATACCTGTACCAACAAATGGTGCTTCAGTAATCATAAGAGGTACTGCTTGACGTTGCATGTTCGCTCCCATAAGCGCACGGTTAGAGTCGTCATTTTCTAAGAACGGAATACATGCAGTGGCAGCAGATACTACCTGCTTTAGGAGATACATCCATGAAATTCATCATTTCACGAGGTTTAACAGTGTTATCTCCTCTGAAACGACAAACTACTTCTTCATCTACGAAAGTAACCTTTTTCGTCAACATTAGCTGTTGATTGAGCTACTACGTATTTATCTTCTTGATCAGCAGTTAAAGTACTGTACATTTTTCAGTTACGTATGGGACGACCTTCTCCATCAAATTCAACTTTTCTATATGGAGTCATAATGAATCCAAATTCATTTATACGTGCAAATGATGAAAGCGAGTTGATAAGACCGATGTTTGGTCCCTCTGGTGTTTCAATCGGACACATACGACCATAGTGTGAGTAGTGAACGTCACGTACTTCCATTCCAGCACGTTCTCTTGTTAATCCACCAGGTCCCAAGTGCAGATAAACGACGTTTGTGAGTAAGCTCACTCAGTGGGATTTACTTGGTCCATGAATTGTGAAAGTTGAGAACTTCCAAAGAATTCTTTTGATAATTGCTGTAACTGGTCTTACGTTAATTAATTGTTGTGGAGTAATTTCATTTAGTATCTTGAATACTCATACGTTCACGTACAACACGTTCCATACGAGAAATACCTACACGAATTTGGTTTTGTAATAATTCACCGATACAACGTAGACGACGGTTACCAAGGTGGTCTATATCATCTACACGTCCGATTAATTCAAATTCAAATCCGTCGTTATTTCTACGAGTTCTAATTAATAATAGGTAGTAGTTGATACTTGCTACGATATCAGCAATTGTTAATGTTAGAAACATCTTTATTAGGTGCTCCATTACCAATTACGTGTAATACTTGATCATCAGTTAATTCATCGATATCGAAGTCATTACCTACTTTTAACTTGGTTTACAACTTTTGAATAATTGTAGTTTTAAGCTTTCACTTCCATCAAGACTTTCATTCATATCGAATTCAACTACGTTAGCTGTAGTTCCTAATTCTTCATAAATTCCATCAATGATTTCACGAGTTAATTTAGTACCTTTTTCTACTAAAATTTCTCCTGTTTCCGTATCAACGATTGGCTCAACTAGAATTTGGTTTTCTAGACGTTCACCAACGTGAAGTTTGTTATTTAATTTATAACGACCTACTTTAGCAAGATCATATCTTCTTGGATCGAAGAATCTACCATGTAAAGTAGCTTTAGCAGTTTCTACGTTAGCTGGTTCACCAGGACGTAATTTATCATAGATTACTTTCAACGCAGTTCCTGTATCTAGGTTTTCATCTTTTTCTAATGTATTTAATAGTTCTGTATCTTCTCCGAATAATTTAATAATTGATTCGTCTGATTCAAAACCTAACGCTCTAATAAGCGTTGTTAAAGGAATTTTTCTAGTTCTATCGATACGAGCATAAACTAGTCCTTTAATATCTTTTTCAAATTCCAACCAAGCTCCTCTGTTAGGAATAACAGTTGTTTTTATAGGCATTTGGAATATTTCTTTAACTTTAAGTTTATCATCTTCTGTAAAATATACAGAAGGTGAACGTACTAATTGAGATACAATTACACGTTCTGCACCATTGATAATAAACGTTCCAGTTTCAGTCATCAACGGTAGTTCACCCATAAATACTTCTTGTTCTTTAATTTCGTCACGTTCTTTATTAATTAAACGTACGCGCACTCTTAAAGGTGCTGAATATGTAGCGTCACGTTCTTTAGACTCATCAACATCATATTTAGGAGTTCCTAATTTATAGTCGATAAATTCTAAACTTAATTTATCATTATTACCTTCAATTGGTGATACATCTTTAAAAACATCTTTTAGACCAGTTTCTAAAAATTTATCATAAGATAACGTTTGAATTTCAATTAAGTCCGGTAAATCAATTACCTCTGATATTCTAGCATAGCTACGTCTTTGTCTGTGCTTACCAAATTTAACTTTTTGCAACTGTGTCACCTCTCAGCTTTTCTCTTAAAAACTAAAAAGAAAATATATACATTTTCTCTTACTTACTTATATAATTTTAGGCAATTCTATCAAAAAAATAAATAGAATTACTTGCAATATATCATTTTATCATAGTTATAGCAAGTTGTCAATTATTTTACGGCTTTAAGAATGTAGTATCCTTTGTTTTTTGATACAACTTCTACCATAGAAAAAGTCTCTTCTAATAATTTTTTACAACTAGCCATTCCTTGTTTTTTTTGTATAACCACCCAAAGTTCTCCTTGATCATTTAGATGTTCATAACTATCTGTCATTATTTTATGTACAATTTTTTTCCCAGCTCTAATAGGCGGGTTTGTTAAAACTATATCAAAGTTTCCTTTCAACATTATCAAAGGAACTACTTTCTAATACTTCTACTTCATTTTCTATTTTATTAAGTTCAATATTTTTTCTAGATAACTCTAAAACTCTATTGTTTACATCTACCATAGTAAACTTAAAAGTCGGATATTTTTTTCGCTAAGAATATAGATATAACTCCCATATCCACATCCTATATCAGCAACCTTTAGCATTTTTCTTTTTTCTGTAGTGAAAGATTTCTAACATTGTCTTTAGTACCAAAATCAACACTCTCTTTCGAAAATACTCCATTATCTGTATAAAAATTTTCAAAATTCTCATTCGCTATTGTTGAGTTAATAATTTTTTTCACGACTTTCTGTCGTCGGATTATTTGTATAATAATGTTCCATAATAAAGACACCTCTTAAAATGAAAGAAAATAGTATATCCCATAGCTAGACACTTGAGATATACTATTTTTTTGTTATTATCATCGTATCAAATATTCTCAAATAGAATATTATTGTTTATTTACATCTATCTTTTTTTATCTACTTAGAATAGAAATTATTTAACTTCTACAGTTGCTCCAACTTCTTCTAATTTAGCTTTGATTTCTTCAGCTTCTTCTTTAGAAACTCCTTCTTTAAGTGTTGCTGGCGCACCATCAACTTTTTCTTTAGCTTCTTTTAGTCCGTCTCCAGTGATTTCACGAACAACTTTGATTACTTTAATTTTTTTGAGTCTCCAGCGTTAGCTAAAAACTACGTCAAATTCAGTTTTTTTCTTCAGCAGCTCCAGCAGCAGCTCCACCAACTACAGCTACAGGTGCAGCAGCAGTTACTCCGAATTCTTCTTCAATTGCTTTTACTAAGTCGTTTAATTCTAAAACTGACATTTCTTTGATAGCGTCTAAAATTTGTTCTTTAGTCATTATAAATTTCCTCCGATTTTTTTAAATTATATGTTTTTTTAATATTTTTTTATTTATTAAGCTTCTTGTTCAGCTTTTTGGTCTGCAACAGCTTTAACAGCTAAAGCAGTATTGCGCATTGGCGCTGTTAATACAGATAGTAACATTGAAAGTAATCCTTCGCGACTTGGTAATGTAGCGATAGCTTTAATTTCAGCTTGATCTGCAACTTTTCCTTCTATAACACCAGCTTTTAGTTCTAAATTTTCGTGTTCTTTAGCGAAATCGTTTAAAACTCTAGCAGGAGCTACAGCATCGTCTGTTGAGAAAGCAAAAGCATTTGGTCCAGTTAGAACTTCGTCTAATCCTTCAATTCCTGCTTGCTCCATCGCACGACGAACTAATGAGTTTTTATAAACTTTAAAAGTTAAACCTTCGTTACGCATGTTGTTACGTAATTCTGTTACTTCCGCAACGTTTAATCCACGGTAGTCAGCAATAACAACTGAAGAACTTGCTTTAATTTCTTCTGCGATTTGATTTACTAACTCTTGTTTTCTCTCAATAGCTTTTGACATTGAACTTCCTCCTAAGTAGATTTATCAATTTCAGTACCATTAAAAAAACCTTCTTGCATGCGAGAACATACAAAAAAAGGCACATAAGTTTCTTTTTCGAATTTTTGTCCTCAGTAGGTTAATTAAGGATTTCTCCCCCTACTGTCTACGGTACATTTTCAACTGACTTAGTTATTTTAATATATATATATTCGTTTGTCAATAGTTTTTTTAAAAAAATTCAATTTTTTTAAAATGTTAATTCCCAAAAGTAAATTCCAGTTCAAATAAAAAAAACTGGAATTTAACCTGAAAACTATTTTTTTAACTGGAACTTAAGTTGAAACTAAATAATTATGAAAAGATATTTATCTAACTTTATTACGTTATTTTTAAATTCTCTTTATAATATTAAATAGATTTTTAGTTTTTTTAAAAATCTTGATTCTATCTTTATACTTCGTAAAAATTAGTTTTTATACTGAGAGATGGTGTGGTTTCCTGTGAGGAAAATGTGGCAGTGCCACTTTTTCCCACATTATGAACCACACCATCAGAGACTCAGTGTCAAACTAATTTTTTTAATAAAGTACAATTCCTCTTTTTTTATTTTTGGTGTATATTATAATATGAGACTTTTCGTTGAATGAAAGGAATCTAATATTATGACAAACAAAAAAACAAACACTTAACATATTATGATCGCTTAGACATTGAAGAAGGAATCTCTAAAGGTAAAACTTTTTAGAAGTATAGGGTATAGAACTTGATAAAGATCCTACTACTATTTCTAAAGAAATTAAACGTAATCTGCAATATAAAGATACCGAAGTAGTTACCAAAACTCTTGACGGAAAATTAATCAAAGCTAATTGTGCTCTTCTAAACAAACCTCCTTATGTTTGTAATAATTGTAAACTTAAAAGAAGAGATTGTGGTTTTGATAAACGTTTCTACTATGCAAAAAAGGCTCAACTTAATTATCAAGAAAATCTTGTCGAACCAAGAAGAGCTGTTGTCTTAGATAAAGAAGAATTTTATAAAATGGATAAAATAATTTCTAAAGGTGTTTCTAAGGGACAATCTTTCTATCATATTATGCATAGTAATAACTTAGTTGTTTCTAAATCTTCTTTGTATCGATATGTGAATAATGGATATTTTTCTATTGATTCTGTTGATTGTAAACGTATTGTTAAATTTAGAAAACGAAATAAAGTTAATAAAGAAGCTATACCTAAACATCTAAAGTCCGGTAGAGCTTATATTAACTTCTTAGATTTTATGAATGAATCTGCAATGCCTTTTTCACTTGGAAATGGATACTGTCATTGGTAAACGTGGTGGTAAAACTCTACTTACCTTTAATGTATCTTCTTGTAATTTTTATGTTCGCTCTTCTTTTTAGATTCGAATACTTCTAGCGAAGTTTCTTCTAAACTTTATAATCTAAAAGAAAAAAATTTTTATCAGAATAATATACACTTTTCTGATATTTTTTTCCTGTTGTTTTGACAGATAATGGTAGTGAATTTTTCTAAAGTTGAAGAAATCGAATATGATTTTTGATAAAAAAACTTAAAAATTATTTTTTTCTGTAATCCTAATTCTTCTTGGGAAAAAAAGGTAAGATAGAAAAAAATCACACCACCTTGCGTGAAATACTACCTAAAGGATCACTCATTTGACGATCTTACACAAAGTGATGTTAATACTATTATATCACATATTAACTCACTTAAGAGAAAGTATTTGAACGGAAAATCAGCTTATGAAGTTTTTTTCTTTTTACTTTCGGCGAACATATAGCTAACCTACTAGGTATTTTTTTAAAAATACCTGCCAATGAGGTAATACTTAAACCTTTCTTGGCTAAAGAAATTAAGGATACAAACAAATAAATTTAAACTATTTATGAAATAGTAATATAGTTATTTTTTTACAACGAAATGTTTTTATTAGAAAAGTCTCAACTTAACTTCAGCATAACTGGAATTTAACCTGGGAATAGTGATTTGCAGGTCTATTTGTCATGCTTTTTTTATTTTTGATTCCTTTTTGAAAAAAACTCCCAAAGTAAAAGCTTCCTTGTTTTTATACCGGAAGTTACCTTGGGAATATTTTTTTATTGTTATTTTTCCTTTTTTTCCCAACTTAACTTCCACTTTAATTTCTTACTGGAACTTACTTTTGGGAATTTACCTATTTTTTTAAAATATGTTAATTCCCAAAGTAAATTCCAGTTCAAATAAAAAAACTGGAATTTAACCTGAAACTATTTTTTTAACTGGAACTTAAGTTGAGACTAAATAATCATGAAAAGATATTTATCTAACTTTATTACGTTATTTTTAAATTTTTCCTTACACTGTTAAACGAGCTCTAGTTTAAAATAATTCTTGATTCTTTCTTAATACTTCGTAAAATTAGTTTTTATACTGAGAGATGGTGTGGTTTCCTGTGAGGAAAATGTGGCAGTGCCACTTTTTCCCACATTATGAACCACACCATCAGAGGCTCAGTGTCAAACTAATTTTTAATAAAGTATAATTCCTCTTTTTTTATTTTTGGTGTATATTATAATATGAGACTTTTCGTTGAATGAAAGGAATCTAATATTATGACAAACAAAAAAACAAACACTTAACATATTATGATCGCTTAGACATTGAAGAAGGAATTTCTAAAGGTAAAACTTTTAGAAGTATAGGTATAGAACTTGATAAAGATCCTACTACTATTTCTAAAGAAATTAAACGTAATCTGCAATATAAAGCTACGGAAGTCGTTACCAAAACTCTTGACGGAAAAATTAATCAAAGCTAATTGTGCTCTTCTAAACAAACCTCCTTATGTTTGTAATAATTGTAAACTTAAAAAGAAGAGATTGTGGTTTTTGATAAACGTTTCTATTATGCTAAAAAAAGCTCAACTTAATTATCAAGAAAATCTTGTCGAACCAAGACGAGCTGTTATTTTTAGATAAAGAAGAATTTTTATGAAATGGATAAAAATAATTTTTTTAAAGGGGGTTGCTAAGAGACAATCTTTCTATCATATTATGCATAGTAATGACTTAGTTGTTTCTAAATCTTCTTTATATCGATATGTGAATAACGGGTATTTTTTTCTATTGATTCTGTTGATTGTAAACGTATTGTTAAATTTAGAAAACGAAATAAAGTTAATAAAGAAGCTATACCTAAACATCTAAAGTCCGGTAGAGCTTATATTAACTTCTTAGATTTTATGAATGAATCTGCAATGCCTTTTTCACTTGGAAATGGATACTGTCATTGGTAAACGTGGTGGTAAAACTCTACTTACCTTTAATGTATCTTCTTGTAATTTTTATGTTCGCTCTTCTTTTTAGATTCGAATACTTCTAGCGAGGTTTCTTCTAAACTTTATAATCTAAAAGAAAAAAATTTTTATCAGAATAATATACACTTTTCTGATATTTTTTTCCCTGTTGTTTTGACAGATAATGGTAGTGAATTCTCTAAAGTTGAAGAAATCGAATATGATTTTTGATAAAAAAACTTAAAATTATTTTTTTCTGTAATCCTAATTCTTCTTGGGAAAAAAAGGTAAGATAGAAAAAAAATCACACCACCTTGCGTGAAATACTACCTAAAGGATCACTCATTTGACGATCTTTACACAAAGTGATGTTAATATTATTATATCACATATTAACTCACTTAAGAGAAAGTATTTGAATGGAAAATCAGCTTATGAAGTTTTTTTCTTTTTACTTTCGGCGAACATATAGCTAACCTACTAGGTATTTTTTTAAAATACCTGCCAATGAGGTAATACTTAAACCTTTCTTGGCTAAAGAAATTAAGGATACTAACAAATAAAGTTAAACTTTTTTTATAAAATAGTAATATAGTTATTTTTTTACAACGAAAATGTTTTATTAGAAAAGTCTCAACTTAACTTCAGCATAACTGGAATTTAACCTGGGAATAGTGATTTGCAGGTCTATTTGTCATGCTTTTTTTATTTTTGATTCCTTTTTGAAAAAAACTCCCAAAGTATAGCTTCCTTGTTTTATACCGGAAGTTACCTTGGGAATATTTTTTTATTGTTATTTTCCTTTTTTTCCCAAGGTAACTTCCACTTTAATTTCTTACTGGAACTTACTTTTGGGAATTTACCTTTTTTTAAAATAGTTTTTTTATAATATTATTTATTTAATCTATCATTACAATATTTTTTTCTATTGCTTTCGATGTATACTTAGCTACACCTTCACCAAATTTATCTATATTACTTTTTAAATTCCGGATTTTTGTGAATATCCTTTTCCTATATATGAAAATACTTCTACACTACAATCAAATGCATATTCGTTCATATGATTATATAATTCATCTACTTTAGCTTGTACTTCTTCATCTTCTATATCAATATTTTTCATTTTTTTGAATTTTTTTCCATCGAGCGAAATACATCATTAAATTCCTCTTCTACACGTTCTTCCCTTCCGCTTTGACGTCTTTTTTTGATTCTTCAATTGTGTCTTTACCATATTTCTCAACTGCTTGATTTTTCATACTTTATTAAAATCTTCTCTTTTTAAATCCATTAAATTTTTTTCTTCTATTGTCATTATTTGTTCTCCTTTATAGTTTTTTTATTGTTTTTTTCTATATTATGCAAAAATTACTTCAAACTTTTCTTTTTTTCTTTTTAAAAACTAATTCACGTTGTTGCTCTAGTATTTTTTTAAATTATCAACTTCTCCTTTCAATAACTCTTTAATATCATTCAATTTAAATTTCAAAAAAATTTATAAAAGAGTATTTTTTTGTAATTTTTTTCTAAATTTTCATCAGTATAATCTCTATAACCATTATCATGTTTCTCAGGAATTAACAATCCAATCTCATCATAATATTGTAAGGTTCTTGCACTTATTCCAGTAAGTTTCACAACTTCATTTATCCTCATAATCATCCCTCTATAATTTATAATATTTCACCAGTGATATTCTTATTATATACTATCACGTTACGTGAGAGTCAACAATTTATAATAAAAAAACGCTAGGAAATTTCCTAACGATTTTTTTATAAATATTATTCAAATACTTTCTTTAAATCAATTGCTTTTGTTTAACGCTTCAGTAATAACAATACCGATAACCATTACGATAACTTGTGATAATAGAAGTGATCCATAAATAGCTGTGAATGTTCCAAAATCAAAAGGTACTCTTGCTGAGTTCTCACCACTAAAGATAGCAATTTCATATGCGATTATGGGCATACAAATTACTAGGTATAAAATAATATTAATGATGTGTCTAGCAATTCTATTTTTTACAAATTTGAATACAAAAACACTGATTGCTAATGCTAAACCAGTACCTAATGTTCCAAAGAATACATCTACTATACCAAGTGGACTAAAAATATTTGCAATTGCAACACCCAGAGTTATAGGGAACCAATATTTTTTGCTAAATACCACTAATTGAGATAGTGATTCACTTATACGAAATTGAATAGCACCATATGAAAATGGAGCAATAGCAACTGTTAATACAACATAAATTGCTGCGATTAACGCTTGAATAGTTAATACTTTTACTGTATTATTTCTCATTTATATCTCCTTATCTTGTTTAAGAGAAAATAAAGAAGTACTGATCTTGAGAAACCAGTACTTCAGGTTTTTTTTATAGATGGATCTCTCAAACATCTTTTATTATAATAAAGTCAGAAGACAAATAACCTTACCTATGTAAAATTAAATATCAACGTCATATATACTAACATACATTATAGTTATTAGTCAACCAAAAATATAAAAAAATTCTAAAAAAATAACTTATAGATAAAAAAATATAAAAAAATACCTTGCATTTACAATTTTAATATGTTAAAATGAGGTAGTTGTATCTAACAACACTTAATTCATTGTAATTAAGAATATTAATTAATATTTCTTAGTAATAAAAAAATAAGGCCCAGGAGGTGAATCGAATGCCAAACATTAAATCATCAGTATTAAGCGTAAGAAAAAGATGCTAAAACTAACGCTGCTAACACAGCTAAAAAAAATCTGAAATGCGTACAGCTATTAAAAAAAGCTAAAGTAGCTAAATCTGAAGGTGCTGCTAACGCTGCAGAGTTAGTAAACCTTGCTTACAAAAAAATCGATAAAGCTGCTAAAACTAATTTAATCCACAAAAAAACGCAGCTGCTAGATATAAATCAAACCTAGCTAAATAATTATAAAAACTACTCAGCCTTCTGAGTAGTTTTTTTATTTTCAATATAAAAATAAGGAAGAGGGATCGCCTCAAAAAAATCGTGATTTTTGTCGAGTCAGTCCCATTCTTCCTTATCATTATTACTATTTCTTACAATTTTTTTACTATTCTTTCAGCAGCTTCTTTTTATATTTTTCTGGACTAGTAGCAAGATTAATTCTCACATAACTATTATATCCTTTTTCCAAACCAATGACCAAAAGTCAATCGCCAATCCACATTCATCTTGAATAAATTGTTTTGTAGATTTTTCCATTTAAAAACTTTCTCAAGATTTAGAAATACTAGATATGTTCCTTCTAATGGATAAACTTTAATTTCTGGTATTTTTTTTCAGCTAATGTATCATGTAGTAAACTATAATTATTTTTGAATAGTTTCTTTCAATCCTTCAAGCCAGTTATTTCCATCTTTATACCCAGCTTCAAGTGCTATTTGACCTAATAAACTCGGTTCAGCACCTAAATTCTCTTTACTGAATTTATCAAATTGTTCACGAATATCATTATCAGGAATTAAGAGTGTTGCATGAACCAGTGATGCAAGATTGAAAGTTTTTCGATCCTGAGTTAGCAACTATTAAACGATTATTATATTTTCCTTCTTCTAATGCTAACGCTGAAATTTGTTTGTGATTTTTCGTATGTGAAAATCTTGATGTATTTCATCCGACAATACAAGAACATCATATTTTTTTCACAGATTTCAAATACTTTTTTTGCTCTTCTAATGTCCACACTCTTCCAACTGGATTATGTGGTGAACAATGAATATATAATCTAACATCATTTTCATGAATTTCTTTTTCAAATGTTTCAAAATCTATTTTTAAATTTTCCATCTTCTTCTATTAACGGAGATTCTACTAATTTTTCTACCACTATTTCTAATAGAATTAGCAAATGGATAATATACAGGTGGCATAATTATAACTGAATCGCCTTTTTTCGTGTACGCATGAATCACCCATAATATCGCTTGAACTATACCCGGAGCAAATCTTATCCATTGTTTTTCTACATTGATATCATATTTTTTTGTTTGTGCCATTTTTTTATATTCTTCATAATAGCTTTCTGGTAATTTTGTATATCCGAATACTCCGTGTTCTGCACGCTCACTTAGCGCTTTTCTAATACATTCAGGCGTTTTTAAATTCCATATCAGCTACCCATAAAGCTAGTAATTCAGGATCACCAAATCGTTCTTCCAAAGCATCCCATTTTTAAACTATTTGTATTTCTTCTTTCAACATAGTATTTCTTTACAAATTCTTCTACTCTAGTCATTTTTCTTCCCCCTACGCTTCTAATGCTCTTAGAAAATCTTCAACTAAATCTTCAGCATCTTCTACACCTACAGAAATTCTTAGTAAATCTGGAGTAAGTCCATATGATAAACGGAGTTCTTCTGGTATATCAAAAATGAGTTTGAGTAGTAGGATACGTTACTAATGTTTCTACCCCACCTAAACTTTCAGCAAATGTTGCAACTCTTAATGAACGTAAAAAAATTTATCAATTTTAGTAGCATCATTTAATTTGAAACTAAGCATAGCTCCCCTGTTTGGATATAGTACTTCTTTCACTTCAGGGTGTTTTTGCTAATTCTTCAGCTAATTTTTTTAGCATTGTTCTCTTGTTGATTAAAGCGAAGAGGTAAAGTCTTTTAAACTTCTGATAAATAACCAGCTATCAAATGCTGATAATACAGCACCAGTCGTATTAGAAATCCACGCCAATCTCTCTCCTATTTGTTCATCATTTGTAATTACAGCACCAGCAAGTATATCGTTGTGACCTGTTAAATATTTTAGTTGCAGAATGAACAACAATATCTGCTCCTAATGTTAACGGTTTTTTTGTCTTAATGGTGTTAATAAAGTATTATCAACAATTAATAACGCATTTTTTTGACTTAGAAATCTGAGCAACTCTCTCTATATCGACTTCTTGCATTAATGGATTAGTTGGAGTTTCTATAAATACCGCTTTTTGTATTATCTGTAATTTTATCTTCAAGATCTTTTTCATCTGTGAAATAAATAAATTTCTGAGCACCTTTACGTTCTAACTCATCAAAGTATCTAAAACTTCCCCCATATAAGTCTCTAGACACTAAGAATTCACTATTTAAATCAAATAGTTCAAAAAAACTAGTTGAATAGCACTCATCCCTGAACTAGTCGCTATCGCACGACACCCTTCTTCAAGTTCACATAAACCTTCCTCTAAAAATAGTACGAGTTGGATTTTTTTAGTTCTCGTATAATCATATCCTGTACTTTCTCCTAATCCAGGGTGAGCATAAGCTGTCGATAAATATATCGGCGTCACTATTGCTCCAGTCACCTTATCCTTTCTGTTTCCTAATTGAGCTAATTTAGTTTCTATTTTTCTTCATTAAACAATACCTCATTTTATTTTTTTCTATTTTAACAATATTATTATATCACTATATCAAATTATAATAAACTAATTTATCTGAATTTTTTTGTTTTTTTGTGAATATTTTTTTCAACTAACTAACTTCAATTATCTGAAACAAAAAGATTATTTGAATCTAACTCAAATAATCTTTTACTTAATTCTTACTTCTTTTTTTAAAAAAACACAATACCCGTCATTAGTTGCCATAAGGTTATTGGATAAACAGTCATTCTTTCATAAATAGCAACAACATCAGAGAGATGGTTGTTGATTGCATTATTCATAAACCCCTGCACTAATTAACCCGATAATCCCTAGCACTATAGATACAACAGCGTATTTTTTATTCTCTCTAAATAATGCTACTCCACTTAATAAAACTGTAAAAATTCCCACCTAAAAATGATAATCTCGCACCTAAACCATGAAGTCCCATCTTCACTAGGAACACCACCTTGATATAATCCTACCAATACACTTCCAATAGCAAAAACTAACGGAGTTAGTATAAATAGAATACCTAGTTTTCTAACTCTTACTTTTTCAAATATTAGTAAATAGTAAGCAATAAGAAACACTATACCTGTTACAATAAAGTCAATATTCATAAGAATAGCTAATTTTGAAAATCCATTTGGAACTCCATCAACTACTAGGTACGGATAAACTCCTAGTGAACTAATAAAATGCTTTGAATATACTTCTCCCAAAGGAAAACCAGTACCTATTGCTGCGATAAATTCACCTAATAAGTAGATTATACCATTTAAAATAAATAACAAAGCTCCAACATGAATGATATTTTTATTATCCATTAATAATCTCCTAACAATTATAATTGTATTCTATTCTAACATAATTATATAAGACTTACCTAATATTTTTTTAATTCAGCTCATCAATTAATTTATTAATAAAAAGATCTAGTATAATATACTTATCAATATACGAAGATTTTAATAACTTATCATAGTCAGCTGACAAAAATCAATGTTTTTCATAATTTTATCAACACTATAATTTCTGATCCCTTGAGCTGCCAACTGCACTCTATACGGATGAACGCCTAATTCCTTAGCTATATCTTTTTTTGTGAATAATGTTCGTTTAAAAGTACTTTTCACCTTATAATACATTCTTAATTGTCCACTTATTAGGGACAATAGAAATATAGGTTCCTCTTTCTTTAATACTAATGAATTAAACACAACTCTCAATTTAGCATAATTTTTTTCCCGAACAATTCATTAGTTAAACTAAAAAAACATCATACTCTAAACTTCTAGTTGCTAATAATTCTATATCTTCTCGCGTTATTATCTTCTTATCATCACAATATAAAAGGAGTTTTTTTCAAGTTCTTTTTTTATATTAGCAAAAATCCAAACGAGTGTAATTCACTAGAAATTCTGCATCAACTTTAGAAATTTTCACATCGTGCACTGCTACTGTTTTTTTACAATATACTCTGATATTTCCTTCTCATTAAAGTTAGAAAAATTCTTTAACTTCTCCCGCTTCTTTAATTTTTCTTTATTAATTTCTTTCTACTATCTATCTTATCCGATATTTTTTTAGAATCAACACAACGTCTTCATTAATATTCTCTAAATAATTCATCAATGCATCAACGTTATGTTCTACTTTAATTTTTTTAGGTTTCGCTAATAAGAAATTACAATTCTCAGCTACAACGACTTTCTCATTCCCAAATAATCCACTACTTCTGCATTCGTAGACTAAAGTTTCTATAGTATTTTCATGCATATTAATTTTTTTACATAATTAAATTCATCTAGTTCTTTAAGATATTTTTTTGCTATACTTTTTCTCATAATCATTAATAGCTTCAAAAATTTTTCTCCATATATCACATAGATATTTTTTTCATCAATCATCTACCTCAATCTCAAATTCTCTATCCTGATTTTTTTCACCTTTACTTTTTTTATTATAATAATAAACAGAAGTATTACCAAATTTCATCTCAGTTCCATTATTCAAAACGATATAATCTACTTTCTTATATTGAGCTATATCTTTTAATTCTAATAATTTCTTATTCACACTATCTACTACTACAATCTTACTTGCTAAGCCATCTACTAATAAATTTGTCGCATATTCACTTTTTATTTTTTTCTTAGCTGAAGTAAGTAGTAAATAATTGAATCTATCCTTACCTTCATAGTTCAAGAGTGAATCATATTCGTTTATTATATCATAATCTCTATCTTTTTTTCTGTAATCTGTATAAAAATTTTTTTCATATTACTAGATGTATTTATTATCATATTATTACTATTTTTCTCTGATATAATAAATATTTTCTTTTTCCTATTTTTTTAGCTCTTCTATATATTCTCTAGGTATATAACTCGAAATAATTAATACTATAGCGACTGTCAAAAACTCCGATTGCAGCTTTTAAATATTTAAATCTGTTCAATTCTACCATAATATATACAACTACTATAAAAAAATAACAATAATTATAAAAAAATACTCTGTTTTCCAATTCTTAGTGGTTTTTATATATAAGAATATTTCTTGAAGTTTATCGAAAATACTAAAGGTAACATTCAACAATGGTCTACACAAAATATTAAATATAGGTACACTTAATAAAAAAATATTATATAACTTATCAATACTAATGGAAACAGTATTATACTAAATATTGGAACTAAAACTATATTACTTAGTACTGAAATATAAACAATAGTATAAAAAAATTATAAAGTAATATCGGCATGCTTGCTAATGTAGAAATAATACTAATTCTCAAAGACATATGCAGTTTATTTTTTTAGAAGTTTTTAATATAACTTTCTGACATCAATAAACTAAATGTTATAAAAAAATGATAATTGAAAACCAATATTAAAAAGTATACAACGGATTATAAAATAATAAGATTAAAAAAATGTAAGCAGTAAACTATCCAATTTATCAATACTTTTTTTCTTCTGAAAATTATATAGAATATAATCATAAAACCTGCTCTAAGAACAGATGCACTAAAGTACACTTAATAACATATATAACGGAATTATAGTTAAGATTATTTTTTTCTATATAATCAACACTTACTTTAAATTTTAATAAAAATAAAAATATATTAATGATATAAGTATCCCAATATGCAAACCAGAAATTGCTAATAAATGGCTAGTACCTAAGTTTTTTTAAAAAGAACTAATTTCATCTCTCAACAAATAACTTTTTATCTCCAAAAATTAAAGCTTGAAAATACCCACTCTTATCAAAGGTAAGTTCTCTATCTATCTTCAAGGTCATTCTATTCCTAAAGGTTTTGAATTTAAAAAGGAAGAGAATCTAAATGCTTAACCTCAGATATTTCATTAATAGAAACTTTTTTTAAAGATTCCTCTATTCTCGTTATACTTTTTTTATAATCAAACGAATAAAAAAATTAGTTTTACTTGGAACATCTTCTATATTAGCAACTACAGATAATTTTTCCACCCCAAAAATTTTTTTCTTTTAAAAAAATCTCTTCTCTTCTTCACTCTTAATTTTATAATTAATTATTACATTCTCATCTCCAATACATCCAATTCCCGACATATAATTTCCATTCACATTAAATTTATCAGAAATTACTAGTTCTAGATTTTTATTTTTCAACATTATTTAAATGAGAAATATTATGTTTTTTTGTTCATATGCTCCACGAATAAAAAAAGCTAAGAAGACTATTAAACAAATAATAGTTTTTCCTAGCATTAAGATTTTTTTATTTTTTTCCAAGTTATTAGTAGAAAAAAATAACAATACATAGCATAGACATCATTAAATTATAATTTAATAATATCGCCCCTAATGCTAGTAAAGAAAATTGTAAGTATATCATTACTATTTATCTAGTAACCTTTCTACTACATTATTTACATCGTAATCTATTTTTTTCTTACGACAACACCTGATTTTTTTCTAATAACTCTCGAGCATATTCATTATTTCTATAATCATTTGCATAGCAAATTTCTTTTTATCCCTGCTTGAATTATAGATTTTGTACAATTCAAACATGGGAAGTGTGTAACATAGATTGTTGCACCTTCAGTTCCAACACCGAATTTAGAACATTGCAAAATAGCATTTATTTCGGCATGGATTGTTCTGACACAATGCCCTTCCACTACTTTACAACCAACATCTATGCAATGTTCATCACCTTTAATTGAACCATTATAACCACCTGAAACTATTCGTTTATCTTTGACTATTGTCGCCCCAACAGATAACCCTACTGCAAGTCGATCTAAGTGAAAGCAGGTGACTTTGAGCCATAAAGTACTCATCCCAACTAATTCTTTTGCATAACTATACCTCTATTTTTATCTTTAATTTTTCTCAAAAAGTAGCTTTTTCCTATACCTCGTACTTTTTGTTATGTCTTCTTTCTTTTTTTAAAATCCCCATTTTTTTCTCTAAATGAAATAATTGCTTCAGCTTTAGTTTTTCCAACTCCTGAGATTTTCATAAGTTGTTCTTTATTGGCAGTATTTATATTTATCACATCTCCATTAGATGAACTTATACTACCCTCAGAAATTTGTTTCGGTTTTTTTCTCCGTGCTTAAGAACGTAAATAACCATTTGATCTTTAACTTTTTTTGACTTAAATTTAAAGTGGAAGTATCGGCATCTTCTAATAAACCACCAGCTTCTTCAATTAAATCTTTTTACCCTTTTTATCCTTCGTTGTTTCAAATACTCCAGGATGTTTAACCGCCCCTTTTTACATCGACAAAAAAATTTTTGGAATCTTGTTCTTCTTTTTTTGTCATCCTTACGCACTTCTGAATTTTTGAGAATTAGAAAAGGTTACATCATTATAATCCTCTGTTTTATCATGACCAAAATACAAAAAGTCCTCCAATTATAACAATTAAACTACAGACTAATGCCAAAACAATTGCCTTAACATTTTGTTTTAAAAAAATAAAAACAACATCTTCTTTATTAATTTTCATATTTCTCCCCCTAGTACTAATATTATATCATTAAATTTATTATAATAATACTGAAAAACTTAACCTTCTTATTATTTATAATTTATGCTATACTAAGATAAAAAAATAAACATTATCATAAAATAGATAGGAGAGTTACTATGGCTAACGAAATGAATTTATTAAATTGGACATTCTTCAGAGAAGTTGCTATCCCGCAAGATATTGCAAACTTATTGATAAACGGTGAACAGCCTGTTGCAGCATTTGCGACAATAAGGGACGTTGCTGTATTTACAGATAAAAAGACTTATTGTAAAAAGACGCCCAAGGACTTACAGGAAAAAAAGTAGAAATATATTCTCTACCGTACTCTTCAATATTAATGTGGTCTACTGAAAATGCAGGTAAAAATCTTCGACTTAAATGCTGAAGTAGAGCTTTGGACTAAAGTTGGAAAAAAATAAAAAAATTAATCTAAAAAAAGATATCGATATTCGTAGATTTGATACATTACTCGCTCAATATATACTATAGTCTTATAACTTAGAAATAAAAACTAAAAAAATCCTAAAAAAATTAGAGTTTTTTTCTCTAACTTTTAGGATTTTTATTAAATATTAAAGTTGAAGCTTTTTTTCCCGTCTTTATATACTTCATCAATAATTGCTCCACCTAAACAAACATCTCCATCATAAAAGACAACTGCCTGTCCTGGAGTAACAGCACGTACTGGTTCTTTATAGACAACTTTTTACTTTGTTATCTTCTAAGACTTCTACTTCTACTTCAGTATCTGGTTGACGATATCTGAATTTTGCAGTACATGTGAATTTATTAGGTTGTGGATTTTTCGTTGTAAATGACAGTGAACTAGCTAGTAAGCTATCTGAATATAGTTTTTCATTGTGGAATCCTTGGCAAACATACAGTACATTATTTTCAAGGTCTTTACCACATGCAAACCATGCTTCACCTTCTGTATCTTTAGTTCCACCAATACCTAAACCATGACGTTGACCGATTGTATAGTGCATTAAACCGATGTGTTCTCCACGGACATTACCATCTAAGTCAACCATTTTACCACCTTGAGCTGGTAGGTATTGAGATAAAAATTCTCTAAAGTTTTTCTCACCGATGAAACAAATACCTGTTGAGTCCTTTTTCTTCGCTGTAGCAAGACCCGCTTCTTCTGCAATCTTACGAACATCTTTTTTTCTCTAGTTCTCCTACAGGGAATAAAAATATTTTTTTAATTTGGTGTTGTTTCAATTGAGATAAGAAGTAAGTTTGATCTTTATTATTATCAACACCACGTAACATTAAACGTTCTCCATCAACATCTTTAACTCGCGCATAATGCCCTGTTGCTACATAGTCAGCACCTAAATCTTCTGCGTATTCTAAGAAAACTTTAAATTTAATTTCTTTATTACACATAATATCTGGGTTAGGTGTACGACCTTTTTTTGTATTCATCTAAAAAGTAAGTAAATACTTTGTCCCAATATTCTTTTTCAAAATTAATAGAGTAATAAGGAATATCTAATTGTTCACATACTTTAATTACATCTTCGTAATCTTTTTTTCCGCAAGACAAACTCCTCTGTCATCTTTTTTTCTTCCCAGTTTTTTTCATGAAAACACCGATAACATCGTATCCTTGTTGTTTTAGAAGATATGCTGTTACAGATGAATCAACTCCACCACTCATTCCAACTACTACTTTTTTTGTTGCTATTCATTATTAATTCCTTTCTTTAATTCTTTTCTCTAAAGTTGCAATCTTTTCTACAACTTCATCAATTAATTCTTTACTTGTATCAAAGCCAACACTCATTCTTACAGAATGTGCTGCACGTTCAATATTATACATTTCTGTTATTATACGACTTCCTTTAATATTTCCTGAACTACAAGCTGATCCTCCAGAAATATAAATGTCACGAGCATCTAAATATGTAATCAGTCGCTGTGCTTCAATATTTTTTTAAAATAAATATTCAATATATTCGGCAATGAATTCTCTATAGATCCGTTTACTTCAAATTCAACTTCATTTTTTTCTCAAGTTCAGAAATAAAGTAATTTTTTTCAATTCTCTAAGAGCTGGAATTGAATTTAATGTCTCTGATAAACAGTCATTAAGAATTAATATCCCTAACAAATCAGTTGTACCCAGAACGAAGACCATTTTCTTGGCCTCCACCTAATAATAATGGTTCAACGTCTCCATCTTTTTGCATATAAAAATCCAAAATTATTAAGCGAACCAATTTTATGAGCTGATGCTGAAGCAAAATCTAATCCTAATTCTTTTTACATCAATTTCAACTTTACCTAATGCTTGAACAATATCACTATGCAATAGTATATTTTTTTATCTGCAATAAGTTCTGAAACCTCTTTCATAGGATTTAATACCCCTGTTTCATTATTTGCTAACATAATTGAAATTAACACCGTCTTAGAATTAATCTTTTCTTTTAATTCCTCTAGTGATATAGCTCCACTTTTCATCTACTGATAATTCATGAACCTTAAATCCAAATCTTTCAAGTCTCTTAGCACTAGCTTTAACAGATGGATGTTCTATAGATGAAATTATTATTTCTCCTGTTTCAAATCTATTTTAATACATGATTAAAATACTGTATTATTACTTTCAGTACCACCAGAATTAAAAATAATTTCATTACTACTTGCATTTAGAGTATTTAGCTATTTTTCTCGCGTCCTTCACGAACTAGCCTATTATTTTTTTCTTTTCCTAGAGTATGGCCACTACTTGGATTAGCATAGACTTCTTTTTAGTATATTCATATTTTTTTCTATAATATCAAAATGTTTTCTTGATGTTGCTGCGTAATCTAAATAAATATTCGCCATATCATCGCCTCCTAATATTAATCATATTATATTTTAACACAAATAATAGTCAAATAAAATCAAAACCACTTTACGCTATATAAATATATTGAATATAAAATTATTAATCCCTTTCTTATCTTTACAGAAAGGGACTGATATTAATATTATTTATTTTTTTCTCCTAGTTTGATTATAGCTATTATTAATATTGCCAATACTCCTGAAACATATAAAAAAATATTTTGTTCCTCTAAAATAGGAGTATTAATCACTCTTGGTTGTGTGTATACTAAATAACAAAAATGTCATTGGATAAAATAGAAGTTTTCACAGATCTTGTAGCACTAACTTTCTTTAATACTCTAACACTACTTACAATCAGAATAGTTACCAAAATATACATCCAGTCAATTGGTAGTTTTTCCGAAAATAGTAGGCAGGTATGATACAAATAAAACTCATTAAAAGCAATTATTTTTAAAAGATTATTGTATATATTTTATACATAGATTCTATAGAATTTTTTTCAATTTGAATAAACCATTAACCTTTATTAAAATACTAGTATAGATTGCTATAGTAAGCTTTAATTTCATTACTAATACTATAGTTAAATCCTTGTGTAATGAATGTAGTAATATTCATATACAGATACATCACTATAATTGGAATATATGTCCAAACATACGCTAGGAATTTACTATTTTTCAAAAATATGGTACTTCCCATTTCCAGATATACTGTCTATCAATTATTTCAAGAATAAGGGACATTTAAAAAAATGTTCCTGCTATTAAATTAAAAAGAACATCTTCAAAATTTCCACGTGCTAACATTAACATTATAAAATTAACGATTACAAACAATCCAACTCCCAAGAAACCTGCAAAATATATCACTAACCATGCTGGTGTATTTTTTTAGAAGCACTCTGTTCGTATTTATCAAGATATTCTGTATTTTCTACTACTAAATAATTATAAATATTTGAAATCCTTTGAATTATCTTGTTTATTTTTTTAGTATACCTGCTAACAGCGATCCCTAACAGGGAAAAAAATTCAATTTTTTTGTAAAATCTATATTACAAATTTCTGTCCAAAAAAATCATCATTCATTTTTGAATCCTTAGAAACTATTTTTGACAGTTCTCTCATACTTTTTAAATCATTAACATTTTTCTTTCAACTTATCGACTAAAAGTAATGCTTGTCTACGACTTTCTTCTAGTTTTTTTCACTAATTTTATTCATTCTTCAACCCTCCTATTCCTTAATAGTTATTTAAAAAAATAATTTTCAACATCTTCTAACATTTTTTTAATCCTAACTCCTCAAATTTTTTTATCTTCAACACGTTTAGTGTAGTTTAAAAATACCTAATGCCGAAATAAAAAAATCATACAGTACTCTAGTTCCTCAGAAAGCACTTCCTCATTTGAATGTTCATAATAATGTTTTTAAAAAAATATCTCTTTTTTTAATTTATCATTATTTAAATCTTGATAAAAAAATATTTAATGAAATCTAAATAATAACTAGCATATTTTAACTCTTTCGAAAATCTATTAATACTAAATTATCGTCTTTTTCTCATAATATTTCTAAGACCGAAAATCTCCATGAATTAAAACTAGTGTTTTTTTCATACTCTTCATCTAATTTACTAATATTTTTTTAGAAACTTAGAATGAAGCTCACTTATTTCAGTATATTCTTTTTCTATCAGCTAATCTATATACATTTTTTTCTAGAACTTTTTCCAATGAAATTTCTTTGTCATTTTTCAATTGAGAGCCAATTTTCCCCTATGAAAATCAGATATTAGCTCTGCTATTTTTTTATTATATCTTCATCATTTACACTTTTCTTTATTTAGTGGAATAAAGTTTTCATATTTCAACACTAGTGCAGAATACTCAGGAAAAATTTAATAAAAAAATTATCTTTATTTCTTAAAAACTTTATACTCTAGTTTATATTTTTAATGGATCTTTTAAAAAAATTTTAACGAATACTCGTTTTTCCTAATTTTTCTAGACAATCCAATAAAATGCCTATTTTCAGAAATATGATTTATTTGTTGTAAAGTTAGTATCTAATAATTCATCAAGTTGTTTTTTTCATAATTACACCAAAATATTTATAAAAAGGGAATGACTCAAAAATCATGATTTTTGAAAAAAATCAATTTTGTCGAGTCAGTTCCCTTCTAATGCTTACCCTCTAACTTCTTCTAAATCTAATGTTGACTTCGCATTTAGAGTTAACGGATTAGCAAATATTATTTTTTTATAATAATAGTACCCTACCGCTCCCATCATCGCCGCATTATCACTACAATAACTCATTTTTTTGGAATAAGTACTTCTACTCCTAATTGTTGTTCTAGCTCTAAGACTTGCTTACGAAGTTCGCTATTACCTGCAACCCCACCTGCTAAAAATCAACTGTTTAACACCTAGATTCGCAATAGCTTTCTTAGTTTTTTTGCGATTAAAACTCTACTACCGCCGTTTGGAAACTGCAAGCTAAATCTTCAGGTACAATTTCATCACCACGTTGTTTTTGCATTATGTACAAAGTTAATCACTGCTGACTTCATACCTGAAAAAAACTAAAATTATAATCGTCACTATCAATCATTGCACGAGGGAATTTATACTTATCTTCGCCCAACTTGGCTAGTTTGTCTACTTTAGGGCCTCCTGGGTACTCAAGATTTAACTGTCTTGCTACCTTATCGTACGCTTCACCTACAGCATCGTCATGAGTAGAACCGATTATTTCAAAATCAAGTTCATCTTTTTAAATAAATTAGTTCTGTATGTCCTCCACTAACAACAAGAGCTAATGATGGATAAACTATATCATGGTCTATATTACTAGCATAAATATGTCCTGCAATATGATGTGCTCCTATTAAAGGTTTATCTAAAGCATAACTTAATGTTTTTCGCAACATTAACACCAACTAGTAATGAACCTATTAATCCAGGTCCTTGCGTTACACAAATTGCATCTATATCGTTCAAAGTAATTTGAGACTTCTTCCAAAGCTTCTTCAACAATTTGCATCACTACTTCTATATGTTGTCTACTCGCTATTTCAGGAACTACCCCACCAAATTGTTTATGTGTTTCAATTTGACTACTTACGATATTCGATAGTACTTCTTTTGCCATTTTTTTAACCACAGCTACACTAGTTTCATCACAACTTGTTTCTATAGCTAAAATAGTTACATTTTTCTAAATTTTTATATTCTTTCATTACTAAAATCCCTTACCATTACAAAGGCATTTTTCACCATTGTTTTTTTGTAATAATTTTTTTCTCATATCGACTGTTGTAAATCCAGATTTTTTTCATAAACAGTTATCGCAGGCATGTTACTTACACGAACTTCTACAATAGCTTTTTTTAACACCTTTTTAGTTTTTAATAATTGCATTACATAAGTGAAGAAAATTTGTCCTAATTTTTTTATTTTTGATGCGGTTTATCAATAACTATTTTATTAACTTGATATTCATCAGCCACTAACCAACCACCACAAAATCCAATAATTTCACCATCATTGAATAATCCGTAATATTCTGCATTTTCATATTCTAACTCAGACTTAAACATTTCTTTTCGTCCAAGCATCTTCGAAATTATCTATATCTATTCTTGATAATACATCTAAATCATTAACATCAACTTTATTTATTTTTTTATCATTTTCAAGTTCCCTTTCTGCTTCAGTTTTTTTCTTAAATATTGTGGTTTCATATTATAACAATCCACTTCTTCTAATGATTCATAAATTTTTAATAACATTTGCTGCATGAACCATATCATTATTTTTTTGAACCTTCTAAAAAGAAAATCATTTAACTTTTTCTATATCTTTACTAATATAAACAAATTCATCACTTTGAGATGATAAAAAGTTATTAATTTCTTCAAGAGAGTAGTATCCTTCTTCCAGTACCTCTACTAATTTTTCTTTCTTCATTTTTTTATAAACTGCTCCAAAAAAACATTACCACGACGAGCATCAATAAATGGAACTAATAATTTATTGCTATCAAATTCTGACAAAAGCTTGTAACTTTAATGAAGATACTTTTTTTAATCTAATATTAAGTGTATAAGATAAAGTTTTACAAACAGCAGCAACTACACGAATAGCTGTATATGAACCTGGTCCTTCACTTGATATAATTTCAGTTAAATCCGTTTTTCTTCTTGTTTGCTTCTTTTTAAACAATTATCGATTTCTTCTAAAATCACTGCTGATAAATTATTACTACATACAAAGCTTTTTTTCAGCTAATACTATTTTTATTATCAAAGCATGCGATTGAACATACTCCATTAGAAGCTTCTACTATTAAACTTACCAATTTTCACGAATCCTTTCTTCAATTTTTTTATATTCACCACTAGAAATAATTTCAACTTCTCTGTAATCTTCTACTAAGCGAATATTGAAAAATTAATCTTTCATTCGGTAAGAATTCTTCAATAAATTCTCCCCATTCGATAATACTAACATTATCTTCAAAGAAAATATCTTCAAATCCTAAATCTTCATCGCTATCTTCTAAACGATAAGCATCAATGTGATATAATTTTTCCATTAGGATACTTATATTCTTTCATAATATTAAAAAGTTGGTGAGTTAACCACACTCTTAACCCCTAAATATTCAGCTAAATATTTCGTAAATGTTGTTTTTTACCTGCGGCTAGATCGCCATTTAACAAAAAGTACTAATCTATCTTCTATACCTTCACTAACAATTTTTCGCTAAACGTTTAGTATCTTCTAAATCTCTTATAACTATTTTTTTAACATTGTTAAACCTTCTAAATTTTTTTAATTTATTTACCATCTACTATAATACCATATTTACCAGTATATTCCAACAACTAACAGCGTAATTAGTAACGTAAAAAAAACGGGAGTAACTCAAAAATCATGATTTCTTAGAAATCTATTTTTGTCGAGTCACTCCCGCACAGTTTATTAAATATCTAAAAAGCTTTTTATAAAGCGAATTTAGATATCAATAAACTCACTGCGTCTATGAGTTTTTCATGTAAAAACTATTTTTTTAAAATCTAGTACTTTTTAGGTAAGCACTGTTATTATTACTCATTTAATCTGTTGTTAAATCAAATATTATTTTACTACTCTTACTCTTGAAATTCTTTCAATTGGTGCAGCTTCTTGTAGTTTTTCACCAAATGGCATTTGAGCACGTAGTACTAAGTTAGTTGGAATATCCCATTCTGCAGCAACTTTTTCATCAATTACTGGGTTATAGTGTTGAATGTTAGCTCCAACTCCAGCTTCTGCTAATGCATTCCAAACTGCAAATGATGCAATCCCTGTTGATTGTTCTGACCATATTGGGAAATTATCAGCATATGATGGAAATTGTTCTTGAAGACCTTTCACTACATCCCTGATCTTTCGAAGAATAAAATTGTTCCATAAGCTGCAGCAAAACTATCGATTTTTCCTTTAGTAGCTGCTTTAGCTTCTTCATTTGGTAATAATTTTTCTAATTCTGCAAAAGTAATATCCCAAAGTTTTTGGTGATTTTCTCCTAATAATACTACAGCGTGTGCAGTTTGTGAGTTAAAAGCACTTGGTGAATGCTTAACCGCATTATCAATAATTTCTAATGCTTCTTGTTCTGAAATTGGTAAGTTTTTTTACCTAGCACATACACACTTCTTCTATTTTTGATATAAATTTTTTTGCTTCTGTCATTATTATGTCCTCCATTTTTGTTAAAGTCAAATTATTACGGAAAAATAAATTCCAAAAAAATTAAATTACGATGAAAAAAATTAAAAAAAGTTTTTTTCGTCGGCAAGAATTAAGTAACAAATTTTTAAGGATATGTCAAGAGAAGAAGTGGAACGACTCTTGACATATTCTTTTAATTTGTTAAAAACACAAAAAGCCGACGAAAATGGTTTTTTTCAGAGGCTCCATGAAGCGACTAAACTGCGAAATTTGTGTTAAGATTCACTTTATAAGTATCGCCTTTATACCTATCATCTAAGATAGAGAAATCTAGATTTGTAAAATTATTGATAGTTTGGTTACTGTCCATAAGTTTTTATAAATATTTGTTTATCATCAAAAACTATTCAAATATAACGCACGTAAGGATAGTCTTTTTCGCCAATATAGGCTTACTAAATCCTTTTAGGTCGAGATGTGAATATATTAGCTAATGAATGGGAGATACAGCCTTCCATAGAACAACTAGCGTTAGCCTTTAATAATCGTTGTAAAAGCCGCCCAATTATTTAAAAATATATTTACTTTTTTTCCTCAATGATTTCTTCTCTATCTGGGAATTTTTTTAGAAAAATCCTTAATCCATTGTTTAAATGCTGAACGATTATCGGCTTCAATAAACTCTTTAGCTTTTTTTCATATTCATCCATATTAGAGTATGTAGTAATACGCTGTAGAGCTTGCATAGCATGGAATTTATCAAGTGCATAATGAGTTTTAGTAGTATCGAATATATCACGAGTAGCCTTAATCCAATTAGCCCCATCGCCAAGAATATAGATATTTTTCAACATAATCAAGATCGTATGTACGATATACATACTCATATATCCTATCTCTAAATTTAGAAACACTCTCCAACTCATCAAGAATGATAAATCTATCTGTATATCCATTTTTTTATACGATAAGAGTAGATTTTTAGCAGCTTTAACCATTTGTTTTTTTAACAGGATAAGGAGACTTCTTAGGCTTTTTGAATAGACACATAATGTTCATCAAGTTCGATAAAAAAATGTCTTTAACCTTATTTTTGTTTGAGAGGGAAGAAGGCATTGATATCAGAACGTTTAATATAATTAGCGATAGTAGCACGAGAAATATATTTACTTTTTATCTGTAGAAAAAAATCATTCTTAAAAAAATATTGTCCAAGTATTTGACCTATAGTGGAATAAGAAGTATGTTTTTCCGGCAAGGAATAGGAGTTCATTAATAACATCATTATCGAAAACAACACGAGGTGAAATATTAAGAAGAGAATCTAAGTAGTAAAAATGATTTTTCACCGTTTTTTTATCAACATAAGCACGTCTTTTTAAAAAGTAATCTCTCCAAATAAAGTGACGATAGTTCGATAATAAGTACCTTTAGGGTAGTATAGTGCCTTTCGCTGAGACGAGTTGAAGTAATCCTCATCTAATTTTTTTCAAGAGTAAGGATGACGTTTTTTTATGATAGAATCCATAACAACTTTATTAGGAATTGATAGTAAATCAGATAAAGATATTTTTAGAATTTGTATATCTTAGACTTCTATTTACATATGTGTTGATGGAAGATAAGATATCCTCTGAAAAAAAAATTTTTTTAAAGTATTTTTCTATGTTTTTTTGATAAAGATTTGTGTTATAATATTCATATGAATAAATTCCTTTCTGTAGTTTCGCAATTTATAGTTTAAAGGAATTTATTCTTTTTTTCTACCCTTTCCGTAATAATTTTTACTATATCCTCCATTTTTTTAGCTATTGCTAAACTTTATTATTTGTTTTATAATTGTTATATATATTATTATAATATTTACCTAAAAAAATAACAAGTACGTTTTTTTACAATAGTAAGTATCTTTTTAGATAGAATTGTATAATATCAACGGAATTTAAAGGAGATTTTTTTATGGAACAACAAGAAGCTTTTTGGAAAATGCCCTTTTTTTACAACTCAAAAAAATATTATCTGGAAAATGGACAATTCTTATTCTTCATCTTCTAGAAGATAAAAAGTGTTAGATTTAATGAGTTACAAAAGATCACTAGGGACAATTACTCAAGCAACATTGACAAAAACAATTAAAACAATTAGAACAAGATGGATTAATAAATCGTAAAGTTTATGCCCAAATACCACCAAAAAGTTGAATACAGCCTAACGGATATTGGTAAAAAAATTCCAAGCTGTACTAAATGAATTAGAAATTTGGGGGAATGATTATATCGATTACTTAAAAAGAAAATAGAGAAGCTGTGTAAAATTATGGATAAACTAAATGAAATTAAAACAAAACTTCATTTTTCTTTCAAGTGAACAATTAGATATTATTCATAGACTTATTTCTTCTTGGAATATTAAGGACAATAAAATTCAAATAGATGAAAATCTAGTTAAGAAAAATTTATGAAAGTACAATATCACCTATAGAAGATCACTAAAGAATTATTCAAAAGAAGAACTCTTAGAAGAGTATGGAGTATTATTTTATAATCAACAGAATATTGCAGATTCAAATTTCGGAGAAGTTTCAATAGAATATAATTACGATGATAGTGATGATGTAACTTCACAATTTATTAATAATTCTATTCAAACTAAGAACTTTCATATTGAAGAATACGCCAATAACAATATTAAAATAGATAATTTAATTTCTGAATCTTCTGATACTGATACAAATACTACCACATCAAACATTGAAGTCGATGACTTCGACCCCTTATTTCAGATACAGATTTCGATTCATTAACTGGCCTTAATAAAAAGCAAATATGATGATTTAGACTTTTTCAGCATTAATATCGAAGAAACCTAAATAAAATAATTCTTTATACAGTTATATTTCTCGGAACACATCGCTTCCAATTTACTTAATAATATATTATTACAAAAAGATATCAACAGCTCTATATAGTCCTTGATATCTTTTCTGTTTTACTTTTAAAATTTTTATTTTCTAAATAATCGCAGTATTTCATTTCTAGATTTTTGAACATATAAATTTGGAGCTTTATTTTTTTATTTTTTTCTAGCTTCAGTTATTAAAGCTAAAAGCTTTCTCATCATCTAACTTCACTCCATATTCGTACGTTGCTAAAAATATTCTTTGTTTGTGGATTTTTTTGTTTAAGCCTTGCTAATAAAGTTTTTATCCTTCATAATTTCTTCTAGCAGTTCATCTTCTGGATTCACTAAACTTATTAATTTTTACTAACAATGCCATAAGTTCAACTTTATAAACCGGTAACAAATCGTCTCTTTCAATATATAGTTTTTCTTGTTTCATTATATAAAGCATCAAACTCAAAGAAATATTCTAATCCATCTAATTTTATAAATTCTAGAGAATCAGTTAGATAATTAGTGTTAGTTATTTCTAATGAATTTATTTTTCTCCACTACTTCTGGTTTTTCTATTAATAAATTTTTTTACCAATACTTTGATAATATACATACTCCAATTGTAAATATAATACAAATCTAGTAGTTTCATCTTTACTAGTGTGATAGAACGTCATTCCATCATTAAATCCCATTGGAATCAAGTTTAGAAAAAGCTAATGCAAACCCTATTAAGGCGAATAGTAATGTATAATAACTTGGTAAAAACTAACCAAAAATACAACAGAAAATACTAGATTAAACGTTACTCCACCTAATAAGTATAATTTATACTTAAACTTCCCTTCAACATATTCAGGAGCTCTCATCAGACACTGACCACCTGTTCCAGCTAATCTTTCATATCTAATTTTTAAGTTTACCGTTTTTCATCTTTTATAATTTTTGAAATCAAACACTCTAAAACTTATAAATTTGTATCCTGATAGTAATCCAAAAAAACTAAATGCCCCGCTTCATGAATTATGACTTGTAAAATAAATACTACTACCCCTGCAATTAATAACGATATGATATTTGGAGTATCCACTTTCGAAAGTGAATCTCCTGCAATCTTGCCGACAGAATATCCTATTATCGCCCCAACAATCATAATTCCTAATATTTGTAAAAAAATCCATTAATAATCTTTTTCATAAATTATCCTCCTATTCGTTTTTTTCATGAATATAATTCATCATATTATTGATATTTTTCAATATCTTCATCAACCAAGATATACATCCATTCTCCCATAGCTGTTGCAAAAACCACTGGTACTCTATCAATTAAGCGAATTTCTTTTTGAATATCTATTATAAATATCTTCATTAGAATATTTATAAATATATTTATCACGTCTTGATAAAAGCAATACCATTATAGTTATTCTGCACTTTTTTTCGGGGAATTACCAACTACAACATCAGCATACATCTCAAATAAATCACATTCGTAAGTATGATTATATAAATCAACTGTATACCCACCCGCAATTCGATTATTATATTCTAACGCAATATAATCGTTATTAGGTAATTTGAAAAAAATTCGATATGGAAGAACCTTTCCTTCATTCCAAATTCTTTAACAATATTTCTACCATATTCTTTTTAGTTTAGGATCGATTTCTTTAGAAATTATATTTCCATAATCTAAGCTATCGTTTAATAAATCTAATGTAGAACTTTGTATAGTAAAAAGCTTGTCTCAAATACAACTTCTCCTTTAGAATCAATTAGACCGTCATACGTACAAAGGACACCATTGTCTACATAACTTTCAATGAAGTACACAATATCCTGGTTCCATTGATTTTTTTAAAAATCTTCAACATCTTCTTTTTGAAATTAATTTAAACGTATTATTAGCTCCTACTCCATTATCCGGTTTTAGCTATTACTGGTAATTTAATTTCTTTAATTGCTTTTTTCTAGCTCTTTAATATTTTTTTACAGCATTCCCTTAGCTACTGGAATATTGGCTTTAATAAATCTTTCTTTCATTTTTGATTTATATTTTGTAAAAATCTAATTTTTTTGGTTTCACACCAGGTATATTAAATTGTTCGCGAATAATCGCATCCAACATCAACCAATATTCATTGTTAGATTCAACTCTGTCTATAACACCATGTTTATATATTAAGAATGCTACTCCTCTTAATACTTCTTCATAATTTTTCTAAATCATTTTACTCTGTAGTATTCAGATAAAGTATTTTTTTAAATCATTTGAAAGATTGTCATAACTTTCACTACCTATTCCTAATACTTTAACTCCTTTTTCAACCAACTTCCTTGCAAAAGCTTTCTTGTGAAGTTGGAAAAATTTAACGATACTAATAAATAATTCATAATAATCCCTTCTTTTTCTAATTTTTATTTGTTAGTTTACCATAAATTTTACTAATTTTTCCAATAAAAAAACATAAAAATATGAATCACTTTCCTAATATTCGGAAAAATGATTCATATTATATTTTATTCTTTTACATTTACTGTTAAATTTTTGTAAATATGTTTTTAAATGTTGAGTTAACCTCTTCACTTAATCCTTTTTGTCGCGTTTAAGTCTACTGTAATTTCTACTTTCTCGTTATATGTTTGTGTCATAATAATATTACTTAATACACAGATATTTGAAACTAAACCACAAAAATTCTACTTCTTTATAGTCACTACGTGAGATATAATGCGCTAAATCAATACTACCAAAAGATGTTTTTATTAAATACTCTTTTTCGCATAACTTTCATAATTAGCAACATCTCCATATAAATTATGGCCTTCACTATCTATTATACAATGCTCAATCGGTAAATGCTTACCTTCACGAGTTGAAAGATAGTTTGTGTAATGTGTATCTTTTGTAAATATTACATCTTGACCAGCTTTTAAATATTCATCAATTTTATTTGCAATGACTTTATCTAATTGATCAGCAGTTTCAAACCCTAATGCACCATCAACAAAAATCTTTTTGATAATCAACAACTACAAGTAACTTCTCAGATGTATCATGTTTTTAAAGTTATTCTTAGATATAGTAAAAAAATGCTACAAAGGCTAAAAAAATCCTAAGCAATAAAAGATTATATCTGATTTAAATTTTTGGATGAGCTCTTTTCATCTAATACTACAAATTTCATTAATACAGCAACCTCTACAATTAAAAAGTATCACTATATATTTAATTCGTTTTTTTAAAGAACACCGAAAAAAATCTTTTTGCACCTAATTTTTTTAAATATTAAGTAAATAAACAACGCAGCTATACCTACAATGAACAACATTGTTCCATATTTATGTAATAATTTGAATGCATGCGGAGCACTAGGCCCTAATACATATCCTAGCGTAATAAACACTACTACCCAAAAAATACCACCAACTGTTGAATATACATGGAATCTTTTAGCATTTATACGTGAAATACCAGAGAAATATCCAAGTATGTGTCTAACTCCTGGTAAAAAGTACGCAATTACTATTACTATGTTACCAAATCTATTAAAAAAACTCAGCTGCTTTCGTCATTCGATATGGTGTAAGTCCAATATATGAACCATACTTATCAACTGCCTTAGTTCCTAACCTTCTACCAACTTCATAAGAAAATTGCATCCCTGAAACAGTTCCTAATGCACTTGCAACAATCATCCCTATATAACTTCCATGATTATTATATGCCATTATTCCAGCTACTACCATCATCGTCTCGCCTGGTAGAGGGAGAGCCGCAAACTCCAAGATAAGCGACACAAATAATATTAAATATACATGTTCAGCTAATAGTTTAAATAACATTTCCATATATAAACTATTCTCCTTTTTTTATTTATTTTTCTAATAAATTATATCATATTTTACTTTCACTTAAAAAGCTAAAAGGTAAATTCTATATGATAAAAAAATAATATTGAAAATTATCTTATCACATAAAACTTACAACTAGTTTAAATATTTACTTTCGTACCTATAGTAAAACAATTTAATAAAAAAACTAGAGTCATACTTAAAGTAAAAACTCTAGCTCTTATTCATTTTATTTTTCTTTCTTCAATTACTCTTACTAAGTCTTTGATTTCTACAATGTTTTTCTGCATCTTCATCTGAAAATTCAAAACCATATTTTTTTCTTCAATATCCATTACTACATCTGCAACATCAATTGAATCAGCATCTAGATCTTCATTTTAATCTTGATTCTAATGTAATTTTATCTGCATCAACTTTAATATATTTAGTAATAATTTCTTTTACTTCTTCGAAAAATTGCCATTGCTTTTTATTCTCCTTTTTTTCCATCGTTTCTATCATTATATCATAAAGTTTTTGTTTTTGTGTATTTGTTTTTGCTTGTTGAACTGCATAATATAATGCATTTTTCATCAGCAGAACCGTGAACTTTTATACTTGGTTTCTTAATTCCTAGTAGGAATGCTCCACCATATTCACTATAATCAAATTTCTTTTTAAATTTTTGTAATCCCACTTTTTACAAGTAATGCTGAAATTTTTTTGTTTTAATATTTTTCCATGAAGATTCCTTTAATCATAGAACCCTAATGTACTAGCGACACCTTCAATTGTCTTTAATAGTACATTTCCAGCAAAAACCATCCGCTATTACAACGTCATATTTATGTTCAAGAATATTTCTAGCTTCTATATTCCCTTTGAAATTAGAAATATCTTCTTTAAGTAACTTATGCGCTTCTTTATATACTTTGTTTCCTTTTTGATTCTTCTACACCTACATTTAACAGTGCTACAGACGGTGTTTCTATATTATAAATATATTTCATATATAGTTGACCAAATCTAGCATAATTTACCAGATCGTCTGGTTTTGCTTCGACATTTGCTCCTAAATCTGTTAATAAGAACTTATGGTCTGTTTTTAGTAGGTAACATAGAAGCTAATCCTGGTTTTGAAATTCCTTCGATACGACCCTAACATAAATAAAGAACTTGCCATAAATGCACCTGTACTTCCTCCAGAAATCGCTACATCAATTACTCCTTCATTTAAATCAGACAACATTCTAATCATTGAAGCATCTTTTTTTCTTTCTGTGAACACGTGCTGCATCATCAGACATTAATACCTCTTCAGTACAAATATTCTTAATAATATTTTCTGTTTTTAGTTATTTGATTTAGGTTATCTTCAAGTCCATAAACATAAAGTTCAACTTCATTGTCTTTATAACCATTTACAAAGTTAATAATTCTACCAGGTTCATCAACACCCTAATATATCAATACCTATTTTTCATAATATTATGCACTTTCTTCTCCTATTAATTTTTGCTTCAACTACAAATCGACTTTTCCCATACACCTGTTTGCGGATTAAAAATTATCACACGTAAATAATTTTAATATCTTCGGTTCATTTTCATGCTGCTCTAAAAATTTCAACTTGTGTTGGTACCACATCGTAAAAGCTTATTCACTTCATATGTACGTAATTTATCTTTAGAAATAATTTGAATCTTAGCACCATTTTTTTATTTTTGTTTAAGTTATTAAATCTTATACCCACACCTTGCACACTGTGACCTGCGATAACTACGTTTTGAGCATCTAAAGTTGATGGCTCTTGTGATGTTGCTACTCCATTTATTAAATTGATTTCAGTAACATCTTGGAAAATTGGTTCTTCTATTTCTACACTATCAATTTTTTTAAAATTCCTAACATTGAATCTGTTAGTTTAATTTTTTTGATTCGTTATCTGTAAACATTTTTTTGCCACCATGGTATGTCTACTTCGCCTTTTACCATTTTTTTATAAGCTGTAATAATCTTATCGTTAGCATTTCCTGTTAAATACTCTCTAATTTGATTTTTTTGAATATCAACACTACTGACGTACATAGCAACACTACAATAAGAATATTTATCAATGTATTTTTAAATTTTTTTATTCATTTAATCCTCCTAAATTATTGTCTCTTCTAATCCAACATACTGTAATAATCGTTTTTTTATTATCAGTTACTTCAATAATTTTTCACCGCTAATTTTTTTAGCTAAATACATTAAATCTACGTCATTTATTAAATCTGCAACTTTAAAAACTAGGAACACCACTTTGTTTCGTACCAAAAGAAATCTCCTGGCCCTCGTTGTTTTTAAGTCAAATTCTGCAATTTTTAAATCCATCATTTTCTAAACACATTATATCAATTCGTTCACTTTTTAGAATCTGTCACTAAAATACAGTACGATTGATACTTACTTCTTCCTACTCGACCACGAAGTTGGTGCAAAGTAGCAAGACCAAAACGATGAGCATCTACTATTATCATAAATGTTGCATTAGGAACATTTACTCCAACTTCAATAACTGTTGTGGAGATTAATATATGTATTTCTTTATTTAAATACTTTTTCAACAATTGCATCTTTTTCCTTATTACTCATTTTTACCATGAAGTATTGCAATTTTATAATCATCTGGTAGATAATTCTTAATATTTTCGTAAGTTTCTTCAACATTTTGAAGATCCATTTTCTCAGATTCTTCAATCAATGGACAGACTACATAACCTTGTCTTCCATTATCAAGTTCCATTCGAATATTATCTAGTACCTTATAAAAAAACTCTTATTATTAGCTTTATAAGTCTGAACTTTTTTTCTACCTGCCGGTAACTCATCTATTGTTGAAACTTTAATATCAGTAATTAAAGTGATTGCTAAACTCCTTGGTATTGGTGTTGCTGTCATCATTAATGAATTAACAGCTTCACCTTTATTACTTAATAATTGACGTTGTCTTACTCCGAAACGATGTTGTTCGTCTGTAATTACGTATTTTAAATTATTAAACTTTACATCTTCTTGAATTAAAGAATGCGTTCCAATTAATAATTCTATCTCACCTACTTCAAGTAAACTTAAAATAGTATTTCTTTCTTTCTTAGGTGTACTACTTGTTAAAAAGTGCCACCGAAATATTTAAGTCTTTAAAAAAACTCAAAAAAAGTTTCAAAGTGTTGATTTGCTAATATTTCCGTTGGTGCCATAATAGCTGTTTGATAACCTGCTTTTATTGTTGCATATAATGTTGCCGCTGCAACTGCAGTTTTTCCCACTACCAACATCACCTTGTAACAATCTGTCCATCTTATAAGATTCATTTAAATCAGCAACTATTTCATCAATAACTCTACTTTGAGCTCCTGTTAATGTAAAAGGTAAACTGTCTTTAAATTCTTTAATATTTTTTTCTCATTCACACCTATAGAATATCTATTATCTTCAATTCTACTATTGATGTTTTTGAAGTTGCAATTTTTAATTGATAATTAAACAACTCATGAAACGCAAACATCTTTCTTGCCTTATCAAACTCATCTGCATTTTTTCGGGTAATGTAACGTGTAAAAGTATCCTTTCTAACTTCCAGATTCCTTTGAAATTTTCAGGAACTAAATCTAATATTACATTTTCGCCATCAATCATTTTTAAAATGACTCTTCTACAAGTTTTATAAATTTTTTTGAGTAATCCCTTGCTTTTAGATGATAAAAAAACTTCTATGTTATCACCTTTAGTTTTTTTCTTCAGCAGTATTAAAACTTACGCTAGAAGCCGTTATAGTGTTATTAGCTGCATTATAAATGCCTTTAACTACTACATCTCTACCTTCAACTAGATTTTTTTCAAATAATGTTGATTAAAAAAATACTATTTTTAATACTACCAGATGAAGTTAATAAAGTGAAAAAGATCTACTTCTTCTGTTTCCATAAAACTGAGTACTTACCCTTGTTTCTACCTTTCCAGTAGTAATTACTTTTTCATCATGCTTTTACAGAAGAAGAAAAAAATCAGTAGAACTAGATACTCTGTAAGGAATATTATACAGAATATCACGAATTGTGTATATTTCTAATTCATTTAATGTCTGTAAATATTTCTTTCCAACACCTTTTTATAGTTTCTACCGATTTTTTTCCAAAATATTAATCATTACCGAATAATAAACTCCTATATTTTTTTCTCCAGTTTTTTTGTGATTGCTAAACCACCTTTAGCAGTTTCTTTTTAATGTAGTGGACATTTCAAGTCCTATCTTATACATTGCTTCTAACACTTCATCAGCTGGAATACGACTTTTTATCCCTGCCAGAGCTAAATCTGCTGCCATTAAAGCTGTAGAAGCTCCAGCAGCATTTCTTTTTTACACAAGGTACCTCTACTAATCCTGCTACCGGATCACAAACAAGTCCTAACATATTTTTTAAAGCAATGGCAAATGCATGAGCACTCATCTCTGCATCTCCTCCCATAGCTTCTACTATAGCTGCTGCAGCCATTGCACTAGCCGAACCAATTTCAGCTTGGCATCCACCTTCTGCTCCTGAACATGAAGCATTATTAGCTACTACAAATCCAAATGCACCAGCTGTAAATAACATTCTTAGCTGTGTTTCTTCATCAATATTGAATTTCTCTTTAAGGGCATGAATACATCCAGGAAGAACTCCCGCTGATCCTGCAGTAGGAGTTGCACAAATTAATCCAAGCGAAGCATTTACTTCGTTTGTTGCTATTGCTGCAGCAACTCCATTTTAAAAAAATCACTACCTGTGATTGACTTACCACTATTGATGTATTCTTGTAATTTTTTTAGCATCTCCACCAGTAAGTCCAGTTTTTGGAACTCACTCCAGCTAAACCTTCTTCAACAGCTTGCATCATTACAGCTAAATTTCTCTTCATCAATTTTTTTCAACTGCAGATCGAGTTACTCCATTCACTTCTATTTCTTGCTCAATCATTAATTCAGAAACAGGTTTTTGTTCTAAATTTGATTTTTTTCTACGATTTCTTCTAAACTAGTAAACATTTCTGTACCCTCTACAATTTATCTGCAAATTTTACTTCATTAACAAATTCTAGTTCGGTTAATTTATTTATGGTTTCTTCATCTATCTTCTCTAGCGACTCAACTACAAGTAAATTAGTTCCCTCTAAAATAGAACTAGAGTATTTCTCACTTACTTTCTTATCGCCGAATAATTCATCAATTTTTCATAGAAAGAGTTTCTTTATTTTCATCTTTGAACTTATAAAAAATGAAATAAGTTGGAAAGTCTCCTGATAAATTCACATCAAAACCTAATAATTCAAAAAAATAACCATCTTACCTCCACCTATTGATTTACCAATAAGATCGAGACTATAACGACCAGCTTGAACTTCGATTTTTTGCTGTATTAGGATGAATATGTTCAATTCCACTTTCAATGAATTCGAACTCCATTCCTGCTAATTTTGCATCATCCATACTTGTTCTTATACGTTTGTCAGATGTATTATAGCCCTAATAATCCACCAATTAGCGCAATATCTGTTCCATGGCCTTTATATGTTTCTTTAAACGAACCATATAAAGTTATTTTTACATCTTCTGGTTGTCTTCCAAAAATATATCTTGTAAAGAGACCTATACGGACTGCTCCAGCCGTATGTGAACTTGACGGTCCTACCATTACCGGACCTATAATATCAAATACACTTCTGTATTTCATATCTACACCTCAATATTGTTGGTAAAAATAACAGGTTTTTCTTCCTATCTCACTTTCTAAAAATTCCCCTAGAGATTCTAAAATTTGTTGTCTTACTTGGTACACACCACATTCTTCGCTTGATAACGCTGATAAAACAGCTTCTTTAACAACTGCTTTTGATTGTCCAAATAATTCCATAGACTCATTGACATTAACAAATCCACGACTTATTATATCTGGATTATTCATTAATTTTTTATTTTCAAAGTCGATTGCAATTGAAACTACGATAACACCTTCTTCAGATAGTTCTTTTCTATCTTTAATTACAACACTTCCGATATCACCAATTCCTAGTCCATCAACATAAACATCTGACGCATCAAACTTGCCAGCTATTCTTGCACTATCACTTGTTAATGCTAATACTTCTCCATTTTCCATAATAAATGAATTTTTCTAATGGAATGTCACATTCTGCTGCTGTTTGAGCATGAATAACCTGCATTCTATATTCACCGTGAATAGGCATGAAATATTTTTGGCTTAATAAGTCTAAACATTAGTTTTTTTGTTCTTCTTTCGAACCGTGCCCAGATGTATGAACATTGTTAACACTTGAAGTAATAACATTTGCTCCAAGTTTTGATAATAAATCTATATTTTTTTGTTAATAGAAAGTGTATTCCTGGAATTGCCGAACTCGCAAAAATTACAGTATCCGTTGGCATTATTGTAATTTTTCTTATGTGTTCCATTTGCTATTCTACTCAACGCTGCTAATTCTTCTCCTTGAGTTCCAGTACATAAAATAAGCAGTTTATTAGGATCTACTTGATTTAAGTACTTACTATTTACAAATGTTTCCTTAGGTGCTTTAATATACCCTAATTCTGTACCAATTTTAATAGCTTTCTCCATAGAGCGACCAAATACAACAATCTTTCTTCCATGTTCAATACAAGCCTCTACAACTTGTTTTACACGATATACGTTTGAAGCGAATGTTGCAAATATTACTCTGTGTTTCTCTTTACGAAGAATATTAGAAATAGTTTTACCTACTTCTTTTTTTCACTTTGAGTAAATTCTGTTCTTTCTGAGTTCGTTGAATCAGAAAGTAGACACAGTACTCCTTTTTTTCTCCAATTGCTGCCATTTTGTGTAAATTTGATCCTTGCCCTACTGGAGTAAAGTCAAATTTAAAATCACCTGTATGAACAATATTCCCTTGCGGAGTATTTACAATAACTCCAAACGAATCTGGAATAGAGTGAGTTGTATTATGGAATGATACTTTAAGATATTTAAAACTTAAAACAGTATCTTCATCAATAACATTAAGCTCAGCTTTAGCCAGTAGGTTATGTTCTTCTAATTTCGATCTAATTAATCCCTATTGCTAATGGTCCACCATAAATCGGTAAATTAACTTTTTCTAAGTAAAAAAATGGTAATCCACCAATATGATCCTCGTGACCATGAGTTATAATCAATGCTTTGATTTTTATCGACATTCTTTTTCAATATATGAGTAATCAGGTATTACATAGTCAATTCCCAGTATATTATCTCCTGGGAACTTAACTCCAGCATCGATTATTATTATCTCATCTCGATATTGGATAGCATAGGTGTTTTTTCCGATTTCTCCTAAACCACCAATAGCAGCTACACCCACTTCATTTTTAATGATTTTATCCATTAACTTTCTCCACTTTAAAGTCTTCAGAATGTTTTTTTCAAACTCTAAGTATGCTTCACTTAATTCTTGAACAAGTTCCACATTATAGTTTCTATCATCTAAATACTTTCTTACTGCTGGTACTCCATCAGCTTCAACATATAACACTTGTGTGTTTTTCTCTTACTGGGATTTCCTTTGAATTTTCTTGGTAAAATACTTTAAATACTGCCATTAATAATCTCCTATCATTTCTTTTTAATATATTTAATGTGTAATCTAATTCAGTTTTTTTGTTGTGTTAATATTTATAAATGAAAACTGTATAATATTTCTCTCTTGAAGATATGAACTCTTATAATGAATGAAAATATTATTTATTGCCAATGAAGCTCCTACATTTAACGAACTAATGTTTTCTGGTAATTCTACAGTTACAATTACCGGTGAAACTTCTTTTTCTTTAATTTTTCATAATTGGCAGACCTAATTCTTTAAGTCCAGCCTTCATATACGAATATTTTTCTTGAACCTTCTCATATCTTTCATCTGTTTTTAAAAAGCATCTAAAGCTGTATTTAATGCTTCCATTAAAATAGATGGTTGAGTAAAAAGGTATTGATGTCATTTTATTAGCATAGTGTAAATCTAGATATAGCGGCGTGTTTTCCAATGGAACTAACTCGCAATTAGTACCTACAATTGCCAATCCAGCCACAGAACAAAAAGCCTTACCTGATGAACATGCCACATAATCAACATCTTTATAACTATATTTAATAGCACCTACTGCAGATACTGCATCGACTGCAAGCACTAAATTATTTTTGTTTAACAATTTTTGTTATTTCTTCTAAATCATTTAATATTCCAACACTTGTTTCATTATGAACTAAATAGACAAAATCATAATTTCCTGAGTTTAATTTTTTTCTGCTAAAATACCTAAATCAAAGCTTTCTCCAAACCCTACAGAGTAACAATCAATAACTAATCCATGACGTTTTGTTTCACGAACTAGTCTATTACCGAACTCACCGTTAGCTAAAAACAAGACCATTAGTAAGATTTCTACCTTTTTAGTTGTGCCATTATTGCTTCATTAGCCAGTGTAGCTGATCCATGTAGTATAGTCGCTGTTTTAACATCTAAAATATTCTCTATTTTTTTGAAAGTGTATTTTTCGTTAAACTAACGAATTCATTACTTCTATGTGAATATAACTGTTTAGATAGTTTCGCTATTACATCCTGTGACAAATCTACAGGCCCTGGTAAGAAATTAATTCTTTGTGCTTGAGCCATTCTATCAAGAACTTTATTTTTCACTGCCAAGTAGAAGATACATAGGCATATATTCTGCATCTTTAGTTCCTACATTTTCGTGAAACTTAGTAAATCCTAAATGCTTATATAACTTTTTCTTGTCGTGTTGTTCCTGAAATAAATACGATGTCATAAGCATTCTGAATAATATAATTAAATGTTCTTTGTAATAGTTCAGTAAAAACTTTAGATTTTCTATATTTTTCTTTTTTTATTGAAAGTAATCTTATTTCTACTGGTTTTTTTATAACTACCTTTATAATATTTATCGATATCATTAAGTTTTTAAGTCTAACGAAAAAAAGGTCTTTGATCCGCTAATGCAATCATTCCGACCACATCATTTTTTTCTTTTTTTGCAATTATATATATTTTTTATCATGAAATTTATCTTTTTAATTTTTTTAGTTTCATTTTCATGTTGAGGAATTTCTTCGACAAATGTTTCATAGTTTAACTTGAAAATTTGTTCATATTCTTCCGCTGTATTTGCTATTTTTATAAATCATAATTTTTTTCCCCATAACTTTATTTGGTTAAATTTTTCTCTACACTATATCTTACCATAATTACAACTTTTTTTCAAATTAACATGGCTGAAAAACTCAATAAATATCAAATTTATTAATTAATATTTAATATTAAAATTTTTAATATAGCAAAAATAAAGAAAGTTCCCAAAAATTACGGGTCTATAATAAATACGGTTGATAATAAATATCAGCCGTATTTAAATTATAAAAAAATAGAAAAGAATGTAAAAATTCCTCTATAATTTAAGTATGAGCAAAAAAATCAAGAAAGGAAATTTACATTCATATGTGTAATTATAGCAAATCTCTTAAAATAACGCTACAAATAACTGACAAAAAAATATAAAAAAATTCTAGATAAAACAGAGGAAATTGAAATAAATGGTTGTAAGCATCTCATTTATTATGGAGTATTGGAAGCTTCATCTAACTCTTGTCCTTATTGTAAAGAATGTAAGATAACTAACAATGGCTATAGAAAAGTAAAGGTTAAAATTCCTGCTATTTCTGATAAACCAGCTATCTTGTATTTAAATAAACATCGTTTTTATATGTAAAGGTTGTCGCAAATCCTTTACAGCTGAAACTACTGAAGTTAGGAAGAATTCTAATACCTCTAAAAAAATCTACGAGCTGGTATTATTAAAAAGGTTATCTAAAGAGAATACTTCAAAAGAAATAGCTGAATCTTGTTCTATATCTACTAACACTGTATTAAGAATACAATGTGATCTAGCTAAAACTCTAGAAAGACCTAAAACTTTACCTTATTATATGTGCTTTGATGAAGTTTCTTCTACTTCTGATAGTATAAGTAAAATGAGCTTCGTATATGCAGATGCATTAACTCATAAAATACAAAAATATACTTCAAGGAAGAACTAATAAGATTATAAAAGACTACTTCTTATACTATTCTTATCAAGAACGTTGTAAGGTTAAGGCAATAGTTATTGATATGAATTCAGGTTATAAAAAGTATCATCAGAGAACTTTTTCCCTAATGCGAAGATAGTGATCGATAGATTCCATATTGTTCAGTTAGTTAATAGAGCTTTTAATAAATATAGAGTTTCATTTATGAACAGTATTAAAGATAAAAAAATAAAGAGTTATACAAACAATTGAAATGTTATTGGAAAAAAACCTTCTTACTAGTTATGATGAATTAGATAATGGTACCCACAAGAAGTTTAAATACTTTAAGTACATTACTACCGAACAAGATATTGTCAACTACATAATTAAAGCAAGATCCTCAACTTTATAAATGTTACTGGCTTATCCAAGACCTTAGAGAAGCTCTTGAAAAAGATGATTTCGATAGATTTAAAAGCTTTAATCAATGATAAATCTACTCTACATAGATATATGTTTACAGCTATTAAAACACTTAGAAAATATAAAAGACAGATTAAGAATACTATGTACTACAATGGGAGTCATCCAATGGACCTCTAGAAGGAATTAATAATAAAATTAAAGTTATCAAGCGTATTTCTTATGGTTATAGGACTTTTAATAACTTTAAAGCTAAAATACTCCTTGTATTCAGCCTATTTACACCGGCAGAGACTAATAAGAAACCTATATATTCTAAAGAAGAGCGTCAAGCTATTCTCACTAAAAAGAAAGAAATAAGATTAAAACGAAAAAATAGGAAAAAAGCTATACTACTTAATATAGCATAGCTTCCTCCTAATTTTCAAAATCAACCGAATTTGACAAAGAACCCTTAATATAGCATAGCTTCCTCCTAATTTTCAAAATCAACCGAATTTGACAAAGAACCAAAATTACTTGAGTCTTCTGAATAAACATATTTAATAAAAAAATATTATTAAAGAATACGTTGATTTTTTAAGTGCAGTAACGAAGTCTGTTAATTCATAAATTGCTTTAGCTTCGATAATTTTTTTAAGTTTAGCAGCTTTAAATCCTTTAGCTTTTTTACCACCCATAACATCAGCGATTCCGTCTTTATTACCAAGTGAACATACAACACCACGGTTGATATATTTGAAGTCTCCAACTTGTTTTCCACTGATTCTAGCACCTACATATGCTCCCATTTGGTTAGCAATTTGAGCTGTTGTTGGATATGGTCTTTCTTGACCAGTTTCGATGAATGCAGCACAGTCACCTACTATGTAAATCTCATCGTGTCCAGGAACTGTTAATTGTTGTGTAGTCACAAGACGACCACGTTTAGAAAGTTCTGGGAAAGCTTCGTCCATAAGTTTGTTACCACGAACTCCAGCTGTCCACACTAGTGTAGAAGCATATAAATCTTTTCTTTCTCCATCAACTTCGATAGTAAAGCTATCTTTAGTAGCACCTTTAATACCAGCACCTAAGATAATTTCGATTCCATTGTCTTCTAAGTATTTTCTTGCGTAGTCACTGTACTCTTTTAGTAAACATTGGTAATAATGTTGGAGCAGCATCTAATCCGTAAATTTTAACTAATTTTTCATCAATTCCGTATTTAGAGCATAATTCTTTTTTACGGTGAACTAATTCCCCTAAGAATTCCATACCTGCTAATCCAGTTCCACCTACGATAACTGAAATATCTTTTACATCTTTTTCTTCGCTTGTAGCATATTTTCTGAAGTTGTCTTCTAATGTAGCAGCAATTTTTTCTGCAGCATTAACATTGGCAATTGGTAATGCATTTTCTGCCATACCTTCAATTCCAAATGTTTCTGGTTGGAATCCTAATCCAACAACTAGTACATCATAGTCAAGTTCATGTTTCTTAGTTAGTACTAATTTTTTCTCTGTATCAATTTTAATTACTTCATCTTGAACAAATTCCACACCTGGTGAAACTAGATCTTTAATATCGATACAAATATCTTTTGCAGGAATATTACCAGCTGAAACTTCGTGTAAGTTTACAGTGTCATAGTGATAAGAATTTTTTTGTTTACTAAAGTAACTTTTACCTCTCCAGCTTTAGCAGCTTTTTTTAATCCTTTTTAATGTCGTAAGTCCTGCGTATCCAGCACCTAAAAATAACTACGTTTTTTTCATAGTATTAATTTCTCCTTTTTTCTGTTATTTTTGTATTTTTAACCGCAGCAGCAGCCGTTTCCACAGCAACCACCATCTTCGTCATCATAAATTTCAATCATATTTGGATTATGTAGTGTAAACTCACTTCCAAATTCATCTTGAACATAATCGATTTCAAGACCTTTTTAAAAGAAGCTCATCTTCTTCATTAACAAGAACTTTAAGATCTCCAAAGTTAAGAACTTTATCACCGTCTTCTAATTCGTCCTTAATATCAATAGCGTAATGCATTTGCGTACCCTCTAGAGCGATAGAAATTTTTCAAGTAACTATCACGTTTATCAGCATCAAATAGCATTTCTTGGAATTTACCAACCGCTACATCTGTTATCAAAAATTAATTGATTATCTGTATTAGCCATAAAATGTTTCCCTCTTTATTTTTTTATTTTTCTATTTATTATTATAACCGTTTTTTTCTAATAAAATAACAGTATCTTGCTTATATTTTTATAAAAATAATTTGTGAATATTTTATGAATTTTTTTAAAAAAATAATTAACTTTACATAATTCTATTTTTATTAGTATAGTTACTTATACCATTGTATAGGTTTTTTTATTAATATTTATTTTTCTATCAATAATCACTTTATCGAAGTTACAACTGTAGACATTTTTTTAAAAAAATTTATTCTGATTTAAGTACACATTTAAATATTTACTTTTTTTCGTTGGCTTTCTTCTCAATATTATTCTGTATCATGTCTATAAATGATTCTCATTTATTTTTATTTAATAAAACTTTATCTTTAATATTAATATGTATACTATCTTGAAATTGCCTGCAATATCAATTAGTTACATATTCTTGCTTTATTGACTTTTTTTATACACTGAACAGTATAATATCTATAGAGAGGTGGATTTGTTTTTGAATAAAGAGTATTATGAAACTATTGATAAAAATTAAATTTGAGTTAGATAAAAATACGCCCTAAGCTTATTAAAGATGGTGGTAACATTGAATTTATAAATTATAAAAATGGAATTTTGAAAATTAGATTTTTGGGGGAATGTGCACATTGTGAACTTTCTCATATTACATTGAAATATGCTATCGAAAAAAACTATTATAGAAAAAAATACCAGAAGTAGACAAAAGTAATAGAAGTAAAAATGAGCGTTGTTTAGACGTTCTTTTTTTATTTTATAGTTAAATAAAAAAAGAGTAGATTTACACCTACTCTTAATGACGTCCCAGAAGGGATTCGAACCCCTGACCGACGGCTTAGAAGGCCGTTGCTCTATCCTGCTGAGCTACTGAGACATATTAAACAATTACCTCTCTCTGAAGTACTTTAATAGTATATCAATTTTTTTCGATATTATGTCAATACTTTTTTTGAAGATAAATACAATATTTTTTTATATACAATTTCTGAAGTAAAATATACTTTTTAACTCTATTAAAATTCAATTTCCAGTATATTATTTATGTCAAGCTTTTTAAATATGCTAAGACAAAAATAATTACCGTTTCGTTACATTCATAAAAAAAGGAAAGCCGAAGTGTCTCAAACGGCTTTCCTATAAGGTTTATTAAAATTATCTTCTTAATCCTAGAGATTTAATTAATTCACGGTATCTTTGGATATCTTTTTTTAATTAAGTAGTCTAGTAAGTGACGACGACGGAATACTTTTTTTAAGTAATCCACGACGACCTGCGTGATCTTTTTTTGTGAGTGTTTAAGTGCTCAGTTAAAGCATCGATTTCTGCAGTTAATACTGCGATCTGTACTTCTGGAGAACCAGTATCTGATTCGTGAGTACGGTATTTAGCGATAATTTCTTGTTTTCTTTCTTGACTAATTGCTGCCATTGCAATTTCCTCCATATAATTTTATTTTGTGACCTTAATCCTAGTGTAGAACCTGGAGGGTTTCTATACCACGAATAAGGAACATAAGTAATTGTACACTATTTTTTTGTAATAATTCAAGAGATAACATTTAAAAATCAAGATTTTTAATAATCTTTTTCTTCAGAAGTTTTTTTATCAAGTTTAAGTTGTTCTTTAAGATGATCAAAACTCTCGAATTTTTGTTCTTTTCTTAGAAATTCATAGAAGAAAATTTCTATTTTTTTCATCATAAATATCTTCATCAAAATCTAAAATATGTGTTTCAATAAATTTTTTTATTTTTTTCCAGATGAAACTGTCGGATTATAGCCTATATTGGTAATCGATTTATAAATCTCACCATGAACTTTTTATTTTTCGTAATATAAACCCCGTTAGTTTCTGGTAAAAGATACTTTTCTGATAATTGAAGGTTAGCAGTTGGAAAATTAATAGTTCTTCCTAGCTGTCTTCCCTTTACTACAAGACCAGAAATTGAATAATATCTTCCTGAATATTCTCTATACTTTTTGGAACTCTCCATCTCGCACAAATTTCTTCAGTGCTGTCGTAGATATTTTTTTCTCCTGCAATCATTTGCTCTTCTTGAACATCAACATCTATTCCATTTTCACTTATTAAATCTGGTGTCCCCAATCCTTTATTTCCAAATCTGTAATCGAATCCGCAAAAATACCTTATCTACATTTAACTCTTTTTAAAAATAAATTCTATAAAATCTTCTGCAGATAAATTTTTGCAATTTTTTTCATTAAATTCTAAATAATAAACTTCATCAACACCTAAACTTTCTAATAATTCATTTTTATTTACCGGTGTTAATAACTCCTCACTAGTTTTTACCAAAGTACTCCTTTGAGAACTTTTGTCAAGTGTTATCACAATCGACTTATAATCTCCAATAGCTGCACCTACTGCTCCACAGATAATCTTCTGATGAGCATTATGAATACCATCAAAAAAACCTAAAGCAGCTACTCTTCTTACATTATCTTTTTTTATTTCACTAATATCTGAAATATTAAATATTTCCATCTTCATCTACCTACTCTATTATTTTTTTGGAAATGTAGTTTTTTTACAGATAACAATTCATCATCTTTATCTTTCAAATGATATATTGCTATCGCTTCATTTTCATAAGTAAAAACTATTCCATCTGTAAAATCATAATCCGGAAATTGATTTCTTCTAAATCTCAAACCGTTCATTACTTGTTTTTGCTCTAAATTTTGGTATTTCTACAAATTTGTATTCTTCTAGAGCATATTCTTTCCTTAGAAGTTTTTTTCTTCTAAGGTTTCATCTTTAGATGTTGTTCTACCTCAGAGAGCGTTAAACAATTATCTAATGTTATTTCACCACTTCTAGTTCTAGTTAATTTACTCATGGTACTTGGTAAATTTAGTTTTTTCACCCTATACTAGTAGCAATTGTTCTGACATAGGTCCCTTTTTCCACAATTTATATCTATAGAAAAAAATAAAATTTATCATCTTTATAATACTCGCTATTTTCTATAAATGTAATATCATAGATATTTACTTTTCTGGTTGGTATTTCTACATCAAATTGTCCACGTCGTGCATATTCATACAATTTTCTACCATTTACTTTAATAGCTGAATATATAGGTGGCTTTTTGTTCTATTTCACCAATCATAGATTTAAGAATTTCTTTAATTTTTATCCACGCTAATGTTAGCGACTTTACATTCTTCAACAACTTCACCTGTAAGATCTTCTGTAGTTGTCTTTATCCCCAAACAAACTTCAGCTCTATAACTTTTACCTAAATCCATCGCATAATCACTAACTTTAGTCGCTCCTCCTAATAAGAGAAGTAACACCCCATCAACCTCAGGATCTAATGTACCAGAATGACCTATTTTTTTCATTTGAAGAATTCTTCTAGCTCTAAATACAACATCATGACTAGTAATTCCACGTTCTTTATAAATTGGTAAAAATACCTTCAAACATTATTTTTTTATCCTCTTTTTCCAAACAATCTGGACATAAACCATAAACCTCAAATTTATGACCATCTATTCGATAGCCTTTCAATTCTTCAATTTCTAAATTATCACATACATGTACATGTATTATTTTTTTGCTTTTTCCACATTTTTAAACATATGTGATGATGATGGTGATGATCTGTTTCCAAACACCCAATTTTTAAAATATTTTTTTCCCCTTTAATTTCTGTAGTTTCCAAAATACCTATTTCTTCATAAGTACTTAGATTTCTATAAATAGTATCAAAACTTAGTCCAGGATACATTTTTACCTACTGTTTCAGATACATATTTTGCATTAATATATCTATCCTCTTTTACTAAAAAGCTCAACCATAGCTTTTTCTTTTTATCAGTATATTTATACCCTTTTTTTCCTTTAAAAAGTTTCATAATTTTTATCAACTTTTTTTCTTCTGATATTTTTCATAACTACCTCCTACACAACTTAATTTTTTTAAAGTCCACAAACGCCTTATTTCTTAACATTTCAATTTCGTCTTTATAAGAGCAATATCCTTCTTCTCACCGTACCACGGTGTTTCTAGTATTTTAGGAATATTTGAAAACTCTTCTAAGTGAACAATTCTACTTATCGTATCAAATCCAATACCACCATACCCGATATTTTCATGACGATCTTTATGTGCCCCTCAATGTATTTTTTTACTATCATTGATATGCAGTACTTGAATTCTATCTAATCCTACAATCTTGTCAAATTCTGTAAGAACACCATCTAAATCATTAACGATATCATATCCACCTTCAAATACGTGGCAAGTATCAAAAGTTACTGTTAATTTTTCATTTAAAGTAACACCATCTATAATTTGTGCAATTTCATCAAAAGTTCTTCCACATTCACTACCTTTACCAGCCATAACTTCCAAGGCAATATTAGGTTTCATATCCTTTGTTAGCACCTCGTTTAATCCTTTAACGATACTTGCTATCCCGACATCAGCACCGGCTTTAACGTGTGAACCAGGATGAAGAACAATATTCTTAGCTCCAATTTTTTCAGTTCTTTCAATTTCTAGTCTTAAGAAATCAACTGCAAGCTGATAAATTTCTGGTTTTACTGTATTTGCTAAATTAATAATATAAGGTGCATGCACTACTATATCATTAATATTTTTTTCTTTCATTAATTTATGCGCTTCTTCGATTCTCAATTCTTCAATAGGTTTTTCTTCTTGTATTTTTGAGGAGCACCTGTATAAATCATAAATGTATCACTATTATAACTAGCCGCTTCTTTTTACAGAACCTAACATCATTTCTTTTTCCAGACATTGATACATGAGATCCAATTTTCAAGTTCTTCATTACTTACCTCTGTTTGCCTTGTTACTACGTTTAGCAAATTTTTCTTCTTTCTTTTTGTTTAAGTTTATCCATTTTTATATTTATATTTTTTTCTTATAACCTGGTTTAACTTTTTTTAGAAACTTTTTACTTTTTGATTTTTAGTTTCTCAGTTAGGTTATGATCAGCTACGACTTTCTTTCTACTTTGACGTTTATTTCTATCCTTAGCTTCAACGAATTCACCATTTCTAATATCTTGGTGATTAAATTCTATACCACGTTTTTTTCTAAATCTTGTAATTTTTTTCTTCATCCTTGTTGTTATAGATTGTTATACAATCACCACTTAATCCAGCACGTCCAGTACGCCCTGCTCTGTGGATAAAGAAATCTAAGTCGTTAGGAATATTGAAGTTAATTACATGACTTACTCCTTCAATATCAATTCCACGACTCATTAAATCACTAGCTACAACATAAGTGAAATCAAGATTATTAATTCTTCTTTGCATTTGTTTACGTTCACGCGGTGTTAAATCTCCATGAAGAACCCCAACATTTAACCCTTTAGAAATTAAATAACTACTTACCTCTTCCACTTCAGTTTTTCTTATTAGCAAAAAAATAAAGTGCTAAATATGGATTAATTACTGTAGTGATTTCATGTAATTTTTTTCTAAACGAGATGAACTCTTCTCTGGAATTAAAAATATATTCAATTTTACCAAATTTGGCATTATCAACTTCGATATATTGAGCATTTTTTTAAATATTTTTTTCAAGAAGTGATTCATTTGAGTTGGAATAGTCGCTGAAAATACTAAAAATTGACAGTTTTCTGCTGCTCTCTTAGAAATCTTATCAACATCCTCCATAAACCCTAAATCTATCATCATATCACATTCATCGATTACTAAACTCTCTACTTCTTTAATCGCTAAAGCACTTGCTCTATCCAATTCTAATACACGTGTTGGCGTACCGATAATAATATGTGGTGCATTAGATACTTTCTCTATATCTCTATTTAAATTCTGACCACCAATACATAATGTTATTTTTTTATATCTTCTTCAGAAAAAAACTAGCAATATGTAATGCCATATCGTATAGTTGTCTTGATAGTTCTCTAGTTGGAGCTAAAATAATACTTTGTGTTTTTTTCTTAACTACATCTAATTTGCTAAAAATTGGTAGTAAGAAAGAATGACTTTTCCCACTTCCTGTTTGTGATTTAGCTACTATGTTTTTTCCTTTTAATACCGGTGAGAATACTCTCTCTTGAATTTTTTTGTTGGATTATCAAACCCTAAATCTATTACTGCCTTATTTACAAATTCATTAAATTTATATTGTTCAAATGACTTTGGTAACATTTCAAATCTCCTTTATGATTTTTTTGTTATCTATATATATGGGAGTTTTCTCCCATCCACAATTTCACACGTGAAATGATTGAAAATAACTTTTTATATTTCACGCCATAATAAACCACTCTTTATTATACTATAAATACGTGGAATTAGCTATAAAAAAACACCGTATTCTTACTTATTATACGTTTTCTATATACTTTTTTTATTCCTGAAAAATAAAAAGTAATTCAGAAAAATATTTTACAATCTTCTGAATCACTTAATAATATTATTTCACAATGTCAATTCCTGAACTTGTTCCTAATCTTTCAGCTCCTAAGTCAACATATTTTTTTGAGCAGTTTCTTTATCTCTAACTCCACCACTCGCCTTAACTTTAGCATTATCTCCGACTACAGATTTCATTAATTTTACATCTTCATAAGTTGCACCACCAGTTCCAAATCCTGTTGATGTTTTTAACAAAAATCAGCTTTGGCAACTAGTGACAATTCACAAGCTTTAACTTTTTTTCTTCATCAGTTAAATAACATGTTTCGATAATAACTTTCAAGACATTATTACCAATCGCTTCTTTAATTAGTCGAATTTCATTCTCTACGTAATCAAACTCACCATCTTTTTAATTTTTGCAACATTAATAACCATATCTATTTCACTTGCACCGTTTTCGATTGCTTCTTTTGCTTCAAAAACTTTTGATGCTGTTGTCATTGCTCCTAGTGGAAATCCAACAACTGCCGCTACTTTAACATCAGTACCTTGTAAAAGATGTTTAGCATCCGCAACGTAACAACCATTAACACAAACACTATAAAATTCATGTTCAATAGCTTCTTCACATAACTTTTTGGACATCGGCACTACTTGCCGTAGCTTTTTAAAATTGTATGATCGATATATTTATTTAATCCCATTTTTTTACCTCTATTCTATTATTTCTAATATTTTTTTAATATTTTTCTATTTTTTTCATTTCCGATAACATAAGCATCTAATAGCATATTTTTTTACTAGACTCTACATTCTTATCATCATTGTAATAAATTTCAGCTATAAGATCGCCTTTTTCTACCTTATCTCCTACTTTTTTTCTTAAGCTCTATTCCTACAGCATGATCTACTTCATCTTCTTTTTGTCGCACGACCTGCTCCTATTACCATAGCTGCTTTACCTACTTCTTCAGCTTTAATTTTAGTAACATATCCATCTTCATGCGCAAATACTTCTAATACTGATTTTTGGTGTTGGTAATAACTCATAATTATTCACGACTTCACCGTCTCCACCACTAAGTTCTATAAACTGTTTTAATAATTCTAAAGCACGACCATTATTAATAACTTCATCTATTTTTTTCACTAGCTTCTTCGAATGTCTTCACTTCACCTTTATGTTTTTAACGCTAAATAGACAATTTCATATACAACTTCCTTAAGATCGTCAGACCAGTTTCCTTTTTAAAAGCCTCTATACCTTCAATTATTTCATTAGCATTACCAATATTATAGCCTAATGGTTCTTCCATGTTAGTTAGTACTACTATTGTTTTTCTTCCAACACTATTACCAATTTCTACCATTCGACGTGAAAGTTCTCTTGCATCTTCAATTGTCTTCATGAAAGCACCGTCACCAACTTTAACGTCAAGAATAATTAAATCTGATTGAATAGCTAATTTTTTACTCATAATACTACTAGCGATTAATGGAGTACTATCAACTGTTGCAGTAACATCACGTAAAAGCATAGATTTTTTTATCTAATGGAACAATATTATCACTATATCCCATTAATCCAACTCCAGTTTTACTAGCAACTTCTACTAATTCTTCTTTCGTTGTACTAAATTTAAAATTCCTAATTGATTCAAACTTATCTATTGTACCTCCCGTATGACCTAGACCTTTCCCTGAAAGTTTAGTTGTAGCCATTCCTACAGCTGATAAAATTGGACCTAATACAACTGTTACTTTGTCTCCAACACCTCCAGTAGAGTGTTTATCTACTAAATAGTGGTCTAAATCATCAAAGAAAAATTGTATCCCTGAATCTCTCATTGTTAATGTGAAGTTTGTAAGCTCATCTTTAGTCATATTATTAAAATATACCGACATTAAAAATGAACTCATCTGATAATCTGGAACTTTACCCGAAAGATATCCTTCTAGTAAAAAAACTCTATTTCAGCTTTAGTTAGCTCATTATTTTTTTCTTTTTTTATCTATGATATCAACAACTCTCATAGCTAATCTCCTTACTTATTGATTTAATTAAAATAAATTTTACATTATTAGTTAATTCATCTAAAAATCATTACAATAAAAAAATTTGTCATACCATACTTCTCATTTTCTATATATATGTTATTAGAGATTTCTAATATCTGCAAACTTTTCTTATCTTTCAATATTTTTATATAATTCTTTTTGATCTTTTTTACTATATACTATTTTTATCACGAATCAAATACATTTTTGTAGCCTAATAATATTAATGTATAATTTTTGTACTTAAATAACATACAAAAATAATAAATAAAAAGATAAATACAAGTATGGCTATTTTTAAAAATTAATTTTACTTTTTTTGATTTATAATTAAGAAAGTAATAATTATCATCAAAAACTAAATAATAGTAATCTATGCCTCTTTGTTTAAAAGAGTTCTTTCTTGCTGCAAACGAATATATTTGTAGGGTTTACTACCATTTTTGAATTATTAAAGAGAATATAGAAATTATTATTAATATTGTAGTCAATAAAAAAATTGTCCAAATCTTGTTTTACAAAGGTATAAATAAGTAAAACAAAATAAAGAGGCATAAATGAATAGATACAATAACTAATATAGTTAAATGATTTTTTTCATCTTATACCTCCTATTTATTATCTTTTTACTCTTTGGTTTAGACAGAATCTCTGAAAAAAATTATATCATTAACAACTTTTTTCTTTATCAAAAAGTTAAAGAATTTGAAAATATTTCTTTTTCTCTATCTACTATAACTCTTTGTTTTTTTCTCAAAAGATTTACGAGTTAGAGTTTGCTGATTTGTTACAGGGATTTTTCTTTTTTTGCTGTCGATTTTTTTAGACACAGTATTTTTTTACCTCTGTCTTTCTTTTTCTTAACTTTTTTTAATAGGATCTTCTTTAGTTTTTATTATTTTTCTCTTACTTTATCAATAATAAATGAAACTAATAGAAAGATTAACGGGATGTATAAACTACTCATCTTCCCTCCTAGAATTCCTATTAAGATACTCGTTAGCAATCAATCCACGAACTATATTTTCTTGTGTAAACTCTAATTTTTTTGAATTATCTTGAGCAACATTAGTGTTATCGAAATTTCTTTGCATTGAAAATTTATTTTTACCTCTAGTATAATTTTTCATTGTAATATTGTTGATATTTATTTATAGATGGAGTATCAACTTGTTGTTCATAAATATCTTCTTCATATACTTGCTGATCACTCAATGAACTTTGTCTATTTCTTAAAGCATTAGAGTCTTTATCAGCAGCTTCTTTAATTCTTTTCATCTCTTCAACAACTTTTTAAAGCCTGTGCTCGAGCATTGTCTAATTCCATTTGTTTTTGAATTATCTAAATTTTTTTCTGTATCTTTTTACTGTCAGAAGCAAAAAAACAATTACGAAAATAGCAAAAAAATTATGATAAATGTTATTGGTGCTGCGAAAATTAAAAAAATGACATTTCACATCCTCCTTTTTTTATCTAATTATTTACCCGCTCCTGTTTCAGGTTGTGACATACGTTTAATTGAATCTCTCATACCTGTATCAGCTTCTAGATTTTTATAATTCATATAATCCATAATACCTAGATTACCTTGTTGGAAAGCTTTAGCCATAGCAAGTGGTAGTTCTGCTTCTGCTTCTACTACTTTTGCACGCATCTCTTGAATTCTAGCCTTCATTTCCTGCTCAGCTGCAACTGCCATCGCACGACGTTGTTCAGCTTTAGCTTGAGCGATGTTTTTTATCAGCAATAGCTTGCTCAGTTTGCAAGTTAGCACCGATATTTTGACCAATGTCAACATCTAAAATATCAATCGATAAGATTTCAAATGCAGTACCTGCATCTAAACCTTTGTCTAAGATTGTTTTAGAAATTCGATCAGGATTTTCTAAAACTACTGTGTGTGACTCTGAAGAACCGATTGTTGAAACGATACCTTCACCTACACGGGCGATAACTGTTTCTTCTCCAGCTCCCCCTACTAAACGTTCAATGTTTGCACGAACAGTAATTCTTGCTTTTGCTTTAACTTCGATACCGTTAATTGCAACTCCGGCAATATATGGAGTTTCAATAACTTTTTGGGTTAACACTCATTTGAACGGCTTGAAGAACATCACGTCCTGCTAGGTCAATAGCTGCACAACGTTCAAAAGTTAAACTTACTATATTAGCTCTGTGAGCTGCGATTAGAGCATTAATTACTCTATCCACATTCCCCCCTGCTAAATAGTGACTTTCCAATTGATTAATAGTAACAGCTAATCCAGCTTTGTGAGCTTTAATCATTGGATTTATTACTCTACTTGGTATAACACGTCTTAGCCTCATACCAACAAGTGTAAAGATACTTACCTTAACTCCTGCGGCAATCGCACTAATCCAAAGACCAAGTGGAAAGAAAGTAAAGAATATCGATAGTACAATAAGCACTACTATCACGATAATACCTGAGAAAATTAATTCTGGCATAATACTACCTCCTTAAAAATATTTATATTTTTTTAACTACTATACGCATTCCTTCAACACGTATAATTTCGATTTCATTACCTTTTTCTATAAAATCTCCATCAGTTACTACATCCAATTTTTCATCGCCAAATACGGCAACACCTGCTGGACGTAAATCTGTATATGCTTGAAGTTTTTTTCCTACAAGTTCTGTTCTACTTTCACTTGCTACATAGCCTTCTTCTGTTGAAATCGCATCAGTTAATACAAGTCTATCTAGAAAAAAACCAACTTTTTATGAAAAAAATACTTCTATTTACATAATACAGTATAACTGCAAGTATTAGAGAAACTATTAAAATAAATGCAATATAATATGTTGATTTATTTACATAAATTATTGCATATACTACGGTAATGATACCTACAGTACCCACTATCCCTCCTGGGACAAACATTTCAAGTCCTATTAAACAAAGTCCACCAATGAACAGCAATAGAACAAAAAAATACTAAGTCCTGTAGAATAGGAATGTAAAGCAATATATGTCGCTAAACTAACTATTGACAATATTCCAAATAGATTAAATTTTTCTTGAAAATAATTGTTGACAGAAAGTTAATGACATAGTAATTAAAAAGAATCCAATCGAGAGACATCATTAAATTCATATGTAATCACCTCATTTTTTGTATATTCTTTTTCAAGATATTCTAACAATTCCTCTCTTGTAAATATGTTACCATGACCAGGAACAGCATATTCAAAATCAAGAATTGTTATTCTATCTATATAATCACGGAGCTTTTGCTTATTATATGCCATCGGTTTAGTATAATAGTTTTTTTAGCATGACTATCTCCTAAAAACAATAGTTTTTTTCCTCTGGAATATAAATTAAAAATGCATCATTAGAATGTGAGTTATCATTATATATACAATTTATTTTTAACTCCACCAAGATTCAAATTGAAATCAGCCATTTTTTTGGCATATCTGGTATTCTAATTTTTTTATTTCATTATTTTTCATAAACTCTTTTTTTATTACATCCGCACTATATTTTATTTCAGTTCCATCTTTTTACCCTTTGGTAAAGACTCTCATCATCCCACTTAAGTTGTGATAACTCAATTAAAGAGTCTCTAGCTCTATCTGTAGAGATTACTGGAATATCTAGATAGGCAGCTCCAAAGCTATGATCCCAGTGATGATGGGTCAATATTACATAACTTGGCATCGGCAGGTCATTTTTCCTTTAATTCCTTTAGAAAATTCTCAACTTGTGTAGGTCCATTTCCAGAATCTAACATTACAGAAAAAAATATTCACCTTTTTAAATAACCAAGTGTCGGTTCTAAATACATATATCGTTGTTTTTGTATAATAAAAATTTATCCGAAAATTTAATTAGCATTCTTTTTTACTTCCTTTTTGATTATAGTTACATTATAGCATACCTAATAACTATTTACAAACCAACATTACTAAATAAACAGCTATAACAAGAGGCATTAAAATCTCTTGTTACAGCTGTTAAAAAAACAAACTATATTTACTAAAGTAGAGCTGATCCAACTAAATATAAATAATAGAGAATAAATCCTACTCCTACTATTACTGCTACTACATATATCAGCCAGATTAATAGATAATAAGCATACCCTAGTGCTTTGACAATATTAGCTAGACCCAGCCATAAATGTCTACCTATTGCTAGAAGAATAGAAATTACTCCACCTTCATAAACTTCATCTTGATTCTCCAAATTAGCAAGTTTGAACATTGTTAATAATTTCATCATAATCACCTCCCCCTTTGGTAATTTTTTTCTATCTCTATATTAATATTATAATATATATATATATATATCAAGCGATTACACTTCGATATTTATAATAAAATTCGTTAAATTAATAAGGAATTTGTATATACAAAAAGGCAGCTCGTAAATCATAATTATATAAAAATATGATTCCTGAGTCACCTTAATACAGTTTAATAACTGATTATCAATTTTACAAATTTAATCATAGAAATTAAACTTGTTAATATGGAGATGGCGGGATTTGAACCCGCGTCCAAAAAAAATACCTCCCCTTAGCTTCTACATGTTTAGTTTACCTATTAAATTTAATTCTCCACTTAAGCCGATAAACAGGCAATGAAAAACGAGTTTGATTAATCCCTTATTTTTTTCTACAAACGGAAGAAAAAAATCGTAGACTACTAATAATGAACCAATTAGCTTTGTCACAGTCAAACAAAGTAATCAGCCTTTAGCTTATTAAGCTGCTAAAGCGTAATTTGTTTTTCGCCAGTTATATTTAACTGATGTGTTGTTAAAGGAGACAACCCTCCCTACATGCCACTAAGAAGACTAGCATCCCTGTCGAATCCTAAACATCCCCTAATCGTGATTATTATATTTTTATCATAAAATCAAGATTATGTAAAAATTTTATTATTTTATATATACAACGACACTTCCAATTAACTTTCTAACAACAACTATATCAATTATGATATAATTAATATTAAGAAATAAAAAAACTAAGGAGGTACCATGGAAACACTTATCAATAAATTACGACCTAATAAAATCAGTGATATTATTGGTCAACATCATTTAATTGGAGATGGAAAAGTTCTCACTAAAATAGTAGAAAGCAAAAAAATGTTCTCATTTATTTTTATATGGTCCACCTGGAACGGGAAAAAAACTTCAATCGCTAATGCTTTAGCTAATGAACTAGACTATAAATTTAAAATATTAAATGCTGTAAATTGTACAAAAAAAGGATTTAACTGCAGTAATAGAAGAATCTAAAAGATTCAAAAAAAGTAATTTTTACTACTTGATGAATTTCATAGATTAACAAAACCTATGCAAGATATTCTACTTCCTGAAATCGAATTTGATAATATATACGTTATTGGATGCACAACAAATAACCCATATCATACTGTAAATCCTGCGATTAGATCGCGTTTAATTATTTTTTTGAATTACAACAAGTTTCAAACGATGATATTTATGAATACCTTAAAAAAATATCAAATAATAAAGAAATATTTCCTAAAGAGTTGAATATAGAAGATGATGTATTTAAGACAATCGCTTTAAACTCTTCGGGTGATTTGAGATTCTCTTTAAATACTTTTTGAAATTTTTATATAATTTATCAACTGAAGGTGAAAATGTCACAAAAGAGAAACTATTGAACTTATCTCTAGGAAAAATTCAAAGCCTATGATAAAGATGGTGATGCTTTTTTTATGATATTATTAGCGCTTTTTCAAAAAGTCTATACGTGGGAGTGATGTTGATGCTTCACTATACTACTTAGCACTACTGATAGATAGTGGTGACTTAGACACTATATATAGAAGAATGAGTGTTATAGCTTACGAAGATATCGGTCTAGCAAATCCAAATATCGGGCCTTTTGTTCATGCTGCTATTGAAAGTGCGAAAATGCTTGGATTACCCGAAGCTAGAATACCATTAGCCAACGCTGTTATTCAACTAGCTCTTTCATTAAAAATCTAATAGTGCTTATATGGCAATCGACAATGCACTACATGAAACAAAGACAAATCCAAAATTTATTATTCCTGATCATCTAAGAGATGCACATTATTATGGTGCTGATAAACTTAATCGTGGTGTTGGATATCAATATCCACATAGCCACCCTACAGGATATATTAAGCAACAATATCTCCCAGATAACTTAGTAGGAAGAACATTTTATACACCTAAAACAAATAATAAAAATGAACAAAATCTTTCACAATATAAAAAAATTTATAGATAATATGAAATAAAAAAAGAGTTTAATCCAGTACTGAATTTAACAAAGTTCATATGTGAACTCATAGACGCAGTGGTTTATTGATATCTAAATTCACTTTATAAAAAGCTTTTTAGACATCTAATAAACTGTGCGAGGGTGACTCGACAAAATCGATTTCTCCGAAATCACGATTTTTTGAGTCACTCCTTTTTACTCACCTAAAATTTTAACTTCACATTCAAGTTCAACACCTGAATCTTCTAAAACTTTTTTTCTGAACTTCTTTTTATTAAGTTTTTTTATAATCTTCACAAGTTGCTGAATCTATATTAACCATAAATCCGGCATGTTTTTTTGAAACTTGCGCTCCACCTACAGTTAATCCTTGTAACCCCGCATCTTGAATTAATTTTTCCTGCGAAATATCCCTCTGGTCGTTTAAACACAGAACCACATGAAGGGTATTCTAAAGGTTGTTTATCTGAGCGCATTTTATTTAATTCTTCTACTTTAGAGCTAATTTCTTCTTTATTTCCTTTTTTTCATTTGGAAATACACTCTAGAAATGATTTCTTTAGTTTCTTGAATTACAGAATGCCTATATGAAAAATTCCATCTGTTCGTTTGTGTACATTTTCTTTTCGCCAGCTTTTAGTAAAAACTTCAACTTTTTGAACAACTTCCTTCATCTCACCATCATATGCCCCAGCATTCATGAAAATTGCTCCACCAACACTTCCTGGAATACCACATGAAAATTCAAGATTAGTTAAGCTGTTTTTCAATACAAAAAGTCTGTAAGTTCTTTTTAACGTTAATCCCGCATAACAAGAAATAACATCACCATCTAATAATTCAATCTTGTTCATATCGCTAGTTATAGCTACTATTCCTGCTATACCATTATCTGATATTAACACATTTGAACCATTTTCCTAAAATAGTCAGTTCTATGTTATTTTCGTTGCTATATTTAATAACATTTTGTAAATCTTGTTCGCTTGTTAATTTTACTAAAACTTCTGCGTTTCCACCCGTTTTTGTAAAAACTATATTTTTCTTAAAGGTTCATTATATAGTACTTCACTATTTTTGAACGATCTCCTCAATATTTTTTTACTTTAATCATTATTTTTCAATCCTTTTTTTAACATATCATTTATAAATATTACTTTTTTTGTTGAATAATCTTTTAAACGAAAGTTCTTTATTATTATTTTTTTAAATGAATTATATTCATTTTTTTAAAAACTTCATCATTAAAAAAATTTCTTTAATTTTTTTATAAAATCTTTATGTATTTCCGTATCACGTTGCACAACGTTTAATACAACATCATAGCTCATAGTTAGATAATCGGTAATTCTAGCATATTTTTATTACACCTTTTTGTACCATTATGAGCTATTCTATGATAACTGATATTATTTAGTCTTTTTTTCATCGAATGTTGTTATCTCATGTAAATTTTTCTACAACAACAAGTATATCAACAATCTTTTTCCCCTAATACCTGTGTATTACTCGTAGCTCCAATATGTAAAAAAACTCGCATTTAGGCATTTTTAGGAATCTCTTGTATCTTTTTTTATCTCTTCTAAAAAAATGTTTCAACAAATATTTTTATTGTCTGCTATTTCTTCAATTTTAATAGTTCTCTTATCCATTTATAAAATCCAATCTTAAAATTAAACATACTTATATATTATAGACTGTATTTCTTATAAAGTAAAGTTATATCTAAATTTGAACAATTTTTCTTATTTATAATACTATCTATAATACCTATTTAATAACATTTTTTTAGCAACATTCTTTATAGCAAAAACATCCTTTTTCATGATCGTTTACCATTCCAATAGCCTGCATGTAGCTATAAATTATCGTACTTCCTACAAAACTAAATCCTCTTTTTTTCAGATCTTTTACTTATTTTTTTATAGATAGTTCAGTTTCGCTCGGTGCTTCTTTGTAATTTTCAATTTTATTATTGATTTTTTTCTATAATCTGTAAAACTCCAGATATATTTGTCAAAACTTCCAAATTCTTCCTGGACTTTAATAAATGCTAAGGCATTTTTTTCCTTACAGAATTTATTTTTCAATTTATTTCTAATTATACTAGCATCTTGTCTTAACGATTCTAGGTATTCATCGGTATAATTAGCACAGGTATTATAATCAAAATTATCAAAGACGCGTTTGAAATTTTTCTCTTTTCTTAAGTATTAATGACCAACTAAGCCAGCTTGCATGCCTTCTAGTATTAGATATTCAAATAACATTTGATCATTATGAGTTTCTCTACCCCACTCATTATCATGATATTCAATATCTAATGGTTCTATTGCCCATGGACATCTGTTTTTTTATTCATCGTTCTTCTCCAAATTATTATTTACTAAAGCCAACATTTCTCTAATTCGTCTAATGTTATATCTTTCTTTTTTTATCTATTTCAAGGAAAAAAATCCATCTTTTGCAATGATTCGTGTGTCCTTATGAGGAGTTAAAGCTGTAAATAATTCTTTTCCTTTAAGACTATTCATAATATCTTTATCAAAAAGTAATAACTACTTTATTGGCTAATTCTTTAATACTAGTAACCATTGTATTTTTTTCGCCATAACTTTAAGGTAACAAATATCTATTAAGTTATTAACTTCTTCACCAAAAATCAGAGAATCTATCAATTAAGTCTTCAACAATACCATCTATCTCCTCATCGCTAATAACATTGTTCAGTCTCTTATAAAAGTCTATCTTATCTGCATCACTACTTATATATTCTTTTTGGAATAAAAGGCATCCACATTAAGTTTGATTTCTAATTCATCAGTTTCAACTTCAAATATATCTTTCTTAATTTTTCGGAGAAGCTTCTTTTTATTATATTTTTCATAGTAACTAACATCTTGTGTTCTATCTTGTTCTAATAATGGTTCTAAAATTCCTTTTTTAGTCTGAATTTCTTGTTCTAACATTTGAGAATATAATGTATAACCTACTGAATCGATAAAACCGTGTTGTCTTCCACCAAGAACATCTCCAGCCCCTCTGATAGATAAGTCTTGCATCGCAATTTTAAAACCACTACCTAAAGAGGTAAAGTTCTTAATTGCCGATAATCTCTTCTCTGAGTTTTCAGTTAATGACTTAAATGGTTCATACATCAAGTAAGCATATGCTTCCCTACTACTTCGTCCAACACGTCCACGAAGTTGATATAATTGACTCAATCCAAAGCGGTCTGCATCTTCAACTATTAAAGTATTTACATTAGAAATATCAATTCCCGTTTCTATGATTGTCGTCGATATTAGCATATCATACTTTCCATCAATCACATCTGCCATAATATTTTCAAGTTCTCTTTGACTCATGCGACCATGAGTATAAGCTATATTGATATCAGGTAATAATCGTCGTAATTCTAAATATTTCTCATCGATTGTTTCTACTCTATTGTAAACATAGAACACCTGCCCTCCACGATTAACCTCATTCATAACCGCTTCTTTTATAACCATTTTTATTTTTGAGCTGTCACAAAAGTTTGGATTGGTTGTCGCTCTCTAGGAGGAGTTTCTATTACCGAGAGATCTCTAATTCCAATTAAACTCATATGTAATGTTCTAGGAATTGGAGTTGCACTAAGGGTAAGAACATCTACTGTATTTTTTTAAGATGTTTTTATTTTTTTCTTTATGTTTAACTCCAAAACGTTGTTCTTCATCAATTATTAATAAACCTAAATCTTTGTATTTAAATTTGTCATTTAATAGCTTATGAGTTCCAACAATAATATCTATTTTACCTTCTTCAAGTTTTTTTGCAAATTTCAGTAATATCTTTTTGCAGATTTAAATCTACTCACTACTTCTATATTTACTGGGAAGTTAGCAAATCTACTAACGAAATTATCGTAGTGTTGTTCAGCAAGAAGAGTCGTTGGTACTAATACCGCCACTTGCTTATTATCAGTAACTGCTTTAAACGCAACCCTCATCGCTACCTCTGTTTTACCGAAACCAACATCTCCACATAGAAGTCTATCCATCGGACGTTGTTTTTTTCCATATCTCTTTTAATTTCTTCTGTAGCTTTCACCTGGTCTTCTGTTGGTGTATATGAAAAAAATCAGCTTCAAATTCAGACTGCATACTTCCATCTAAGCTATACGCATATCCAGAACTTAATTCACGTTTAATATATAACTTAATAAGATCTTCAGATATATCCTCAATTTCTTTTCGGACTCTACTTTTAGTCTTCTGCCAATTTTTTGTTCCTAGTTTATTTAATGCTGGTTTTCTATTATCAGTAGACGCGGTATATTTTTTTGGATATAGTTCATATTATTTATGTCCACATAAATAATATCACCACCATCATAGACAATCTTCAAGAAGTCTTTGTATACTCCACCAACTTCAACATTCTCTATACCTTCGTATAACCCTATCCCATGACTAACATGAACGATATAATCACCAACATTTTAGTTCTTGGTAATTTCTAATTTTTTTCTGAGTTAGTATATTTAAATTTTTACGCGACGTTTTTTTCTCTTCTTCAGTAAAAAAAGTTCGCGTGGGGTAAGTAAAAAAATATTTTTATTCTTTCTATCCTCTAATCCTTTTTAGGTGATATTTGTTTACATCGATGAAAAATTTTTCCCTTCTTTAACACCATAGTAAATATCATCATAGAAATAATTGTCAAATAAAACTTTTTCAACATAATCCTTTTTGTTTTTGGGTGTTTAACGAAATAATAACCTTATAATTATTCGTTAATTTTTTTCTCGTATTTCCTTAGCTAAATATTCCTCACTAGAATAATAAGTCAAATCAATAATGTCTAAATTATAGTTTTTTTCTATAATCTTATCATTCAGTTTTTAATGTAGATAGATAGAATTTTTCTTACATCTAAGTTTTGAATTTTTTTCAAAAGCTACATTATCTATTACATCTTGATAAATATAACTTCTATTCATCTCTTGAAGACTAGTTAAAAAGTACTCTCTTAAACTTTCAATTTTTTTCTAGTATTTTTATGATAATTATCATAGAAGATTACTGTATCATCAGATAAGTGAGTCAGCAATACTAAATGAATCATCATAAATTAAATTTGAAAAACTCTCTAGATCACTAAAATCTCCTGTTGCTTTATAAATTTCTATCTTTTTCTTGAAGATAAGTACTAATTTCTTGATAATTTTCTTCTTCTCTTAATTTTTGTATCATTTAGCTTAGTAAGTATTTTTCTCAACAACTACATCTTTTTCTTCAGAAGTAAGGAAAAAAATCACTTGTAGGATAAATAACTGCACTATCAATTTTTTTCTAACGACCTTTGTGTAATTTCATCAAAAGTTCTCATACTATCAAGTTCATCATCAAAAAGTCCAATCTTATAGGTTTTTTTCGCTTAAAAGTGTAAATATATCAACTATACTCCCCCTTTTTTTGAAAAATTCTCCTACTACATCGACACTTTCAACACGACGATAACCCATATTTACAAGTTTTTCTCTGTAATTCATCAAAGCTAATCACTGTATCTTCATTAATTTCAAAGCTATTATTTTTAAAATCACTAGGATTTTTTTACAGTTCTATAGATAGCTTCAATAGGAATAATAATTATACTTTTTACATTATGAACTAAATTTTCAAGTACTTTAATCGAGTTTTGTACCAAATCATTACTTTTTAGAAGTATGACGTTTTAATATATCAATTTCTGGATATATATATGTTTCATTTTCAAAAATCATTTAATATTGAAAATAACTCTTCTTCTGCTTCTGCTTTACTTTGTGATAAAACTATAGCCGTCTTACTATTATTTTTTTATATTCGTTATATATTTCTAAAGCACGTGTTGTTAAATTTTTGTCCATATATTCCTATATTCTTATGTTTTTTTCTCAAATTGTAAATTAACAATTTCCAAAAGACTATCCTTTATCATGTACGCTCCTTTCTACGACAAATAGCAGCAAAAAGGGAGTTACTCAAAAATCATGATTTCAGAGTAATCGATTTTTGTCAAGTAATCCCCGTAAGTTTTTGTAAAGCTAATTTAGATGTCTATAATCCACTGTAACAATGAATTTCTATATAAACTTTTTAAAAAAATTAAGAATTTTTGGGGATGGCGCCTTTTTACTGCGATTATTTTTTTAATTATATTTATTCATTAAATCTACGAAACTCATTTTTTTGAAAAAAATCTTCTATACAATTTATACTTTTTAGAATAAATTTTTTTCAATTTCACTCATTTCGTCTTTTGAGAATCTTCCTAAGACATAATCAACTACCTTCATCGGAGGTGTGGGTCTGTCTATTCAATTTTTTTAACCTATTGAATTTTTTTCTGTTCCTAGGTGGCTTATTATACTCTTAATTCCGTTATGTCCACCACTACTTCCTTTTGCCTTAAGTTTGAAATTTGCAGTTTTTGTATCTAAATCATCATATATTACTAAAATATCTTCAATATCAAGTTCAAAATAATCGTAAAATTTTTCCTACAGCTTCTCCTGAAAGATTCATATATGTTGTTGGCTTAATTAACAAATATTTAATTCCACCGTGGTAAGCTATAGCATACTCAGCATTAAATTTCGTTTTTATCAAAACTTACATTCCAAGATTTAGCTAATTCATCAAGTACCATAAATCCAATATTATGTCTTGTATTTTTCATATTGTTTCCCTGGATTTCCTAATCCAACTATTAATTTCATAAGTTATCCTCGCTTTTTATTTTTTTACTATCGAATATACGACTTAAAGAAGGCAACGGACACCGCTGCCTTCTTTAAAAGATAATTTAATTAGAGTTTATTCAAAAAGAACACTTACAGGTTCGTTATTGTGGATTTTGTAAATTGCTTTTGCAATTAAATCACCTACACATAACGGTACCATTTTATCTAATTTTTTTCTCTTCTGGTATATCAATTGTGTTAGCATAAACTAACTCTTTAATTGGAGAATTTTTCAATTCTATCTAATGCTTGTCCACTTAATACAGCATGAGAGCAACTTGCATAAACTTCTTTTGCTCCTCTATCTTTAAGTGCTTGAGCTCCTAATGTAATTGTTCCTGCTGTATCGATAATATCATCTATAAGAATACAAGTTTTTTTCCTTCAATGTTACCTACAATGTTCATAACTTCAGCAACATTTGGTTTTGGTCTTCTCTTATCGATAATTGCGATTGGCGTATTTAATGCATCTGCTAATTTTTCTAGCACGTGTTACACCACCATGATCGGGTGACACAACAACAACTTCTTCCATATCTGGAAGTTTTTTTCTTTGAAATATTTCGCAATAATTGGGACACACATAAGGTGATCGACTGGAATATCAAAGAATCCTTGAATTTGAAGCGCATGAAGATCCAATGCAATTACACGATTTGCCCCTGCTACTTCTAATAAATTAGCTACTAATTTAGCTGTAATTGGTTCACGACTTCTTGCTTTTTCTATCTTGACGTGCATATCCGTAATAAGGGATTACGACGTTAATTGTGTCCACTGAAGCACGTTTAAGTGCATCTATCATAATTAATAAAGTCATTAAATTGTCATTTACAGGGCCACTAGTTGATTGTAGTACGAAAACTTCGCTACCACGTACACTTTCCTCTATATTAATTGAAACCTCTCCGTCACTGAATTTCCTTACACTACATTTACTTAATTCTACTCCTAGTGACTTCGCTACTTGTTTTTGCTAATGGAATATTAGCATTTAATGAAAAACAGCTTTAATGGTTTATCTACAAGCATATTAAACTTTTTCTCCTTAAAAATTTGGTTCGATAGTAATACAGATGTATTCCGTTAATTATTATAGCATAAATATTTGATAATTTCTACTGTTATCAAGTATAGACCAATTAAAATTTATCAATTTTTTTACTATTTATTATTTTTCATCAATAAAAACTTGTTATAGTCTATGTATATTTATTATATAATCTTTTTAGAATTTTTGAAAATCATTCATAATCTGTATCTGTATCAGTAATCTATAAAATTCTTTTTCATTTTTGGTAAAACGTTCGTGTATTTCTGTTGTTTTTATAGAATTTTTTTAATTATTTTTGAATATTTTTTTCTATTTATTAGTTTATTTATTTGTCATAGTATGCTATCATTATAGAATATAGAATGATGAACTATTATTTAAGATTTTTAACTTTTTAAATTTCAAAAACATTTTTTTAGTTAACATAGTTTCAAATATACTTATATTTTTTTCTTAAGTTTATATTTTTAAAAAAATATAAATACTCATTATTCTTGAAATATATAATTAAAGGAGTACCATTATGGATAAAATTTTTGAATTAATTGAAAAAGAACAACATAGACAAGATACTAATATCGAACTTATTGCTAGCGAAAACTTTGTTTCTAAAGATATCCTAAAAGCTACAGGAAGTATTTTAACTAACAAATATGCTGAAGGATATCCTGGAAAAAGGTATTATGACGGATGTGAAGTTATCGATGAAATTGAAAAATCTTGCTATAGATAGATTAAAAAGAACTTTACGATGCAAAATTCGCAAATGTTCAAGCTCACTCTGGATCTAGTGCAAATATTGCTGTGTACCTATCTTTACTTACACCTGGAGATACAGTTTTAGGAATGAGTATGGATGCTGGTGGGCACTTAACTCACGGTAGTAAAGTTAACTTCTCAGGAAAACTATTTAATGCTGTTTCTTATGGAGTGACAAAAGATACACATCTTATCGATTACGATGAAGTCCTTCGTATTGCTAAAGAGCATAAACCAAAAAAATGATTATTGCCGGATCGAGTGCATATTCTCGTGTAATTGATTTTGCTAAATTTAAAGAAATTGCCGATGAAGTGGGTGCTTACCTAATGGTTGATATGGCTCATATCGCTGGTTTAGTAGCTGCCGGCTTACATCCAAACCCAGTACCTTATGCTGATGTAGTTACATCTACTACACATAAAACTTTAAGAGGTCCACGTGGTGGTATTATCCTTACTAACAATGAGGAAATCGCAGTTAAAATTAATAAAATGATTTTTCCCTGGTGCACAAGGGTGGGCCATTAGAACATGTTGTTGCCGCTAAAGCAATCTGTTTCGCTGAAGCTCTTAAACCTGAATTCAAAGTATATCAACAGCAAGTCGTAAAAAAATATGCAAGCAATGGTAAAGGCATTTAAAGCTAACAATATTCCTGTGGTATCAAATGGAAGTGATAACCACCTATGCCTTATCGACACGTATTCTACTTACAATGTTACTGGACATGATGCTAGTAACCTATTAAGTAAAGCTAAAATCACATGTAATAAGAATGGTATCCCATTCGATACATTACCTCCGATGAAAACTAGTGGTTTTACGTCTAGGAGCCGCTGCTATGACTTCTAAAGGTTATGTGGAAGAAGACTTTGTAGAAATTACAAATATCATTTGTGATTTATTAAAACAAGGTGAAAACTATCTAAAAAAAGCTCAAGAAAGAGTAGCCACTTTAGTAGCAAAAAGAAAGAAATGAATTTAGATAAAAATATCATTAATAATATTGCAAACGACGAAGAAAACATTCTTCGTCGTTTTTTTCTGAACTTTATACTTTCTAAAAACTATTATAATGTTCGTCTTTTAAAAATTTATTTTTTTAAAAAAATATAATTCTATGTTGACACGTTCGTTTTTCATGTTATATTTATAAAAATTCTTTAGGAGAAATGAAAATATGAAAACTAAAAAAATTTATTAAATCATCTTTTTCATAAAGTACAAAGTATGGAGAAATTGAATTTGTGGAACATGCTATTTTTTTAGTTTCTGATAATGGAATTATTTCTGAAATTATTAGAAAAAGAACATAAAAAAATTATCAACAAATATTAAATCAGTACTCACAAGAAAGTAACTTTATTGATTTTAAAGATAAAGTGCTTTTACCTGGTTTTTATTGATTTACACTATATGCTCCACAATGGCCACAAGCTGGACTTGCCTTGGATGATGAATTAAGCCACTGGCTTAAATAATTTCACCTTTCCTTTAGAATCAAAATATAAAGATATCAACTACGCTCAAGAAGTTTATACTGATTTAGTAAAAACATTATTAGCAAATGGTACTACCTCTGCAATGTACTTTGGAACTATCCATAATGAAGCTACACTCGAATTAGCGAAAATTTGTGCTAATTTGGGACAAAGGGGATTCGTCGGAAAAAGTAGTTATGGATGATGAAACTATAAACCCTAATTTTTACAGAGATAATAGTACAAAAAGAAGCTATTGAAAACACTGAGAGGTTTATTAATGATGTACAGAATCTTTCAAAAAATGTTCCTCAAGGTGTATATCCAGTTATTACTCCTCGTTTTGTTCCAAGCTGTACAGACAATGCTCTTTTAGAGTTAGGAAAATTAGCAAAGAAATATAACTGCTATGTACAAAGTCATTGTAGTGAAAGTGACTGGGAACATAACTTCGTTCTTGAACGATTTGGAAAAAGAGATTCAGAGGTCCTAGACCACTTTGGTTTGCTTACTGATAAATCGATAATGGCTCATGGTAATTTCATAAATTCTGAAGATACCGATATCTTCAAAAAGAATAAATCTTCAGTTTGCCACTGTCCTATTTCTAACTCATATTTTGCTAACGCAGTTTTCCTAGTTAACAAACTAAAAAAACAAGGTTTAAATATTTGTTTAGGTACCGATATCTCAGGATGTTTCTCTCCTAGCCTATATGACAATAGTCATGGCTAGTAGAATATTAAATGACGGAGTCGACAATAGACTGAAAGCTAGTTGTCGTGGTAATCACGATTCAAAAAAATGAGTGTATTTGAAGCATTTTATCTTGCAACCACTGGTGGTGGCGAAGCTTTAAAATTACCACTTGGACTTTTTTTAAAGAAGGTTATATTTGCGATTTCCAAGTCATCGATGTCAATACACCAACAAATAAACTTCCAAATTATTTTTGATAATGAAGACGACAAACACCTTCTTCAAAAATATTATATCTTTCTACTTCAGAAAATATTCGTGAAGTTTGGGTTCAAGGTAAACAAATTCTAAAAAAATTAATAACATAAAAAAATAAAACAAGGAGATTACATTATTTATGACGAAACAAAATAAATATTTAACTATAGGTGTTGAAGAAAAATATTCCATTTTTCACAATCCCTAATTTTTAGGTTTACAGCACGTCCTAGCTATGGATGTCTACGTACCACCTTTTTATCTTAGCAACTGCTATTGCATTATCACCGGGTGAGGCTACTGGTTTAATTCAATCTACTTTTCTAGGTGCCAGTATCGCATCATTAATTCAGGTATTATTCTACCTAAGATTACCAGTCTGTCAAGGTCCATCATTTATTCCTCTTGGAGCTATTATTGGTATATATATGGGAACTAAAAAAATCTTGGTACTGTTCTTGGAGCAAGTATTGTCGGAGCAATCTTAGTAATCTTACTTGGCTATTCTAGTATTTACAAATATATAGTAAAAAAATTATATACCTTCTATCGTTAGTGGTACAATAATTATGATTGTTGGATTAACTTTACTTCCTCAGCATTTGCTAGTAATATCTATATTGAAGGAAACGGTCTAACAATGAAACAAAATGTATTATTAGCATTTATTACAGCTGCTTCTTTAATACTATTTTTCTACATTAGGTAATTACGTTAATAAATTCAAAAAGAATTTTTCCAAATTTCTTCAGTAATTATCGCCTTAGCTATTGGAACATTTTCTGCATACTTAATGGGTGGTTTTTAATGCTCAAGGAATTAAAGATGCTAGCTTTTTTCTCAATGCCAAAACTTTTATTCTTAGACTATAGTATGCATTTTGAAATTTCTGCTATTATCACAATGATTATTATTTACATGGTACTTTTTAGCTGAAACAACTGGTATTTGGTACGCTGTAAGTTCAGTTATTGATGAGCCATTAAGTGATACTCAAATTAATGAAGGAGTTATTGGAGAAAAGAATTGGATGTTTAGCTGCTGCTTTAGTTGGTGCAACTCCTGTTACTGGATACTCTACTAACGCTGGTATTATTTCTATCACTGGTATAGCTAGTAGAAAAGTATTCGTTATGGCTTCATTCTGGTTTATCGGATTATCATTCTTAGGTAAACTTTCTGAAGTTATTAATTCAATACCTTCTGCTGTAATCGGAGGTGTGTTCTCTGTAGTATGTATCATAATCTTATTAAATGGATTTAGAGTTGTTAAAGATCTGAGACTTCTCTGAAAGAGAATTATACATTATCAGAGTACCTTTAATGTTTACAATTGAATTATTATTTATTCCAGCAGAATTAAAAAGCTAGCGCTCCACAATTACTTCAATACTTAATTGGTTCTCCTATTGCTGTTGGTGCAATTGTAGCAATTATCATGAACAAACTTATCCCATTAGAAAAAAATAATTTTAAAACTTTAAAACTGATGTTCCCACGAGCATCAGTTTTTATTCTTATTAATTTTATATTCATTAAAAAAATATAGTATAATTATAACTGCTAATAAAATTAAAGAAATGGAGAAATATAGATGACTGAAAAGAAAAATGAATGTTGAGAGTTTCAACCTAGATCGCACTAAAGTTGTTGCACCTTATATTAGATTAGTTGGGGTATATTCTGGAGATAATGGAGACAAAAATTTACAAATATGATATTAGATTTTTGTCAACCAAACAAAGAACATCTAGAAATGCCAAACCTTCACTCTTTAGAACATTTAATCGCTGAATTAATCAGAAATCACCTTGATAATGTATTAGACTTCGGACCTATGGGATGCCAAACAGGATTCTACTTATCAGTAATTAATAATGACAGCTATGAAGAAGTTGAAGAAGCTCTAGCGAAAACTTTAGAAGATGTTCTTGTTGCTACTGAAGTACCAGCATGTAATGAAGTACAATGTGGTTGAAACTGCATCTCACTCTTTAGAAGGTGCTCAAATGGAAGCTAAAAATTCTTAGAAAAAAACGCTCTGAATGGAAAAAAACGTTTTTAGTAAATAATATAAAAAAAGGGGTGACCCAAAAGTCCTAAAGAAAAAGCCAAGAAAAGATTGATAAAAATTCTTTTCTTGGCTTTTTTGAAACTAATTTTTGAGAAAAAAATTCTAAAAAAATGAAAAAAATATTTCCCAATAAAATTAGCTAATTCTCCCTGTTTTTATCAGGTGTTTTTGCTAATTTGGAGTTATACTAAAAAAAGTAGACACAGAAAGGAAGTGTTTAAAATGGCAAAAATGTCTACGATGAAGATTTTTAAAAAGATTAATAATGCTAAAATAAAAAAATATACAATTTGGTCTAAATAAAAATATACAAAAATAATATAAAAAAAATATTCCCATATAGTTTATACTCATAGTAAAAAAACAATTATGAGGGAACAAATGGAAACTAACATTATTGGAGAATTAAACAATTTGAAAGAACGAGATATAAAACCAAATTTCAGTGAATTAAGTAGGAAATACGGATTACATAGGCATACAATAAAAAAATACTGGGATGAGGGAGGAAAAAAATAATAAAAATCTAGAAATAAACCTAGTGTTTTTAGATAAATACAAAGAGGAGATAGAAGAAATACTTAAAGAAGCTGGAGTAAATAAAATAGGTGCATATGAATTTTTTTAACATATAAATATGGAAATATCTGTACTTATAGCAATTTTTAAACAATATACGCTAAAGCATAATATAAAAAAGAAAAAAGCACAGACTGCACACGTTAGATATGAAACTCAACCAGGATATCAAATACAAGTAGATTGGAAAGAGAGTTTAAAAATAGAAACGAAAACAGGAGAAATTATAAAATTCAATCTATTCGCAGCCACACTAGGATACTCAAGAAAACATGTATTTATAATCTCAAAAACAAGAACAACAGAAGACGTACTCAGATGTCTTATAGAGACATTTAAATACCTAGGAGGTGTCCCTCATGAGATACTTACAGATAATATGAGTTCATTAGTAACTATATTTAAACATGATAAAAGGAAACATCCAGAAGTATTAGCGTTCGAAAAAGATTTAGGAATTAAAATCAAATTTTGTAAAGTTAGAACACCTGAAACAAAAGGTAAAGTAGAATCAGCAAATAGGTTCGTGAATAGAATAACAGCATTTAATAAAAAAATAGAAAACGAAGAAGAGTTATACGCTATAGTTAATCGTATAATGAAGAACTCAAACGAACAGAACAATCAGACAACTAATCTACCACCTAATGTGTTATTTAAAAAAGAAAAAGAATACCTCCAACCATTACCAAATAAATGTTTACTAGATGACTACACACTACCAATATTTAGTCAAAAAGTACCAAACACACTATTAGTAAATTATAAAGGTCGAGGATATTCTGTACCTAAAAAGTTTATAGACAAAAAAAGTAATACTAAAACCATTTGAAAATAAACTATACATTTTATTATAACACGGAATTAGTCACAATACATAATATAACAAATCAAAAAAATGAATTATAAAGAAAATCATTACAAAGAAGCCTTGGCAAGTAATTTTTTTATAATAGCGAAGAATATGACATGAAAAAACTAGCTGAAGAAAATTTAGAATTATTTAAGGAGTTAAAATATGACTAATTATACACGATTATTATCAAATTTAGAAGAATTACAATTAAATAGAATCAAAGATAATTTAGATGAACATATAGGAAGGATAAATAACAAAGAACTAGATTATATTGAGAGTTTGCATGAACTAACAAATTTAGAAATACAAGCAAGAGAAGATAGAGCAACACATGCTTGTGTAAGAGTAGCAAACTTCCCTTACAGAAAAGAATTAAAGGATTTTGATTTCTCATTCAATCCAAAGATTAATAAAGAAAAAATACTAGATTTTAAGCATTTGAGATTCATAGAAAATAAGGAAAATATACTATTTCTTGGTGTCCCTGGAGTAGGTAAGACACATTTAGCCACCTCTATAGGTATAGAGGCGGCTAAGAATAGGAAAAATTACTTACTTTATAAATTGTCATGATCCAATATTACAATTAAAAACGAGCAAAAACTTGAGAATAGATTAGAAACTAGATTAAAGTTTTTTTCAAAATACAAAGTTCTCATTATAGATGAGGTAGGATATCTACCTATTGATAAAGAAGGAGCTAATCTATTATTCCAACTTATAAATAAAAGATATGAGAATAGTTCTACAATAATAACTACAAATAAACCTTTTTTCAGAGTGGGGAGAAGTATTTGGAGATAGTGTGCTAGCTAGTGCTATATTAGATAGACTACTACATCATTCTCATGTGATTAATATTGTTGGATCTTCATATAGATTAAAAAGATAAAAACATTTCTTAAATCTACTAACTAATTTAGACTGGTTGTATAATTTTTATTTTGTCTTTTTTTGTATATTTTTTTACATTGACATTAACAAAGATCGATTATTAGTCTATACCAAAATGGTAAGACTCAAACACAACTAAGTAAAGATTATGGTATTTCTTTAAGTGCCATTAATAAATGGGTGAAACAGTATTCTGAGATTAAAACTGAAGATAGCGATGTGTTTACCGCTAAACAAATAAAAAGAACTTCAAAAAAACGAAACGCTCAATTAGAAGAAGAAAATCAAATTTTAAAAAAAGGCGATTGCCATCTTTACGCCACACTCAAACAAAGATTAAACGCTATTTTTCACCCTTAGAAATCAACATAATATTAAACTTTTTATGCAAAGTATTCAATGTTAATAGAAGTACATACTATAAATATATCTCAAATGATTTCTAGAATTATTTTTAAAAAAATTCATGGAGACTACGATAAGAGACTTGGTGCATATAAAATTACTCATATTTTGGAGCGTGATTATGGTATTAAAGTTAGCGTTGGAAGAGTATATCGATTAATTCAAAAATTAAATCTCCCTACTATGTCTACTTCTAAACCTTTTATCAAAGCGAGTAAAGAAAACAGTGAGGATACTAAGTTATGTAATCACTTAAAACAAGAATTTAGTCCTCCTGAGTCTAATATGGTTTGGGTTAGCGATTTTTACTTATATAAAAGTAAATGGTGTTTGGTTTTTATTTGTGTATAATTATGGATTTATTTTTCTAGAAAAAAATTATATCGTGGAATATTTCTAATAAAAGCTGATTCTAACCTTATTGTGAGTACATTTAATGACGCTTATAATAAAAAGAAATTGTCCTACTGGTCTTATGTTTCATTCTGACCGTGGTACTCAGTATCCAGCGGCTCTCTTTAGAAAGCTCCTGGATAAATTTAACGTAGTTCAATCTTTTTCTAAAAAAGGATATCCTTTCGATAATGCTTGTTGTAAGTCTTTCTTTAAATATTTAAAGAAAGAGGAGTGCAATAGAAAAAAATTATCACTCAATTGGAGAATTAAAACTTTCTTTATTTGAGTATATTGAGGATTTTACAATCTTAAAAGACCACACTATTCTTTAGAACTTTATGACTCCTAATGAAAGAGAATTAGCGTTTTATGAACATTAAAAAAATTTATTTTTACACTGAGCCTCTATCGGTGTGGTTCTTAATGTGGGAAAAGTGGTATTGCCACATTTTCCTCACGGGATACCACACCTACTTCTCAGTATAAAACAAATTTCACTTAAATTCTTAACTAATTTTCGTATTTTCGTGTCTATTTACTTGACTATAGTCCAATAGTCCATACAATAACTCCTTGTTTCATTTCTTCTTATTTATTATTGTATGTTTTTTTCTATACCTTTTTATGCACTTAATTATACAATGTACCACATTTTATTTTGTCACTTTTTGTACATTTTTTTATATTGACATTTACAATAATTCCCCTAAAAAGTAGTGCTCTTCTGATATAATCTCGACTACTAACACGTACCTCAAAATGATAACTTGCACATTCGATTAACCTTATTGTATTTTTGACCGCCTGCTACCTGGTAAGAGGACTTATTTATTTCCCCTTATTTTCATAAACTATATAAAGCCATTAAAAAATAAGACCCAAAACTAAGTTTCCTTAATTTTTGAGTCTTTATAATTCTATACTAAAAACTTTATCGTTTTTCTTTTCTCTCTTGGAGATTGTCTTACACTTACTTCGATTTTTTTCCTTTTTTTGTTTAATTCACGTACTTTTTAATACTGCCCATAATTGTGCTGCGATGAATAATGATGAATATAAACCAAAGACTAAACCGATAAGTAATGCTACGTTGAATGAGTAGATTGAACTACTTCCTAGTAATAACATAACTACTACTGTGATTATAACTGTTAATACCGTATTGATAGAACGAGTTAATGTTTGTCTTAGTGACACGTCTACAAGTTTATAAATTTGTTCTTTTGATTTCAATACTTTTTCATGACGCATATGTTCACGAATACGGTCAAATGTAACGATAGTATCGTTGATTGAGTAACCTACAATCGTTAATACCGCTGCAATGAACGTAATATCTATTTCTAATCTTAATAAGCTCGCTATGAAAATGATGATACATACGTCATGTAGTAAGGCGATAACACTTGTAAGTCCCATACGCCATTCAAATCTGAATGCTACATAGATGATAATACCTATAGAAGCATACATTAATGCGAATAATGCGTTTTTAGCTAATTCTTTACCGATTACTGGAGATACAACACTTAGGTTAGCATCTTTTTCATATTTTTTTAGCAAAAGTATTCTTTTTATTTCGATTGATTTTTTTCTTGTCCAAAAACTCTCTTTAGAGTGAATTGTCGCTTGTTTTTTTATCTGGTGATAAAACTATTTTTTTCTTCTTTTTACTTTTTAAGTTATTTAAGTCTTCTTGAACTTTATCTATTGATAATTCAGTGTTAGCAGCTACGTCTATACGAGTACCACTAGAAAAGTCAATTCCTAAGTTAAGTTTATTCATTCCTAGAGAAATAGATCCCGCTATCATAATTGCAATACTTAACGCAAAGAATTTCTTCATGTGCTTAGTGAAGCTCAGCCATTCGAATTTTTGTACTTAAGTTAAGTGAGTTAATACCAAACTTAGTTTCATGAATACTCTTCTTACTTACACCGAAGTACCCTGGGTGATTATTAAAGATGTTAGAGTTTACTAATAAACTTAGTAATAATCTAGTACCAAATACCGCAGTTATAAAAGCTGACAAGTATTGATAATAGTAACATTGTCGCGAAACCTTTAACACTACTTGTACCAAAGATGAATAGTACTACTGCAGCGATAACTGTTGTAAACTGCGAGTCAAAAATTGTCCATAATGATTGTTTAGCACCATCTAAATATGCTTTTTTCAATGGATAACCAGCACGTACTTCTTCTTTAATTCTTTCGTACATGATAATATTAGCATCAACTGCCATACCAACCCCAAGAATTAAAGCTGCAATACCAGGAAGTGTTAATACACCCGAAATCATATTGAAGAACACTACCGTAATATATACGTAGGCAACCATCATTACACTCGCTACGAATCCAGGAACACGGTAAATAACTAACATGAATAAACAAATAATTGCTAAAGCTACAGCTCCTGCATACACCGTTTGATGTAATGCATCGGCACCGAATTGAGCTCCTACAGAGTTAGAGTAAATTTCTGTTAATTTAACAGGTAAAGCACCTGAGTTTAATAACGCTGCCATTTCTTTAGCTTCTTTTACAGTGAAATTACCTGTAATTTGAACATCTTTAGAGTTGATAGTTTGAGCAACTTGCGGTGCAGAAACATATTTAGGTTTCTCTTTAGCCGCTTCAGCCTTAAATGAATCTCCTTCATTGAAATCCATCCAAATAACCATTAAGTTTTTGACCTTGAGGACGTTTACTGATTTCCGAAGTAATATTACCAAATTTATCAGCATCTTTTTAATTTCAAGTTAACATCAGGTTTGTTGTTTTTGATCGAATCCTTGAGACGCTCCATTTTTCTTCTAAATCAGAACCGTCTAACAATACTTTATCTTCTATATCACGAATAGTTAAGTTCGCTTGCGTTGATAATACTTTACGAGCTGTTTCTTGGTCTTTTACCCCTGCAAGTTCAACACGAATTCTATTTCCTGATTCAACAGTAATAACCGGTTCACTTACCCCAAGTATGTTAATACGTCTACTAATAGTGTCGGCAGTTGCCTTAACAGCTGCTTCATCTATAGTTTGACCTTCTTTAAGAGGTTCTACTTGGTATAGTACCTCAAATCCTCCTTGAAGATCCAGTCCAAGATTTACTTTTTTTCAGCATTAGATTTTTGATGTTAATCCTATTGACGTAAGAATAATAACAACTAATGATAAAAAAAGCAATAATTCTACTGAACTTTTTTTCTTCTCATTTCTTCTTCCTCTCATGAAAGTTCTCCTTTATTTTTATTTTTTTCATTGTACAATTTATAGTAATCAAATATAAAATTATTTATATGTAAATCGCTATATAGGTAATTAATACGCTACCTTCTAATTTATCAAATTTTCGCTAAGTTATCAAGTATTTATTTAATTTTTTCGTAATAATCTTCCACATATTTAATGACAGAAAAATCATTATTATTTCCGATAACTTCATCACACATTTCTTGAATTTCTTCTTTGGCATTACTTGGACAAACACTCCAGCCTGCTACATCGAACATTTCTTTGTCGTTAAAATTGTCACCAAATACTACACAATCTTCAATCGGAGATTTGTAATACTCAGCTAGCTTCTCAATTGCAGTACCTTTGTTACATCCTTTTGGCATAATATCGAAGAAATTAGTCGCTGAAAATGTTCCATCAACTTCTAACACTTCACTAACCTTGTTAAAGAAATTCACCACTTTATCATGATCTTTTACGATCATCATAATTTTTTGACAATCTTCATTGTTTTTCTTAAGCTCACCAATAATGTCTTCGTGAATATACATTGGTGTTTTTAATTCCTCTGGCATATCCGCTTCTATGCGTTTCATACGCGCCATGCTAAATGATAAATGTGTACAGTATATATAGTTTAACGTATAAACATGAAATTCTATCTCATCATCGTTTAATTCTTTAAACATACTGTATATTTTTTTCTATTTCTTCCATTTTAAAAGCTTTTTTTGATATACTATTTCACCTGTTAATAGATTTCTAATTAAACTTCCATTATTAGAAATAACTACATCGTTCATCCCTAAGTTGTAATAATAATGCTTAACCGCAATATCAGGTCTTCCAGTGGCAATTATGAATTTACTTCCTTTATCTTGCAGTTTTACTATCACATCTTTCGCATTTGGTGCAACTTCTTTTTTATCATTTTAAAAAGTTCCATCCATATCAGTAATAAACCATTTCATTAGTTATTTTTTTCTCCTTTGTGAAAACTAAAAAAATTTACTAATAACATAATTAGCAACAAGTACTACGAATTGAATAATAAATTTACTTAAATATGCATTCATTCCTAAGTAAATGAATAACTCAACTCCGAATACTTCTATAACAAGTGTAGATAATCTAGCTGTGAAGAATTTTGTAAGTTCGTATAGAACTTTCTTAAACCCTGCAGCCTTAGAGTTAAATACGTATTTAGCATTAACAAAATATGCGAATAAAATAGATAATGTTATAGATATTAAATTCGCTGGTCTAACTTCCATCCCATAGTAATACAAAATAAAGTATGTAACTACATTTACAAGAGTCGTACAAACTCCAAAGAATATGTAATTAACTATACTTCTGTATCTAGGTTCTTTGTAAAGATCCAGCATTTTTCTTTATTAAATTTCTCATGCTATCCTCTTTATAATAAAAATTTTTGCCAACACTTAATTATATACCTATAATCCGTTTTTTTCAAATTTTTTTACATATAAAACTATCATAACTAAACAACATTTTTTTGTTTAACTAATACATCGATATAATTTTTAAAAAAATTAAAGAGCATCTCAAGAAATGATTGAGATACTCTTTTTTTATATTAAAGTTTACTAAACAGTTTTTACATCTGGATATTTATCGCTAAACCAGTTCATCGCAAAGTCATTTTCGAATAAGAATACGTAGTTATCATATAAGTCTTTAACTAAGATACTTCTTGAACTTGACATGTTTTCATTGATTGAATCTTCATTTTTCAATCCAACGAGTAGTTTTTTTGTCCAATACGTTCCATTACCACTTCAGTATTGTATTCATTTTTCATACGGTGTTCAAATACTTCAAATTGCAGCTGACCTACTGCTCCTAAGATAATTTGATTCGTATGTAATGTTTTATAGTATTGAATAGCTCCTTCTTGTACTAGTTGCTCAACACCTTTATGGAAATGTTTTTTTGTTTCAGTACATTTTTCGCAGAAACTTTTTACGAATATTTCTGGAGTGAATGAAGGAAGTGCTTCAAATTCAACTTTTTTTATTTTTGATATAATGTATCACCAATTTGATAGTTTCCGCTATCGTAAAGACCGATAATATCACCTGCGTAAGCCACATCTACAGTAGCTTTATCATCTGCCATAAAGTTAGTTGAACGTGAAATCTTTAATTTTTTACCTGTTCTTGTTAAGTTTACATCCATACCACGGTTGAACTCACCTGAACACACACGTAAGAATGCAATTCTATCACGGTGTTTAGGGTCCATATTAGCTTGGATTTTGAAGATAAATCCTGAGAAGTCTTCTCCTGTTGGTTGGATATCTTCTTCATTTACTCCACGACGACCTTTTGGTGTTGGTGCATTATCTACATAGTAGTTTAAGAAACTTTCTACTCCAAATGACGATAATGCTGATCCAAAGAACACTGGAGTTTGCTCACCTTTTTAATTGTTTATCATAATCATAGTCAACACCCGCTTCAGTAATAAGAATCATATCTTCTACACATTTTTTTGATACATAGTATCTTGAGCAAGTGGGTTATCATCTACAATATTGTACTCTTCGTCTAATTCTACAAAATCACTATCTTCTTTAAATGGTTCTATAAAATGATTTTTTTCTATCCATAATACCGAAGAAGTTTTTGTCCCATACCTACCGGTAGGTTCATCGGATATGTTTCAATTTCTAATTTTTTTCTTCAATTTCAGCTAATAGTTCTAGTGGATCTTTAATTTCACGGTCAACTTTGTTAATGAATGTGAAGATTGGAATACCACGCATACGACAAACTTTGAAAAGTTTTTAATGTCTGCGCCTCAATCCCTTTTGCTCCATCGATTACCATCACAGCACTATCTACAGCCATAAGAGTACGATATGTATCCTCTGAAAAAAATCTTCGTGCCCTGGTGTATCTAGAATATTGATAATTTTGTTATCATAATCAAGTTGCATTACTGATGAAGTTACCGAGATACCACGTTGTTTCTCAATATCCATCCAGTCACTTTTTTTGCATATTTTTCCTGTTTTCTTACCTTTTACCGTCCCTGCTTCACGAATTGCTCCACCAAATAAAAAGTAATTTTTTTCTGTTAATGTAGTTTTACCAGCATCGGGGTGAGAGATAATGGCAAACGTTCTTCTTTTTTTCTACTTGTTCTCTAATTTTTTTCTACCACGTTATTTTTCCTTTCAATTTTTTTATTTTATATTAAATTTCTTTTTCGCTTCTTCTACAGCAACAATTGGATCTGAGTGCCAAACTTTTTTTACCACCTTGAAGAATTTCATAATCTTCACGACCTTTTGAAGCTAAGATTACTACATCTCCAGGTTTCGATAATTCAATTATTCGTTTAACAGCATCAGTTCTAAACCATACTTTTTTTCATAATTTTTTTATGAGTCATACCTTTTTCAATTGAACCCATAAGAACTTCTACATCTTCATCGCGGGGACTATCTGTTGTAATAACGACATAATCTGCTTCTGAGATAATTTCTCCAATTAATGGCCCTTTAGAAATATCACGTCCACCACCCATTCCAGTAACAAGAAGTGTACGTTTACCTTTTCTTATTTCACGAGTTGCTTCTAATAATTTTTTTCATAGCCATCTGGAGTATGTGCAAAGTCACTTATTATATCTATCGGTAGCTCGTCACCTAAGATTTCCATTCTACCGTATAATGCTCCAAGCTTAGGGTAAAATACCAACTAGCTGTTCTACACTATAACCTTTTTACCCAAACAGCTATAAGAGCAGCAAGAACATTACTTACCATAAAGTCTCCAATATAATTAGTTATACATTCAAAAGTACCTTCTGGAGATTTTTAGTGTAAAACTTGTTTTATAAGCTTTTATCCTCTTTATATTGCTTTATATTATAAGCATAAAAAAATCAGCAGCTTCATCTTTGATAGAATAATTAATTTCTTGTTGATATAAACATTTAGAAATAATTTTTATAATAACTATCATCTTTATTCAAGACACCATATTTTGCTTCCGATAGATTATTACCTAATGTTGAAAATAATAAACTCTTATCATAAGCATATGTCTGCATGTCTCCATGAAAATCTAAGTGTTCATGTGTTAAGTTTGTAAATATCGCAACATCGATATCTACATTGTAAATACGACCTAAAAGCCATTGCGTGTGATGATGCTTCAAAGGCAAGGTTTTTAATGTTTTCACGACGCAGCTCACCAATTTGATTATGCAATGTTACTACATCAGGAGTTGTATTACCGAAATAAATTGGTTCATCATCATTTTTACCAAAACCATTCGTTCCTATATAGGCACTACTTTCTCCTAAGTTACGTAGCATATTATGAACTAATGTTGATATACTCGTCTTACCGTTTGTTCCGGTTACAGCAACAGTATTTACATCAGAACCTTCATTAATTTTTCTTAGCAATCATACTAGCAATTTTTTTCAATTTCATGCTCTTTTACAACAATCACAGCACAGTTTTCAACGCTATAATCTTCATAACGACTCGCTATTACTAATGCTGCACCTTGTTCAATTACTTTTTCTATATAATTATGACCATCTACAGTATAACCTTTAATAGCGACAAAGATATCCCCTTTTCCTATTTTTTTCGTGAGTCTTGGGAAATACTATTTACACTATTTGGTAATTGTCCATAAATAGTTTTTTTATTTTTTTATATTATCAATAATATCTAAAAATATTCATACTATCTACCTTTTTTTTCTTATTTTTCTAACTACTAAATTATACCACGCATACTAGTAATACTCAACCAACAACGATAATTATTTTTATTTTTCACTAATAATATTGATAATCTATTTTTAGTTCTTGTATAACGAATTTTTTTGTCGACGTTTGACATTATATTTCAGTTATGTTGATAATTAATAAAATCTAGTGTAATATATATAAGAAATCATTATTCAAAAAAACTTTAAGGAGCACCGATGGAACACGAAATTATTTCCGAAATATTAAGTCATATAACTAATAACAACATTAACAAAATAACCTTTTTCAAATATTCGCAATAAAGAATTAGAACTTGATAAAGTTATCGGAAAATTAGTAAGTATTAAAAAAATAGCATTAATCTGCAACTAGAATATAGATATAAAAGGATAATAAAAACATACTAATCTAGCTACTACAGATTCTTCAAATATTGAAAAATACAATTAAAGAACTTTTTGAATTAGCAAAAGACATAAATGTAGTTACAGTTGATGAGAATATTAATATAAAAGTATCAAAAAAATTCAAAATAAGTGTAAATAGAAAAAAAAACAGCATCAAAGGTTATTTCATTTGAACATAATAAGAAAAAAAGACTATTTCTTAGATGAAAAAAACAAAAAAATATCCATTTTTTTAATTGAACTTGGCATTCAAAATAGTGATGGTAAGGTTGTTAAAAAGTAAGTACAATAAATTTAAACAAATAAATAAATACCTTGAATTTATTAAACAAGCTGCTACTCAATTAGATTCCAATAAACAGATTACAATTCTAGACTTTGGTAGTGGTAAAAAGTTATTTAACATTTTTCTACTTATTATTACCTAACAGAAGTTCTCAAAATGAATGTAAAAAAATTATTGGAATTGATCTAAAAAAAGAAGTTATTGAGCATTGTAATAACACAGCTAAAAAAACTTAATTTCTCTAATCTTAGCTTTATTTATGGTGACGTTATCGACTATGAAAAATAAAGATGAGATAGATATGGTTATTAGCCTACATGCATGTAATACAGCAACGGATATAGCCATACTTAAAGCTCTTGGATGGAAAGCAAAAGTATTCTTCGCAGTTCCTTGTTGCCAAAAAGAAGTTAACGGACAACTTAACTCTGATTTTCTTCCATTCATGTTAAAACATGGAATTGTTAAAGAAAAATTCTCTACATTACTTACCGATTCTGTTCGTAGCGAAGTCTTAGAAGCATTCGGATATAAATCTGATATTGTTGAATTTATCTCTGCGGAAAACACACCTAAAAATCAACTTATTCGTGCTTATAAAACAACAAATAATGTGGATAAAAATAAATTGTCTAATATAGAAAAATTCACTTCATCTTTAAATGTAAAGATGTTCTTACTAGAAGAAGTAAACAAACTTATATAAGAAAAAAAGCATTGGCTCTTTATTTCGAGCTAATGCTTTTTAAATTTATTTTTTTTATTATAGTTCACTAAAGTCGTAAACTTTACCTTTTTTTGTCTATTCGGTAATACTGCTGCAATTACTAAACAAACTAATGCAGGTACTAACCATTCTAAGCTTTGTGCTGCTAGAGGAAGTTTTGCGATTAGACCACTTAAAGCCGCTACTTTAAATGTGCTTCCTACTACAGAAAGAATAGAGATTAGTGTAACTACTGCCATTGTTAATTGCATTCCTAACTTAGATAATGCTACATATTTGTTAACAATAACTATTAATACTAATGCAATTGTGATTGGGTATAAGAATAATAACATTGGTACTGAAAATTGGATGACACTTTGTAATCCAATGTTTGCAATAGCAAATCCTACAGCTGTGAATAGTGTGGCATACGCTTTGTATGAAAGTTGCGGGAATTTTTTGTTAAAGAATTCTGAAGTCGCTACGATTAATCCTACTGTCGTAGTGAAACATGTAAGAATTACCATAATTCCTAAGAATACACTTCCGAAGTTACCGAATAATACTCGAGCTGATTCTGATAATACATAAGCACCTTTATTCACTTTAGGGTTAGCCAGCACATCTGCAGGCACCGCAAATTTATTCCCTAATAATCCTAATCCAACATATAAGATACTGAATCCAATTCCTGTTGCGATACCAGCGATCCAAAACACTAGATAAAAATTCTTTTTTATCTTTGAATCCTAATTGTTTTAACGCACTCATAGCGATGATACAGAATGCCACTGAAGCAAGTGCATCAAGTGTGTTATATCCTTCGATAAATCCTGTACCAAAAGCTAAACCACTAGTTGCATAAGTTTTAGCAGCTTCTCCTGTTGAGTTAAATTTAGATACTCCTAGAATTACTAAAATAACAATTAATAAAGCAAATATAGGTGTTAAAATTTTACCTACACTATTTAAAATTTTAGTTGGGTTTACCGCTAATAAAAACGCACATACAAAATAAATAACTGTAAAAATTAATAACCATGGTAAACCACTTCCAGCTACAACTGGTGCCACTCCAATATCAAATGCAGTTGCTGCTGTTCTTGGAATCGCAAATAATGGTCCAATTGACAAATATAATAATACTAAGTATGTAGTTGAGAATAATGGTGAAATTTTTTTCATCCATCTCTGCTCCATATCCATTTGGATTAAGCGTTCCAACAATAAGTGTAACAATAGCTATACCTACTCCTGATACAACAAATCCTAAAATTGCAGGCCAAAAGTTCCCACCAGAACTTACCCCCCAGTGCTGGTGGAAAGATTAAGTTTCCAGCACCAAAAAGATACCAAATAATAACAATCCGGTTAATAAACCTTTTTTTCATAATAAATATTTTTCCTTTCTTAATTTATATAATATAACTATAATACTATATCTCTCGAAAAAAAGGCAAACACTTTTTTTAAAAAAATAATTAAGAATTTTTTTATTTTTATTCGAAATTATCAGAAAATAATCGCGATATAAAAAGAAAAATGAATTCACAGTTGGTGTAATCCTAATATTATGTATACCTTTAGTCTAGATAAATTGATACTTTTTCTCTTTTTTTACATATCAACACATTTTTATTATAAATTTATAACTATAATATATAATAATACCCTTTTTACTGAAAAAAAACAGTAAAAAGGGTATATATTTATTTATATTAAATTTATTGTTCGCTATTATACATGTAACCAAAAGTAATTGTATTACGAATAATATCGCAAATACATACATTAATGGATGAATATCTTTCCATTGTTTTTTTAGATAATTTTAATACTACATAGAAGATAAATCCAAATGCAATACCATCATTAATTGAACCTGTAAGTGGAATACCTACAATTGTTACGAATGCTGGGAAAGCTTCTGTAATATCAGACCAATCAATCTTAGCAATACTTTCCATCATGAATGATCCAATAATGATTAATGCCGGTGATGTAATAGCTGGTACTGAAGCTAAGCTACTTGCTAATGGGAATAAGAAAATTGAGATTACAACCAAGAAACTTGTTGTTAAAGCTGTAAGACCTGTACGTCCTCCGTTAGCAACCCCTGCAGAAGATTCAATATAAGCTGAAGTTGGAGTAGTTCCAAATAGAGATCCCGCTAATGAAGCAAATGAGTCAGCTAATAAAAGCTTCTTTTGCTTTTTTCCATTTTTCCATTTTTTTAACTAATCCTGCTTGTGTAGTTACTGCAACCATTGTACCCGTAGTATCAAATAATGTTACCATTAAGAATGTAAATACTATTCCATATAATCCTAATTGTAAAGCATTAATACTTTCATTAACTGGATTATACAATAAACTTAAATCCATGTGAGGGATACCAAAGACTTTGTCTACTTTTAACATTCCTGTAAAATATGAAATAATAGCAACTACTGCCATTCCAATAAAAATTGCTCCTTTTTACTTCTAAAGCTAATAGAACAAGGATAATAAAGATACCTAAGATTGTCATATAAGCTACAGGATTTTTTAAATCTCCTAATGAAAGAATTGTGTGTGGATTAGCCACAATAAGTGAAGAGTTTTTAAGACCTAAGAATGCGATAAATAATCCAATTGCTGCTGAAATCCCATGTCTTAAATTATTAGGAATTGAGTCAATTAGACTTTTCTCGGAATTTTGTTGCTGATAATATTACGAAAAATAACAGCACCTAAAAAAACACGTAGCTAATAAAGTCTTGTAATTATAACCTGATGTTGCCGCTAACGTTGCAAAGTATGAGTTGATCCCCATACCTGGAGCTACCACTATTGGATAATTAGCTGCCAATGCCATTATTAAAGTACCAACTAAAAATCGCAATGATTGTCGCTGTAAATACTCTATCTAATGGTACTCCCGCTGCTGATAGTACAGCTGGGTTTACTACTAAAAATATAACTCATTGAGAAAAATGTAATTAATCCAGAAACAACTTCAGTTTTAGTATCTGTATTATTTTTCTCTTAATTTAAAAAGACGTTCTAACATATATAGAAAAATTCTCCTTAGTTTTTTTATTAATGCCTAAGCACATTAATAATAATATACGTTTCTACTATAAAAGTCAAGACTTTTTTTATTTTTTTAAAGTTCATATTTTTAATGATACTATAAGGATAAATCAATAATAATTAACGGATTTTTAAAATGATTGATATACATTAATAAAGTTAACATAATCAATTTCATTAAAAAAACCGAACTTTTTAAGTTTCTTCACTTCATTAAGATACGTATTTAAATAGAAAATTCTCTAAATCATATGTTTAACTAGCTTTATAGTTTATCATAATGATTTAAAGAATTTTTGATATTATTCTTTATCTTCAGGAATAACGCCCATTAATTTAAGTAAACTCTCCCATTCAAAAAAAGCATCTGTAAAGCATATAGCATTAAAAATAAATAAACCATTTTTTTGTGATTGGAAAGTCATAATAATCAAAAAAAGAAAAAAATCTTAAAAAAAATAACGAATATTAATGAGACAGAACATATTTTTAAAAATGTTTATCTCTTTTTTTATTTTTTTACATTAAACAAGATAAGAAATATAAAAGTTAAACTCCAACTTGCAAAAACTTTCTAATACATTCATAATTTATCCTCCTTATAAATACAATCGCTCTTACTAATATAATTTCTACTTACATTATACCATATAGTTAACATAAAATAAGACGTTTCCAACATAATTATACAAAGTATAAATTCTATATTATGTAAAAAGTATCACTAAGAAACATTCTATATTTCTTAGTGATACACTTTTTATTATAATATTTTTTTGAGAAGAATTCTTTAGTTCTTTCTTCTTTTGGATTATCAAAGATTTCTGATGGACTTCCTTCTTCTAATACGACTCCTCCATCCATAAATATTACTTTATCAGCAACTTCTTTTGCAAAGTTCATCTCGTGAGTAACTATTAACATAGTTAATCCTTCTTCTGATAATTCTTTAATAACATCTAGTACTTCTTTTTACCATTTCTGGATCTAGCGCACTAGTAGGTTCATCAAATAGTAATACTTCTGGTGAATTAGCTAATGCACGTGCGATTGCAACACGTTGTTTTTTTGTCCACCTGAAAGACTGTTTGGATAAACATCTTTTTTTATCTTCAAGTCCAACTCTTTTTAATAGTTCTACTGCTTTTTTTCTCTATATTTTCAGTAGTATCATCTCCGAAAGTTTTTTTGGAGCAAGTGTAATATTTTTCTAGTACACTCATATTTGGGAATAGGTTAAAGTTTTGAAATACCATTCCTACTTTTTTTCTATATTTATTAATATTTTTGTTTAGTAATATCTTCCCCATTGTATAAAAATTTGTCCACTTGTAGGAGTTTCTAATAAGTTCACACAACGTAATGCTGTACTTTTTCCCGCTTCCACTTGAACCTAGAATTACGATTTTTCTCCCCTTTTTTTCAACGTTGATATTTACACCTTTTTAATACTTCTAGTTTTTCCGAATTTCTTATGTAAATCTTTTTATTTGTAATAACAATTTTTTTCACCTACTTCGTTAATTTTTTTCTCTAAACGTTTTTACTAATAATGATAATATTGATGTAATAATAAAAGTATATAGCTGCTGCTACTAAATATGGTCCAAATGTTTGGTAAGTAGCATTTTTTACAGTATTCGCAGTAAACATAATGTCTGCTACTCCTACAAAGTAAACTATTGAAGATTCTTTTACTAATGAAATAAACTCATTACCTAGAGCTGGTAAACTATTTTTTTAATGCCTGTGGTAAAATAATTAATTTCATAGTTTGGAAGTAACTAAACCCTAAAGAACGACCTGCTTCCATTTGTCCTTTATCAATTGCAAGTATCCCAGAACGGAATATTTCACTAACATATGCCCCAGAGTTTATCGAAAGTGCAATTATCGCTGACATAAATGGTGTAAATGAAATCCCGATTTCTGGTAATGCAAAAGTAGATAATCATAATTTGCACTAAAATTGGAGTATTTCTAATTACTTCTACATAAACTGCTGCTATTACATTAAGTACTTTAAAAAGTACTAATTTTTTTGCTAAACATATTACAATTCCAAGTATTAATCCTACTAGTAAAGCTATAAGTGAAACTTTTTAAAGTTGTTACCGTAGCTTCTAAATACGCCGTGTAATAATTTGGAAGAAAAATCAAACATTCTATTTTATACCTCTCTTTTATTCGCTTTGTGCAGCAATCTTAGCATATTTATCAAGTTCTTTTTTCAAAAGGCTTTTTTTGTTCTTGAATTTCTTTGATTACTGCGTTAACTTTTTTTCTAGTAATTCTTTGTTACTATTATCTTTTTCCTTTTTTTGAAGGCAATTGCCATACCTGTTGCTTCTGGATCATTTTCTGCAGTGAATTTACTAATTTTTAATATCAGTATATTTATTCATAGCAATTTTTGCAACATCATCTGGAATTAATACTACATCTATTTTTTTATTTTTTTAAGTCTTGTAGTAAACTTGGTACGTCTGTTAAAGCTTGGATATTTTTTTCATCCATTTTTAGTTGTTCTTTTGCATAAGTTTCATAAGTTGAACCTTTTTTTGAACACCAATTTTTGTTTTTTTAAGATCGTCTACTGATTTAATTTCTTCGCTATCTTTGTTTACAACAAAAATACCTTTACTTGTGTAGTAAACATCTGAGAAATCAACTGCTTTTTCTTTCCTCTGTTGGGTTAACTCCTGAAATTACCATGTCAACTTTGTTAGCATTTAAAGCTGCGATTAATGAATCAAAAAGCCATTTCTTGAATTTCAACTTGAACACCTAATTTTTTTAGCTACTTGTTCTGCTAAATAAATATCAGCACCCACAACTTTTTTTATTTCCATTTTCTGTAGTTAAAAACTCATATGGTGGATAGTCTGGTGATACTCCTAAAACAATTTTACCTTTGTCTTTAAGTTCCTGTGATTTTTGTTTTTTTGTGCTACTGCTTGAGCACGCTGTTAATGTAAATACTGTGATAATTGATGTAATGAATAATAATAATTTTTTTCATTGTTTTGTCTCCTTTTATCCTTTATTATATTATATTTTTTTAGAAAAGAACTAATTATAAATAAAAAAATCTCTTTGTAGCCAGTTATCTAACTACAAAGAGACGAATTTTCGCGGTGCCACTCTTTTTGGTATACTTAATAATAGAAATACAGTCCATGGTCTATGTAACTTCACGAGATAAATAAAAAGTCTTTTTATAATTTCCTAAGAAACTATAAAAAGACGAAATCAATTCCGCGTTGCCACTTTTTCTTGGTATTTAGTATACCCACTCAATCTCTTTAAGGCAGAGTTACCAATTATCTAATAATTGCCTAAAAAGTGCGTTCATCTAGAAAAAAATTACTAACCTCACACCAACGTTAGCTCGCTAAAAATTTTTTTACCAAATTACTATTCTTTTCTAAGGTTTTTGTTTTATTGTTAACTATTTTTACACCGTTAATAATTACTTGTCAAGTGAAAAAAATTATTATTTTTTTGATATTTTTTTCAAAAATTTTTTTCTTGCGATCAATACACCTATACAACTTAGCGTTATTATACATACTATACCTAGGATTAACCATGGTCCTGAACCATATTTTTATTGAGGTGTCCATTGCTTCAGCTGATTGACCTCTTGCTATCCAGTCACTTCTGTATGAATCAGCAAAAAATATTATCGGTATCCATGCACCACACGCACTTCCTATGTTTATCAAACTTAATGCTGCACATTGAGAAATAACATTATTATAACCAAATGTTTTTTTAATACAAAAATCTGCTAAAAAGGCACCAGTAATCGAAGATATCCACCATGGTAAATACGCTCCTCCCATTATTGAAAAATATAATCATATGTATAATTATAAAAACAGTAAATATACCAAACTTTTTGTAATTATAGCACATATATACAAAGATTATTCCTGCTAATAATCCCCATATCCCAGGTGATATGCTATGACCAAATGCACCTAAGAAGCTTGAGATAACCATTGCTATCATGTAAACCACTAATGACAATACTGTTGCCATTCCTAAAAAAATATAATCTTTTTGTTTTTTTAATTTCATTTTTTTATCCCTCCATATTTATAAAAAAATATTCTGAACTTCTGATTTACTTTTCATTATCTAAATAAAAAAATCTTTTTTTATCGTCTTATTATCTAAGTATATTATTCTATTGCATGTTTTTATAAAAAAACTCTATATCATGTGTAGCTATTATTAGAGCATTTTTCTTTGGATAGATTTTTTTAACACACTACTAACCTTTTTCCATATTTATATAATCTAGACCACTAGTTGGTTCATCAAACATCAATAAATTTACATTAGATATTGCAGCTATAGAAATGAGTAACCTTTGTTTTTGCCCTCCTGACAATTCAAAAAGGAATTTTTATCTTTAAATTTATTTAATCCCAATTCTTCTAATAGATTATTAATTTTATCATTCTCAACTCCTTCGTTTCCAAAACGTATTTCACTTAAAACTGATTCTGTAAAAAAATTGATAATCCATATCTTGCATCACTAAAAAAACGGTTTAACATTTCCTAAAAATTTTTTTCCTTTAGTTGGATTCATTATATTGGTAAGCATCCTTAATAATGTTGTTTTCCCTGCACCATTTCTTCCAATCAAAGCCCGATCACATCACCTTTATTTATAGATGTTGAAATTTGCAATAATATATCTCCATAACTTACATTATCAATCTGCAGTAGTAAGTCATTATTTTTTTGAGCTAATATTTTTCTAGCTGTAAATTAAATACATCTAGAGTTCTTAAAGGAAAATCAGTGATGTTTTTTTCAAATCATCAATTGTTATTTCCTTAATCATACCTTTATTTACAATTAAAACCTTATCTATTAATTTTTGAATATAATGTATTCTATGCTCTGCAATAATTATTGTATAACCTTTGTTTTTTTCAGTTTTTTTCGATTAATATTGTTAGTTTCTTTTGTCATGCGAAAATCTAAGTTAGATGATGGTTCATCTAATATTATTACTCTCGGTATTAATGTTAAACTACACCCAATCGCTATTTTTTTGACGCTCCCCACTAGAAATATACAAAATATTCTTATCAACAATTTCTTCCAGTTCTAATAATTCAACAACTGCATTATACCTTTTTTTCATTTCATCTAGAGAAATTCCAAAATTTTTCCATAGCAAATACAAGTTCACTCGTTGTGTTTGTAGTAAAAAAATGTCCTCTTGGATCTTGGCTAACATAACCAATATCTTTTGCTATATCATATGTTTTTATACTTTCTAAAGAAGTGTTATTATAATATATTTTTCCCAGTTAATTCTCCTTCATATAAAGCTGGTATAAAGCTCATTCATTAAATGAACAATAGTTGACTTCCCACTTCCAGATACTCCTGTTAATAAAACACACTCACCCTCATTAATTTTTAAAACTCACATTATTTAACACCTTTTTCTTCTGAATTCTTATAAGTAAAAGACACATTTCTAAATTCTAACATTATTTAATGCCCCCTATTAATAGAAATACAAAAAAATTATAAAGACAATAATTAAGAAAAATATAATCAATTATTCTCATTCTCACATTATAAAATGATGTCCTTCTCATTGGTGACTCTACCCCTTTTGTCATAGCTGTTGCTGTCATTTCTTCAGCAATAAGATTCATCCTCATTAAAACTGGGACTAGCCAATACTCTAAAAAAATTTTAGCGGTTCTGTAATTTTTTTAAATTAATATTTCTCATCTTTAATGACTCTCTAATCATTCTAATTTCCAATTTATATGTTGGGAAAAAAATCTTAAAGCTACTGTAATACTTAACATAATTTTTTTGGGTAAATGAATTTGTTCAAAATGCAGATAATAATTCATTACTTTTTTTATGTCTTTTACTAAAATATAAGCAATCATCATAACCGGTGTCATTCTGAGGATAATGTAAACTAATGTTCCAAATAAATCTGCAATCCAAAATTATATTACTAATTGATATTAAATATGCTAGTATTGAAAAAGATATATACCAAATTATAAATTTTAATATTTGTAAATAGCGTTTGTATATAGATAAAACTACAATTGCAATTAATAGACAAATAGTTTCATAAATTATACCTTTTCCCTAAAAAGATAACTACTGGAAATAAAATGTTTAATATTACCAGCGTTAATGGATTTAACTTTTATCATTGTATCCTCCTTACTTTTTCTACTTATATTTATTTTTATCAATAATAATTATCAATGTCAATTAGTGTTGAAATATTCCTTTTTTTACATTTGCGAATTATTTACAAAATCTTAATATAATTACCAACAAATTCATAATATTATATAAAAAGCTCAAGAATATAATATGTTATACCCTTGAACTTTTAATATCTTATTTATTTATTAAATTATATAATGTTTTTAACATGTATACCTGTTGCACCTTTTGGTAAGTACCCTTCTGGTTTAGATAGATATGCTGTTCCTGCTATATCTAGGTGAATCCATGGTGTATTATTAGCCACAAAATTTTCTATAAATAAACCTGCGGTAATTGTTCCACCTAAACGACCCCCTGTATTTTTCACATCAGCTACTGACGAATTGTTTAATTTTCTAAAGCTATTATCTACTGGCATTTGCCATACTCTTTCTCCTGCTTGCTTAGCCGCTTCGCTCAGTTCATTATAAAATTCTTGGTTATTTGTCACTGCTCCAGTATAGAACTCTCCTAATGCAACTAAACATGCTCCAGTAAGTGTTGCCAAATCAATAACTTTATTAACTTTTAGTTTTTCTGTAGCATAGTATACTGAATCTGCAAGAGTGATGCGTCCTTCAGCATCAGTATTTGCTACTTCTACTGTTTTTTTCCTGATAAAGTTGAAATAACATCACCTGGTTTATATGATCCACCAGCTATCATATTTTCACAAGCTCCTACAATAGCAATAACATTTGTTTTTAATTTTCTTGTAGCAATCAGTTTCATTGTTCCAATAACTGTTCCTGCTCCACCCATATCACAGTGCATTATATCCATACTATTGGCTGTTTGTTTTTATTGAATAACCGCCTGTATCATAAGTCACACCTTTACCTACTAGTCCTATTACTTCACTTTCTTCTGGATTATTTAAATACTTCATAACGATAAATCTTGGTTTTCTATCGGATGCACGACCCTACAGCTAATAATCCTTTTTAATCCCATTTCTTCACATTGTTTTTTTCATCATATACTTCTACTTCAACACCTAATGCTGATAATTCCTTACTTGCAATATTAGCAAGTGTTTCTGGATATAAATACTCTGCTCTTTCGTTAACTAAATCACGTGCAAAGAATATACCACTTATAATATCAAAAGCTTCATTTACTATATCTTCAATATTATCAATTTTTTTCTTCTGTTGCTAGGTTAATGGTAATTTCTGGAAAATCTTTTCTATCTGATTTATACTTATCAAATTTGTAAGTAGCGTGTAAAAGCTCCCTCTACTGCAGCGTTCACTATGCTTTGAGTTGGAATATTTTTCTAGTTTTGGTAAGGTAATTTGAGCCTCAAACTCTTTGTGTTTTGCTAATACTTTAACTAGTTTAAAAAAATACCTCACGCACTTGATCTTCTTTTTAATTCATCACGTTTTCCTAATCCTATTAATATTTCTTTTTCTCCATTATATGGTAAATTCACATATATTTCATTAAACTTTCCTATAAATAATTCTTTTTGATTTTTGTGTATTCTAAAAAGTTTACTGTCATAATTTTCATTTTCAAATATTGGTGATACTTTTTACACCTTCTAGTTTATTTGTATTAAATTTCATTTTTATCCTCGTACTCGGTACGTCCCTTCTTATCTTATATTTTCTAGAATTTCCTTTGCTATTTCTTTAGCTTCTAACACTGTATTTTCCAATGTTGTCCCTTTTTTTGATTTACCTATTATAAAAACATTAGGGTATTGTTTTCTCATATACTCATCAAATTCGTTAATTCTTTTTATTATATTCTCTACAGCAAAAAAACGATAATTATCTTTTATTCTACTAACATAATACTTATTGACATTTCCTACTACTCCATGGACTTTAATAATTTCTTTTTCAACAATTTCCTTAATCTCATCATCGGTTTTATCCATGAGTTTCATAACCGCTTCTTCTCTAATAATATAAGCTCTTACAATTTGAATACCACTCATTTTTTATATCTATCCACTTATTACTTACGTATTCTAATTTTTGTAACATACTCACTTTCGTTTTTTTGAAAAAAATTATCTCACCTATTTCACGATTAATATGTGATCCTCTCTCTATAGACTAGAGTTACAACTATATTCGATACATAATCCATATCTGAATAAAACTCAGAGATTTTTCTCATCATCATCAAACCACGGTAAAAAGTTTTTTTGACTCAAGGTTAATACTATATAATCATAATAGTAAATACTACCATTTGAATGAACTAAATATTTATCCCCTCGTTTTTTTCAATTTTTTTCAACTTTTTCTATTTAATTCTAAAAATACTTTTATCTGAAAAAAATTTGATTCTAAGGTTTCTATAAAAAGATTTTTAAAGTGAATTTTAACCGATAATCTGCTCCTACTGTAATATTATCAATTACGTTTCTATTATACATATCTTCAAGCACTTTATTGATATCTTCTTTTTGAATTGTTAAAAATGACAATTCTGGCATCAAACTTACCATACTTTGATTTGAAATATCACTAGCATAGTAACTTGTTAACAATGGTTCTATTAGTTTATCATAGATTTTTCTCATTAACAATAGCTTTAAAAAAACTTTTCAACTGTTAATTCTTTGATGTCTTCATCTTCTAGGGTATTATACATATTATATAAGATAGATAATTTTTTTCTTTAAATGTGAATAAATCAGACATTAACAATTCTTTTTTTATCAAGCGGTAAACCATAAAGCATTTTTTTCTGGCAAGTATTTAATTTCCCTCATTTGTATAAAATACCTTCTTCGTTGCTCCACTCTTAATTAAATATCTATGTGTTCCAGTTCTATCATCAAATAAAACAATACACCTTGTTCACTAATTGAATTATGCCATCCATTATCATAGATTTCTTGACCAATTTGAAATTTTTCCAAATCTGTCATTTGCAAATTCTAAATCTCTTTCAATTAGGTCAATATTAAACTTTTTGAGTTTACTCCCGAAAAACTTATCTAGAAAGTAAGCACAGCTAACTCCCGATAAATCCCTCCTATAATTGCTATATTTTTCATGTTACATCCTTCTATTTAACTTTCTCAATAAAAATTTTTAGATATTATGTTAGCTATAACTAATGAACCAACTATAACTACCATATTAGCTCCACTGAAGCTAGTCAAGAATACAGAAATCACAGTTAAAAATAACCGTAGTTGTAAAGATAACGATAGTTAACAACTTTTTTATAACTTTTTAATTTTTATATTTTTCACTTACTGGTAAAATACTGTGCCAAATATTATTACTCATTTGTTTATATAACGGAACTAGCTGAATAATAGTTAAATAACTATATGAAATGATAGCTAATCCACTAACGTATGCATTTTTTTAAAACTAAAAATTACAAGCGTTGCTAATAACATTAATCTTAATGCTAGGTAAACTGTATTTTTCTTGCCTTTAAAAAAATACTCTATAGTAATAATATTTAAAACTATATTCTCCTTTGAAATTATCTTTATTCAATTTTTGGTAGTAGCACATCAAAGTACTTTCTTCTTGCAACTTTTACCCCACTTAATGGTACATCAACAAACATATTTACAAATTTCAAATAGTTTTTCCATACGGTGCTTATCATAGTCAGCCGCTTGATTCCAGTTCACGACATATTTTTCTCGATCTTTTATCATTTACTTTACTTCCTGCATTTTTTTCATAATGTGTAAAGTAAATACCGCTAATACAATTATACTAATAAAATAAATAACACGAATAGCTGTGTTCTCAAAAAAACACCTCTAGCAACTGGATAAAAAAATTACAATAAATAGTAGTAGTTTACTCCAAATCACTTCTTTGTAATGAATAACTTGGAAATATTTTAATAAATTGTTCCAAATTATTACTATTAATAACATAAAAATACTTAGTCTATCTATATTACCAATAAGATTAGTAATTGGCTTTTGTAGCAAAAATAGAAAATTATAACAGTAATTATATGAACTATTGTACTGCTTATTACAGTTTTCAATCCAACTTTTCTATAATATCTTTCTAATGGTAATAAAAATACTGCATCAGCTTCTTTAATATGAGTTTTTATTTTTAGAACTTACTAAATAATAACTAAAGGCAACAGTTGCTGCTGTGTAAACTGAGTATAATTCTACTTTGCTTTGCAATAGCAATCCATTTCGAATAATTTATAAGCACTGCCTCCCAAAACTATAATAAGAAACATTATAAGGTGCGAATTAAAAATGTACTTACTATAGGTTAACTTTAACTCTTGCTCTTTCTTTCGTCTGTCAGAAAAAATATTTTCAATATTACTCATTATTTCCTCGTACTGTTAATGATAAATATATTTCATCTAAAGACGCACCTGCCATATTGAATTCGGCTCTCAATTGTTCTAAATTGCCATTTGCTAAGATTTTTCCTTCGTGAATTATTACAAAGTTATCACAATATTTTTCTGCTGTTGCAAGAATATGTGTAGACATAAGAATACTAGCTCCTTCGTCTCTTCTTTCACACATTAAGTTAATTAAGTCGTTTATTGCAATAGGATCTAAGCCTAAAAATGGTTCATCAATTATATATAAATTCGGTTCTACTAAAAAGGCACAAATTATCATAACTTTTTGCTTCATACCTTTTGAGAAATGAACAGGAAAGAACTTTTTCTTATCTTTCAACTTAAATAAATCTAATAATTTTTTTCAGCTCTTTTCCAAGTATCTTCCATATTCAAGCCATAAGCCATTGCTGTAAGATTAATATGTTCTTCTAAAAGTCAGTTCTTCATATAAAAACTGGTGATTCTGGAATATAACTTATACTTTTTCTATATTTTTCATTATTTTGAGTGATTGTAATTCCATTAACTTTTATTTCACCTTCCATCGGTCTTAATAACCCTAAGATATGTTTAATAGTTGTACTTTTACCTGCACCATTAAGACCAATTAATGCAGTTATACTACCTTTAGGTATTTGGATATTAACGTCTTCGATAATCTTTCTTCGATTATAACCTCCACCTAAATTACTTATTTCTAATACATTTGTCATTATTTATGACTCCTCTCTCTAACGCTTCTATTATCAAATCAATCTGTTTTATAAGTTTCCTCTTTAGTTCCACCATTATCTATTACATAATTGCCAAGAATTGATTTATCTTTTTGAACTCATTTGACTTTCAATTCTAAACATTGCCTGTTCTTTTGATAATGCATTCCTACTCATCAACCTAGCTAATTGAATTTTTTTCATCGACATGTACTACAATAATCTTTTTCAACTAAATCTTCAAATCCAGCTTCAAAATAACAATGCTATGTCTAAAAAAACAAATCTTTCATCTCTATGATTTTCTTGTAATTGTAGAATTATTTTTCTTATATAGGATGCACGATACTATTAAGAATTTTTTTAAATTTTCATCGTTACCAAAGACTAATTTCCCTAGTTTTTTTCTCGGCTTATTTCATTATTTTCTAGAATTGTCAAGCCGAAACTTTTCTTTAATTTTTTCTTTTACTTCATCACTAGTAAGAGCTATATGACCAAGTTTATCAGCATCTATAATTGTATAACCTTTTTCTTTCAAATAATTTGACACCGTACTCTTCCCACATGCTATACTACCTGTAATTCCAATATTCAAAAATATCATCTCCATTAAATTACTTAAATACAATTTTTATCATAAACCGCAATCATTTACCACATTTTACAAGTTAATTCAAAACTATAATGTATAAAAAAATACACTCCCTATCAGAATTTAAATTATCTAATAGAGAGTATAAAAAAATTTTTTTATTTATTTTTTTCCTTATATGGATGAATATCCATTTCATTAAGTTTTACAAATTTTTCTTTTTGTGACAATTTTTGAATATTATATACATTAGAACTCCAATAGCTGGACAAACTAAGTTATATGACATTTTTACAAAAACCACCAGTTGCATAATCTGAAACTAATTGAAGTAAAAATTATAGTCGCAAATGATAGTAATGCGATATAAGAACCAACAACACCTGTTTTTAGCTGTGTATGGTAATACATCTTCAGCTTTTTTCCTTGCTTTAGTAATGGCTTTTTCGTAATCTTATTTGGGATACTAATGAGACCATCCAAATAATCATTACTATAATACCAACCATTGATAATAACATATAATATCCACTTGGATTAATTTTTTCAAAAATGAAACATAATATCATGAACACTGCTGAAAATGTTAATGCAATTATAGGAATAGAATTACTATTTAATTTCTTAAATACTTTTGGACCGTAGTTATGTGAACTTAGTGAGAATAATTGTCTACTAGAAACATACATACCCGAGTTTGCTGCTGATAATACTGATGTTAGAATTACAGCATTCATAATCACAGCTGCTATTTCTAATCCAATGTTTTGGAAGACAATAGTAAAAGGTGATGCAGTAACATTGTTTGTATCCAATAATCTAGGATCATTTGCTGAAACTATTGAAGATATAATCAACATTGTTGCAATATAGAATATTAATATTCTCCAGAATACTTGTTTTACAGCTTTTTGGCATCGTTTCTTTTGGATTAGGTGATTCACCAGCTGTGACTGCTACTACTTCTGTTCCTCCAAATGAGAAAGCTGCTGTAGATAAAACCCCAAATAATCCTAACGCCCCGGCGCTACTTGTTTTTTTCACCATTTTTTTAATAAAAAGTAGCAATACCTGCTTCACTATTTCCAGTAACTCCAAAAATGATTGCAGCTCCCACTATTAAAAATGCTATAACAGTCAATACTTTTAATAATTGTTATCCAATATTCAACTTCACCAAAAACTTTAACACTTACTAAATTTAATAAATACAATAATACTAAAAAAATACAATACATATAGAAAATGTTGAAAACTGTCTGAAGAATTCCCAGTAGTGTAATATTTTTGATAGTGTAATAATATCAACACTGGCAACTAGAATCCACAATATCCAAAACAGCCATCCAACTCCAAATCCTACACCAGGATCTATAAAACGTGTTGCATAAGCTCCAAAAGAACCTGAAACCGGATAAAATGTTGCTAATTCTCCTATTGATGCCATTAAGAAGTAAATAATAACACCCTATTAATGCATAAGTAAGAACCGCTCCATAAGAACCTGCTTTTACTAACAACCGCTCCACTTGCCATAAATAATCCTGTACCTATACATCCACCTATGGCAATCATACTGATATGACGAGCTTGTAACTTTCTTTCCATTTTTGAATCTGTCATTCTCTTCATCCTTTCTTTATTTTTTTAATTTATAAATATAGATTATACTAGATAATTTCAACTTTGTAAATAATTTTCTGAAATTTCAACGGAATTTTTTTGCTTTTTTTCAAAATACTTTTTGTATCCTTTTAATGCAAAGTTGTATATGAAACTTATAATTGATAAATGTTATCAATTATATAATTTAATTTTTTTATGTTCTGAAATATAATATATATATGAAAATGATTATCAAAATATTAATTACCTACTAATAAATATAAAATAATTCTTATCTTTTTTTATAAAAAAATTTATTTTTATATTCCTCTTAAAAACACACCTTCCAGAAAGCATTTACAGAATTATTCTTTATGATATAATTTCTGTATAAAATATTTTTATTTATATTAATATTTAGGAGGCATTATTATGACAACATTTTTATAACGAAGCTAGGGAATTTGCAAAAAAATATATTGACCCTATTGCTAAAGAAATTGATGAACAAGAAAGATTTCCAGAGGAAGTATTTAAAAAATTAGGAAAAGCTGGATACTTTAAACTTATGATACCTACAGAACTTGGTGGTTTAGGGAAAAAGATATGCAAGAGCACGCAGATGCTTGTCGTGCATTTGCTAAGTCTAGTGCTACAGTAGGTTTATGTTATATGATGCACAATGTCGCTTTAAACTGTATTCTTTCATATGCAGATGATAATCTTAAATCAAAAATCTGTAAAGATATCGTAGAAAACGAAAAATTCATGGCACTTGCTTACAGTGAATTAGGTACTGGTACTCACTTCTATATTTCTGATGTGAAAACTGAATTCAAAGATAACTCAGTTATTTTCAATGGACTAAAAAGTATGGTAACATCTGCTGAATTTGCATCTTACTACTTAGTACTTACTCCTTCTGATGTTGAAGGGGGAATTGATAACTGGGTATTCCCTCTTGGAAGTAAAGGTTTAGAATTCAAGTCATCTACATGGCACGGTCTTGGAATGCGTGGTAATGTATCATGTCAAATGGCTATTAACGATGTTGAATTAGATAAGGAACTTCGCATCGGCGAAGCTGGTTCAGGAGTTGATCAAGTGTTTACTATCGTTGCTACATACTTCATCACAGGGGACTTGCTGCTGTTTATAGTGGATTATGTGAAGCTATTTTAGATGAAGCCGTAGCTCATACTACTAATAGAAAATATCCAACTGGTAAATCTCTAAGTGAAATTGAAACTGTTCAGATTCATCTATCAAAAATCTACAGTCAAACCAATGCAGCAGTACTTGGAACAAATGAGGCTGCGCGTAGTTTCTTAGAAAAAGAACCTGATATGCTTGCAAAAATTTTATCAGCTAGAATTTTTGCTAGTGAAGCTGCTATAGAATTAGCTCGTCTTGGAATGCGTGTTGGTGGTGGTAAAGCCTATAACCGTGTTGGTAATATGGAACGCTACTTAAGAGATGCATTCGCAAGTCACATTATGGCTCCTAGCGTTGACGTATTAACAATTTGGTTAGGTAAAGCTATTACTGGGCAACAATTACCATAAAAACTATCTTAAAATATTTATATAAGGGGGATGGGTACACTTACCCCCTTATTTCTAAAATTGAAATTAATATATAAGAAAAGAGGAATATTTATTATGACAAAATTAAAAATTTGTACTGTAATCTATGATCCAAAAAGTGACTGTAATTTGGGGGATTATTGCTAAATTCTTTGAAGATGAAAACTTCCCTATTGAACCCGTTTATTATAAAGATTACAAAGCACAAGTTGATGGATTACTAGCACGTGAAATCGATGTTGCTTGGAACTCACCTCTAGCATGGTTAGATACTAATATTCGCACAAATGGTACTGCACTAAACGGTTCAATGCGTGATACTGACCGTGACCGTAGTTCTTACCTAGTTGTAAAAGCTAACAGCAACATAAATAGTATCAACGATTTAAAAGATAAAACAATTGGTTTTGGTGCAATTGATTCACCTCAAGCTAGACTAATCCCTATTAATCATCTCCACAAACATGGATTAGAATTCGGAAAAGATTATGTTGAAAAACGTTTCGATATTGGTGTTGGTCTACATGGAGATCACGTTGGCGGTGAGCTTGATTCTGCAATTGCCTTAAAAAATGATGAAGTGTCTGGTACATGGATGCTAGATTTAAACTATAATGCTTGGATAGCAGATGGTACTCTTGATGAAAATCAAGTTAAAATTTTATCAAAAACTGATTTTTTTGATCACTGTATCTTCTCAGGTCATCCTGAATTAGAAGTTTCGAAATTTGAAAAATTCATAGAAGTTCTACACAAAATGGATTATAGTAATCCTGACCACAAAGAAATGATGGATATGGAAGGATTAAAAGAATGGATTTCTGGTCGCACATCAGGATTCAAACAACTTACTGAAGCTAATGAATATCTAAACTTTTTTAGAGATTTCCACGGAGAATAGTTATGAATAGTTCATCATTTTTAACTTCACTTCTAGGAAGTATGCCGCGAAGTAAGAAATTATTGACTGCAAAACGAAAATTTAATAAAGGTAATCTTGATTTCAACTCTTATCATCAAATATTAGACGAAGAAACTAAGTATGTGGTAAATCTTCAAGAACATAATGATATAGATATTATAACAAGTGGTGAATTAAATCGTGATAACTATGTTTCATTTATTGCTGAACGATTAGAAGGGGTTTCTATGATGAGTATGGCTGATATGTTTGATTATATTGAAGATAAACAAGGTTTTGAACAAATTCTTGACATTTTTAGATGTCCCAGCAATTAGTATAAAAAAATGCAATTTGTACAGGTAAAATCAAATATAATAAACCTCTAGTCGCAGATGAAATGATTGAATTAAAAAAAATAACTTCGAAGAAAATTAAAGCTACTCTTCCTGGTCCATATTTAATGACTCGTTCCATGTGGCTACCTGCTCTATCAAAACAATATTATGATAGTAAAGATGCCTTAGGAGAAGATGTAATTAAAGTACTAAAACAAGAAATAGATACTTTATATTCACTTGGAATTGATATAATTCAATTCGATGAACCAGTGTTAACTGAAGTCGTTTTTTTCTGAAGGAAAAAAACAAGATCATTTATGTGTGCCGCACTATCTGAGAAAAAAAGATCCAACAGAAGAATTAAAATTCGCTACAAAATTAATAAAATCCGTAATATCTTATGCTAAAGAAAAAGGAATATTAGTTTCCCTTCATGTTTGCCCGTGGAAATTGGAGTAGAGATGAAAGTATTCTACTTACTGGACCTTATACTCCTCTACTTCCATTATTCGAAGAAGCTCTTCCTAATATACTTACATTAGAGTTTTCTACTCCTCGTGCTGGAGAAATATCTTCATTATTCAGTAGTACTTTAATAAGGGATAATTGTATACTAGGATTAGGTGTTATGAATCCAAGAACAGACGATATAGAACCATTAGAAGATATCCTAAATCGTGTAGAAGAAGTAATGCAATATATTCCTAAAGAAAGAATTTGGTTAAATCCTGACTGTGGTTTTGCTACATTTGCAAATAGACCGGTAAGTACAATGGAGATAATTGATAAAAAAATTAGCTCGCCTAAATGAAGCTAAAAAAACATTGAGGAATTTGTATGACTAATTTATACGAATCAAATAACTATGACATCTCTTTTTAGAGGGATTTTATCAAATAATAATTTTAAATTGTATACAAATAATGATATTATTCCTGTCTCTACTGATATAAGCTTCGATGTAAATGCTGACTACAGAAGCAGTATAAACTATTTTTGCTGCTTCTATCCTTGGTGGCATAGCACATACTGTAATTACTTCATGTAAAAGATCAAATATTGAAGTTGAAGAATTAGAGGGGAAAAAAATTCATTTATTAATAAAAAAATCCCTTAACGCTACTAAACGTTAAAGGCTATAACGAAGAGCCTAAAATTGAAAAAAATGTGAAATCACTTATTATCTTTTATGCAGATGCTGATGAAGATTTACTATTAAAAATTCTGTTATTTATCATTAAAGAATTCATTCATATATAACACACTAAAGAGTACAATAAACTTTGAAATTAAATTCATTTTTAATAGACTAAAAAAAGGAAAAATCGAGATTATTGGGAGTGTGAATAAAACTCTGTAAATTCTTTATGTTAACCAAAAATTTACTAGTTTATAATATTTAATTTTATAGATTTAATTACTTTAAGTGGCTTTCATTCTCTAGAGTCTATTTTTAGATTTTTAAGGCTTACTTGTCAAGGATTTTTTAAAAAGGCGACGCCCTTGTCCTTGACAAGTAAAGACGTAAAAATCTAGACTCGCCAAGAGAATTAAAGCTGCTTTATTTTATTTATATCCTATCCTCATACATTATTCTTAACTCTCCATATATTTGCTCCCCAATCTCTTATAGCTCCTGTCCATTTTTTTACAATTCTTTCTATAGCTAGATATAACGCTTTTTTTCTAATGATACTTTTATTCGGAAAAAAACTGATCGTCTCTTATTCATGCTTCTTAATCTTGAATTTACACTTTCTACTGCATTTGTTGTGTATATTACTGTTCTTACTTTTTACACTAAATTTAAATATAGGTGTTATTGCATCCCATTCCGAATACCAGCTACTCATTAGTTTTTGGATATTTACTTTCCCATTTATCCGCTACTATATCTAGGTTGTTTTGGGCTTGTTCTTCTGTTGGTGCATTGTATATTGTTTTTAGGTCTGCACACAACTCTTTATAGTCTTTTGTCGCTACAAATTTTGTTGTATTTCTTATCATGTGCACTATACATCTTTGGTATTCTGTTTTTGGAAATGCTGCAGCTATAGCTTCTTTTATTCCTGTTAAGCCATCTGCACACATTACTAGTATGTCTTTTACTCCTCGATTTTTAAGGTCGTTAAATAGAGATAACCATGTTTTTGCACTTTCATTTGTTCCTATATACATCGATAATATGTCTTTCTTACCTTCTGGGTTCACTCCTAATGTGATATAGACAGCTTTTTTGCCTACAATTCCATTTTCTTTCACACTAAAGTGTACTGCATCTATATAAATTACTGCATAGACTTCATCTAGCGTTCTTGTTTTCCATTCTTCTATTTTTGGAATTATTTTATCGGTAATGTCTGATACTAGTCCTTCTGATATCTCACATCCATACAGTTCTTTTTATCTCTTGTGCAATATCCCTTGTGGTCATTCCTAAGGCATATAGACCTATTATTTTTGTTTTCTATTTCTGAGATATCTTTTTCTCTTTTTTTGGAACTATCATTGGTTCAAATGTAGAATTTCTATCTTGTGGAACAGCTATTTCTAGGTCGCCATAATTACTTTGAACTCTTTATATCCGTTTCTATAGTTTTTCTTTGTCACCATGTCCATACTTCTCATACCCCTAAGTGATTATTTATTTCTGCTTGTAGTAGTTCTTCTATCGTACCTCCTAGTAAATCTTTTTAAGGCATTTTGTATATCGGCTATGCTTTCTACTCCGTATTCTGATACTAATTGTTTTATTAATTCTTGTTTTTTTGGATCTCTTTTTCTTCTTGTCATTTTTTACCCTCCCTAGTTAATTTCAGTTTAACATAGGAAGGGTTATTTTTTTACAGACTTTTTTTCACAGGCTCAGATTATTCGATTTTCCTTTTTATATTAAATTAGATTTCTCTTCTTGTTCTTCTTCTTGGACGTGGGTACATTTCTTGTTCTACTTCATTTTTACCGTAACCACTTGTGAATGAGCTAGCTTCTGGTTGTGCTGGGCGTTGTGCTAAGATATCTCTTTCTACACTTACTCCATCTTCTTCAAATCCAGTAGCAATAACAGTTACGATAATTTCATCAGTTTTTTCTAAATCTTCGTTAAATACTGTACCGAAAATCATGTTCACCTCGTCATCACTTGCTTCTTGAACGATACTTGCTGCTGCTTGAGCTTCAAATAAACTTAGTGATGGACCACCAGTAATATTTAATAACACACCTTTAGCTCCAACGATTGATGTTTCAAGTAATGGAGATGAAATAGCTTTTTTAGCTGCTTCGATAGCTCTGTTTTCTCCTGAAGCTACCCCGATACCCATTAATGCAGAACCTTGATCAGCCATAATTGCTTTAACATCAGCAAAGTCAAGGTTAACTGTACCAGAAACGTTAATTAGGTCAGAAATACCTTGAACCCCTTGACGTAATACGTTATCAGCTTCAACGAATGCTTGCATCATTGGAGTACTCTTATCTACGATATCTAATAATCTATCGTTAGGAATAACGATTAGTGTATCTACAGCACCTTTAAGTGAGTTAATACCAGCTGTAGATTGTACTTGACGTTTTTTACCTTCAAAATTGAACGGACGAGTAACAACACCTACTGTTAATGCACCTAATTCTTTAGCTATACCTGCTACGATTGGAGCTGCACCTGTACCAGTTCCTCCTCCCATACCAGAAGTAACGAATACCATATCTGCTCCTTCTAGTGCTTCTTCAATTTTATCTTTAGTTTCTTCCGCTGCTTTTACGTCCTACTTCTGGATTAGCTCCAGCTCCAAGACCTTTAGTTAATTTTTCACCGATTTGAATTCTTACGTCTGCTTTAGAACGTTTTAATGCTTGAGCATCTGTATTAACTGCGATAAATTCAACGTTTTGAATCCCACTTTCTACCATTCGGTCAACGGCGTTTCCACCACCGCCACCAACACCTACTACTTTTAATTACTGCTGATCGATCAAATTCTTCAAACATTCTTTATTTCCTCCTGATTATTATTCAAAAAAACGAATTATACATTTTTAGTTATTTTTATCAAAAAAAGTTTTTTTCTCTTCTTCTTTTTCTCTTCATAATAAGTTTCTTCTTCATGATTTTTCCTCATGAGGTTCACTCATTAATGGAACTTCAACTTTTGAATTATTCACTGCAATCTCTTCTACTGCAGAGACATTTTCAAATGTTGAATTTGTATTTTTACTGTTGGTACTTCATCAGTTACTTGATAACCAAATAATGATTCTATTTTTATAACTACTTGTTAATGTACCAACAACAACTGCCAATTCTGGCGAATTAGCTCCTATAATTTTTGGTGAACCAATTCTAACGTTCATTTTTCTTAGCATATCTTTTGCTAAATCAAGAACACCAGGCATAAGAGTAGTTCCACCTGTTAATACAACATTTCCTTTTACTCTATTTATACCAGCTTTTTCTCAATACATCGAATGAACGTAAAATAATTTCTTCTACAATTTCCTCTATGTAATCAGCCAACTCTTTTTGAGTATATGGCTCTTCATCTGGTTCTAGGTTATCTAAGTCAATAATTACCTGTGGCGATGCTAAATCATAAAAAGCATGACCTTGAGTTACTTTAATCTCTTCTGCACGTTTTAATGGGACATTCAACACATCAGATATTGTACGTGTAATATCTTCACCAGCTAACTCTATTGATTGTGATAATTGAAGAATTCCATCTTCAAAATAACTCACAGTCGTTAGTCCTGCTCCAATATCGATTATCACTGACCCATAATCTTTTTCTTCATCATTTAATAGTAATTCTCCTAATGAATGAGATGTACAAAAAGTTTCGTTACAATCTAATCTTAGGTTTTCAATACTTTTATATATTGTATGAAGATGAGTCTTAGAAGTTAAAACTCTATTTCCTGTTACTTCAAATGAATTATGAACAGTCATTCCTTTTGGTTTTCTAATATTTTCAATATCATCAAGACGATAGTAATCTGGAATTACTTGCACCACTTCTCTTTCTCGTGGTAATGGTAGTATTTTTGCTTCTTCAATTACTTCTTCGATATCTCTACCATCAATATCGTGTTTTGTATCAAATTTAATTTCCGCTACACTTTTTTTAATATGAGTGTGTATACTTGGAACTGCTACATATAATGATCTTATGTCCTTATTAGCTTCACTTTTCGCAATATCTATTGCTTTTTGAATATCTCTAGAAGCAGATTCCACATCAATAATGTTTCCTCGCTTAATAGACGTTGTTTTAACAACACCAACACCGAGTATATTCAATTTTTCATATACTACATCTGCTATAATCACTTTTATACTAGATGATCCTAGATCTATTGAAGTATACAATTGTGAACTCAAGTCAAACACTCCTTCCTTTTTAAAAACTTTGTTATTATAATAAAATTGTAAATACACACATATTTTTATTTACACATACTAAATTATAACATAAAATTATATGAAAAACACCAAAAATTAAATTTTATTAAAATATTTTCAATTTGTAATATACTGATTAAATTTTTTTATTTTTATATTATTTTTTTCGCTAAAAAAAGCATCCAAAAATATAAAATTTTTGGATGCTTTTTTTACTGTTCATTTTTCTTATTACTTGACGACTGCTGTTTTTATATTCTTGTTATTAGCTGAATTACTATTCTTATTATTTGTAGTAGAATTTTTCAGATTTATTATTTTTGTTGTACTTTATCTTCTTTTTCTACATTATCTTTGTCTTTATTTGATGAATCATCATCATTATTTAATCCTTGTCTTGATAGTAATTTTTTTATATTATCATTTCTAGTTTTTTTCTGTTTTTTTAATGTTTCAAGATACGCACCATTTATTAAGTTTAAAGTAGTATTATTTTTGTCTTCAATATATTTAGATATTTCTTCATAATAATTCAACTTATCCGCGAAGTTTGCTCTTAAAGCTTTTAACTTTTTGGCCATCTTTCATATAAATTATTACTCTATCACTTTCATCATTTATTATTTCAGAAATTTGTAATCGAACTTCTTGTTTTTAACTTGTTTTAAATTTTTTTATAAACTTCCTCAAGTTTATTACCATCATTATTGAAATTTTTCCAAAATAGGTAAATTATAATTGTTTCTAACTTTACCAGAATAGGATTTTCCATTTTTCCATTATTATTTCTGTATTACCGTCATCTTTTTTTGATTTGTGCTATGAAACTATACTCTTCTACATATACTTTTTATTGATGATGGTAAAAGTAGATTTTACTGTGACTGATTTAAAAAAATCTCAAATCTTGATTTTTTATATTATTTTTGGATCTCATCATCTTTTATCGACCATGTTCGAAGATCATTGTTAATGTTTCCTGCTTCAAGAATTTCTTCCTTTGTAATTTGATTGTTACCTTCTACATCAATAGTTTTTCAATTTCAAATAACTACTGAATAAAAGTACAAATACTCCTATTACAATTAAAAATAAAGTTACTATAAATAAAGTTTCACGTCTCTTTTTTTCTTTTTATTTTTTTCTAATGAACTTCTTCTTTTTTTCATTGTTCATTTTTACTAGTAACTTTTTTTATTTTTTTCTTGTTCATAGTTTTTTTAGTCCTCTTGATTAATCTTCTTAAACGTTTCTATAAATTCATCTCCACGATCTTTAAAAACATTTATATTGGTCCCACGATGCACAAGCAGGTGATAATAATATTGTATCACCATCTGCTGCAAGTGTGTTAGCTAAAAATAGTGGCATCGTCTACTTTTACGGCCCTATGGCATTCAACTTTATTGTCAACAGCTAAATTATATAGAATTTCTTTACTTTCCCCTACAACAACCATTGCCTTAATTCTTTGGAAAAATGGAACTAGTTCTTTAAAATCAATTCCTCTGTCTTTTCCACCACAAATAAGTATAATATTCTTTTCAAAGCCTGAAAGTGCTGTAGTTGTAGCTACTGGATTAGTTGCTTTCGAATCATTGTAGTACTTAACCCCGTTATGCTCACCTACATACTGTAATCTGTGTTTTACTCCACTAAATGCATATAATACTTCTTGAATAACTTCTACTTTTGCACCTTTAGTATATGAAATCACAGCAGCATTGATTGCATTTTCTACATTGTGCATTCCTGGTAATGAAAGCTTAGTTATATCAAATAACTCCACTCCATCGTATGTAACGATATTATTTTTTTACAAATATGCTAGCTTCATTATTTTCTTTAGTATCATAGAAAAGCACAGTAGAATTGATCTTTTCTAAATCATATTTTTCTTTTTCTTTAATGTTTAGGATAAGAATATCATCATTTGTTTGATTTTTATAAATATTTCTTTTGGCATTTCTATAGTTTTCAATATTTCCATGATAATCTAAATGACCAACACCTAGATTGGTTATGGCTGCAACAGATGGTTTAAAAATATTTTGTTCCTTGTAATTGGAAAGATGAAACTTCCGTAATTATTAAAGAATTAGGATGATTGTACGCAACTTCTATTGCTGGGTAACCAATATTGCCTGCTAAATAAACATCTTTATTGGCTGCTTTTTAATATATCAAAAGTCATCTGAGTAGTTGTAGTTTTACCATTTGTTCCAGTTATTGCTACCATATCGATATTAAACAATGTATTAGCTAACTCAATCTCAGTTATTATATCAATATTTTTTCAATTGCTTTTTTGTAAAAATTCTATTTCATATTTTTATTCCTGGGTTTTTTACAATTAAATCAATATTTTCTAAGAGTTCAAGTGGATGACCACCGTCAATCACTTTTTATTCCTAGTTCTTTTAATTCTGCTGCTTTCTCATCATTACTTAAATCATCATATGCATTTAAAGTAACATCATATCCTAGTTTTTTTAGAATTTTTGCAGTTGAATAACCACTTCTTGCAAATCCTAATACTAATATTTTTCTTCTAAATTAATCATTTTAAATTACTCCCTATAAAGTATCCTATAGCTGATGATATCACTGCTATAGCAACAAAAATATACACAGTTTTTTTACTTCACCATACCCTGATAACTCGAAATGGTGATGTAAAGGTGACATTTTTAAAAAAATTCTTTTTACCTGTTTTTTTAAAGTATGCCACCTGAATAATTACAGATAGAGTTTCCAATATATAAACTAAACCTATAAATAAAAATGCTATTTCTTTATGTAAAATTACTGAAATTGCTGCCAGAATCCCTCCCTAAAGCCAAAAGATCCTGTATCTCCCATAAAAAATTTTTCGCAGGTTTTCTATTAAATAATAAAAATCCTAAAAAGTGATCCAACTATAGTTAGACAGAAAATTAATACAGGGAAATTATTTTTCCTTATATGCTAATAATGCAAAATGTACTAGTAGTAATAATTGTAACACTTGTTGCTAATCCATCTAAGCCATCTGTTAAATTCACAGCATTAGAAAAATCCTGTTTGCCAAAAATACTAAGAAAAATCAGATATAAGTATGAAATATTAAACTTATAATCAAATCCCTGAATGTGTATATAATTTATATCTTTATATATAAAAGTTACTAAGATATAAAAATATTACAGAAAATAGTATTTGTAGCACTAATTTTTTTCCTTGGAGCAAGTCCATCATTTTTTTCTTCTTAACTACGATAAGCATATCATCTATATAACCAATAATCGAAAAATGAAATAGTTGTATAAATGAATAAAATATAATATTGAATGTTTCCACTATCCAAGATTATTGCAACAATAAGTGAAATTACTATTGAAAACTATAAAAGATATTCCTCCCATTGTTGGAGTACCTTTTTTTATGCATATGACTTTGTGGACCTTCTTCTCTAATTGCTTGTCCAAATTTTAGAACATGTAAATATTTGATTAATCTTGGTAGCATTAGCACTGTCAGAAAAAATGCTACCAGTAATAATGACATAGCAAATACTGTATCCGAATTACTCATTTCGTTCTCCTAACTAAATTTAATTTTTTATCTTATCCCCTTTTTTCACAGGTCTTTGTGCCGGAATTGACTGTTGTTTTGCAGTACCATTCCCTTCAATTTCTATATCTAAACCTGCTAATTTAGCATAATTTAGCACATCAACCTTAGACCAACCTACAAAATTAGGCAATACAATATCATTATCTGATACTAATATAAATACTCTTTCATCTTGTTTTATATAATTACCAGCTGAAGGATATTGCCCAATAATATTATTACCAGATCCTATAGTTACGATATTTTTTTGTTTTTTTGTTGTAATTTAAGTATTGTTGAATCTATATTCTCACCCTACAACATTTTTCCATTTGATAACTTTTTACTGTATCGTTATCATTAGATTTTTTTCACATTTAAATAATTCAATGTATTTTTCCATGATCGGTTTGAAAATTTCCGATGCCCCTGTATGCACTACTTGCTCCTAATTCTTTCGTAGGCATTTTCATCCCTACATAAAGTATTACTTAGTGGATCTTCACTTGGTGCATACCCTAAGAATGAGTGCATTACTTTGTACGGGCTCTTATAATAAGTTCCTGTTTTAGAATCTACAACCTCTGCTGTTCCTGTTTTTACCAGATGTACTATAGTTATCTACAGCATATCTCTTACCTCCTTGCGCCCAAGATCCATTAACAACTCCATATAATTCTTCTTTCATTATATCAGCTGTTTGTTTTGATATTGGATTTCCTACAACAGTTTTCTTACCGATATTAACATCTTTATCCAATGTTTTATCATGAACCCGTTGTAAGAAGTACGGAGCTAACATTTGACCATCATTTAAAATCGCTGTCTCAGCTTGAACCATCTGCACTGCAGTAACTGTACTACCTTGACCGAATACAGTTGTTGAAGCTGATACTTTATTATTAAATACTAAATCCCCGGTTGCCTCGTTTGCATATAGTGAATTTGTAGTTTTTCCAAATCCAAAATTTTCTAAACCACTTTTTAGTTTTTCAGTACCTAATTCATTTAAAAGTGTTAACATTAATGTATTTGAAGATTGTTGGAATCCATGTCGTTGAGTTATTGTTCCCCATCCAGTTTTATTCCAATCAAAAATAGTAGCATCTTCTACTTGATACGAACCAGATTTGTAATAACCCTCTGGCTTATAAATATTATTTTCAACCATTAACGACATTGTAAAAGTCTTCATTGTAGAACCTGGTTCATATGCTGAATTGTAAAAGATATTAGACCATGCACTCGAAAGATTTTCTTGAGTGTTTGGATTGAAAGCTGGCGTTTGTCCTAATCCTAATATTTCACCTGTTTTAGGACTAACAGCAATTGCAAAAGCACTTTCTGGTTCATACTTATCATGAATATCTTTTTAATGTGTTATCTATAAATCCTTGGATATTTTTATCAATCGTTAAATATATATCCGCACCGTCAACAGGTTTGATTTCTACTTTTGGAATGTTAGAAACGACTTTCCCCCATGCATCTTTTGCATAAGTAATATGTCCTTCTTTTCCTCTTAAATAGTAATCAAAAAGTTTTTTTCAACTCCTAATCGACCAGTGATCAGTCGCTGTCAGGAGAATTTTTGAGCAAACCCTAAGAAGTTTCCAAGCATGCTTCCATTTGGATAATATCTTTTTGTTGTTGCTATAAATTCAATACCTGGAAGTTTTAAATCTTCTATTTTTTTCTTATCTTCTACACTAATATCCTTACCAGCTGTTCCAAATTCTACTTGATAAACACCTTTTTTTATTAAGTATTTCTTTTTATCTTACTTTTTATCTAATTTAATAAATTTAGCTAATTCATCTGCAGTTTTATCAATATCAATAACATGACGAGGATTTGTATCGTCATCAGTTGCTTTTATCAGATACTACTGCAACAATTTTATAAGATTCAATATTATCAGCTAATATATTCCCGTTTCTATCGAAGATTTTACCACGATTAGGTTGTAAACTACTATCTATTTTTATATTTTTTTATCTGCTAATTCTGAAAGATTATGTCCCCTAACAGTTCCTATTAACATCATCTGCCCAATATTTAATATTAATATCCATACAAAGAAAAAAACAAAAAAATTAGAAAAAAATACAATTTTTTTGTTCTTTCTCGAGAGATATAATCTTTTTCTTTCTAAACTTCTTCTATCTTCCAAAAAAACTTTAGAGTTAATATTTTTCTTAAAAAGTTTTTATCAATTATCTCACTACCTTTATACTATCTTTTTGAGTCTTCATTCCTACTGTCTCAGCAATTTTTCTTAACTCTTTTCGTAAGATGACAGATTATTTATCATAACTTTTTGTTCATTGTTATTTTTTTGTTTTTTCTGATATTACTATATCATTTTTTTGTTGAGCACTTCGTAGTGAATAAATCTCTCCTTTATAGTTTAACATAACTACGTTAGCAAGTAAAATAACTCCTACAAAAACTGCATATGCTGTTTTTTTCTAAAAAGTTAAATTTAACTTTTTCTTGTACTTTTCTTACTCCGTATTCTCTACTATATACCTTTAGTGTTGCCATTTAAACTTTCCTCCCCTCTATTTTTGTCTGAACTTCTGCCACTCTTAATTTGGCACTTCTAGACCTATTATTTTCTTCTAATTCAATATCACTAGGATATATAGGTTTTCTCGTAATTACTTTTTAATTTAGATAAACTTTCTTCTGGCATAATTGGTAAATTTTTTTGGAATATCTTTTGTCTTTGCATATGAATTAAATATTTGTTTACAAATTCTATCTTCTAAAGAATGGAATGTAATAACAGATATTCTTCCCCCTACGCTAACAATTTCAATCGCTTGTTCAAGTGAATCTTCAAATACTGATAATTCATTATTCACCGCAATACGAATGGCTTGGAATACTCTTTTTAGCTGGATGTCCTCCAGTTCTTCTCTTAGCAGCAGGGATGGAATCTTTAATAATTTCTACTAATTCAAAAGTAGTTTCAATAGGTTTTTTTGTTCTCGTTTTTTTCTCAATATTTCTCGCAATTTGTTTTTGAAAAAAATTTTCTTCTCCGTAACGATAAAAATATTTTTAACCAAATCATGATAACTGTATTCATTAACTACTTCATAGGCACTGATTTTTGCATCAGTATCCATTCTCATATCTAATTTAGTATCATAATTATAACTAAAACCTCTTTCAGGTGTATCTAATTGAGGTGATGATACTCCTAAATCGTATAATACACCATCAACTTCATGAACACCATGCTCTGCTAATTTTTCTTTTAAATTAACAAAGTTAGATTTAATAAAGACAACTTTATCACTGTACTCAGCTAATTTTTTTGTTTGGCATTTTCTAATGCTACATTGTCTTGATCGAAAGCATATAGTTTACCAGTTTTTAAATGTTTTAAAATCTCTAAGCTATGCCCTGCTCCTCCTAAGGTACAATCTACATAAATACCGTCTTCTTTTATATTTAAGCCTTCTACAGCTTCATTCAATAATACACTATAATGTTTAAACATTTTCATCCATCCTAAAAAAATCAAAAATCTTCTAATTCTTCTGCTATTTCTTCTACGCTAGCTTCACTTTCAACAAGTAAATCTTCCCAGCGATTTTTATCCCAAATTTCTATCCTATTAGATAAACCATTTACCACACATTCTTTATCCAAAAAAGCATGTTCTATTAATGCGTTAGGAATGTTAATTCTTCCTTGTTTATCTATCTCAACTTCAGTGGCTCCGGGAAAAGAAGAAACGTTGGAAAGTACGAGCATTTTTTTCTTAGTGATAGGTAGTGATTTTATCTTACTTTCCACCTTTTGCCACTCTTGTAGTGAATAGCCAAAATAAACAAGAGTCCAGACCTCTTGTAATAATAAATTTTTTTCACCTAGTTCATCTCTGAACTTAATTGGAATACTAAGCCTTCCTTTGGCATCCATTTTTATTATTGTATTGACCTATAAACACTACTTCTCACCACCTTACCTTTATAATTTACCACATTTCCCCACTTTTTTCCACTAATTTCTAAGAAAAAATGAATTTTTTTGAATTTTTTACCAAAAAAAATACCAAGTATTTATAAAACAAAAATTTTATAAATACTTGGTTTATTTAATTATAATATTCTCTTTCGTTTTCACCATCTAAAAAGTGAGAAGAACATAACGAATGTATTCTTTCTACAATCCTTAAAGCTTTCGTTCTATCTACTGTTGTTTTTCCATTTGATAGTAACTCTGCTAGATCATCTATGCTTAAGTTAGAAGAGAAAAATGTCGGTAACTTTTCAGCTTCTCTATGATTAATAATTGGTCCTAATACTTCATCACGTATAAATTCTGTAATGTTTTTCAGCACCGATATCATCTATTATTAGTATCTCTTCATCTCTGATTAAATCAATATATAAATCATAACTATTATTACTAATTTTTAGACTTAATCTTTCTAATAAATTCTGGATAATATAAGATTGCAGGTTCTTTTTCCATTTTTGTTTAAAAATAATTATAAATAGACCCCATTAAGTAGGTTTTTTTCCAGTTCCCTGTCGGTCCATAAACATAAACACCTCTTGTAGATCGTTTATTCATAATATTCTTACATATTTTTTATTATTTCTGTTGCTAGAATACCTTTTTCTCTATTTCTTGATAAATTCTCGAAAGTATATGTTAAAACTCTTTTAGGTATAAATTCTGTTTTTACCTTATTTGATGTTTTTTGAATTCGCCATTTTTTTGTTTATATTCTTCAGTCTCTTCATATAAAAATATTGACTGCTTCATTCTTATAAACTAACTTTGGTTTATGCTCTATATTTAGTAATTTATCTTTTCGAAATATAAAATTGATAGAACTTTTTCAAGATTATTTTTCTATATCAATTTTTGAAAAAAATTATTATCACGAATAAATTTAATTATTTCAGAATCGTTTAATACTTTTTTTCTGAGATAAACTTCTTAAATGAGTCTTGTGTATTACCAGCTACAATATTAGATAATTTTTTTCACTACACATCCCTCTTGTTATTTAATTCTTGCATCATTTTTATTATATGCATCTTCATCTTCTTTTTGTAACAACTCTATCTTCCATTTTCTTTGCACCATTAAAATTACTTTGACGATTTTGTAAATATTCAGGAAACGGTGCATAATTTCCCTTTTTCACACTTATATAATTAGTTTGTTTTCTAGACACCTTTTTAGTATTAATAATATTATTTTGTTTATAATTTCGATTATTTCTAACAAAATCAATTGCATCCTTTGCACCTAAAAGTTTTTTTGTGCACTCCAAGAACTGGCTATCTTATCAATATAATTGATATGCGGTATTGAGTTTTTCCCTGTTTGATTAATAGAATACTCTAATAAAAATATTTAATACTCCAGTTGGAAAAATTATATTTACTTTGTAGGTCACTTATATTTTTTTAGCATCTATGTTAGATACAACTATACCTTTTTGCTTATTAAGGAATGTTATAAAATTTGTATTATCCACTTCTTTTAATAAACAAATCTTCTTCTGTTTCATGTTTATCTTTTTGTACTACTAAGATTTTTTTATTCACCATACGTTCTAATGTTGGGACTTCTTGCTTTCTAACATTGACACTTAATTGAATAATATAATCCGTTAATATCTTAATATTAATTTCACTCGCACCATTGGAAATTTCTACTGATTTTTTCAATAGCCTTCGCCATGTCTTCTGGATCCATCTTATAAATATGTGCAAGACCTAAAATTTTTATTTTTTTAAATCGTCATTAGATATGACATCAGTTAAATAACTATTTGCTAAATAATAATTTAATTTATCAAAATCAAAAATAATACTCATCAAGATTAGGCCCTGATGATTTTTTTATTTGATAAGTAATCAAAACTAAAATCATTCAGGTTTTTCTAAATGAAATACATCAGAAAATTTTTGCTGTAATTTCTTCAAAACTTCTAAAGCTAACTTTATCAAATGAATAATAGTTAACTATTTCTTTTATATTCACTACTTCCTAGAGTATTCTCTAATAATTGAGCTAATACTGGTGTATTAAAAAAAGTTGTGAAATCTAATGCTTCTTTAATTTTATAGACAAATTGCCCAATACCTGCATTATCAATATAAAAAGATTGAATTATTTCCCATTGCTTCTAATTTTTCTTGAGACCATAAAT